>Ga0209088_10000523_pt1 | contig 26912 bp, 43 predicted proteins | sample S_140625_EF_Meta_FD_187324 | JGI IMG/M metagenome (GOLD analysis project Ga0209088, IMG submission 187324) | Freshwater microbial communities from Lake Simoncouche, Canada to study carbon cycling - S_140625_EF_MetaG (SPAdes) (version 2) | ecosystem: Environmental > Aquatic > Freshwater > Lake ... | reverse complement strand
TTTAGCATTTAAATAAAGATTATCAATGCGTGCTTGAAAATACCTAACTGTCTCAAAATCAAAATTGTCTGTACTGTTTTGCCTATTCTTTAAATCTTGTCTACGTAATTCTGGAACAACAGGCGCTTGCGCTTCTGCATACCTAGTACTAAACTCTTGAAAACTAAACGAACGATGGCGTAATATCTGCGCAGAAATGTCACGTTCAGTGTCAATCTTTATACAAAGACTACACATTTCAAATGGCGACCAGTGTTGATGATCAATCAGATACCGCAAAAGTTTTGGTGCTGTTGCTATGTTGTCTTCATTGGCTGGATTAGATACCCGCGCCATCTTGACAATAAGGTTCTCAGCATCTGGTGAGCAGTGAACAAAGGTAACGTTCATGATGTTGCCTCGTGAATGGCACGCCATTCTGCAACAAACTCAACAAGTAAGTTCTCTATAAAATCTTCTTGATGTAGTTTTTGTTTAGCAGCAATACTCACTAGTGCCCAATGAGTATCATCATCAACTTCAATGTGATAAGTACGTCTTTCTTTGGTAGGCTCCACAGTTGTGGGCCTGGAAGAATTAAGTAATTCTTGACTTGTAAGATCAAATAAATTAGTCATGGGTTGATTTCTCCAAGGGAAATGCGGTAGTTTGCAACGATTGAATCTACATCTGCTATGTGACAGATGCGTGACTGGCTGTGTTCACTTGCTGATTGCAAATGATCCCACTTCACAAGTACATACTTTGTTACTTGTTTGCGGGCACTTACCTTGGTGGTAAGCCCAGTCACTATACCATAACGCTGTTGGTTATTGGCTGCTGCCGTCTGCCTTGCCTTGGCACTAAGACCAGAAAAGATCATGTTTTTAGGACGTTCGGCAACACGGTCACCAACTTGAAACACAGTTTTGTTTCGAGTCATTTAATGTTCTTGTAGGTTTTGTAGTTGACAATTTTGCAGATGGTACTGCGGTGCATCTTGAGTCTTAATGCAATCTGTCCATTGCTATATCCTTGCTGATGCAAATGCCTAACCGTTTGTACTTGAAGTGCATTTAGTTTTGCGTTTGGATTTTTATCTCCACATAATACATGCGGATCAAGTGGGATTGGTTTAGCAACTGCATAGCGTTCAATAGTCTTGAACTTTGATTTGCAATCAAGACAACGACACCACCGATTGGTAACATCACCTGTTTGCTTAGAACAAGTAACACGGGTATTAATACTATTGCACGCTCGGCAGTTCATGCTCCCCCTTTGGCAGAATTAAATCCAACATGTAACATGTTTGTGTTGTACCAAGGATTTGAAATGCATCCAAGATTAAAGTCTTGTTACGTTCAGTTGGTGTGTAATACTCAAGCAGAAACTTCTCTGCCTGATCATAGTCATCCCTGGTACCAGTCAACCTCTGCATGATTGTAGTCGGCATTTCATCAAGGATTTTATCAATAAAATGTTCACGCACCTTAGGCCAATCTTCATCTGCAATTACTGCAACAACTTGATTAGCCAGGTCACGATCAACTGAAGTAAGTTCGGGCATGGTTGTGTGTGTAAGAAAAACCCCCGCTTGCGCAGGGGCCAAACATTCCGTAGCCAGCTTACGCAGGTTGGGCTTCTGTGTCAACTACTGGAGCGGCAACACCAGCTTTCGTTAGCTTGTCCAGCATGCCGCACATAAGGGTTGCATGCTGGTGCGTCTGCTCCATGAAGTGGGCTGCACGTTCTGCACTAATGCGATGCACGGTACCACTGGGATCTCGATAGACCCAGCTACCATCAGGTTGTGGTTCTCCCTGGAGAGCAAGCCGCTCAGAGTTATGAACATAACGCAACTCAAGATTGTGATAATCTTTGAGCCCATCACCAGCTGTCCATGTAGCACCAAGGTTATAGCGTTGATCTTCATCACTGAATGCATGGACTTCAGGGATGAGATGTTGGAAACAAGCAAAGATGTTCATGAGTTGAATGTAGATGGTTGGTAAGGATGATCGGACTTGCACCGATACGACCAAGGTCAACGCATTTTAAGTGCGTCGCGGCTACTAATTACGCCACACCCTCATTACTTGGGCTTACATCAATAGATGTTGAACGCCAAGTGTGATCATGAGGCAATGGCTCAGTGCCGTACTCCCAAGTTGAATAGTCATCCTCATTGCGAGGATCCATTTCATCAAAGAATACGTACTGAGGCTGACCGTGTTCTGTAATGAATGCACCAAGATTTTGCAATGCTTGCTTAAGCAACGCTTCTTCTTCTGGTGTTATGTCACGATGCTCAGTCATGGTAGAGGGCTGGACTTACATAGGTGAATCCTAATGCCAGCGGCTGTGGGGGCCGAGCCTACTCTACTGCACTGCGGACAGCCAGTGCTTGTCTGAATGTTTCAGTATACAAACTCTTCTCATCATCATTGAGGCGAGCGTTACCAATGCCAGCTATTTGATGTACAGACATCAGTCCATGATTAAGTTTCAACTGAATAGTAAACTTAGGTTTACCGTCCAACATGCAAAGCACAATGAACTGTAAACGTTTCTTAACATCCTCCGCATACCCACTAGTACCTACACAGTTACGTACTGCTTGACCCCATTGGCCTAGCTGATGTGTATCCATAGGTTGCAAGAATGTCCATGTATGTTCTTGATGGGTAATCTTAATAGGCGCAGGGAATAAATCCTGGGGCAAATCTTCCTTCTTGTGCTTGATCTTCCAGGCTTCAGATTGCACGTGATCATGGAACTCAGTGAGGCGCCAACGTGCAGGTGGATTAAGCGGTTTGTCTGCCTCTAATACAGTATTGATCATTGAAAATGTATCATTCAAAGCATGAATTCTTAATCCACTAACTGGATTATTTTTATCATTTCGCTTAAGCATCTCTTCTTGAACTGCTTTATCAAGAATTAAAAACATGGAAGTAATAGGCATGTGTTCTTGTAACCATTTCCTAGCTTTGTGATAATGATTAATGAGATGAATCATTCCCCAGGAATTAAAGTCAACACTGCTTAAAGTTTCTTTATATGTTTGATAATAATCAATAGGTGCATTTGGCCAAAAATTATTAATCCATTTGATACCTTCCATATATGCAATGAATCTTTTAATAGGCTTCAGTGCACCGCGACTGTTAGTAGCTTCAGGGTTATTAAACTCTTCAATACATGCAGTGCATGCAAGTTGCAATTCTTTTTGTACAAATGGTTTTGCAAAAATGGCAATAGGAACATCTAAGTACTTACATATTGTGTCACCAATGTTTGCAGCAGTCGGCACCCAGTTAACATTTACTTCTTCAGGTGTTTTATAACTAAACATACTTAGACATTGGCCAAACAAATAATCTAAGTTATTTGTTTTCTTATCAATACGAGCAAATATGGCTTCATCTTTCCATACTGGAACACGCGTCCTCATTTCTGCTGTAAACAAGGCAATACACTCTTGTTTGATATGTTTACCTTTAGCTGAATATCCGTACACGCAGAATGGATCCCAATGATAACGGTTTGAATCACATACCGTGTCTAACGTAACAGTTGCTGTGTGCACATGATAGTCAACTCGTCCATACTTCCTTGTTTTTATATCGGCCACCACTAAATTCATGCTTGCTCTATTAAAAGTTATTTGCTTCCAGGGTTTATATTCTGCCTTGGTAGTTGATATTGCATAGCTAAAGCCATACAGGTAATCTTCGTCTGCATTAGGAAACCATGCAGCCACCCATACTGATTCCCAGTAATAGAGAATAGCTTTTACTTTTCTACCTGTAACAGATCGTGATAAAGGATTATAAAATACATGATGTTTCTCGGGTGCTGTGTTTAAGTTAAGTTGATCAATCACTGTCTGCATAACAGCAGGATCAACAATATTAGCTGGGATTAAATCATTGATATTACCAATTGGATACTTGGTTTTCTTGCGTGGTTTTTCTGGTTGTTCAGCAGCTTTCTTTTCCTTGGCCAATACCTTTAATGCTGGATCATAGGCTAGCAGTTGATGATGCAGATTTTCTGGGAGACGGAATTCCATGGTTGAATGTGATGTGGTTGTGTGGGTTGAGCCAGTTTACTGTCTTAGCTCAGGACAGTCAAACAATTATTTCTTATCGATCAGTGCTTTGATCAAAGCATTAACAACTTCAAGAGCCAGTTCAGGATCTACATTTACTTCAACCTCTTCATCTTCATCTTCAGTATCATCAATGTAATCATCGACTGGTTCATCATCTTCTGTTGCTGGTTCCATACCATACAGCGCAGTAAGCATCTCGCCTACACGAATGCGAACGCGTGAGCTAGTTGGATAGTTAAGATCTTCCAGTTCATCCAACATAGTTAGATAAGCCCAGCGAAGAACACTGTTAACTACCTCATGCTCAGCACGTTTCTCCATGACATACACACTACCACCTGCCTTAACAGCAGAGGTATGTGCGCCTTGGAACCAGGAGTTGATGACTTCGTTAGTGGGAAAAGACATTGAAATAAACCTCAAGTAATGTGTGTGTTGATGAGTCAGTTTAACGTCATGACCAGGACGAATGATCAGCTTACCTGAGTCCAGCTCAAATCGCAATCATTAATGTACGCAAGCAACTCATCATCTCCAGTAGGGAGATCAGCTTCGTCATCTGCAAGTAAAGAAGCCTTGCATAATGCAGGACAATACTCAGCAGGCTCATGCATAGTCTGTTGATAAAGCAACTGCATGTCATCAACCATTGCAAAGATTGTGTATCCATTGTGATCAGTTTGTACTTTAACAATCTCAAGTACATTCATCAGTACATACCCCACAATGTGTTGGTAACTTTGCGTGTACCTTCGTACCCCCCCTTGGCATTCATTGCCCGTGCATATGCACACTTAGCAGGACCTGGGTGAATGTCATACAGCTTGATCCAAGTCTGTAGTTCATCCTGCCAAAGGCGCATGTACTCATCTTGAATCTTGGAGCTAGCAGTCCAGGCAGCCATAAGAGTTCCGGTGTGAATAGTTTGCATGTGAGTTGAGTAGGTGGACGGCAGTTTAACGTCATGCTTGGGACGTACATCAAAACAATTTAATGTTACGTTTTGACAGTCCTGTACCTGGTAAAGATACAGATGCCCGGACTCCTGAGTCGCGGGCATTAAGTGTTACTTGAAATGGTCCAAGTTTAATTGACTTGGTAAATGATCTAACACCTCGCTCAGTTATGTTAAACCCAGCGACTGTTCGATCAAAGTTAATTGGTGATTTGTCAGTCACTTTAAATGCTCCGGCAGTAGTAGTTGTTGATCATCATCGTCCATGTTGGATACAATATATTTGTTTCCATTGGGAGCAACAAAGCCCCCAATGAATCCAATGCCAAGCTTATCAGCTGACTCTTTTAACTTAGCAATGTAATGCATTGCTTCAAGCTCTTGTCGATGAAGTGAATCAGGAATCTTTGGTAGCTCAGGTCCAGTCATGTGTTGAATTGTAATGTGTGTGTTGAAGCTATCGACACTGTCAATGGTAGCACAGCAGCAGGGAGCAGCCCCACCGGAGCGACCGGCAGGGCTGTTCTGTTGCCCACTGTAGGAAACTTCAAAAACTACAGTGCCCTGAAGTATGGAGCTGACGAAGTTCTTCTTCGCTCCATACATATACTAGCTGTGCATCTCCTTATGTTGTTGCCATGCAGCAGTATGCATTTCATTCAAGGTGACAGGTGGTTCGCCAAAGCTATCACCTGGCTCACTAATGTAAGTCAAGAATTCATTTATTGCAGTAACTGCTTCTAATAAATATTCTTCTTCAGTCTCATCTAAATGTGGAGTAAACAATTCAAGTAATGCAGCATGTATTAACTGAAGCTTAACTTCAGTACTAGCCTGAATCACTCGTTTGGTACCATCACGATTGATGATAATCCTTGGAACAAAATAGAGTTGATGCATGGTGTCCTCAGTAATGAATGTGTACACGAGCAATGCCATCTACTGGAACACCCAGTATCTTGGCAGCTCGATAGCTTAGGTCAATGCTGTCACACTCACATCGATCTGTGATTGGAACAACCAATGACCTACCTTTGTACTGCACATTAACTCGTGTGCCGCATGGCAACCAAGGATGTGCAGCACTGACTTTGCTATCACGGTATGTTCCACCGCAATAGTCTGGTCTACCTTCATACCACTGGTGATAGACAGTAGCAATCACCGGTCTTGCTTGTGTTGGTACACAGCTTAGAACAGCTAGTGTGAGGAGAAATAGTCTTGAAGTAATCATGTGTTAATGCAATGGAATAACCCTATAAAGATTAAAGGTTTCCCTGGTAGATCTTTACGGGGGTGTGGGGGGTTGGTCAGTAGTTATCCGACAGGACCCCAGTGATAGACTTATTAAAACAATTGGTTATACCATATGCCTAGCCCTAGTTTCTTTGATGCCATGGAGGCCAATGGCGGTACCACATTTGCTGGGCCGACGCTTCCAAATTTATCATACGAAGATAAGCAAAATTTAAAAGCTAAGTTTGGTTACAAGAATCAATTTGGTACGGACACTGGGTTAAGTGTCATGCCACAGACAGGTGCGGTTGAAGGCCATCTTAGATTTCCGATTGGCTCCCATGAAACAGGTTGGAATGCAGGTGTTACTGGCTATGTGCGCCCTGGTGGTCCAGCAGGGTCTACTGACACAGGTGCAGTGCTTACCTTTGGGAAAGTCAACCGCATTCCTGTGGGAACCTCTGATGTGTTAATGGGTTTAGACCCAGCAATGAGAACACAATTAGAAAGTAATCCTGCTTTACTTGAGGCATTGCGTCGTCAAAAATTTGATGAAGTTAATAATGTTTACATACCAGGACAAAACAAATTTGGAGGCTACGCAGCAGTTGAGACTAATACACAACGTGGTTTAACGCCCGGTAGTGCAGCTAGACTGCAATCATTTAATGAAGCGTTACCTGCAGGTGCTGTTCCAGTTGGTGCACCAGGATTACCAATGCAAATGCAAGAGATGAGTCCTGGTGCAGGAATGAATCCCCAACAGTTTCTTAAAGACAATGTAAACAAACTGTTGCAACAGCGTTAATCAAACTAAACTGAGAAGCCTAAGCCAGGAGTCGGGGTGGTCGTGTTCGACTTCGTCACCCGCCGGGGTCGGGCAGCACGAGTCGAAGGTCCACTCTTCGATGTCCTCAAGGTCTGGGACACTGTACCATCCTGCAAGTTCGTTGCGTTCTTGAACACTGTAGTTGTCTCCTTGTGGAGCCCAAAAACAACGCAAGATTCCTTGCTTGTTGCGGTAGGTGTCTCCGATATACGGGACTGCTGGCGCTCCTGCGTAGGTGACTTCGGCAGGGTACTGCTCACTCCCTTCTTCTTCGGTGAGGGGTTCGTAGCCGAGGGCTTGGCCAATGAGTTGCTGTTCCGTTGCAAGAGCCATGATGCGATCTCCGTAATGAGTTGGATGAATAAAATACTGAGGCAGTAGATGACACCAATACACACAGTAAGTGTGTCGTATGTCTCAGATGAGCTGACCTTGGTGGTCAAGTGCAATCCTCCTGTAATGGTGTGTTGATTTGCTGACATTCCGATGGCTTAGTTGTTAGCCAGCTAATGGGAATGTCATCTTCATCTAGTTCTTCTTGCATTGCAAGCCTTTGGTAGTATGCCATGTCGGCTAGTACTTCCCAATGGTTAGACTGCTCTTGATCAAATGTTGACACTGGCTGTTGCACTGAGTTACCTCTGAATGAATGTGGGTTGAACCAGTTTAACGTCATGGTTCAGGACGTGTTTGGCTTAGTTAATACCTTGTAATAACATAGAGTTACACAAGGAATTAACAATGGATTTAGCTGGCAAGTATATTACAAAATTAAATAATGAACGATTGATTGCATATCCAAATGAAAGTCATCCCCATGGTGAACAAGTAATGACAAAAGATGTTGTCAATAAATATAAAATGGGAGATCATTTGGTTGATGGTGGACCAGGAGTTGGCTTGTTTTGGGCAAGCGCTATACAAGACATACGCTCACTACAACCCAAACCCCTGGAACACGCAATACAAATGATGCAAATAGACAATGCACGTTTAGATGCGTTAAACAGATAACAGCCCCCCTGGTAGTGGCTGTCACTACGGGGGTGTGGGGGAGTTAAGAGTTGTAATGCCTCCAACTAATAGTTGTCAGTCCTTTCCTAATAGATATAGTTACTCCATGCTCATGTGGAATGATCGATACATGATCTGGGTTTGCTACATCAATTTGATCAGTGATTGAATGTGTTAGTTCTGGTGTTGACTTAGTAGGTTCTTCTTCTATCGGAAGAATTTCTACAATATTTAAAGAGCTTTCGCGTTTGTCTCTACAATAAAAACCATCATTCATATAAAGGTTTCCGCCAACAGCATGCACATATGGATTGGTGCTTTTATCCTGAATAAAACTCTCGTATTTAACAACACGGTCATTGCGAAGACGTACCTTCTGCCCTGGTACACAGATGCTGAGGTCAATATTCATGGGGGATTTCAATGGAAGAATCTCTACAACATCTTTGGTACTAGTACGATCATCTTCCATCCAAAAAGTACCGCGTCTTGTATAGCTGTAGCCATTTACTGCGTGTGTATATATTTCGTTTTCATCTATGACTCCATCGTATGTAGCAATTGTTCCATCACGAAGCTTAACTTTTTGGCCTCGCACACAAGTGTTGAGATCAATGTTGGATTGAGTGGTCATGCTAGTACTGCGTCAGTGTGGGTGGTTAGTTCTTGTACGGTAACAACACCGTACTCATGCATATCGTCAAGCGTTTGCTCTTCGATAGGCTCATAGTCATCCGTCTGGTTTTCAATCACTTCGCATCCCACCTCTTCGAGTTGGTCAACGAAGCAAGACCAGTCTATAGCAGTACCGTAGACATGGGCATAACGCCCTGTCATATCGGCAACAAGTGCAACATAACTTTGCATTAGTAACCTCCGGTGGTAGTGGTTGATTTGTACAATGCAGAGCAATCTGCTCTGTGCAATGTAGCAAAAGCCGTGGTTCCAATGCCGATTAAAATGGCATAGGCAAGAACTTTACTACCGTAATACTTGAACACATCTAGTGGATGCAATTTAATCCTCCATGAGTTAAGTGTGCGCAGAACCTTATGAGTTCTGCAGAGGGCCATTGCTGGCCCAGTGCAGACTTCAGTCAGCTATACCATACTCGCGTTCCCATTTGATGAGATCACGATTGGTATTAACTTTCTGTTCCAGTACCATACAGATGGGCATTAACTCAGAGAACTGAGCCATGCCATCTTGGAACTGGTAGAACAGATCAAGCGCCTGCTGCCTAATCTTTTCGATTTCCCAATCAATGCACGGGTGTGCACTGGTGGAATCACGACGAGCCAGTAGCCTGGCACGCTGAGTCAGTAGCTCTTCAACGTAGGATGCTTCCATGGTGTTGAATTGAGTTGAGTTGACGGGGGTAGTACAGGTGTACCAAGCAGACAATGAAGTCTGCAGAGAGGGCCGAAGCCCTCAGTGCAAACATCAGACAAGCGCTAATCGTGATTGCAGTTGCAACCAATTAGTCACTGACATAACTGCCAGCCTTGGAGCAGGCACATCAAGGCTTGCATCGTACCATGCAAAGCTAAGCTCCATGGCATGATCTTCTGCTTGTTGCTGCGTCTCAAATAGCTCTGGCTCACCATTAACAACACAAACGTAGGCGTTCTTGATTGCTGACATGAGTTGAATGCAATAGGATGTATGCGTTATTACAGAGACGCATCCCTCTGGAACATCAGATAATAGGACGTGTGTCTTTAGGTTGTATCCATCTGGCAAGTTTACGCCTACCATCTTTAACAACCTCAATTATCTTCTCCTTGCTCTGATCTTTAGCAACTGCAGATGCAGTGGCTATTAGTGCAGCAGCAAGTGTTTTGCGTAGCATGGGTACACAAGCCACACTCAGTGTGTGGCAATACTGATGCCGGGAATCGAACCCGGCTGCGCACCAGCTATCAGAAAGGAACAGATCTTTGCGTCTTCCTTAACTTATCAACTACAAAAGCAATTATTACATCGCAATAATGCAATGTTTTAACTAAAACCATTGCTACAGGAACTGTAAACATTTGAGTTGGTGTTGTGTAGGTGCCCATCTCCTACGGATTAGGCAATACCAAGTAGGGGGATTCGATCCCCCAGCATCACGCCTGGTACCTAGAAGGGAAATCTATCAATCTCCCCGTAAGAGTTCACACCTTCATTAGGTGCTAACTCTGTCACAAGTTGATGCACCCACAGGTCGCCCCATGGGTGGCATTGATCCTTAAACTGCCCGATTACTTCTTCTGCAAGAAGTACCGCTTCTTCCTTCGTAGCTACTTCTTTGTACCAAGAGCCACAATCGACTGCGTATGCCATGATGTTGAATAAGCCACACTCAGTGTGTGGCAATACCAAGTAGGGGGATTCGATCCCCCACCTCATAGCTGTTACTTGGTGATGTAACCGTTGGACTTGCACCAGTCCATATGGACTTTATGTGCAGATGCAGGCCAGTCATGCGTACGGCATTGAAGCGCCGTCGCTTTGTCTAATTGTGCAACACCAAATGTTGCCATTACTGCAGTAGCTCCTGTGAGTGCTGCTGCTACGGTAATGTACCCAGCCAATAATTGCTTCGGTGAAATGATCACGGGATTACTCCTGTTGTGCGGTGCCTATCTCCGCGGAAGGCAATAGCTGTGGGAGGGTTTGCACCTCCCAACCCGCTTTAACGGATCAGCCGTTCCACGCCTCGTCTAGCATAAAGTCTGGATGCCGGTCAAAAAGTAATTTCCAAGCCCAGGCTTGCACCTGTGCTTCGGTATACTCTTGTCCAGCAGTGTCAAGTAGCTCGACTAAATCCTGCTCGATCTTAAAGTATTCGAGCTGAAGTAAGTCGTTGTTAAGTGTGGCCACGGTTGTTCCCCGTGTGTGCGGTGCCTATCTCCGCTGGAGGCACGCTACGTTTAACGTCCAGCTCGACGTATAATCAGTGGACCACAGTTGCTTGTGGAGAATACCTGCGGTAGGATATATCCCCAATTTAGGGGCTATACGATAACGTATTACCCTACCGAGTGATACGAATTCGTATCAAAATGTGTGTGAGGGCTACATAAGCCCCCGGCCGCCCGGGGGTAAAGGTAACCGTCAACGTAGTCAGCCTTTCACCTTTGCACGGAACACATACTTGTCCGCCTGCTTGGTGCAGTAAACAACATACGTCCGTTGGTCGCGATGTCCACGGTAAAGCGTTTCCGCTTCCCAACAGGCTTCTGCTTCCTCCGAATAAAGCCAACCTGCTAACTCAGTTATCACTTGGTGCGGCGTTACGTCATACCACTCCAACTGCTTTGCAGTCATCGTGACAGACTTACCTTGCCAAAGATAACCTGCTACCATTTGACAACGGTCGTCAAACTCGACAACCTTCTGCTCTTCCTTGGTCAATTGCATGGCACTAAACTCCAATGAATTACCTGCGTTGTACGGATGCGCAGCCCCCGTTATACTTATCTACCCACCACACCCTTTCTTTTTTTCTTCCCACATTCCACTTCGGACGGGTAATTACAGAAGCGCTTGTAAAATTATTTTCCTATTCGGCATTACAGGGTTTTGACCCCTTAAAAATTAAGTAAAATCCTGTTTTTGTCATGGTATAGTCCACTTTGCCCAAATTTTTAGACAAAAAAACCGGGGTGATTAGCCCCGGTGTATTACAAATTGTAAATAAAATATTATTTCCCTGACCGTCGCTTGTATGCAAGTGTAGCGGCCTTTGCTTTCTGGAAGGCTTCCTCATCTGGAAGCTCATATGCCAACGCTTTCTTGGCGTTGGTAATAAAATCGCGAACTTCTAATGAATCCTTACCATCTTTTGCCATGCCCATGGCCTTACCTTTGATGGCTTCTAGACCTTCAACCTTCTTTTGGCGATCCGCAACGTCCATCCCTGGAGCAAATGCACTTTATTTACTTAGTATAGCTCTTGTGCGTCCAGGATTTGTAAATCATAGAATACAAAAAGGCAAAAATAGTTGCAATACCTAACCGTGGCCCTTTCACCCGCTGATTTCTACGCTTACAGCCGTGCAACAGGTGTTCCTGTACCGGATAGTGACGAAGAAAGGGCACGGATGGCCGGTGATGTAGTCAATTTCCGTCGTAATCAGCTCCGTGTACCCGTTAAGGAGGAAGATCAAGGCTTCAACCTGACCAACGCGCTAGGCATCGGTGCTGCGGCCTTGGGACTGGGGGCAGGAGCCTATGGCTTACGTCGCGCACTCACCAATAGGGCGGCTACTGCAGCCCGTACAGCCGAAGTTCCGGTCACTGCACAAGAAGTTAGCCAATACCAGAAGGGTGCGCCTAAATATTCAGAGAACGTAGCAAATCTTGCAGCGCTTAAGGCGGAAGAACTTCCTTTGCGTACCACAAAACCTACTGCCGCACCAGAGCCGTCTAAAATTGCAACTCCTACCGCTTCATCACAAACGCCTGATCCCTGGCAGGACTCAAAATTTACTCCTCGTTCATTTATCGAGAATAGCGGTGCAGTAGCTCCGGCCAAAGACTTAACTGTAATACAGAAACAAGCTGGCCCTTCCCTGATCAGTCAAGCATATGATGCGGTTGAGTCGGGCATTGGTCAAGAAGAACAACGTATTGATGTAAAAATTCAACGCCACCCTGGAGGCAATGTTCCGGATGTAGATATTCCGCAAGTAGAGGATACCTTTGAGTCTTATGGGTTGCTTCCTTCTGCTCAGCGAACTTTAACGCGTCAAGAAAAAGAAGCAAAGATATTTGCTCGTTTAGAAACTGAAGCTTTAAAGCTAGGTAAAACTAGTCATACAGCGACGGAACCTTTTGGCCCAGAAGGCCCACGCATTCCTCCTGGCCCCTTGCTTTATCCTTCTCAAGTTCCTTTACGAGAAGGCCAAATTGTTAAAGGTGTTTCAAGTCCTACGCGAGAATTCATGAGTGCTTTTGCGCAAGGGGATCCTCGTGTGCAAGATGTTGTGCGGCGTGAAAACGTTGAAGGCTTTGAAAGAATTAAGACTTACGGCGGTGTCAAAGGGGCCTCACTTATGGAAGGGGATACATTTGATCCGTTAACAGGCGAAATGCTTTCACGTGGTGAGCAGATTTCAGGCACAGGTAGCACACGGCAAGTCCTTAATCCAGCTTGGTCCGATGCGTATAAAACTTATTGGGAGCGACGCGCTATAGAATTGCCTCACACTTTGGATGATTACGAAGCCCGCAAAGCTGCAGGTAAATTGAATTATCAACTTCCAGTGGAGGAGCAAAATTCAGCCAATAATGCGCAAATGTATGAAAAGTGGGACAAACAAACTTCCGAAGCTTTGCAAAACATTTACGAAACAACTGTTGGAGACACCCCCCAATACATAACCGAAGTCATTACACCCAAAACATCCCTTGCAGGAACTGAAACACAATATCGTGGACAAGCTGGAAGTACTGGAGAAACAACTGGTGCTCCCGTTCCCATTTTAAATCCAAAAGGAATTTTGTTTGGTGCACAATCCAAAGGTTTACCCTTTGTTTCCGTTGGTGAAACATCCCTTGCTCGTGCCGCCAAAGATCAATCATATGCTTTTGGTAAAGTTTTGCGTTTTAAAGGAGAGGGCGGTGCAACAAAACTTGACGTAATGCCGCTCAGCTATGACGCAGAAACAGATGTAATCTTGCCTTCCAATACCCCCGGTGCTACGGTCAGAGGCAAAGCAAAGGTAACTCGTACTGCATTGGTGCCATTGCAAAAAGCTGTTTTAATAAAAGATCCCGAAACTGGTGTAGAAAAAACACAGCTTGTTAATTTTTCTATTGACCTGACGGCTCCTGTTGGGACCCGCACGGGTATCGATGAATCAGGCAGAGAAGTTGCAAAAGCAATTACCTTGCAAGAAGCCGTAAATGATCTTCGCAACTATCACGGAAAAGATTATGCTTCTTTAAATAGTGATGTAGACGCTCTTTTAAAGAGTACTCACAAGGCTTACAATGTCCCTGTAATGACACGGACACCGTTTGAAAAATACGATGAAGCACGCAATGAATTCATTCGTATGCTTGGTGGAACCCAATACGAAGCTAAAGAGAAAGGTTTCTTGACTTCTGTGGAGGGCAATACGCTTCCATACACAGGACCAATGTCCCCCGGTTCCAAGGGTAATAGAGCTGAGAATGTAATAAATGCACGCACAATGTTATTGCAAGCAGGCGTCCCTTTGAAAAAAATCTCTGATTACTTACCAGATACCGATGAGATGGGCACGACCCCAACCATTACAACGGAAAGCACTCGTGATGTTGGCATCCCAAGGCCCGACATTATGTCAACAGGAACCAATTTGGGTGTCCGCACTAGCACTTATGAACGCATCTCTCCCAACATGGGAGGAGCTGTTACAAGCCAGCTAAGAAACCTGGTTGCTAAAGGAGCCAAAGTTGAGAACATCAATGGAAATGTTATCTACTCAACTGAGCTTGGTGAGGTGTCTTACCCTGAAAATAAATTGATTCAATCATTAAAATCAGAAAATCAAGATGCCCCGACTATTGCAGCACTGGTTGGACGTTCAATTGCCACAGAAAAAACTGACCCCATGGCGGTTCGCAGGGAGCCTAGTGTTTTGGCGCAAGAGCGTGCTAATGAGTCGGGTTACTATTACAATGAAGAAGGACAACGCCTTGCAGAACCAACCTCAACTCCTTGGGGATCATTTACAGGTGCCGCCCGTTTTGCCGCTGGCCCAGCTTCTGTAGCTTCTATGGGAAGCTACCCGCAAGGGGGTGGTCGTGTTGGTATAAAAACGTCTCCAATTAATTTAAGCCAACTTCAGGAGCGCAATGAATTTGCTTTGACTGCCAATTTGACTCCTGGCGGAATAGTTCGTCAAGGCGGCTTGTTGCTTGGAGGCGGCATTGGGGCCATTCCAGCGGGGATTGAATCCCTGCCCAGTGAGTCAGCAACAATTGCACGCTATGGTGTAACAGGTGGACAACTCAAGCAGTTTGGAGAAACCCTTATGTCACGTGCAGCTCAACGCAAAAATGTGCGGCAAAACCTAGCAGAAACGCAACCCCTTGTTCAACAAGATGTTGCACGTGATCAAGCAACCACCAGACATTTGGCCAACTATATTGCATCGGCTGCCAAACGCCTAGAAGGGCCCGAAACTTGGCAAGGCGATGTTAAGCTTAAAGGCAAAGGGCAGAATGCTTTGAGGCCGTATCAAGCGCCTTCTGAGGCAATGCTTCAACAATTAATGCGAGCATATCGTTAATTATGGCTGACAAAAAAGAAAAAAAGAAAAAACCTACCAAGTGGATTCAAGAAGCTGAATTAAAAGAAGGCAGCTTTACTAGGAAAGCGGAACGCAAGGGGATTACTTCTGCGCAACTGCAAGAAAATGTTTTGTCTAATCCGGACAAATACAATGATACAACCGTTAAGCAGGCAAATCTTCGCAAGACCTTGGTAGGATTACATCAACGCAAAAAACAAAAGACACCTGAGGATTGATGGCGCAAGACGCAAGGCTTGACTTAGGTCGTTATTTAACCAACCCGTTTAACCGCCAGGGACAAATCCCCCGCAAGTTAAACTTTAACGACCTGTTTCGTGCTAAGCCTGAAACTGGTGCTGCCCCTTGGAACAACTCAAGATTTACTGAGACTGACCTGATCAACCGTTTAATGTCTCGCAAGGAAACATTAAACCCAACATTAAACTTTGTTTCTAACTCACCGTTTTTTGATGACAACGAAAAGGTAACGTCAAGTTACGAAATGTTTGATGGCCTTGGTCGTTTTGAACGACCTGTGTCATATGACTTTGACGAGGGTCGACCTCGCACCAAGCAACGCCCGCAAGATCAACCAGATTATGATCCCCGCTGGATGGAAGCATACAACTTAAGTCCAACGCTTAAGCCAGACAAGGCCGCCAAAAACCCAATGCCACGCCTCAAGAATCCAGATCCAAATGGTATTCTTATGAAAAAAGCACAAGGAGAAGTCAAAAGCGAAACGGAAAATACTCCATCTGTTGCTCAATTACTGGCACGCCAGTCAACCGTTAGTGCTGAACAAGCCAAAGCAGAAGAAGAAGAAGGAGCAGAAGCAATTGCCAAAGAAGATACAAACGTGTCTCCAGGTAAGACAATAAAGGTACCTGAGAGTAAAATAAGTGAATAGGACGTAGAACATGTTAGGTAACGCGTTAAAATCTGTAGGCGCAGCTCTAGCCAGCAAAACGTCTCGCCAGGCAGCGGTAGAGGCGCTTCCAGGGGCTGGGTTGAACATGGCGATGGGAATGCTCGCTGGTGGGCCTAAAGCCGGCCTTGCGTACGCAGGTGGCGACTTCCTGCTTAATTATCCCCTGGTCGCATTAGCACGTAAAATATCTCCCGCAGTAGAAAAAGAAATAAAAGATGTGGCTACGGGTGTAGTAACTAAACAGCTAGTGCCTTCAAGTCTTGAAAAGGGAGTAAACTTTACTGCTTCACTAGGCTCAGGGCCCCTTGTTGATTATGTGACGCAGGGTTCTTTGTACCCACAAGTTCAACCTCAAGCTGTATCTCAAAACTCTCAAGAACAACAACAACTTCTCCAACGCCAATTAATCAACGATCAACAGCAAGCACAACAACTTGCCCCTGGCACGATGTATCAAACTGCTGGCCTACCTAGGTTTCAGTCTCCAGTACCGGGGATCACTTTGTCAGATGAAACTTTACGGCTATTAGCTGAGGCGTACTAATGGTCAATCCCCTGGAAGTACGAGGCCCAATAGCAGGCTTTAAGTATGGCATCAACGCCATGAAACAAGCCGCTGCCGGCGGTGTAAAACCAAATAGCTCCTTGCGTGATCCAGAATTTCAAAAGCGGTTAAAGGATGCAGACATATCCTTAAGGGGATCCCCTGGTGCGTATCTTGGAGCGTATGGCGCCAGGCTTTTGGGAGACGTTGTAGATGAACAAACACGTGGTTTGTGGTGGAGGATCAACCACCCACTTGCCATTGCGGATAAACTTGCCGCTGCAGCAATTGACCCCGAGGGATCCCTGCCCCGTTACACATCTTCTTTGATTCTTGCCGGTGCTTTACAGCCGGCAATTGCGGCAACCGGCGCATACGATATAACAAATATTGGTGAGCTGGGCAGACCCAAGGGATATAAACAAAACGAACCAACACCTGAAGATTTTACCAAAAGCCGTGATCCGGCAACTGAATTATTTGAACGGTTTTTTCAGGGTCGTCAAGGACGTCCATTAAAAGAGGAGTCTGCTAAAGAAGAAATTCCTGGACTCACACATCAACGTTATGCAAACTACATGCAGTTTTTGTACAACGAACCTGCATTTCTTGGGGCCATCAAGGCAACACCTGAAAACCTTCAAGGCGTGCCTGAAGCCCGGGTTTTTGGGTACCCAGTAAGCATCCCATCTGTTACTGGCTTGGCTGGTGGTATTGCTGGCGCCAGACTTGGACTTGGCACTGTACCAAGAGAAGTAGTAGTACAGCCCAGTATTTTTCCTGGAGAAAAATCATCAATTTCTAGCGCAGGATCTAAGCCCGGCGCTCGTGGAGTACGTGGTACAGTAGGAGGCTTAGCTGGTTCTGTCCTTGGCGTGATGGCAGGTAACCTAATCAATCAATCACTTGCCGCAAAACAACTTGACTCACAATTACCGATGAGTTAAATAAGAGTACTGGTAGAATTAAACTACATAAAAATAGTCCACCATATATGGCCACTGATCCAACTAATTTTCAAGAACTTCTTAACTCAGCTCGTGCCGCTAAAGCGGCGGGTATTGATCTAGGATTGATTCGTTCTCTTGGGCCGCAAGCAGTTAGTGGCTTGGCCGGGGCAAAAGAGAGAATGGCCGGCGTTGGTCCGCAATTTACAGCGGCAAGCCAAGCACTAGAAAAGAGGCCCCTGGGACGCATGTCAACCCTTGGTACTGCTGGCTTGATGGCAACCGGCCAAGCACTGCAGGGTGACGTAATGGGCGCACTCTCGCAAGGGCTTGGTGGCCTTAGTGGCGGTGCCGCAGCATCAGCTTTGGTTAGTAAAATTCCTGGACCCCTTGGCGTAGCGGCAAGAATCGGGGCTCCTATTGTTGGCGCCATGGCGGGCGGAAGCATGTTGGAAGCAATTACTGGTGGTTTAGGTGCTAAGGCGCAAGAGACTTCTGAACCCATCTATATTCCAGGTACCAACATCCCAATCAACCAGGCTGGACAGTACGAAAACCTACGCAATCGTGACCTTGCTTATACTTTAAGGTCAAACAAAGCTCTAGGTGAACAAGAACGGGCACTTACTCGTCAAGGTATGCAAGATCAATTGGAAATGAAGATCCAACTTGAGAAAGCAATGGTCCCACTCCAGGAACAAATTAATCGTTCAAACTTGGTTAATGCACAAGCCAAGCTTGCTTCCGAAGGTGCCATGTACCAAGCCTTGGGACGCCAAGCCGGACAATACAAGCTTGCTGGAATCGATCGGACTGAGACTGGGGCTACCCTGCGTACAGCAATCTCACAAAACCCGTACATGGGTGCAACTCTATCGGCCCCTTCCATTAGCTTTGGTTGATCATGGCACCAAACATTAAGCCTTTTCAAGACATCTTGACTCCGTCCCCGATTAAAGACGAAAGCGCCCTTGGCAGACTTTTTAAGACAGCAAAAGAATATAAAATTAACCTGGATCCATCCACTCTTAGTATAGTGGCTGCGGCGGATGCTTTTGGGGGCCCAAAAGCACCAGGCTTTAGTGAACCTGGAGGGGAAAAAGAAAAGTTAGATTATTGGGCTAATTTGCAGAAAGAACAAGCACTTGAGCGTCAACGCTTAGGTGAAGAAAGCACTCAAAAAGCATTGCTTTATTCAACACTTGCCAAGCTTCCCGATAAACTTGCAAACGCATTTAATCCTTATGGCTCAAGGGAAGGTGCCCTTGCATATGCCGCTCAACTCAATAATCTTCCCAATGTTGTCAACGATACAATGCGCAGCATTCCCATGATGAATGTGCAGGGTATTGCCTATAACGCTCCTCAAAGACAATACTTTGTTTGAGATAAACAATGGGCGCTTACTTTGGAACTGGTGCCGGCAGTCTAAGCGTAGATCCTCGCTTGGCTGGGTACACAGACTACAATAAAAGTTTTGGAGGAGGAGAGGCGTATAATTACAATAGTGGTAATTTAGCTAGTAAAGGAGGAGGCGGACAAATGTGGGGAGCAATAGGAGCCGCCGGACTTGGAATGATTGGAGACATATTCTCCAGCCAAAACCAGGCTGCGGCGATGCAACAGGCCTCCTGGAATAGCGCGAAAGCGCAGGAGTATGCTGCAAACTCAGCTCGCCAACTTGGCTGGGACCAAGCAAAAGCTCAGATGGGCACCAATCTTGCTAATCAATTAGCACAAATTGGCTATGGTGCAGACACTGAATTTGAAAGGCAAAAACTAGGAAAAGAATTAGATTACAATAAGTTTAACCCCAAGGTCTCCGCTCAATCAAGAGAAGATGTTAGGGCTACCATAGGGGCACAACAGGATCCCCTTTTTAAAAGTGCTGCGTTTCAAAACCTCATGAACGAAACACGTAAAAAAGGTTTTGAGATGGTTGCTCCAGGGGCGGCTATGTTTGGAGATACTGGATTTAGCAAACGATTCACTAACATGTTCTAAGAATTATGGGCGGCTCTCCAGCACCGGTCGTATACAATCCTCCGGCAATTCCAAAGGACGATACTTTTGAAAAGTATCTTGCTTATCAGCAGAAAAAAGAAGGTGCCGCAGAAGAGCGTGCAGCAACTGAAAGAGCAGAAACCAAAGCAGAAGCCGCTGCACGTAAAGCCGCTGGTGCTGCTGGTTACGCTGGCCTAAGGCAAGGCGTCGAATCACAGATGCGCCAGGGGCTTCTCGGTTACGAGACAGCTACTCAGCAGTTACGTGACTATGCCTCCAAATATGACCTGACACCGCCAGAAACGGATGTTGCGTCACTGACAGATGTCTATACCAAAGAGCTGCTCCCTGGTCGTAGGAAGACCGGAATTAAGGCGGCCTATGAGGAAACCCTTGGTCGCCAGGCAACAGAGGAAGAACTTACCAAAGCAACTGAACGTTTTAACCAAGGCTTCTATACCACCAACCAAGATCTTGTCAGCTCCCTTACCAAGGGGTCCGAGTACCAGGACAAGTTCAATAGTAGCTACCTGGATAACTACTATGACACAATGTTCGGTAAGCAAACTACCGACGCAGCAGGAAAGAGGACCGGCAAGCGTGCATTCACTTTTGATAAGAACCTTCTTCCCAGCTATGGTGGAGACCTGGCAAGTAAAACCAAAATTACTACCCCTGATTTTGGCAACGCTTTCGTTGGTACTCCCGCTGAAATTGAAGATCAACAGGCAAACGTTCGAGATACAAGACAGTATCTGTACAGCGCTGGTTTGACTAACCTGCAAGGAGAGATTGATGCCAATACACAGAAGATTAAAAACCAAGGCTTGAAAGAACAACAGAAGATCCAATCGTTTGGCAATGTAGCCTCCAGCCTGGTCTCTGGTTTCTGGGGCTAATATACCTTTGCTATAATTTGTAAAGTAAGATTTTTATCAATGACTTACACGGGTGGCAACGCACTTACCGACACCGGTACCGATACCTCCAAGGATTTTGACATTAACCGCTTTGAAGAACTGCTTTCCCGCCTGGAAGCATCAAAAGGCCGTCAACAACGTCAGAAATCTGTTGAAGGTCGTCGGGACATCTTTTCCCAGGGCCTTGCTAGCATGATGGGTAACTTCTAATTTTTTCTTGAGGTCTTATTGCCATGACCAGTAGCGTGCCCGCAGGCCAGACAGATGTTGATGACTGGTTTGATTTAGACAAATATAAGCAAGCTGCTGGTGTAGCATACGAGTTCTCTAAGAAAAAGGCAGAAGATGTCGGATCTCAAGAACGAGAAACCATCGGTAAAGGCGCGGAAGAGCAGCGTACCTCAGCGGAGCAGGGGCAGCAGTTCAAGCAATCTGACGAAGCCCGTGACTACGGACAGGCCCAGCGAGCTTATCGATATTGAGGTATTTGATTGCTGGGTAGACAATCTTGATTGCTCTGTCCAGGAATCATTCCTTGCCTTTGCCTCCGACAACTACTCCATAATTGAAGTTTTTCTCTATAGCCGTTTCCTTGGTTACAACGGCAGCATTGTTGCGTGTGAATCTTGGGTCAAAAGCAAGTACAAGAAGCCAGATCACCGCAAGACTCTTCTTTACGAAATTGAAGAGATGCAAGAAGACATCCGCAAATTGCGGGAGTCTATGGAGATGACGGGAGAGGGTAATGTCAAGCGGGATCACGGTGTTGCCCGCATCGCCGGTATGCAGCGTGAACTACGTGGCACTATTGCACAAGTAGAAGAGTTTACTTCGGTCAAAGATCGCAAAGGTTTGTTGATGGCTGGTGCTGACAGGGCCATGCGAGAAGTAGCCTTCATCTTTAAAGACGACCCGATTGAGGCCCCCCTGGAAGAAGCCATTATGAGTGTGTGGGCCAGAATGCAACTGGAAGAATAAATAACAGTATACTTAAACAAGGAATATCTTCTGATCATGGCTGTAGAGAAAAAGTTCGTTCCTGGCAAAGGCTTGGTCCCCGTAGGTAAAGAAGAAGCCGGCAAAAAAGGAGCACCAGTTCCTCCCAAGAAAGGTGCCGCTCCCGCCAAGAAAGGTGCTCCTGTTCCCCCTGCTAAGGGTAAAGGCAAGCCTGTGCCTCCCAAGAAGAAGTAAAATGGGTGCAGGCAAACGCATTCCATTGGCTGGTGATAACGCTACTGCCAAACAAAACATTCAAGGCAGAGTTGGCAGCGTAGCCGAATCAGCAGGTATCAAGCGTCCAGAAGCCGCTCCAGGGGGCCTTCCTCCCGTTGGAGGAGGAGTGGGCCCAGCATATGGTAACTATGCCCGTGAGCAGCAACGTCGTGGCGCTCAGGCACCAATGCGGCCCGGCTTCTCTGGTGATAATATTCCCGCTAGGCGTCCAGGAGAATAATTATGGCAAAAGGTAAAATGCCTCCTCAGTTCCTTGAGTACCTCAAGAAGAAAGAAGCAAAGAAGGAGGATGGCACTGAGATGAACGATAAGGAAAAGCGTAAGGCAGCCTTAGACAAGGCCAGGAAGTACCAAGACCAAAAACGTAAAGACAAAAAATAAGCTAGTATTTAATCATAGTTTGATTACGTGCTGTGCCCGCTTATACCTATTTGGCGCACCGGCGTAATGCTCGCGCTGCAACAAAGAACTTTAAAATTAAAGAAAATAAAAATCAAGATAAACTAGATCTAGCAAAGGAAGACTTTGGTTATTTTTGTGAGTACGTAGCAGATAAGCCCCCGGCTGAGCACCACAAAGAATGGCACCGGCATTTTGTAACAAACGAAGACAGCTCTTGTCTAATCAAAATTGCTGGGCCTAATATTGACCTGCTTGCTCCCAGGGGATCAGCCAAATCTACAGTCTTGGGTTTGCTTACGGCGTGGGCAATTGGTGTTCACACTACCGCCAAGCTTCCACTTCAAATCCTCTACTTGTCTTATACGGTAGATATTGCACGTTCCAAGTCTGCAACCATTAAACGCATCATTGAAAGCAAAAGGTATCAAGAAGTTTTTCCTAAAGTACGCCTTCTGAAGAACGTAACCAGTAATGAGTACTGGTCTATTGACCATAAATTTGCTGGTATTGAGGTGACAGGGGATGAGCAATTTACCCTTTGCGCTGCAGGTTTGAAAGGTTCGGTGACATCCAAGCGTTCACATTTGGTAATGATTGATGACGCCATTAAGTCAGCCGCAGATATTTCTAACCCAGACATCAGAAAAATGATGCAGGACAACTGGAATGCAGTGATCTCACCAACCATGTTTGAAGGTGCCAGGGCGATCTGCCTTGGTACCAGATTCAGGCACGACGATATTCACTCAACAACATTTAACGAACAAAATAATTGGGTTCAAATTGTTTTGTCTGCAATTCAAAACGATATCAAAACCGGAGAAGAGAAATCATATTGGCCAGACATGTGGTCCTTGGAATACTTGAAGGAAAAGAAAAGGCAGGCGCCCATTGCGTTTTCTTTTCAGTACATGAACCAGGTGATCAGACAGAATGAACTCTCCTTGGCACCAGAGCTAATTGTTAAAGCTGAAATCTCTACAGAGTTTGACGCTCTTGGAGTTGGCGTTGATCTTTCTGCTGGAGTTAAAGAGAAAAACGATTACACCGTAATGATTCTTGGCGGACGCATTGGCGACCGTATACACATCATTGATTACAGGCGTATCCGCGTAATGGGCAACCTAGAGAAACTAGATGCCATGAAAGAACTTTTAAATGATTGGTCTATTCTTGGTTGTGATGAAAACGGCGCATACTTTCCAACGTATTCAACGTGTGATATTTGGTCAGAAGCTGTACAATACCAGGCCTCCCTGGAAGCCGACTTCAAGCGTGTTTGCCTGAATAACGAAGGACTCTACAACTTGATTTGGCACCCAGTGAAGGGGTTCCGTGCAGATAAGCTTGCGCGATTCCGTGGCATCATTGGCATGTTTGAAGACCGTAAGATCATCTTCAACCGTTACCGGAACTTCAGTAATCTCTTCGAGGAACTCACTAATTTCGGTGTTAGTAGTCATGACGATACGGTCGACGCTCTCGTCTGGCTGGTCACAGGCCTTGCTAGAAAAGGAAATCTTCATTTGGATTACTAATGGAAAGGATAAATCCAGCAACAGGAAACCCCTGGAAGTATGGGGAGGTTGGTCTTGATGGAAGAATCTTCTTGGCGTATCGACGCAAGTCCCGTATTAACAAAGACGGAACTTTTCAAATGAATTGGCTTAAGCCAGAAGCCTGGGCCAAAAGAGAAATAAGTTGCAGGCAGGCCGCCAAAAATATACAACAAAGAAATGTCGCAATCATTCATCAAGAGAAATTGAAAAGGGGGTGCGCGTGTTGCGGATATGCAGAGCATGCTGTTGCGCTTGATTTTGATCATCTTGATCCTAAAACAAAAGTTTGCGACATTGCAAAGATGCATACTGGAAGCATTGAGAAGTTAAAACTTGAAATGAACAAGTGCCAAGTTTTGTGTGCAAATTGCCATCGCATTAAAACTCATGATCCAGATAAATTTAAAATTCTCTTGTCTGGTTGGTAACGGGATTGGCCAGGAAAGGAAACCTTCATCTTGATTACTAAAGTTTAGAATAATAAAAAGAACTTCAGCCGTGGGACCAGAGTATTTAGCTGTGTATATTACGCTTTGTATAGCAGGCGTAACCGGCGGCTCTTGGACCGCCACTAAAATTCTAGGACGTTTTTCAGATCGTGCACGGCAAATTCATTCCGCCGTCGAAGCACAAGAACGAAAGTTGGAAAATTTAGAAGAAAAAGTAAATAGGCTTCCATTGGACTACGTGCTTAAGGTTGACTTTCTTAGAGAAATCAAGGAAATGCACGACAATTTTAAACAGATCAACATGAAGCTTGATAAACTTGTGGAAAAGCTTTTGGCAAAATGAGCTACATCCTGGAAATACAAGAAGACGAAAATGGGGAATCATTCATCACTTTTCCGGATGACATCATAGAAACCCTTGGCTGGCAAGAGGGCGATGTCCTGGAATGGAAGCTCAAGGGAAATGGTGTTCTTCTAACCAAGCTCAACGACAGTGCTGGGTATGAGGTTATAGAAGAGTAAAATAAAACAATATAAGAGGCATTAAAATGGCTGGTTTTTATGGGGGTTATATGGGCAACCCACTTGGAGTAGAAAACGCTAATACTCTTGCTGCTAGCCCAAGCTTTGAAATCCCTGGGGCCGGGTCCCCTGGTGGATTATCTGGAAGATCAATTGATCAACTTCGCCGGCTACAAGAAAGTATTCCAGGCGGTAATATACAAATCCAAAAAGAGCTCATGCGCAGAGGCCTTACTCCTGGCGGCGGCCCCCAACCTTTTCCTTTTGCTGTCAATCCTACCAGCGGCCCACCAATAGGTAACGTTGGATTTTTTGCCGGTCCTCAATATGGACAACAAATGCCTGCAGGTTTTCAAACCAAAACGGTCTCTTAATCATTAAAAACTGCTAAGATCAATAAAGATAAAGGGGAAAATAGTTAATGGCGGTCGATGCTAAAACACGATTAAGAGAGATCATTGACTCGTATCTTGAAAAAGATGGTGGGTCTGCAATTGATACTGGCATCGTGGCATCGCACCTGGCACAGATGCGGTTATTTGGTATCCGCCAAGGTGTTGAATTTTTTCCGGCGCAAGATAATTTTGGTAACCAGCGCAAAGATTTTATTGATCGCGTAGTCAAATACAATCAACTCGATACTCGCCTGGACTCAATCTGGGATTATTTCCTGTCTGATGGCCAAGGTCTTTTTTATATCCGGCCAACAGAATCCAACTACCGACTTTATTTTTTCCGTAAACACGAATATCGAACCTACTACAACGTAGACGGCGAACTAGACGAAGTTGTAATCATCTATAGCTATAAGGTGCGTCGTGGATTTGGCTTTGATCAAGACATCCAGGCTGGCAGTTTAACTGGGCCTGCTGCCATGGGGCAAGGTGCCAAACGTTACATCAGGCTTTCAATCAAGCATAAAACAATTGAAGAGACTCACTCAGAAGGTGAGATTTCATTTGAACAACCTAACTACGCTGTTGCTGGTAAAACAAAAACGTTTAAAAATACGTTAGGTTTTATTCCGTGCGTAGAAATTCTTAACAATCCCAAAGGATTTTCCAATGAGGGTGTTGGTGAATTTGATGCGTTAGCCAATCACATTTGTACGCATGACGAAATAGTTCGTACTATGCGTAAGAACATTCAGTTCTTTGGTAATCCAACCCTTCTCTCCTCCAGGCCAAAAACTGACTTGATGGAATCCGGTGGTGATTCCGTTATACAACGTCCATCTATTGCGGCAAACTCTGGGTTCAATAGTCCCAGTGCACTAAGTCGTTCTACGTTTAAATCAGATCCTGTTAGCCGTGGTGTTGATGGCCAAATTCGTGTACCACGCGTTATTGCAAACCTGGAACCAAACGATCGTGTTGGTTATATTGTTCCAGATGCTATTACCGGGGACCAGAATTCATTTGCACGCCAGTACCGAGAGGAAATTAGGACTGCCCTTGGTGGCGTAGATGAACTATCGATTTCTGCAGGCGTAACTGCAACAGAATATAAATCACTATTTGGCCGTGTGTCTGCTACTGCAAAGAAAAAAGCAACCGCTATCTATACGTATGGTATTTGCCGTTGCCTTGAGTTAATTGTTTACCAAGAAGAGCGTTTGTTCCGTGAGACTCTTGCAGCCAGCGCAGGAATTGAAAAGCCCTTGGAGCTACCAGAAACCGCTACTGAACAAGAGAGGAAGATGTACCAGGATGCACGTGGTGCATTTGAAGGGCAAGTCAAGAGTCTGATGATGGCATGTCTTCAGTCACAACAAATTCCCCCTGGTGTGCTTGGACTAATTCCTGACGGCGACGTAACCATGTTATGGCGCTGGCTTGGTCCCGTTTACGAAGATTCAACGCAGGACACACTTAACAATTCTATTGTGGTTAGGAACCTCCAGGAGTTAGGTGTTGATAGCATTGAAGCACTGAAATATCTTTTCCCATCTAAAACAGATGAAGAAAGGGCCGGGATGCTTTCGGGTTTCCCGT
>Ga0209088_10000521_pt1 | contig 26984 bp, 43 predicted proteins | sample S_140625_EF_Meta_FD_187324 | JGI IMG/M metagenome (GOLD analysis project Ga0209088, IMG submission 187324) | Freshwater microbial communities from Lake Simoncouche, Canada to study carbon cycling - S_140625_EF_MetaG (SPAdes) (version 2) | ecosystem: Environmental > Aquatic > Freshwater > Lake ... | reverse complement strand
CCGGGAACTTCGTATGGAGATTATCAAAGTTTTGTAGAGCCGGGAGTTGCAACTCCTTCTCCGTTGGAAACTCAGATCCCTACGTCTCCAGAGCCGGGGGTAACCCCTCCAGTTGCGGAAACCCCGTCTCCATTGCAATCGGTAAAAGATTTTGCATCGAATGTTTCTGATGGATTAAGTTCTGCAAAATCTTCAATCTTAAATCCTGTTATGGAAACCCTTAAAGAGGCGGGAATCCCTTCTGAAATTGTTCAAAGGGTGCCCGCATTAGCTTCCAAAGCGGCACTACAACTAGCGACCACTGGCGACGTTAACCTAGAAAACTTGGCGGGAGGAGAACTTAGCAATCTTGTTGGCAGTGGCATTGCCGGTGAGACTGGCTCCAACCTGCTAGGCAAGGTTGCATCGAATGTTACAAATAGTGCAATTCAAGGCAGAGACCCGTCAACAGGATTGATGAATCTTGGAATAAACGAGGGCGTCAATGCGGCGGTTGATTATGGCTCTGGTTTATTGGACAGGATTCCCAAAGTGGAGACTCCTGAAGACACTTCTGTGCCTTTCCAAGAGTCCGCTATTGTTGAGCCTCCTGCCAAAGAAGATGAAACTATCGGTGGCTTGAATGTCGTAAAAAATATATTGCCAGCAGGAGTCGCATCTGGCCTTATTAAAAGCAACCTAATTGGATCGTTGAACAAACCCTCTGGCGGGGTAAAAGCAAGAAGCCCAATTTCGTTGCCTCCAAGGGTGGATGTATCAAAATTAATTCGCGTTTCAAAAGCACCAGTTAAACCTACTGCGCCTGTAGGCAAATTAAAGCCATATACAGGAATCAGCGGTCTGACGTCACTCCTAAAAAAGTCGGGGTAGAGCATGGCTATTCTTCAAAAACGCACATCATCTAAACGCCTTCCAAGTGCGGGGCAACGTGCGCCGTTGAATAGCGTTATTCAGCCGAAGCCAAGGACATCGCTGGCAACCAGCCCTTTAATTTCGGCAAAAACTACTTTGCCAAGAACCATTACAACGTCTGGGACAAACGCGCCTGTTGCGAATCGGCCCGCGCTGTCGTCAATAACAACGTCGGGCACGAACAAGCCTGTTGCAAATCGTCCAGTGATATCGCCAATAACGTCTGGCGCAAAGATAACAATGCCCAGCAACACGGCCACAAAATCGATCCTTAATAAAGCTGGGTCGTCTGGGTCTAATAGCGTGACTAGCAAGCTAATCAATACTGGCGCTAACGCTCTGATAGGCGCTGGGACAGGTGCGCTGATCAATAAACTTTTTGGCAAGCCAGTTGCAAAACCCAATATTGGAAAACCCGCTGAAAAACCAAAAGCTGGTGAGCCATCTGCTGGCGTAGCCAAGCCGCCCCCCGTTGTTGTAGCAAAAACGGATGAGCCAGTAACAAGCGTTATCTATGATGACAACGAGCCTTTTGACGAGAGGGGAAATTTGAAAGAGGGTTGGGCAGAAAACAATGAGGATGGAGGCTATTATCGTAAATTGCCAACGAATAAATTAGATAGCAAGCCAGTCATAACCCCAGCAGTTGTTGCCAGCGCGGCAACAGAGCCGCAACTCATGGAAGACGTAATGGGGAACGTCTGGACGGCAAATGCTGACGGCGGATACACCTTGTATTCTAGTAGCGAGGGGCCGTCAAATGAAGAAACCACCTTTATTGACCCAAACACTGACGAAGTTTGGAATTTGGCTGAAGATGGGAAAACGTGGACGACGAAAAGCGGAGAAAGTTTTGTTGATAATTCCGATGTTGTGGACGAAGGTAAATACGACGTCGCAGACAATTATGACTATGCTGAAGATGAAACAGCAAAGCGAGGGGGTTTAATTACTATGATGAAGCATGGCGGCGTTGCGAATTACGCGGGTGGGGGTGGTGCTTACTACTCTGAGGACGATGAAAATGGAAACCGCGTACTTTTTTATGATGACGGATCATTTGAGACGTATGATCCCGACGGTAACTTAATCGATTCGGGGGAGGGTAGGTCAATTGAGGCGGGGGATGCCGTACCTAACGACGGGTATTACCCATACTACGATGACGAACGAACGATTAATGCGGACGGAAGGGGAACCAAACCCGGAGGCTCTGCGCCCCCCCCAACTAAACCTGTTGTTGATACAGGAATTCTAAACACAATCAAAACTGCATTAGGCTCCCCCGTTGGGGCGGCAGGTGCTGGCGCTTTGTTGGCGTCAATATTGGGTTCAGGCTCCAGTTCAGGGGGGCAAAACCAAGGTCTTGATATGTCTAAGGTGGGGGTCATCAACCCGCGCACTACGGACTTTGGGATCGGGCCAGCCAAATACGTTGGGTATGAAGACTACGGGGTCGCGCCAGACCAAGGCTATGTCCCCAACGAGGAGTTGCTGCGGAACCTGAACGCTCCCGGCTATAACCCGGTGAACGAGGGTGACTACGGGAACGCGGAGCCTGTTAAGCCTATGGCGGCAGGGGGGCTGTCTGCAATGGCCCCACAGGCCACCCAGACGCACTACACGTTCGGCACGCCCGTTGACCCATACTCGACCCTTGGGCTGCGCCCTGCGCCCGTTGCGGCGGCTGTAGACCAACAGCAAATGATGCCCCAGAATCCCCCGCAAGGATCCCCCATGCCGCAGCGCCAAGGCGGAATGCGTCGGGGCGGTCTTTCTAGCCTGCCGATGGTAGAGGGCCGAGTGGACTACCGTGGCGGCGCGTCCGTGCATGGGGAGGGTGACGGGCAGTCGGATGATATTCCCGCGATGCTGGCGGACGGCGAGTATGTAATTGATGCGGAGACGGTAGCGCAGATCGGGAATGGCTCGACCAAGGCTGGAGCCAAGGCGCTGAACAAATTCCGAGAGAATATCCGTGCCCACAAGCGCGGTGCGCCAATTGATAAAATACCCCCCAAAACCAAGGCGTTGACCTCATACCTTAAGGGAGCGTAATAATGGCCTCACTATTTCAAGGCGACCCGCTGCCTGCGGTTACAAAGACAACGGAGTCGCAACAGACGGCTCCAGAGTTTTACACGAACTACCTGCAAGACGTTGCCAATTTAGGTCAGAACGCTGTCCAGCAGGGCGGGGTGGCAGGCTTCAGTCCCCTGCAACAGCAGGCGTTCCAGATGGCCCCAGACGTTGCGTTTGCGGGTCAGGGCAGTCTGGGTGCAGCGTCCAACTTACTAGGTCAGGCAGGCTCTACAACCGTTCCTGACGTCATTGGCGACTACATGAACCCCTACACATCCAGTGTCGTGGATGAGATGGGTCGCCTGCAAAACAGAAACATCCGCGAGAATGTCATGCCTGCGTTGGGTGGTGCTGCTGTGGGTTCGGGCCAGTTTGGATCGCGCCGCCAGCAACAGATCACCGGCAACACGTTGCGCGATATGCAGGCCGACTTGACGGGCAGGCAGGGGCAGTTTCTGCAAAAGGGTTACACGGACGCTGGCACGCAGGCGCAGACTGATTTGGAACGTGCAATGCGATCTGGTCAGGCATTCACCACGCTAGGTCAGGAGCAGCAGCAACTGGGTACGGGTGGCCTGAAGACCATGTTCGATTACGGGACTGCGCAACAAAAGCAGGGTCAGGCGTTGCTTGATAATCCTATGGCACAGGCTCAGCAGTTTGCAAAGCTGATGCAAGGCTACCAGCAACCGATGGGCGAAACTAAGCAAGTGACTGGCCCTGATGCTGGATCTTATTCAGCCAGTCCCCTGTCTCAGATTGCTGGCTTGGGTACTATGTTTGCTTCGCTGTTCCCCAACACCAGCGCAACTGATGCACAAAAAGCATACTACGAAGCATTGGCCGCGAATGCTAAAAACACAGGCACCACAACACCCAAGTTAGAAATGCCGCTTCTAGATAAAAGAGTAGGAGCAAAAGAAGGCGGCTCAATTACCAAACGAGGGATTCGGATGGCCAGTGGCGGGATGGCTCCCGTCGATGCTGAATATCACGACGGCAACGGTAATTTCTACGATGCTGACGGCTACTTAGTGGAGCATTGAAATGGCAGACATAGTAGGCGGACTTAATCAAGCCCAAGCTAGGCCCCCTATCCAATCTAATACGGACGTTGTGCAGGCAGAAATCATTGAAAAAGACAAAGAAGCCGCACCCAACATTGCGACCCGTGCCCTAGAAGAGCGCCGCCAGCAAAGCAAATTGCTTAACCTGCAAATTGAGATGCTCAAGGCAAACCTTGACGCTCGCATGAATCCGCCTTTTGATTCTACGTTGATGAAGACAGCGGCGGGGTTCCTTAAGCCAACCAAAACCGGTTCGTTTGGGGAGTCTCTTGGCTATGCGGCAGAAGGCGCTGCGGATGAAGCTGAAAAGCAAGTTGCTCGCAACGCAATTACCGACAAAATGCGTTTGGAGTTGATGGATAAACAACAAGGCATTAGTCAGCAGAATCTAATTTCAGAATACTACGCAAATCGCCTTGGTCTTGGTTCTTCTGGAACGCCGAGAAATGCACCTCTTGCTGGTGGCGCTCCGTCTCCCGCTGGAAGCACTCCGCCTCTTGCTGGTGCTATACCTCAAGCGCCAGTTTTGAAGGCTGGGCAATTGCCTCCCAGTGTTGCCGCGCCTGCTGATAGGGTTGGCCCAACTGGCGGAGCAATGGAAATGAAACCCGTCACGGACAGAGACATCGCTGAAGCCAATTTCCTTGATCCAAGCGGTAGGCTGGCAAAGGACTTGATAGAGCAAGCAAAACTCCAGCGCGAAGACATTATTATGATTGATGGTAAACCTTACCAAAGGAGCCAGAAGCGCTTCTTGGAAGGAAGCCCTGACACAATGGTTGAGCGTGACTTTGGTGTATACATTGGAAGTAAAAAAGTTCCAACGTGGTTTGCTAAACAATACGACGACGTTAAAAACGAAGCTATAGCAACAAACAAACCAGAATTGGTGTTTGAGTTTTTTAAGAAGTACGATATGTTGCAGCCATCCAAGGCTAAGGATGCGTCTGGCAACCCTACATACGAGACGCCTAAAGAAAGGGAAAACCGCGAACTAATTGTTCAGGAACGCTTGAAGGCCCAAGTTAGCGAAGAGAAGGGCCAAGTATCAATGCTGGAAACAAATGCAAATATTGCTCGCTCCACAGAAAATATTACAAAAGATATTCGCTCATTGGCTGTGTCGAACAAGACCGCTTTTGATTTGTTGAACAACCCCGGCATTGCGGACGCTGTCAAACGCGCAGCAGAAAAGGGAATTACCATTGGAAGTTTAGGCAACTTCAGTATTCCTATGCGAGAGTTGGAAAGTTACAAGCTGTCTCAAAACGACCGTGAGGCGTTGCAGTTGTTGGCGCAAAAGATGTCGCAGTTGACGGTGCAATTCCGCAAGTCCGCTCGCGCACCCGGCGAGGGGGCCACCACAGAGAGCGAAGGCCGACTTTACGCAGATTTGGGCGCGTTGCCGAGCGACACCGCAAAAGTCATCATCCTCAAGATGGATGCTCTGGAAGAGAAGGCGAAGGTTGACCAAGCCATATTTAAGGCGTGGTCAAAATTCAGCAAAAACCCAGAAAACTCTTATCGCGAATTCCAAGCGTCTGGGTATGAGAAGGGGACGGAACTCTACAATATTTATGCGGATTACGATTCTACTCTTGAGAAAATGCGCCAGAATAATTCTGACGTATTCCGCACTTCTCCTAAATCTACTAATGCTGCAAAGCCCGGTGAAAAAGCCGTGAAGCCCGGTGAATCCTACTCGGAAAGATTAGAGCGCATTGAAAGAGAACGGAGTAAAAAATGAATGACAAAATATTCCGACAACTAACTCCAGAACAACAAGACACGGTGATGAAAATTACCGCTGAATCTATTCGTCAAGGCATAAATCCTGATCTTGTTAATGCCATTGCTTTTACAGAAAGCAATTTCAGTCATTTTAATAAGGATGGCATTAAAACGTCTCCAGCCGGGGCAAGGGGCGTGATGCAGATCATGCCTGACACAGCAAAGCTGTATAACAAAAAGTTCAATATAAATATAGACCCCGATGATGAAGACAGCAACATTATGGGTGGCGTCACCATCATAAAAGACTTGTTGCAGACGTACAAAAATCCTAGAAATGCTGTGGCTTTGTATAACACCAGTCCCAATGCCGCAAAAACTTTTTTGGAAACATATAATACCGACCCAGACAAAGCAATATTGTCTTTGCCTGTAGAGACGCAACGCTATTCTATTTCTGTCGGAAAAAACTTTGATTTGAATGACGACAAAAACACTGGGTTTTATTCCCCCCCTACGGGAAATGAACGAATTGTGCGCGGTCAAGATCCGTCAGAGGAATCAAGTGCTGGAGACAACAACGACGAAACAACGCTTGAAAAAGTCAAACGTATTTACGAAGAAAACAAAGACAGCATGGTTATCCCCGCCGCTGCCGCTGGAGCCGCCAAGGGATTAGTTGAAAAGATCTTCACGGATCCAAGCGCGAACATGATGGCGGTTGGCGAGATGGCTCCAGAAGACGTCCGTGTTTTGCAGCAGAGGGCGCGTACTGCTGAGATCCGTGCGCAAGAGATCGTTGATGAGATTGTTAACAGGCGAGCCAGTGGTGTATCTGTTGCTGACTTAGAAGACGAGTTTCGTTTGCGGCAAGCTGCGGCAACTCAAGCAGAACAAGAACTGCGCACGGCAACAGAAGAGTCAAGGCGTTTGAACAGAGCGCCTGCGCCAGTAATTTCAGAGACTGGAGCGCCTGTAGGTGCAACAGAATCCCGCGTTGGTCGAGCAAGTGGCCCAAAAATTGAAGGCGACTCAGGCACAAGAAATTGGATGATTCAGGAGGCGGGTCAAAAACACCAGTTGCCTGAAATTATCCTTGACATGGCTACTGGAAAATCAAAAGAAAGCCCAACTGGTGGCAAGGCTTTAATTGACAAAGACCTTGCAAACATAGAAAAAATAAAACAACTTGGCATGGGCAATACTAAGTTGGTTACAACGGAAGGCGGCGCTCAACTGCAACTTCCTCCGCAAGAGACTGAGCGACTTAACGCTGAAATTGCGAATAAACAGGAGGCTCAAAGAATTCAACAACAGTATGCGGCGGAGCAAGCCGAGGCACAGCGCCTTGCGCAGGAGCGACAACTTGCCCAACAAAGACAAATTGCCCAGCAACGTGTAGAGCAGGCGCGTGCAGAAAAAATTGCCGCGAGCCAGCAAGCCAGTCAGGCAAAACAGCAAGCCGCCGCAGCACGCTCACAAGCCGCGTCAGAGACACGCAGGGCAACGACTGCTGATACTTCCGCTCGCGCCGCATCAACGGTCGCGCAGGAGGGCGCAGCAACACAGCCAAGCGCATTGAAGATGATGGCTCGCGAGGCTGGCCGAAGGTTCTCTGAGAAGATGCCGGTCATTGGGAACACCTTGAGCGCGGCTGGTGCTGCAATGTCTGTGGGCGAGGCTGTAGATAGGTATAAGCAAGGGGACTACTCTGGGTCTGTTCTATACGCCATAGAGGCCGCATTAAACGCCGCGTCTATGGCCCCCCCGGTCAATCCCGCGAGTTTGATGGTAAAGGGCGCAGGGGCGGTTGGGAGTCTTGGAATGATCCCAATTGGGATTGCCCATGATTACTTTAAGGGCGTTGGCCCTTGGGCAAAAACCCCGACTAAAAACGCCAGAGGCGGCTTATCAACTATAATGCGGTAGTTTCTTCTTGGAGTTGCCATGCTCCTTCTTAGCCCCCTTGAATGGGGGCTTTTTTTATGCGGTGTGATTGTTTGGGCGCTGGCTCTTGAGAGCCTTGGCAACCTCTCGGTTTAGGTGCCCGACTATTTCAACGCAACGCTCATGCTCTTGCAGGGCAACAGTCTGGGCAACATACGCCGCGACCTTGTTTGCGAACTGAACGATATCAACGTCGTCTGCAAAGATGGCGTCCGGAACTTTCTCGTTGCTTCGGAAATATATTTGCCTAACCGCGTCTTCACTTAGCATATTTTGTTTTCCACGTTTCCCAGCAGACAATGCTTTGCCGAGCGATTGCACGTTGTATTTTGGCTTTGTAGGGGTTCAACTCGCTGTCAAGAAAACTCTCAATCACATCTTGGTTTTGAAGGAAAACTTCATGCACCTGTGCAGTTTCAAGTCGTTCAAAAACCTGTCCGTCGTTAGTGACGAATGCGGTTATTGTTTTCATTTTGAATCCTGATGCGCTACAACTTTGTTTTTTAGAGTCCAAAATTGAAGCAGGTTGACAAACATCTCCCAGCCACGGTCTAGGTCTTCCGCGCTCCACTCGCGCACTACAACAAGGTCAGGCACGCTACGAGAGACAAAGACGTTGGCACAGCGTGCATTCGGCAATCCTAGGCCAACCCTATACGCTGAGAGTTGCATGAGATGCTCGTCGTATCCATCGACCTTCGCTGGGTTAGAAAACTCCTTGGTCTTTATGTCAGCAACGATGCCTTCCCCGTCCTCAGAAAACAAATCGCACTTACCGCCAAAACCAAGTTCATGTGCGAACGAGCGCTCTGAGATCCATCGTTGTTGGCCAAAGTGTTTGATGATTGCGATGTCGCAGGCTTGGACACTTTCGTTGTGTTTGCCTGTCGGGTTGTTTTCATAGAAGCCTTGAATAGAGGCATGGATATCAGTTCCCGCATCCGCCGCCGAGCGACCCTGTTCTTTGGAATCGTTGATTATTCTATCGATGTATTCCTTTTCAGGTTCGTCGGGGCGGCGGGGAAGGGTGAGCGCGGCAAGCAACACCTGTTGCTGAAGCCACGCCATGAGCGCTGGTTTGGCGGCTACGTTAAGGACGGTAGTCACCGAGGGTACAAGATTCATCACGCGAGCATCACGCAGCGTAGTGTTGCGCATACCGCCCTTCTTGGCCTCCACAGTGTATTGAGGCACGCCATCGCGGGTGTACCAGTGATTCGATTCGCTTGCGCGTATTGCTGGGGTTGTTATTGTCATTTTTCTTAGGCTTCCTAAAAAGAATTTTTTCCTTCGCCATTTTCTTTGTGCCACAAACGGTGACATTTTGGGCACAACCACCTAACCATCATTGGATAAGCGTAATCATCGTGGTGCCCATGTGGCTTTGTTTCCGCTAGGCACGCCCCGCAAATATTTGGTCTGATTATTTTTTTTGTACGCAGGGCATTTGCAATAATCTGACTTGCTGCTTTTTTAATCAGGTTGGATTTTGACCATTTGCGCTTTGCCCTACTACCAGCAGCTTTTCCTTCCTGCGTTGTGCTGTAGTTAAGTCTAGCCTCTACCCTATGCGGTAAATTTGCTCTTTGCCGGTCATAAGCCAATAATTTTTCAATGTTGTCTTCTCTGTATTTTCTAACTTGCCTGCAATAACATTCTTTGCATTTTGCTTGTCTTGGATAAAACAACAATTGATTTTTTTCTTCCCCGCACGCGGTGCATTTTTTCATATCCCCTCCCATTGAATAAATACAGATTGTCTTCTGCGAAAGGGGATATGTCAATACATTCCTTTTAGAATGGAATATCATCCTCCATATCATCGAATGGGCCTGCGGGGGCTTTGGGGGCGCTTGATTTGCCTCGCGATTGCCACTCAGGCGACTTGCCAATCTTCTCCTTGAGGCCGTTGCTGAAGCTGTCAAACAGCGTCATATCAGGCTCGTCGATGGAGAACAGCGTCAGGTCATTGTGCCCCTCTGGGATGCCCGCCTTCTTGATTGCCGAAGGCACAGACATGATGGCGGCAATGTTGGTGTATTCCTTGCCGTTGTTGCCCAGAGCCTTGATGACCGAAATCATTGCCCAAGCACCTAACACGTTCTTGAGTTCAAAGCCGCGCAATTCGTCTTCGGTGAACTCGCGTCCACGCCACGTTTGCAGGTCTTTGCGCAGGGTTGCCTTCTCCGCCAGCGAGAGCGTGAAGTTCTTGCTGATTGACATAGGCTCGCCCTTTTGCGTCACGATGGGCTTGTTGTCGTCGTCGTTGCCGTGGATCTCAAACTGCAACATGACCTTGGACAAGTGCTTGACCTGACCTTGGTATTCCGACTTTTGAGTGCCCATATCGATGATCCGGTAGCACCGCGCAAGATGCATTCCCTGCGGGACGGGGACAAACGTGCTTTCACCACTTGACTTCGCTATTAGTGCCATGATTCGCTCCTCAGATTTTCTTAAAAAAATGACTATGGTCTATACCGCACTCCGCGAGTATGGTCAGCCAGTCTTCGGTTGTTGCTACGCCATCAATGCCCCTTCGCAGGGACTCTTCTAGCACCTGCTGCCGTTCCAGCATCATCTGATGATGCTCCGCTTGTGTGTCTCTCATAATTCGCTTTTGTTGTGAGCCAGACCGGACTGTACCAAATTTAACTACAGAATACAACCCGCTTGCATAATATTCTTTGTCGTGTATTATCCACTTACACCAACGAAGGGAGAGCGGAATGACTTTAAGTGAATTTTTTGAAATGAAACCGAGGGGGGCGAAGCTGGCTATGGCGAGGCGACTAGGTATCAGCAAGACTTGGATGAGCCTCATCATCTCAGGCCGTCAAATGCCCAGCCCAGTCCTCAGCGTTGCGATTGAGCGCTATACCAAGGGGCAGGTGAGGCGCTCTACCTTGCGTCCAGACATCTTTGGAGAGATAAAATGATCTGGTACAAGTTCCACATTGGCGACTACCTGACGCACACTGTACATCTGTCCGACGCAGAGGATTTGGCTTACCGCCGACTGATGGATATGTACTACATGAGCGAGCAGGAAATCCCACTCAATACCGATTCGGTTGCGAGGAAAATCCGCCTAGATTTGGACATAACCGAATCGGTTTTGGGGGAGTTCTTTGAAAAGACGTCAACAGGGTATTTCAACAGTCGTTGTGATAGCGAAATCAAGAAATATCAGTCGCAAGTAGCTATCAACAGGGCGCTGGGAAAAAAGGGTGGTCGCCCCAAACGCCGCGTAGATAAAGGCTCTCCGGGTGGCGTAACCGAATCGGTAACCGAATCTGAACCCAAGGTTAACCCCAAGAAGATACAGATACAGATAAAGAATATAAAGACATTGTCGAAATTCGACGAGTTCTGGCAACTATGGCCAACATCAAAACGCAAGGTGGCAAGATCTGAGTGCGAGAAGAAGTGGCTCAAGCATGACCTTGACGTTGTCTTAACGAAGATCCTTGCTCACGTTGCGGTTTTGAAGCGGTCTGAGCAGTGGACGACGGGCTTTGAGCCTGCGCCCCTGACGTACATCAACCAACGTCGTTGGGAAGACGACGACGGTCAGCAGGCTCCAGTGCGGAAGGTGATATGACTCCGGTCGAGAAGATGTTGGGTATGCTGACTAAGGTCAAGGGTCGCAATGGGTCTTGGACTGCCTGCTGCCCCGCGCACGCTGACAAGGGGCCGTCACTCGCTATCCGCGAGAACGATGACGGTCGAGTGCTTGTGCATTGCTTTGCGGGGTGCGAGACGTTGAGCGTGTTGCAGGCGCTGGGCATGAGCATGACCGACCTGTTCCCTTCGGACAGCAAGCGGCGTGAGTATCCGGTCGAGGGCAAGCAGAGCATGAAGCCTGCTTTTTACGCAACCGACCTGATGCGCATCATCTCGTTTGAGGCGTTGGTGGTATCGATTTGCGCCTACGACATGGGGCAAGGCAAGAAGTTGAGCGACGGCGACAGAGAGCGAATGAAATTATCCCAACAGCGAATCGAAGAGGCAATCAAATATGCAAACGTCTGAAGTGCAAAAAAGAGCGCAAGAACTGGACGAGGCTCGTCGTATCCGCATCGTTCGGCCTGACGAGGTGGACTTTGAGAAGTACCTCAAAGCAAACGACGTCGCGCAGAAGGTTCGCAAGACCCATGAGTTTCTGGATGAACTTGAAGAAGAATTGGCAAGCCCGGTCGTTGATAACTTCCAGACCATGCCGTGGGCCAAAACTCACCAAGGGTTCCAGTACCGCCCCGGCGAGGTCACCCTGTACGCTGGTGGCAACGGTGGCGGCAAGAGCATGGTCACGGGCATGATTGCTCTGAACCTCATCAAGCAAAAGCAGAAGGTGATGATCGCCTCGTTTGAGATGAAGCCAAAGCGCACGCTGTACAGGATGCTGCGCCAATTTTCTGGCGAGAACATTGAGGCTCCGCGCTACGGAGACAGGACACGATACCTAACCGGCTTATTTGACCGCATGAGGGGATACGCAGGCAACGAGATGTGGCTCTATGATCAGCAGGGCACTGTGAGCGCCCAGCAAGTGATTGCCGTCTCACGGTACAGCGCGGTGGAGTTGGGTGTGCAGCACGTTTTCATCGACAGCCTGATGAAGTGCGTATCCGGTGAAGATGACTACAACGCGCAGAAGATGTTCGTTGACGAAATTACATCTCTTGCGCGTGACCACAACATCCATGTTCACCTGATTCACCACATCCGCAAATTGCAGAGCGAAGAAATCAAACCCAACAAAAACGACATCAAGGGTTCTGGTTCTATCAGCGACCAAGTAGACAATGTCTTGATGGTCTGGCGCAACAAGAAAAAAGAGCATGACGCACAGAGCGGCGCGGTTGACTCAATGATTCCCGACGCCCACCTTATGTGCGAGAAGCAACGCAATGGCGAGTCCGAGGATTGGTACAGCCTGTGGTATCACAAAGACAGCCAGCAGTTTTTGGAGAACTACGACTCTGTGCCTATGTCTTTTGACGCTGGCGGGAGATTTTGAATGTGGCGCAAGAGGGTGAGGGAGAAGATGAGCATCGCCACCGCTGTCTCGTCAGGTCAATTATTAAAATGCGCCTTGAGAGTCGAGACAAAGCCCACCGCTGGCTTCAGGGTTACGTTGACGACGTTGGGAGATATCAAAAGGGGTGGAACGAACTCCATCCCCAGTCCAGACTTGAGGCTGACGTCAGGGCGCAGTGGGACAGGGGCAACAGGGGTAACTACGGAGATTGGAAATGAAAAGTGAAGACTCAGCATTGAATTTAGCTGTGGTGGAAATAACTTTGCCGTGGCCTCCGACTGTCAATACCTACTGGAGGCAATTCCAAGGGCGCGTCCTCATCAGCAAGCAGGGGCGCGAGTATCGGAAAGTTGTGGCTGATCAGGTGATGTTGCAGCGAGCCGCCAAGCATCTTGATCATGCGGTGAGGGTAGAGATCAAAGCGTTCCGCCCAGACCGTCGTCGTCGCGATCTGGATAATTTGCTGAAGGCGTTGCTGGACTCAATGACGCACGCCGGGGTGATGGATGACGACGCATTGATTCAGGACTTGAGAATTTATTGGGCAGATGAAATTGGTGGCATGGTGAAAGTAAAAATCGAGGCGATGACATGAGCGACGACAGAGATCCACACAAGGCGGTTGACTACATCCTGAAGAACGCCGCGCTGTTTGCAAAGGCAAAAGCAGGTCGAACGTACATCGAACACTTTCGCAAGAGCCTGAAGGGCATCTTGATGAAGCGGTCGATGGAGACCGCTATCGGTGCGCAGGAACGCGAGGCATACGCTCACCCTGAGATGGTCGAGTTGCTCAAGGGGCTGCAAGCAGCGGTCGAGATAGAAGAGAAGCTGAAGTGGGACATCACCGCCGCAGAACTTCGTGTGGAAATTTGGAGGACAGAGCAGGCCAACAACCGGGCGGAGGGGAAGGCCACGATATGACCACGATTGCCGAGCGCAGGCACATGGGGCGGGTGGCTGAACTGGGTTGCGCGGTCTGCCGAAGGCTAGGCCATCCAGACACTCCCGCTGAAATCCATCACAGGAGGGCCGGGAGGGGGCTTTCTAACCGCGCAAGCCACATGGAGGTCATCCCTCTATGCCCAGAGCATCACCGGGGCGCTACGGGCCTGCACGGCCTTGGTACGAGGGGTTTCGTCAAACACTGGGGCTACGACGAGGACGACCTGCTGGAGGACGTCAGTAAGTTGTTGAATTTAATAGAAGAAAAAAATAGTTGAAAATAATTAAAAAAACAGTTGACGGAGGCGTTGGTGTAATATAAAGTTACATCACTGGCTGCAATCAAGCAGCGAGGACAGCGAAGGAAACAAAATGAACAACGACCTCCAGACCAGCACCATCGATACCCTTGGCGCACTGCTCGCGCAAATTGCCGACCTGACCAAACAGGCAGAGGCAATCAAGGACGGCATCAAAGAGGCTGGCATCGATGGCTTGCTTGAGAAGGACGCCAAGGGAGTGAGTTTTGTCGAGGGCGCAATCTTTCGCGCCACATACTCTGAGACCAACCGCGCTTCGTTTGACAGCAAGAAATTCATTGCAAAATTTGGTGCTGCGGTTTATGCAGAGTACACAAAAACATCCGCCGTTTTTACAGTCAAAGTCACCTCACGCTAAAAGGACGCACGACTATGAACATCCGCGAACAGAAAGTATCGATGGGCGAAAAGACGGTCGAGTTAACCCTGAGCGTGAAGGACGCGCTGGAGTTGATCTCGCGGCTGGTCAGCGCCGTTCAGACCCGCGCTCACCACCCCACGGCGGGCGAGGAGCAAGTCGTACACTACGTTGACTACGTCGGTCAGGACTCCGCGAACGGCATCCGCGTCGTCGTGGTGCCGTCATGAGCCTCCTGCGCGTTGCCCCAAACGACTCTCGCAACCTCACCGTCATCCGCTTCGACTCGGACGCCGAGGTCTATGAAGTTTTCGCCGACAAGGACTGCGACAGCTATCTTGGCTGCGCGGACACCATTCAGGAAGCACGCCAAATCGCAAGAGACTGGCTGAACGGAGACTGATGACGCAAACCCGCGACGCCTTCGGGCGTCCGGAGTGTGCGCCTTCGCACAACTTTGAAAGGAACACGACCATGGCAATCGAACATCAGGTTCAGTACCTCTCAGAAGTGGGATTTCCCATCCTCGACGCTGCGGCAAAGATTGAGAAGATTACGGAGGAAATCACCCGGCTGCAAAGCCAGCGTGCGGACGACCGCGCAGCGCTGCGCAAGAGCCTGCGTAGTCTGTGGAGTCCGCGTGAGCGTCTTGAAGCCGCCAAAACCGCGCAGGCAGCTATATCCGCCCCACAAAAATAATTTGAGGAAGGGGGTTGACAGCCCCCGCTTGTTTAATTTAGAATTGCATCACGGTCGAGTGACCGGACAGCGAAGAGGACAGCGAAATGAAATTATTCACGAAACAGGGTTCCGAGTTCACCGGCACGGCGTCCATCAGCGAAAATGGTCGCCCCTTCCAGACGGTCGCGGTCAATTGCGACCGTTGCCATGTAGTCAACGGCAATCGGGTCTGGCTGATGGGCATTGAGAATGGCCGTCCTTTTTCGCGTACCGGATTTGAGTGCTGGACTTGCGGCAACTCTGGCGTCCGGAAGTATGCGGATGAGCGCCTGTACACCGAGGCCGAATTGGCAAAGATCAATGCCGCCGCCCAGAAACGTGCCGACAAGCGTTTTGCAGCGCAGCAAGCCGCCGCCGCCGCCAAAGCCTACGAGCGCGTTACGGCTGAGGCCGACTACCGCACCGCAAATGCCGACTTTCTGTCGAAAATCGCCACTTTATGCGTTGGCGACGGGCAGGCGTTCTGGGATAGGCTGGCCGCTGACCTCCTGAGCGGCCTCAGAGCGCCCACAGAGCGTCAAACGGCTCTGGTTGAGGCGGAGGTAGCCAGACGCGCCCAAAACGCGTCCAGCGCGTTCGTAGGGGTTCTGGGGGTCAGGCAAAGGCTGGCCATTACGATTGAGCGTATCGTTGTTCTGGATTCCCCGTTCTTCGGCACCAACTTCCTCACGCTTGCCCGTACCGGCGACGGCGACGTCGTTACCTACAAGGGCCGCACAAATATCGGCAACAAGGGCGAGACCGTCACGGTCGAGGCGATGATCAAAGACCATGCCGTCTACAACGGCGTAAACCAGACAGTCATCCAGCGCCCGAAATTGGTGTAATAAATATTTTCAAAAGGGGGTTGACACCCCCTAATCGTTTAAGATAAAGTTACACCACTAACCGAGGAGACAGGCATGAGTCCGAAAAAGCCATGGCGTGTTGCAGTAGCGATGAGTAAATACATCGTGTATCACTCAAATAATCCTCACTGCAAAGTCGCAGTGACTGATAACAGCGCCGATGCCAATCTGATATCTGCCGCGCCTGATCTGCTTGCCGCGCTCGTCGCTCTGCTACAGGATGACGGTGCAGCAGATGACATCAGTGCGGTGCGTAAGCAAGCCCGTGCGGCTATCGCCAAGGCAACAGCCTGATTCCCCTGCCACGCGGGGCTTAGGAAAAACCCAACCAAAAGCGAAAGGAAAGCGAAATGAAATATCAATACAACGACGGAGGCCGCAAGGCCGCAGGCTTCAAGGGCACAGCAGGCGACTGTGGCGCTCGCGCAATGACAATCGCATTGCGCCTCGACTACAGCGCCGTATACAAGGAACTGGCCCAAGCTAACGCCGACAACGGTCGCGCAAAGTCTGCCCGCAACGGGGTGATGAAGGATGTCTACACCGAGGTTCTGAAGCGTCACGGCTGGTTCTGGATGAAGGCCCCGCAGTTTGAGGGCCGCAAGGCGCGTTGCAGTGATATGCCAGCGGGTGTGGTCATAGCCAAGCAGGCCCGTCACTTCGTTGCGGTGATTGACGGTGTGGCAAACGACATCTGGGACTGCACCCACAAGATGGTCTACGGGTACTGGGCAAAAACAGAGGGCAATAAATATTTGTAGGGGGGGGGGTTGACATCCCCTAACAGTTTAAGATAAAGTTACACCACTGGCTGCAATCAAGCAGCAGAACAGCGAAGGAAAGCGAAATGAAAAACGAGATTGAGACCGTTATTAAAACAGCCGGGGACGGCGCCCTCAGCATTTCGGAATGGGACGACGGCGGCGCGTGGGTCAGCATGATGCACCGTCACGGCAGCACCTACATCAGCTTGACCCGCGCCGAGGCAGAACAACTGCTGGCTGGCCTGCAAGAAATCCTTGCCAAGGGGGCGATGTGAATTTCATCGCAGAAATCGAAACCCGCGTTGCCGGGATCCCGTGCGTCGTTGGCGTGACCAGCTTCACCCGCGTGCGTGGCTCGTCCAGCCGCAACGCCGCCAGCGACCTCGACTACCACGGCTACAGCGAGAGCGAGTGGGTGGTATGCGACCGCCGTGGACGCCCCGCCCCGTGGCTGGAGCGCAAGCTAACCGAATCGGAATCGAACCGCATTGAGTCCGAAATCGCAGCACAACTCAACGACTAAGGAAAACACCATGACACATTTTGACACCATGAACACTGTCGTCAGCAAGTTCTTTGACGTTATGCCTAAGTCCTATATTGCCTACTGCGACTACATCGCGCACGCCGTCGTAGGCAATTTGAAGGCCAACGACACTGAGAAGTTGATTGCCAGCGTGAGCCGCCCCAAGTACGACCTGACCCAATCGGGCGCGTTTGTCAGCACCAAGAAAACTATTTTGGTTGAAGACAAAAATGGCCGTAAGTATCGAATCACGGTGGAGGAAGCCCAATGACGACCGCAGAAAAGCTAGAAGCAGCCATCGAATGGTTGGGGACTCGGTGGGTAGGTCACCCTGTCAATCGCGTAGCCAAATTGAAAGAGCCGTTGCCAGACAAGTTTCGGTGGGTGCCTAGAGTACTCAAAGTTAGGAGGGTGAAGAAATGAGTACGAAATCTGAACGGCAGGAAGCCAGCCGTCTTGGGAACGAACGCGCCAGCGAACGTCGAAAAGCGGAGCATCTTGAAGCTGATGCCCAACACGAACTAATGCTTATGAAGACTTACGATCTTGGCCCCGCAGGGGACGTACTTCGCTACCTATTAGAAAAGGTAAAACCATGAGCGATCCAAACGCAACGCAGACTGTGTATGACGGGACGGGAGAAATGCGTTTCCCCGTCCCAACATGGCCCACAAAAATCTGCGGCCCCAACCTTGTTGAGGTGCTGAACGCGGCAGGGTTTTACCAGAAAAAAGAATGGGTGGGGCTGACATACCAAGAAATTTTTGAGATTGAAAACGGCGTTCCAGACAATGTTATTAGTGATCGCGATTGGACTGTTTACTTTGCCAAAGCCATCGAAGCCAAACTATTTTTGAAAAACAAGGAACCGGGCGCGTTGTAGTTGATATGGGGCGGTCTTCACGGTGCGGGGATCGTAGGTTGGAGCAAGGTGGGCAATCCTTGCAAGGAAACAGAAAACATGGAGGGGTTCAACTCCCCGCCGCTCCCCCAAACAACAGGAAAACAGAAATGAAAAAGCCACATCCCTTCATCAAGAAAGTGACTTGGGTTCCTACGGCATCCCCGGCCAGCTTCAAGTTTTTCGACCCCTTGAGGGCCGCGCACGTTACGGGCGGGGAGTGGTCGCCTACCACCATCGTCCTGATGGTGCGCGAGGAGGACGGCGGTGTCTGGTTCATGCGCCGCGAGTGCGTCCGGTTCACCCCAGCGAAGATCTTCAATCGCTATAGACGGATGCGGCTTGGGCGGTACGAGAGGAGAGTCAACGCTTCGATTGCGGAAATGAGTCGGTGGCTAAAAAGCTATGACTTGTGCAAATAGCGCCCTGTCTGCGCTTGCGTTTGTATTGATTTGATTGATCTTTTTGCCTAGCGTTCCAATATGTCATACAGGCTTAAATAGGTCTTGCGTATGTAGCAAGTTGCTATATACTTCACTCATACCAACGCAACTAGGAGATCACCATGACAAAGACCACCACTAAGTTCGCCGCCACCCACTACGGTGAATGTCAACTCTGCGGTCACACCCAAAAACTTCCGGGTGGGGGATTCCTCTCGCTTCACGGTTACACGAAGCAGTGGGGCTTCTTCGCGGGAACGTGCCCCGGCTCGCGTCACCTCCCGTACGAGCAATCGACCGACCTCATCGAGGGCGCGATCCGCAACAACAACGAGTTCATCCAGTCCCTGCGCGACTCCGAGAAGGCGACCCGCGCCGAGCGCAACTTCATCTACGCAAGCGAGCGTTCGATGGATCGTCGCGGCTACAACCAAACCGCGCCGGTCGTTCTCTCGCGTGACGAGGTGACATTCAACTCCGTCTACGGTAACGGCGAGATCAAGTGGTTCAGCAAGTCGATCACTCGCGCCAACGGTGAGCCGCGCCAGATGTCGGCGCAGGCGAGCCGCGCCACGACGCTCGACGAGTTGATCGCCGACCTCAACGCGAAAAAGGCCGACCGCATCCTCGCGCAAGCCGCGCAGGTTCAGCAGTACGTCGAGTGGCTTGCCGAGCGCAAAGCGAAGTTCGTGGCGCGTGAACTCCGCCCGGTCGCCGAAGACGATCAAGGCAGCAAGCAGACCCTGCTCCACGGGTTCAGCACCACGTTCCGGGGCGGCAAGTACTGCGCGTCGAGCGCGATGGGCGCACTCAATGGCAACTACACGAAAGACTGGTCGCAGGTGACCTGCAAGAAGTGCATCAAGGAGCACGACGCGGCACTCGCTCGGGCCGCAGCCAAAGCCTAGTACCCCGCCTCCTGCGCCCCACGGGGTGCGGCTAAGTTTCGATATGTCATACAGTCAAAATAACGCTTGTGCGTGTAGCAACTTGCTATATACTTCACTCATACCAACGCAGCACAGGAGATCCAAATGAACACTCAAGACCTGAAAGCAAACGATCTCGCAGTGATTGTTTATTGCGGCAACACTTGGAACGTAATTACAGAGCGCACTGATGCCATCGTGACACGCACCTCTGAACACAGCATCTGGGTGAAGTACCAGACCGGCTGCAATCAAGAGATCAGGTTTACTAAGGAAGGTTACGGTGTTTCCAAGGGGTGGGATATGTGCGTTGTTGAACCCAGCAACAAGCAAGCAAATTAGGAGAGTGATCATGCAAACAAAAACGATCATTGAGAAGGGATGCAATAGCGATGACGATATGCTGGTTATGTTTGGTGACGGCACTGTTCACTACTCTGACTGCATATCCGCAGCAAAGCGACTGATTCGCAAGCATGACAAATCAATGTCGCGTGAACACGGCACCATCGTGAACGTATTGGAGTGGCGCGGGTTCACCGAAAAAGAACGCAACGTAATTGCAAAGAAGTCATGAAGTTCAACTTCCCAGAGGTCGCCAACGCGGTCAACCGCCACCCCACGAACCTGCGTGGCACCCCGCGCATCAAGCAGAACGTCTGGGGCAACTGGAATGGCTATATCGGATCCCGCAAGGTCTGCTTGATCGGCGCATCCGAGTGCGACGCAAAGGTCTGGCTTGAAGAGCAAACCTCATTCACTACCAAGGAGATTTGACTATGAACAGCGTCCACAAAAAAACAGAATTAACGATTAACCAAGCGGGCGATGAAATTATCAGACTGCGCTCCGAAATCGAACGGCTGCGGGAGGCGTTGCAGTCAATCCTGCAATGCATCGACGACGGCAGCGGGGCGTTCCAGTTGGGACGGCGTGCTGTTGCTGCCCGCGCCGCACTTGCCAAGGATTCTTGACATGACAGGAAAGATCTCAGGCGACACCCTCAAGGCGCTGAAATTAATTGCGCGAGGCATGACTCCCTACGCTGCCGCCAAGAAAGCGGGCATTGCTTTATCGACCATTTATCGTGCCTTAAAAAGGAACAAATGATGGAATACGAAAACATTGCAAAAGTGAAACGTCTCGACTTCGACCACCTTGATATGCTGGTTAGCGAGCGACTCGGTGCGTTGAAAATCTACGCGCAAACCGTAGGCAAAACTGAGTCTGATGTACACGATTCGATCTGCCGCGACTTGATATTGCCCTGTGTCTATTTGTTGGCGGAGTTTTTGGAGTCTGTGAAGATTGGTGATGAGGAGAAGAATGGTGGATAACGACGAAGAAGGGGAGCGGTTAACGCGGCGAGAGGAGAACAGAGAGTTGATTGCCAAGCACAGGGCAACGGTTGAGCCGAGGGGCTGTCCGACACCGGGCAGTTGCTCTGCTGTTGCCGAACTTGCCGACCTCAAGCAGCGCCTCCTGCCGCAGTACAAGGGCAGGGCGGAGAGGGCCGAGCATGAAAAGGATGTGTTGCTGAAAAAGCTGATTGTCCACCAAACAGCAATCGCAAACCTGCATGATGTGATCGACGGAATGCGCGGCGCGGCGCGATCCGCAACGGCAGCGATTGGCGAAAGAGCAGAACTTATAATGCGTCTTCGGGCCGCATTGGGCGCTTGCGAAGATAAGGGGTGGAGGCTTCACGTTCACACCATTAAAAACGCGATCAAATCGCTGTCAGTGGAAGTAGGAGCGATGGCGATGCTGCGCGAGTTGCGTGAGTATCTTTCCGATGGACGGCACAGCCAGTGGCGCTACGTCGAAAGCGGCGAGCAGGGCGAGGATATGGGCGAGTGGGTCAAGAAGCTAGGATCGTTCCTTGATAGCCGCGATATGAAAGGGGAGCAACCATGAAACTTACACCGTGGTATCCGCCCGACACTAAGCCGGTGCGAAAAGGCTGGTACGAATGTAGATGCTGCAATCTCAGGTACTTTTGGATCGGGACGTCTTGGGACAACAACGATATCGGCTGGCCGTCATTGAAGCAGGACATAGAATGGCGCGGCTTCACGAAGCGGTCTTATGACGCAGGGGAGAAACCCAAGTGCTGACCGATCTTAACTTTTGGGCGCTCCTTACCTCGCAGATTTTTTGTCTGCTTTGGGGTTTTTATATTGGGTACGGTTATGGGAAGCGCCACCACACCACACAACAGCAACAGGAGAAATCATGAGACCTAACGTCTGGCCTTACGACCAACCCGAACAAAAGCGCCCCGATGCTGCGACTCTGGATAAGAACCCCACGTTTGCCGTGAGCGGTTCTATGGTGCAGACATTTGAGTACAACTGCCCGATCCACGGAGTTACCAAGAACGGGTGCGTGTCTTTGTGGGATGGCGGCAAGTTAGAGGGGGATTACTGCATGACTTGCTACAAAGACATGATCCGCAAGTTCTGCCAGCCGGTGACTCCGGTATGAGCGCCCCCACCCTGAACGAGAGCGCCCCCATACGCGAGGGGGACAAGTGAACCCGTGGCCCGATTGGGCGTTGTGGCTGATGTTTGTCCTGTGCCTAACAATCATAAGTTATCTTTCTCTGTTCACATGACTAAAAAAAATGCAGTGCAGGGCGAGTGCTGCGTGTACACGGAGAAAGACTTCCTCATGTGGAAAACTTGGATGTGGGCGCAGGGAATCTTGACCGGAGCGGGAGTGGTCGTGGTTGGAATATTTACGGGAGCATGGTAATGAATAAAGAACCGAAAGAAAGGAAGCCGGGCCTCTGCGGGTCATGCCAGATTACTGAGGGCGTGAAGCTAGTTTCCAAGGGTCGAGGCGGGAGGATCAAATCGTGGCGCTGCCAAGCGTGTCTGGAAAGAAAGCAACCGAGTTGGATTACGGGAAAATAACAAGGAACTGAAATGCCAAAGAGAAAGCAATCTAAAATGCAGCTAAGCACAGACGCGATGCCGTCATGGCTTTACCCCCCGAAGCTGATACCTCCAGACCAAAAGCACACCCGGTTCGTCAATTTGGGAATCAGCAAGGAGCAGATCGAACGGGACTACCAGCAGACCAGAATCCGAAGGTTGTGAGAAGCGACGTCGAACCTGAACCGAAACGGTTACAGCAACAAAAGGGTGCGGTTGTGAAATAGTTGCACGCGACCTCACGCTAGGTGCTACAGTCCTATTTCGGGGGCTGCATCGCAGTCGTTTGACTCGACGCGAGGGATTGATCTAGACAATCACGCGCAGCCCCCACCTTCCTACTCAAGGGACTGCGGGTAATGCCGAAAACCATCAAGGACGCGCCTAAGAGGCCCGCCAAGACACCCAAGCCCGCAGAGGGTAACGAGGGTAGCCTCGCGCCCAAAAAGAACCCTGTAGCGCCCAAGAAGACTGGACGCCCCTCAAAGTACGACCCTGAGATAGCACGCATCATCTGTGAGCAGTTGAGTGAGGGAATACCACTTAGACAGATATGTAGAGAGAACGAAGGCTTCCCTGCGTGGAGGACGGTTTACGATTGGATGGGGCGCGACGACGCTCTTTCCGCAGCCATCTCGCGTGCGAGGGATATTGGCTACGACGCCATCGCTGAGGAGTGCCTGTACATCGCGGACACGCAGACGATGACAGAGAGGGTGACTGAGGCTGAGAACCCCGCTACAGGGGCGCTGGTGCGCTCTGTGGTGCGTTCTGACGACGTCAACGCCCGCCGCTTGCAGGTAGAGACCCGTCTGAAGCTGCTGGCCAAGTTCCATCCCAGCAAGTACGGGGACAGGGTTGGCCTGCACGGGGTGGACGGGGCGGCACCAATCCTGACGGCGGATGCAAGGTCTGAAGCACTTTTCGACCTCATCCGCAACATGGAAATGACCAAGCGTGTTGGCTGAAACCACTACCGGTAGTGGCAAGTCTCCCAAAACACGGGTTTTAACCGACACTGACACTACATCTAGTGGTTTAGGCCAGTTCCTTGATGCGGAGATGGCAAAGGCGTTCGACAGCCAGCCCTTGCACTCGCGCCTTGCGATACTGGCGCACACCAAATGGTTGGCGACCGCCCACCGTTATCAAGTCCCGCCGCCGCTTGAGCAGGACTACCTGATCTGGATGATGCTGGCAGGCCGGGGGGCGGGCAAGACCCGCAGCGCTGCTGAGGCTTTGTGGTGGTGGTGCTGGACGCACCCGGAGACGCGGGGACTGGTACTGGCCCCGACGTCTAACGACATCAAGCACACCTGCTTTGAGGGGCAGTCTGGCCTGCTGGCCTGCATCCCCAAGGATCTGGTCGTGGACTACAACAAGCAAGACCACCAGATCAGGCTGAGCAACGGATCCATCATCCGGGGGATCAGCGCCGACGCCTACGAGCGGCTGCGGGGGCCGCAGTTCCACTGGTGCTGGGCGGACGAACTCGCGGCCTTCCAGTACCTTGGCCCCGGAGAGGCGTGGGACATGATGATGATGGGCCTGCGGCTAGGCAAGCAACCGAGGGTCATTGTCACTACGACGCCGAGACCGAAAGACCTGATCCTCGACCTCGTCGGGCGGGAAGGCGACGATGTGGTGATCGACCGCGCCACCACGCACGACAACGCGGCCAACCTTGCGCCGACCTTCAAGCGGCAGTTGGAGCAGTACAAGGGGTCGAAGCTGTACGAGCAGGAGGTGATGGGCCAACTGGTCGATCTGGAGGACGGCAAGGTGGTGAGCCGCGAGATGTTCCAGTTGTGGCCAGCAGACAAGCCCTTCCCGCGCTTCGACTTCATCGTCCAGTCCTACGACTGCGCCTTCAGCGACAAGGAGTACAACGACCCGACGGCCATGACGACATGGGGCGCGTACAAGCCTCTGGACGGGCCTATGAGCGTGCTGCTCATCGACTGCTGGGCTGAGCATCTGTCCTTCCCCAAACTCAAGCCCAAGGTGCTGGAGGAGTGGAAGGTGTCGTATGGCGAGGGGAAGGACGCCAAGCGCCCTGACCTGATACTGGTCGAGGACAAGGCGGCGGGGATCTCCCTGATTCAGGAACTGCGTGCGGCCCACCTGCCTGTCAGGGGATACAACCCCGGCCACGCGGACAAGATGCAGCGCCTCCAGATCACGGCGTCGATCTTCGCGACCAAGCGGGTGTGGCTTCCGGAGAGCAGTGTCAGGAAGGGCTTCGTCAAGGACTGGTGCGAGGGCTTCCTGTCGCAGATCTGCGCGTTCCCGGACTCGACGCACGACGACTATGTGGATAGCGCAACGCAAGCGATTCGGTTACTGAAGGACATGGGCTTTCTCGACATCAATCCAGAGCCTCGTTATGATGATGACGAGGACTACGAATACACCCGCCCGAAGCGGGAGAACCCTTACACGGCGTGATGACATGAGCGCACTCGACAAAATAATCAAAGGTGGCTTGGGCACAATCAAGGCGGCTCGTCGCGCTGAATTGACACCGAGCGACAAGGCGTTGCCCTTGGTTCTGCCTCGCGCCCGTCTGTCGCCTGACTTCATTGACCAGCAAGCTGACCGCGTGGCTCGTCAGATGATTGGCGAACACGTTACTAGCGGAAAGCCCAAGGACACAAAGAACCTTGCTGGGCGGTCAATGAAGGAGAGCGAGCGGGTCAAGAAGCTGGACTACAAGCTGTCCCCCGTTGGCACGGTGGCGAAGGAAGTGCAGTACACCCCGCGCAAGGGCGATGTGACGGTAGCGTTTCCCGGCGACCAGACTGTGTCCAACAAGTTGCTGGAGGAGGTCAACGGGCTTCCAATCGACTCGGTGCAGGAGGGCGGTGCGTACTATGGATTGGGCCAGAAGCACCTTCCTGAGCCAGAATTCTGGAAGTCTACCGTTGGCCCCGCCAAAAACGTGCAGGGCAAGGTTGACCGCGTGTCGGAACTGTTTGAGCCTGAGCGCATCATTGGAAGTCACCTTGCGATGGGGCCGGTGTCCAACAACTTTGCCATGCACTTTGCTGACGCCAACCTGCGTGCGATTGATTGGCAAAATGTTAACCCAAAGAAACTCAACGTATTCGACAACATCATTGCTGGTGGGTACAAAGACTCCATAACGGGTGAGCGCGTGAGGTTCCCGAACTGGCCCGGTATAGCCAACCCAGAGGCCGCACTTGCTGCGATGAAAACCGACACCACCCTGCGCAAGTGGTTTAACAACCGCATGAAGACGCCAACGCTGACGCAGCCATTGGGACTGCCGAACGGGCTGGACATCCAGTACGCTATTACAGAGCCGCGCCTCCGCGACATGGAAATCAACATGACCGGGCTGATGACGGGCAAGCTAAAACCCGGCGCTCAAGTTGAGGCGGCAGGAACCCCGCACAACACTTACAGCCACCGCATCCTTGGCGAAGCTGAAGGCCCGCAAGAGGTGTTGACGCCCTTTGTAGTTGGCTTTCCTGACGCCGCGCAACACATCGCGACGACACAACGCCCATCTGACTTTACTGGGGCGATTCAGAAGGTCTTCCCTCACCAGTTGGTGGATGACCAATACATCGACGACGTCAACCGCTACCGCGACCGCATCAAAAAGTTAACGGGACAGAAGGATGGCGGGGTCGTAGAGGCCAGCGAAGAAGGTGGATCCGTCGATGACTTCGATGCTAGGGTGGGCAAGCTGATTGATCAACACCACTTCGACAACCGCCTGAATGACATGATTGATCAGCACATGGCTGGCGGTGGGATTGTTAAAGGCGTCAAGGCTGGCGTCAAGATGCTGTTTAACGATAACGTGCTGCCCGCGCCTGAAGCTGCGGCCAATCTCCAGAAGTTCCTTGAGCCGAGCAAAGCGCCGATGCGCCTGTATCACGGCACGACCGCTACTGAGGGCGGGAAAGGCGTTGAGGCCATCCGCCGCCTCAAGCCTAGCAAGGATGGTGCGTTGGGATCTGGAACGTACCTGACGCCCAGCACGGCCAACGCAAGCGGCTACAGCGGCTCGCCCAACGATGAGGCGATTGCCGCGATGCTGCGCAGCGATTACCAAGCTGACACGGGTCAGCAGTTCTTGCGCAACCGGCAGGCGGGCAACGTCCTCCCCGGCCAAGAGGGCGGCAATATGCTTCCCGTCTACGCCCAGATAAAGAACCCGCTGATCATTGACGGCTCACATGGCGACCCGATGGTTGAGGCGTTGACCAAGCTAGGGATGGATGAAGACAAAGCCCTCCGCATGGTTGAGAAGGCTTATGAGGACAAGGGCTACATTGGCAAGCAGGTTGAGTCCCGCGCCCGTGCCGCAGGCTATGACGGGCTGATGCAGTACCGTGACGGCGAGTTGTCTGAGGTGGTGTCCTACAATCCCAACGCTGTGAAGAGCGCGACGGGCAACGAGGGCACATACGACATCTATAACCCCGACTTGAGCAAGGCCGACGGTGGCCGTA
>Ga0209088_10000520_pt1 | contig 27014 bp, 29 predicted proteins | sample S_140625_EF_Meta_FD_187324 | JGI IMG/M metagenome (GOLD analysis project Ga0209088, IMG submission 187324) | Freshwater microbial communities from Lake Simoncouche, Canada to study carbon cycling - S_140625_EF_MetaG (SPAdes) (version 2) | ecosystem: Environmental > Aquatic > Freshwater > Lake ... | reverse complement strand
TGTAGGACCTGTAGGTCCATCAATGCCATCTAAGTTTATATTATAAATAACTGGTGATGCAAATGTACCTAAAATGTTTTGTATATTTGTTATCAACATATTTCCATTCGAACTATTGTATGTTGCAACAACTCCTTCAAAACGATTATTTGCATTTACTGAACTAACAACTAGAACAGAATTTCCTGTTATATAAGCTAATTTTTGTCCTATTGTTATGGTAATATTTCCACCTAAAATTGGCGTAACAATTACTGCACTCGTTGTTTGAGAATTAAATATATCTCCTTGTAACCCTGTAGGACCTGTAAGACCAGTAGGACCTATTACACCAGTAGGTCCTGTTGTTCCAGTAGAACCTGTTACACCAGTAAAACCTTGTAAACCAGTAGCTCCTTGTAAACCTGTAGGACCAGTGTAACCAATAGAACCTTGTAAACCTGTAGGACCAGTATTTCCAGTAGGACCTATAGCACCAGTAGGTCCATCAATACCATCTAAATTTATATTATAAATAACTGGTAATACAAATGTACCTGAAATGTTTTGTATATTTGTTATTATCATGAGACCAGAAGAACTATTGTATGTTGCAACAACTCCTTCAAAACGATTATTTGGGTTTACCGAACTAACAACAACAACAGAATTTCCTGTTATGTAAGATAAATTTTGTCCTATTATTATGGTAACATTTCCTCCTAAAGTTGGTGTAATAATTACCGCAGTCGTCGTTTGAGAAATAAATACATCTCCAGAACCTGCTAAACCTGTTGGACCTGTCATGCCTGTAAAACCTAATAAACCTGTAGGACCTATATTACCAGTAGGACCGGTCACCGAACTACTTGCTCCAGTCGGTCCCAATGATCCAGTAGGACCATTTACACCATCTAAATTAATATTGTAATACACCGCATTTACACCAAATACACCTAAAATATTCTGAACATTGGTTAATACAATGTTTCCAGTGGTTTTATTATAAGAAGAAACATATCCTTCAAACTGATTATTTGGATTTGTAGAATCGATTACAATGACTGAATTACCCGTTATATAAGCTAAATTTGTTCCAATGATTAATGATGATTCCCTTCCTTGTACAGGGTTTATAGCAGTAGGATATATTGTTGAAGAACTAAATTTATCCGCATAACCTGTTGGGCCACTAGGACCTGTTGGGCCTGGATGAATTATATATTCATCAGCTAATTCCAATGTTTGATTTATTAAATTTGCGTCATATTGGGCTGTGTTTTGCGCATAAATTTGTGCCAATTCATATGCTTGTTGATAAGCATCTACAAAGCTAATGGTTGAATTGGCAGATGCTGTTGCAGTTGCACTTGCATATGTCCCTGTATATGTAATTTCAGCTTCCGCTTCCGCTTCAGCAGTGGCTGAATAAATTGTATTTGTATCTTTCTCAGACATATTATATATAATATTAATTTAATATTTTATATAAAAATATTTTACATCCATGTATAAGGACCATCACCTTTTACTTCTGTTTCTGATTTTAAGGGTTCCACTTCAATGTTTACTCTTTTTCCTTGTACTAGCCAAAAAAACATGCAGTTTTCTCCATATACTTCAAAAGTATTGTTTTGAATTTCGGTAACATGTATTTGTTGATTTATTTTACCTGAATAAATAGGCGTCACTTGAATGGTAAAATCATATGCTATTTTTTCAACATAATCAGGAAGTGTAATGGTAGTATATGTATCATTTGTAATTTCGCCTTTGCCTCTATAATAAACTCCTGCTTCTGGACCTTCTAAACAGCCATGTACCAAATATTTATTTTGATCTAGAGGATGATCGATAATAAATGTTTTACTTCCTGTAGGACCCGTATAACCAATAGGACTGATAGATGCTGGTCCTGTAGGGCCTTGTACACCTTGTGGTCCTTGTGTTTTTAAATTGCAACAACGTTGTGATCCTAAATATTGAATATAATTTGAGTAATAAGACATTTATATATTAAATATAAAAAATATATCTTAAATAAATTTACTTTTATATAATATATGAGCTTTAATTTAAATATTGATAATTATACTAGAGATGAATTAATAGAAATATTTGATTTACCTAGTCAATTTGATGAAAATTTTGTTGAAATGAAAGAAGGGCGTTTAAAGGATAGCATTTTAAAAAATAAAGAGATTAACAAAGAAACAAAAGAAGAAACATTAAAATTTATCATAAAAGCAAAAAATATTATTTTAAATAATAATCAAACAAATAGTAAAACTTCATTACAAAAAAAAATAGAAGATTTTTACAATTCTAGTTATGAATTAAAAACGTCAACATTAGAAGATACTGAGGAACATATGGTTCAAGTAAGACCAGAAAAACCATATTTATCTTCTTATCCAAGTGAATTTTTTCCTGGTATTATCAATCCAATCAAAAAAAGAACTATCAAAAAAAATTTAAATATTGATAGTAGATTTAGAGATAATTATTTTACAAGTTCATCAACAAATTATAATATAAATTTACCTATGAATATAAACAATGTTTTACAAATGCAATTAGCAGCTATTGAATTACCTACAACTTATTATTGTATTTCTAAACAATATGGTAATAATTTTTTTACTATAAATGTGAATGATTTGGGCAATAAAGTAATTAATATTCCTAGTGGTAATTATGACCAAAATACAATAATGAATGCTATTAATAACCAGTTATCATATTTACCTGCACCTTATAATCAAGTTTTATTTAAAATAAATTTAACAACTGGTGTTACAGGGACTGCTGAAACAATGGTCGGATTCACCGATCTCAGTGGTAATACTAGTATAACATTAGATTTTCAAGCAGATAAAAATGGTGTAGATGATAGAGGGACACCTTTACCATTAAAATTTGGTTGGATATTAGGATTTAGAAATGGAATCTATGTAAATAATTTAAATTATGTATCTGAAGGTGTTGTAGATATTAATGGTCCAAAATATTTGTTCTTAGTAATCGATGATTACAAAAACAATGTGAATAATAATTTTTATGGTGCATTTAATTCTTCTCTGTTGAATAAAAATATATTAGCACGTATATCTTTACATTCAAATACATTTGACGTATTAGAACAAAACAATTTATCACTAATTACAACACCTCGTGAATATTTTGGTCCTGTAGATTTAAAAATATTAAACATCCAATTATTGGATGAATATGGGAGAGTCGTCGATTTAAACTATATGGATTTCAGTTTTTGTCTAACTCTTGTTACCAGTTACGATCTATAATCATTCATATATTAGAATTACACCATTTCACGTGTTATTTTATACTTTAACCATGATACTGGTTTTTGCTTTGTGGTGCCATCATATGGTAATGCATATCCCTCTTTTAGTAAAAGATCATTCAAATGAATATCTCCTATATAAACATCTGCCAATATTCGCCCATATTTTTCATTTTGTACATTTTTTAATGTGACATATTTATTTAATACTAAATTAGAGACAAATTGTTGAGCTGATTTAGCAGCAGTTTTTTCTTCTTCGCTGACATCCTTTCCTTTCATTTCTGGTGTATCAATCCCAATTAATCGAACAGGGAATCGATATATTATATCTGATTTTTTAGTGAATGGTAATTTGGTTGCAATCGTAATGGTATCGCCATCATACACTTTAATCACTCTACCCCCTTCCACAGGAAAAGTAAACTCATGCGTATCGTGCAAAGTAATATCTGTGCCATCTCCCAGATCTGATTTATAATTTTTTACAACAGGGATACACATAAGTTTGCGAAGTGTGTTCAACATATTACTTATCTAATGTAACATAAATAATTGTAGTTATTTTCATTCATTTTTTTACAATTAGTATAAAAAATAAATAATAAATGTATATTTTATATGGCACATTCATTTTTTACAGGAAAAAAAACATTTGGTGACATTATAGAACCATTAGATGCTGGTCAATATATTTATAATAAAAAAGCTAGAGCTAGTTATTGTGTTGCAAATAATTGTATACCAAGTGTAAAAGTAGGTGATTCCAGTAATTTGTTATTATTTCAACGTTCTAATAAATTAAGTCTTTATCCATGTAAAAATCTAATTAACAAGGCCAATTTGAGTATTAATTTAATTACAAAATTGGATTTAACTGATGTTCCAGTGATGTATAAATTTCCGAACAATACAGCACCGATTCCTTTGTCTACAAGTGATGTTCCTTATTTAACTTATAATATAGATCCCAGTGGTAATTTGTTTGGTAATACCATTTGCGGACTCAATAATTTTGAGAGATATATGGTTTATAATAAGCAAAATACTAAATAAGTAAGACCAATGGTTATCAAAGTCGTCGAGCTAACTTTAATTAGCATATTGGTGACTTTGTATTGATAATATTCATTGTAGTCGTAATGGTCATCGTATTTTTTGTCAACAAGTTTTTTTGATTCTGAATGCGGAATTGATAGTTCCTCCTCAAGATCTATGTAAAATCCCCATTCATCATTTTCATCCCTTAATACATGATTTTTTATTTCATTGTGATAACTAATAGTGTCCATTATAGTAAAAACAGATTATTATGCAATTTATTACTAATAATAATTAGTAATCAATTTTTTTGTTTTATTTATAATTTTTTCAAAAGATTCTTTGCTTTTTTTGAAATACTTTTATGATGATATTGTCTTGCGCGTATATATGCTGAGTAAACACCTTTTTTGGAAATTTTACAAGTATTTTTCTTGCAAATGGGAAACGTCTTTCCAGGACCTAAAAAACATTTTCTACCGCATTTTTTAAGCATCATTATTCTTTCATGATATCCAGGTTTCTCTCTTTTCCAACCTCGAGTAACATTTTTTCTGGTTTTTGCCATTCTATATATTATAATAATAATTTTTTTATTATAATATTATATGTCATCGAATAATAAAACAAAACTAAAACAAATCCCTTCACTTCTAAACAAAAACATGCCTCTAAAAAAACCATCTGCTCTATCTTTCCCATCCATTCAATCCCAAAATTTTACTCATAATTATGATGAAGACGATGATACAGCAGATAGTGTTCATACAGATCCTTCTGGCAATTATGCGCACGATGCCTCTGGTAATATTCTTAGAGATGCATCTGGTAATATTCTCAGAGACGCATCTGGTAATCTATTGTTTGGAATTCGTTATAAAAAGCAAACTTATAAAGAAACAGAAAAAGAAATCAATGAAGATTATTTTCCAGAACATGAATATCATTCGAGTGCGCTGGATATTTTGGCGACGTATTTAAGAGGGCAAAAATTGATTTACATGGAATCAAAAGCTTTTTGTGAAAGTCGCCTCAATTTATTGATGATGCCTTCTATTTTTCTCTCTACGGCGGCTACCGCATTGTCGGCCATAGTGAAGGATTATTATTGGGGTGCTTATTCCATTGCTGGTGTAAATGGTATTATTGCTTTTTTGCTGGCCATTGTAAATTATTTAAAATTAGACGCCACATCAGAAGCACATAAAATATCTGCTCATCAATATGATAAATTGCAAACATCTGTGGAATTTTTGTCCGGTACAACATTATTGTTTCGCACTGAGAAGAAAATAATACAAGATAAATTAATAGATATTGAAAAAAAAATCAATGAAATCAAAGAAACCAATCAATTTATTATTCCAAAAGATATTCGCACCATGTATCCAATCATTTATAATAGCAATGTTTTTTTAATTATTAAAAAGATTGAAGACATTCGAAAACGCAAAATAAATGCATTGAAAGAAATAAAAAATCAAAAAAATTATTTGATTGCCGTGCTAAAGTCCAAAAAAAACAAAGTTAAAAAACCGCATATTATTAAAAATTTGGAAGATGAAATTGGTCGCTTATTAAAAGAAAAAGATCGCCACATTAATAATTTACTAGTTCTCAAATCCGCCTTTTCTATTATCGATGAAATGTTTGTAAAAGAAATGGAAAATGCTGAAATTATGAAAACATTTACTTATAAAATTAGTCGCCTATTTTGTTGTAATTGTGTTGTCAAACAGCAAATAGATGATCCTAGGGCTTTAAGCACATTTATTGAACAAGTGATGGATCCTTATGGCATTCAAGATAAAATCGATAAAGAACTCAAAGAGAATGCTGAAATTGAAGAAAAAAAGAAAGAAGAATACATGAAAAAGAGAGAAGAAGAAAAGAAAAAATTATACAAATTATTTAAAAACAATAAACAAATTACAGATAAAATCTATGAAAAAATGGAAAATGGAGAAATATATCAAGAATTAAAGGAAGTTTTGAATGAAAACAAACAAAAAATTGGAAATATTGTAACCATAGGTGGTAAAGGACAAAGTTTAGATAATATGATTCTTACGTTGGACGATATATTCAATAATGAAATGCAAGAACGGCGCTCTGATTCTTCTAATTCTTTGATGGATTTTGATGTTATATGTGATGAAAAAAAAGTTTCATAAGTAATTCAATATTTTGTACTTATGAAATACAATCTAATTCCGACCTGCCGGAATCGAACCAGCGACACTCTGATTCCTACGATCAAAGTAATGATATACTCTACAGTCAAATGCTCTACCAACTGAGCTAAGGTCGGAAGTTAGGATTTTATGCCTAACATATGGATTCTATATATGTCTTTAAGTTGTTTTTCAGAAAATATATATTTATCGGCAACCGAATGCTCTTTAAGTTGTTTAAAAATATATATTTATCGGCAACCGAATGTTCTTTAAGTTGTTTTCCCAATTTATTCTTTTTTCCAAATATTTTTGGGCAAAGTATTTTGGGAATTTCAAAAATGGACAAAAAAAATGTCCAAAAATCAAAAACCCCAAATACTTTGCTCAAAAATGCATGGTCTGTGACCATAATTGAATTTTATGGTCTCAGAGCCGAAAAAATAATTTTCAGAATGTGAGCATAATTTTAAAAATTTATTTTTATAAAAGGTTTAAAAATATTGTACATTTATCAATATATGGCAACTTTTAGCAACTTTTTTACCCCAAAAAAACCCCCAAAATTTTTATGCGAATCTTGTGACTTTGTTACGTGTAATAAAAAAGACTATAGTAGACATATTAAGACGACAAAACATTTAGTCAACCTTTCGCAACCTATTTTACCCATTTTTACCCCAAAAAACCCCATTGCATGTTCCTGCGGAAAAATGTATAATGACAAATCAGGATTATGGCGGCATAAAAAAAAGTGTGAGCCAAACATGTTAGTCCCTGAATTTACACCTGAACTGATTCAACTTATTACTGAATTATTGAAAGGTCAAAATGGAATACAAGAATCTATTATAGAGTTATGTAAAAATGGTACTAATAATACAAATATAACCAATAGTAACAATACAAATTCAAACAATAAATCTTTCAATTTGCAATTCTTTTTAAATGAAACGTGTAAAGATGCAATGAATCTTACTGATTTTGTGGATTCTCTCCAATTACAAATTTCGGATCTTGAAAATATTGGAGAAGTAGGATATATTGAAGGAATTTCCAATATTATTATAAAGAATTTAAATGCAATGGATGTTACTGCTAGACCCATTCATTGTACAGATAAAAAACGAGAAACTATGTATATAAAAGATCAAGATATTTGGGAAAAAGAAGATGAAAAACGTATCAAAATGCATAAAATGATCAAAAAAGTCTCTAATAAGAATATACAATTGATTACAAAATTTCAAGAATTATATCCAGAGTGGAAAAAATGTTCTTCCAAATATGCGGATCAATTTAATAAAATTGTCATAGAAGCTATGGGCGGAAAAGGCGATAACGATTATGAAAAAGAAGAAAAAATTATCAAAAAAGTCGCCAAAGAAGTATGTATTGATAAAAGTCTTTAAGTTTGTTTTAAAATATATATTATAACAATTTAAAGAACACAATAAAAAAATTGAATGCTTTTCTATTGTATAAATAGAAAGTACAATTAGTAATTCAAATGTCTTCTGAAAGCGCATCTCCTTCATCTGTTACTTGGTTTCTGGATTATAATGGTGATCCTACAAATACACTTGATCCAGCAGTGTATGATTTTATTCCTGGTGTTTTAAATACTTATGTTGCTGTTGTTGTGGATCAGTGGCGTAAATGTGATAATCCAGAACAACTTAATTGCTCTATATGTTTTGAAGATAAATACGATTCACAAATTTGTCATCTTAGCTGTAACCATACCTTTTGCATTGAATGTACTAGAATGCATTTGGATACTCAAGAGAAAAATCATCATTATTCTTTAACATGTCCATTATGTAGAGCAAACATTGATAATGTTTGCGTAAAAAATGAGAATTTAGTAGAAAGATTTTATGTTCAGTGAAATGACATGCTTCTTAAATTGTTTTTGGTAGCGCGAATTGGTGCTTGTCTTTGAATAGAAGAAGAGTCATTGGTTGTAAACATTAATTTTGTCGATTTTATTTCGGCAATTCTTTTTTGTTGCTCGAGTCTTGCTATTTTATCATCATGTAACATTTTTTTATATTCTTCGATGGTTTTGGGGACGCGAATTTCAGGAGGGGAAACTGCTTCTTTATAATCTTTAAAATATTTATTAAAAATAAAACTATTTTTAACTAAAGGGTCTAGTGGAGCTTGTTGTTTTTTGGCCATTTGTTGGGCTACATATTCTTGATAAGGTTGCTCTTGATAAGGCGTTTGATTTTCATTTTGATTTTGATATTGTTGTTGATACATTTCCTCTTGCAAAGGTGGTAAGGGCTGCATGAATTGTAATACACCGCTTTTGTTTACAACAATATTCATATTTGTCAATATATCATCAAAACTGACTTTCTTTTTTTTGGGCGCTACAGGTGTTTCCCAGTATTTTTCAGGATGACTATAAGGATTTTGATTTGTATTGTCTACTTCTGAAAAATGTAATTCCATATGTATACATCAATATATTTTTACTATTTATTTTACTAAAAAAATAATATGTTTTTAATATAAATATGTCTAATAGAATTTATATTAAAAATGTTGGCTCCACGCAAACCATGCTTGGTAGGTGTGGAAATGAAAGTAATTTTGAACAAATGGATTGGGGTGCTGATTATGATGGTAATAAAGCTGAAATAATGATTAAAACCAATTCCAATGGCAAAAAACACAATTATCATTTAACATTAGATAATGATGATTTAGCTAGTATGTTGAATATAGAGAATGTTTGTATGCCACTTCATCAACGTTTACAATCCGATTTTAAACAGCCACTCTTTAGACATGATCCTTCATTATATCGTATTGAATTACCTATAAGATCCGCACCTTATATGAATGATTCTTTTTCTTCGTCTTCTTCAAGTCCCATGCTAGAATGGATGAGCCCTTCGTCTTCTTCTTCTCCATTTCTCTCTAGTCCGGCTTCTGATGAGGAATTTATTATACCCGTTACATTAAATCCCACTACAGAAGACAATTTTTCATCAAATAAAAAAAGGCGCAAAAGGACACATAAAACACATAGGGTATTTAGACGGGCAAAGAGTTCTACAAGTAGCCGTCGAAGTAGTCGCCAAAGTAAGTAATACAATTTTATTTTTTGATAGTATTTAAGATCAATGTTTCGTCTTCCGAATAACTTCTTTTACGTTTTTCTGTTTTGAATTCCTTGGCTAAATATTTGTCCATTTTTTGAGTTATATAATAGTTAGAGGCATATAATAACAAGTTGTTATCATCGTTATAAATAGATTCTAAATTTAATTCTGATTTGCTCTTGATGAATTTTAAAAATTTGATAAACTCAATTATATGTAAAGGCGAAAAAATAGCAGTAATAATGCAGTGCCTCCTTTGAAACTGAGTTTTATTTTCAAATTCAAAATCTTCGTAAATATATTCACAACCACATTCTTCAGCATATACTTTTACATTTTGTAGCAAATCATTTGTATTACATGTTTTCATAACATGGAAGGAAACTTCGATATTATAGCCCATATATATACTTTTACAAAACATATTTCAAATAATAACTTAAATAAAAAGTTATATGTTATATTACATGAATACCCGTTATTTTTGCGCGATTTGCAATACAAAGCCAGATCAAATTTCTCATCACAAGTCACATTTGCAAACACAAAAACATTATGAAAATCGCCAGGCTTACCAAAAAGAATTACAATATTTTTCTATTTATAAAACGTGTGTGCCAAAAGATTGGTTACACAATAACGAAATTAAAGATATTATTTTGCATGAATATGGTAATGAACTTACACAGGAAAATTTACATAAAATGGTTGTTGAAAAATTAGATGTCATTGATAAATATTATAAATTTGAAGCAAATAAAGTCTTTTGTGATATTGTAAATGGTAAGCCTACAAATGTTTTTGTAGAGCCGAGCTATATTTATAAAAAAATAAATGGTATTGATCATTTAAGTGATAAAAATGCTTTTTTAGAATGGTGTATTGAATGCATTTTGCAGTCAAAAGAGACAATTAAGGTAAAAGAAAAGAAGACTGATGAAGGTACAAAAATTGCAAAATGTTGTCAAACGTGTTATCCATTGTTACGAGATATTCGAATGAATCTTGCGAATATAGATGGTTCAAATGATAGTATATTGCGTTATGCATATTTATTGTTTCAGACATTTGGATTACCTTTTTTGGCGCAATGTAATACATCCCCAATATATTTTCATAAATTAGTAGAAGTAGAAACCACTACTATTATGGTGAATGTAGATGGTTATGAGAAAAAAATGTCAAGTATTGATAAAGTATGGGTGGAAAGTAATCTAGATGAATATGGATGTTTTCAACATTTTAGTTATGTGGAAGAAGAAGTGATTCATCAGAAATTTCGTGATTTTTTAATTTCGTTTTTTAAAGAGACTGCCGATTTTTCTAGTAATAAAGATTATGAAATCGTTTCTAAACTATTATTAGATTCCGAGTTTAAAAATATTATGAAATTATGTGAATTCTTTTTTGAACATAAAAAAGAAATTATTCAACAATATTGTAAAGGGTATTAAAATCTCCTACTTAAAAAAATTGATATTCTTAAATCATAATAAATAGATTGTACAATATTATTTATTATGAAACCAACTCTTCAACCTGTATTGAGTGTTAAAAATTCGCACAAAAGGGACATACATATTCAATTCTTTGAAGAAGGACATAAATATGTGATTGATTTTGAACCAAATGTAAAATACACATCTGTTACTACTTGGAATCATAAGCATTTTCCAGAATTTGATGCGGATGCTATAATTGACTCTATGATGAAAGGTAAAGGCTGGAAAGAAGGTCATAAATATTGGGGCCTCAATAAGGATGAAATTAAGGCTCTTTGGGATACAAATAAAACCGGAGTTGCCAGTGCTGGTACGGATATGCATTTTGAAATAGAGTGTTTTATGAATGAAAAGCTACTACCGAATAATTATACTCATGAACACTTATACAATTTATACATGAGCGAACATAAACATAATCATGACACAAAACCTCTTGAATGGCAATATTTTATCAATTTTGTAAAGGATTTTCCGCACTTGAAGCCATATAGAACCGAGTGGACCATTTATCATGAAGATGTAAAGATTTCCGGTTCTATTGATATGGTGTATGAAAATCCTGATGGCACATTGTCTATTTATGACTGGAAAAGGGCAAAAAATATTACGCGTGTGAATAATTGGAATAAATTTGCTATTCCTCAACAAATTTGCCATTTGCCAGATTCGAATTTTTGGCATTATGCGATGCAATTGAATACATACAAGGTGATTTTGGAGGAAAAATATGGTAAGAAAGTTACAGAATTGTATCTTGTTCGTTTACATCCAGATGCAGAGGAAAAGAATTATGAACTCATTCAGCTGCCTGATTTGTCAAATGAAGTAAGGGGATTGTTTCAAAATATAAGAACATAAGAAATGATTTAAAGTTATGTAAAGAATTATATAAATTATGGACGAAACCATTGTTTTTTTTACTTTATGCATGTTGTTTTTATTTTATAAACATTTGTTACAATTTTTTGAAAAAGAGCAACCTTTTGAAGAACAAATTGTTGAACAAATAGAAAAAATAAATGAGCCGAAGTATGAAGAAAAATTTTTAAATCATATTAGAAAAATGGAAAAAGAATATATTTTTACTAATGAAGAAATGGAATTACTACAACAAAAAGAAGATGAATTTTTAAAAACTTCTTTACAAACGTTACATGCTAGAAAAGAAGAAATACAGGCTAAAATGAATGAAATTATCAATAGTTTGGATAAGGAAGAGTATACATTGGAAGAAGACTTGGATGAAGAAGACTTGGATGAAGAAGAGTTGGATGCAGAATATTGTTTGTATAAAGGAACAAGAGAAGATATGTTATTTACAGAAAAGAAATTGAATAATGAACTGGAACATATCATTTATATTTTAGACAATGTAAATGAACAAGAAAAGAGAGTATTAGAAGCAAAAGAAAAAGCTCGGGATTTTATTATTCAAAAGCGAGTTGAAAAGATTGAAAATTGTTATGTAATGGAAACAACACCACAAGGAAATGTGTTAATGATTTATGATAATAAACGCGAGTCGTTTAAATACTTTAGTGATAGTACTATACCATATAGATATTTGGAAGTTGTAGCCAGAAAATATGTAAAACAATTTGATTGTCGTCCATTATTTGTGGATATGGAAGAAGAATTAAAACAAGCAGATATACAATTTGAAAAAGAATGGAAAGAAAAAGAAGAAAAAAAGGAACAAGATGAAAAACAAGAGAAAAAGGGAAAGGAAAAGAAAAGTGTATTTGCAAAATTTAAAAGTTATAACAAAGACACCGGACGAGCAAGTAAAAATATTCCACCAAAAAATAGCATACCTATTACAAAAGAACAAGAAAATAAGAAAATATTGTTAAAAGAGAGAGCGAATCGTTATACCTATGAAGGTAAACTAGCTAATTTTAGTTTTTTGAAAAAAGTGGACAAGAAAATAGTCAATAAAAAATATGCAGTTACCTTTGCGGATTTTAAGAAATTACAAAATAAATAAAAAATAAAAAATGCATATAATATAGTAATGAAAAATACTAGAAAACTAAAATATAAAAAGAAAAGTAGGAAACATAATCGAAAATATAGTCGAAAACATGCTAAGAAACATAGTAAGAAACAAAGATATTTTCTTATTGGTGGACAAGAACAAAAAAAATGCGAAAAACCGCCAAATCGTTGTACCAGAGAAAGTTGCCATACAAAAGAAATTCAAGAAAAAGATGATAAATGTCCTTATGGGCCAACGGAAGAAGAAAAAAAATATTGTGAAAGTTTTGATGATAAAACTCAATCCAAAGAAAAAGAGTTATGTTTTAAAGAACTGACGGATTCTTATGCAGTGATTCCTGGACAATGTAATTATCATACTTGTTGCGGAGATTGTAACGAATTATGTTATCCTATTAAAGATATTTGGAGAAATGGTATTTATGTTCCTATAAAATATACGTGGGATCAAACTACAAGAACATTATCAGGATTTATTGGTGGTATGTTTGCTTTTTCTATGGCAGGCTTATATACAGGAGCCATTCAGGCTGGAATAAAAGCAATATCAGAAAATTTACCAGATATAGATAAAGTAGCAGAAAAATTGAAAAAACAATTTAATTTTACAAATATAAATCCTGCTGCTTTTGCAAATATAACTCCTGGTCAGATCCCTGTGCCTGGTCAGATCCCTGTACCTGGTCAAATCCCTGTACCTGGTCAGATGCCTGTACCTTCTACATAAAATTTTACTTCTTTTTAAATTCTATACTTATCTATTTATGTGAAAATGAATAAAGTACTATAATAAAAAATTGATTATAATCATATAAATATATTTTTTATTCATTATCCATGTCGGAAGAGATTCCATTTAATACTTTAGGTTTACAGATACCTTTTGTTGTAAAATCTTATTCTATTGAGACCCAACGAGAGATTTTCCAGTATTTAAGTGAAATGACAGAAACAGAAAGAATAGGTTACCAAATAGCATTTGATCATCTTGGAACTTCTTTTGACATTTGTAGAAGCAATGGATATACATCATGGAAAAAACAAAGGGGTGGATAGGTCGTAGAGGGGGATAGGTCGTAGGTCTAATGTATTTTAAAAAAATTGAAATCTTTTTAAAATAAATATAAAAAGTACACATCCTTGTTTCCAGTATAATGTCCACAACAATTGATTTCAGAACTTTACCTGCAAACATTCCCAGTCTTTGTATTCCTCGCGTATTTCCAAATATTCATGAAGCTCGTATCCGAAGCATCTTTGCGGAGCTCAATATGGGCGTAATTGATCGCATAGACTTCGCTCACATGACAACAGATAAGGGAGAAAAATTTAATCGCGTATTTATCCACTTCAAGCGTTGGAACAATGGAGGAAATGCGGATATTGCTCGCGAGCGTTTGCTAAATGGTAAGGATATTAAAATTGTGTATGATGATCCATGGTATTGGAAGATAAGTGCTTATAGAGAGCCGTCGCATCATGCTCGCCCTAGTCATTCTCGATCTAGTAATGCTCGTCCTGCGCCACGATTGCAATTTGATGATACTAGTCCAAGACGCGTGAGGGATGCTTCTTTCTATCAACATAGAAAAATAGTACAGAAGGAAGAAAGAGACAAGAAGGAGGAAAGAGACAAGAAGGAGGAAAGAGACAAGAAGGAGGAAAGAGACAAGAAGGAGGAAAGAGACAAGAAGGAAGAAAGAGACCATGATGTACCTTCATTACCAGTTCCTAGAGGATAAAGACAATAAATATTGTTAGATTAGGTAAGGAGAAATAAATATTTTTTTACATCTTATATATAAATGTCTTTTAGAAGATACGGAGGTATTCAATTTAATGCTAGAAACAATATAACAAAAAACAATTACAATACATCTAATTATTTATCTGTTACGGGAGAAGTTGGACAACCAGAGTCTTATATTAATTTTTTAAGTGATATTAGTGGTAATACTATAAATGGTAAGACTATTATTAATGGAGATTTGGACGTTTTGGGTAACTTAAGTGTAAACGAAGCCTCTTATTTATATGGTGTTGTATATGCACCTGCTGGTATTACTGGTGCCACAGGGTCATTTTCGAACGTATATATACATAATAATTTGCAAGTAGATGGAAATACCATTTTAGGAAACCAATCAAGTGACACTATAAATATGGTTGGACATGTATCAGCACCTGCTGGTATTACTGGTGCCACAGGGTCATTTTCGAATGTAAATGTATCTGGTCCTTCTACTTTCAATGGTAATATAACTATTAATGGTATAGGAAATTATTTACAATTTCCAGATGGTACTAGGCAAAACACTGCTGGTGGTGGTGGAAATACAGGCGCAGCATATTTTACAAGTTTAAATGTATCTGGTCCTTCCAATCTGAATGGACTTGTATCAGCACCTGCTGGTATTACTGGTGCCATAGGGTCATTTTCGAATGTATTTGTGAATACTTCTATTGGCATTGGTACTACAACACCTAGAGTGCCTTTGGAGGTATTTTCTGACCAAATTATTAGTACTGGTAATATTTGGACAAGTAGAGCGAATCCTGTAGATAATAGTTGGTTTTCGGTATGTTATGGAAATGGTCTTTTTGTAGCTGTAGCAAATGCTGGAAATAGTTTTAGAGTAATGATTTCATCTGATGGAATCAATTGGGCTGGACAAAATGTAGTAAGTAATCAATGGCGAAGTGTTTGTTATGGTAACGGATTATTTGTTGCAACTAGTACTAGTGGTACAGGTAATCGCGTAATGACTTCTCCTGATGGAATCAATTGGACCATTAGAAGTTCCACACAAAATAATAATTGGAATTCAGTATGCTATGGAAATGGTATTTTTGTTGCTGTATCTCTTTTGAGTATTGGTGGTACAAATCCAGTAATGTATTCAACGGATGGAATCAATTGGATAGAATCATTCCTAGTTTTTAGTATTGATAATATTTGGACTTCAGTATGTTATGGAAATGGTCTCTTTGTTGCTGTAGCAAGTTCTGGAATGTTTAGAGTTATGACATCACCTGATGGAATTAATTGGACGGATCGAAATCAATCACAAGATAATAATTGGACTTCAGTATGTTATGGAAATGGTCTCTTTGTTGCTGTAGCAAGTTCTGGAACAAATAGAGTAATGACATCCCCTAATGGAATCAATTGGACAAATCGAACTGCATCTACCAATAATTTTTGGCAAAGTGTCTGCTATGGTGCGGGTTTATTTGTAGCTGTTTCAACTGATGGATTTAGTAGAGTAATGACTTCTATTGATGGCATAAACTGGGTAACTGGAAATGCTATTAATAGTAACCAATGGGAGTCCATCTGTTATGGAAATGGATTATTTGTAGCAGTTTCTGACTCTGGTAGCTCTAGAATTATGACAAGTGGGAAACAACAAGAAGTATTACAAGTACAAGAAATGAATCTGCAAAGTGTAATGACCCTTGGAAATAATGCGGGTTCCCTTCCAATAATAGCACCTGGAGGTATAACTGGTGCCACTGGGTCTTTTAGTACTTGTAGTGCCACTACTTTTCAAACCACATCTGATTATCGTATTAAAGAAAACGTATTAAATTTAGATGATACTTATATTATTGATTCATTGAGACCCGTTGCGTATATAAATAGTCAATTGAAAAAACAAGATATAGGATTTATAGCACATGAGGTACAAGAAGTATTTCCACAATTAGTACATGGAGAGAAAGATGGTATACAAATGCAATCCCTGAATTATAGTGGTCTCTTACCCATTTTAGTGAAAGAAATACAAGAGTTAAAGAATAAAAATAAACAAATTCAGGAAAAGTTAAATACGTTAGAAAAGAAATTAGAAATTAGAAAATAGGATATAAAATGAAATAAGAATACTCTTGTATGACAGAAATATTTTCAAATTCTTATTTAAACATAATTCAAAATGTAAAAAGTCCGCATGTATATAGTATATATTTTGAAACATCGAATCCTATATTGATACATTCTTTAATAAAAACACATATTCTTCGAGGCGCGACCTATTCAGACGATTATACATCTATTAGATTCACTGCATATTCGGTGCAAAAATTTAACGACACTTTGAAGACAAATATGCCTACACAAAAAGTCGCCACTATGGTTGCCACATTGGGCGCGCAATTAAAATACATGGAAGATGAATATTGCCACACCTTCTTAGGTTTCAATACAGAAAATATAATTGTGATTGATGAAAAATATGTATTTTTAGATGTTGAAATGCTAGTAGAAATAGATGATAAAAATAATACTACTATGATATATAGTGTAGATGGATTGGGTGACACTTTTTTGTCTCCTGAGTTGAAAAATATCCGCGGTTTTCCAATAAAGGTGCATTATAAAGTGGCCTATTTTAGTCTAGGTTGCCTATTATGTTATGCTTTATTAGGTGATCATACTTTTTATAAAGAATATTTATCTAGTGAATCCAATAGTATTATACATTTTTTAGACGTTCATCCAATAAAAGATACAAAATTGTATTGGCTTCTAGAACGATGTTTAATAGAAGAACCTGAAAAACGAAGTATAATTTTTATTTAATTGTTTTTATTTATTTTTTATAAATTTTATTTCTGGTTGATGTAGTTTAGTTTATAATCTTTGTTTAATTTATAAATGTCATTAACAGCTTTTAAAAGAAAATCGGTCATCAATTATGGATCCAAGCGTTCCGGAATTTCCCCTGGAGGTGTTTGGTTACCTCAGGGTCCCTTTGGTCATTCTACAACAGGCTTACAATTGGCCATTCATCATGCGGGACCTGTGGGTTTCTCCATCAATGGCGGTCATCGAAATATAGGTGGAGTGGGACGAGATATGAAAATGTCGAAATCTGGTACGCCTTATCGAGGCACACAACCAGTGGGGTGGGGTGGCACATATGGCAAATATCCTTCTGCAACATTGGTTGGAAATTCGTCTAGTCAATCGAGTGGTGCTATTAGTAATGCACATAGCAAGCAACCACCTGTGGAACCATTGTTGAATTCTCGTATTGTAGATACTATGGGAACTCAGTATAAGTATATTAAGCCATCTGTTTTATCAACACATGGTATGTTGGACAAAAAATACAGATGGGCATATTATGGTCAATATCCGAACAATTGGGTACAGCCAGATTACACTGGAAATCAAACAGATACTGCTAGTCAAGGATTGTATATTCAAAATTTGGCTTCAGCAAATACATGTAATTTGAAGGTCAATGATGTTGGACAATATGAAGCAAATTATATTGGATGTGGTCCTACTTTATGTACTGGAGGTCGATCTACTGCTCGCTTCAAATATAATGATATGGCTCGAAATGCACCTTATACTAAAATACTACATCAACCGGTTTCTTATGCTCAATACAACTTGAATTTGACAAGAAAATGTAATAATCCTATTGGACCTCAGAAACCATTTCCTTATCGTGTTCAAACTGGAACGAGCCAAGCTGCTGCCGGAACAAGTATTACCAACTTTGGTTCTGGGTGCGGTACATCGGATATTTATGTAACTCCTCCAGCTTGGTATACTGCGGTACCGGCTGGTAAAAATGTTCAACAAGATAATAAAGTGCAATCGACACCATTTTCTCAAGTGTAGAAATTAAAATATTCACATAAATATATATGTCAGAAATATCAGATTTTACTAGATATTTATTGGATACATTTAAAGATGAACCCGGAAAGTGTGAGCTTTATTTTTATAGATTTAAAAAAGATACAAGTTGGATGCCTAAGAAAGAAAAAGAAATAGGAAATATGGATCGGCTGGAGCTGGAAAGAAATGGTTTATTATATATTTTATTAGAGGATCTTGAAAAATCTAGAGAAAATCCAGCAGTTTCAGGTAAAATTCAACATTTTATAAATTGTTTGTGTAAAATATGTTTAAAATGTGGGAAACCATCTGATAAATTTTTAAAATGGTTAGGTAATAAAAATGGTAATGATGAAAATGATAAAATTTATGACCAAAAAATTAAAAAAATAAACGATCGATTAATGATAAAATTAAATTTAAAAAGCTTAAAAAAAGCATTACATGATGCTAAAGTATTAGATGATGCTAGATATCCTAAAACACCTATAACATTAGAAGGCACATTAGATGATGATAGATATCCTAAAACACCTATAACATTAGAAGGCACATTAGTAGAAGGAGGCAAAAAATCTAGAAAAACAAAAAAGAGAAAACAAAGAAAAAACAAAACAAGAAGATCCAAAAAATAATTCTTATTACCGAATATAATTCTTACGAAATAAATATAAAACGAAAACAAATTTTATATGTATCCTATATGGTTGTCAAAGGTTCCTTTGGTTTTATTATTGGTCGCAAAAAACGATTTATGAAAGTAGATGATGACGCTGAATTGCTTTGGCGGATTCTGGTTAGAGAGATTTATGTCATTATGAAGCATTATGGATCAGACAAGGAATTGATGAAAGCTGCATTTGAAAAAATAAAAGTGGCAAAAGGTATTCCAAAACCTTCCGATATTGTAAAGTGCCAGCGATTTACTGATCTTGGAACCGATTGGTCCAATTTACTGCATTATTGCCAATCCAGTTTCATCAATCTTTTGGAAGCAGGTCATATAGTATTGAAAGAGGATACAGATTTTTGTGATGATTACACATTTGAACTGGATTTTAATACATGGACTACGCGTTTTTACGAGAAAAAGCTGCTGTTAAAGAGTGCCAGTTTGGACGAGATCATGGGCTTCGAAGAAATGCCGACAAATTCTTATACAAATATAGTATCTGAAATGGATGCGAGTTTTAATGATTACCACGATAAAGTGGTGCAAGTGGAGTCGGAATTGGAGAAGTTGCATAAACTGAAAGAAGATACCAGGAATCAAGGAGCGGTGAATATAGAAGACAAAGTGGATAAATTGATTGATGATATGCAGTGGGAATTGAAAGAGTTACATATGGGGCGGCGTGTATTTTATCATCGATTGAAAGCACTGGACCTTTTCCACGTTTAAAAAGTGGAAAAAGTGGAAGTGGGTGACACATGGTTTTGCTCCACTTTTTCAAAAGTGGAAAAGTGGAAGTGGGTGACACATGGTTTTGCTCCACTTTTTCAAAAGTGGAAAAAGAATTTAAAGACAATATTATATTCTATGTACAATGATTGTGAACAATACTCTTTTGAATATTTATGGTAAATATATGCATTTGAAACTTTTCATTGATAATGACGATGATGTATTTAAAAATACTTATTTGAACATAATAGATAAACATAATAATAAAATTATGAATTGTCCTGATATGATAGATGCGGGATTTGACATTTTGTCGCCAACAAGTTATAGTTTGACAAAGAATCTTGCCAACAAAGTGGATTATCAAATCATATGTGCATGCAAAATGGTTACACAAGATAAGTGTTACAATACTGGATTTTATATGTATCCTAGGTCGAGTATTTCCAAGAGTCCATTTCGACTTGCAAATAATGTTGGTATTATTGATGCAGGATATAGAGGTCATTTGATTGGAATGTTTGATATCCCAAGTGCTTTATCAGAAAAAATAGAAAAATATGATCGTCATTTGCAAATTTGTGCGCCGGAATTGGTGCCTATTTATGTGGAACTTGTGAATCGCCTAGAAGATCTTGGTGCAGAAACTACTAGAGGGGAAGGTGGTTTTGGATCTACTGGTCTCACTTGTTAAAAAGTTGGCTTTAACGACATATATTATAATAGTATAATATATGACATCTTTTAAAAAAAATATTTTACACATAAATGAAGATACTAGAACTGAAATGATTGGATTACTTTTTATATTATTATGTTTTTGGCTCTTGTTTTATTTTATTCCTGAAATGGCAGCTTCTCTCTTTCATACATTTTTAGGTAAATGTATTCTTGTTCTTATTGTGATTATAGTATGTTCTTATCATTTAAAATATGGAATTCTTTTGGCATGTATATTTATTATTGTATATCGTTTTTCTTTATTGAGAGAAGGATTTACGTGGACTTCACAATCTAAAAATACTTTTTTAATGAAACAAAGTACCATGAATCCAAATATTATTTTCGATGTGGATTTGATGCAAAAAACGCAAGCTACACAAGAAGAAGTGGATTATTTTAATCAACACGGATTATGGCCGTGGTCCGATGAAACAAAGGAACTTTTTGTTCAAGCAATGATGGCAAATCCTTTTGTTAAAATATCCCCTGATGGTGCCTTATTGGATGCTCAGAATATATATAATGAAGCCGCAATATTAAGAGTTCTCTCTTATCAAACAAAAGAAGGACAAGCATTATTGAATGGTATTGAGATTCCTAATTCAAATGGGAATCCAGAAGAAGAGCTCCCAAATGGGTTTGGTGATTTTCCTTATAAAGCTGGATTAAAAAAAGATCTAAGAAAAGATATAATTCGATGTAATAATGGGAATTTAGAAAAGATCCATTATACTGGAAGGGAAGGTATTTATGAATCTCAAACAAGTATTACAACTCCAGTCAATTATAATGAGTTGGAAAGTATTATTCCTGGATTTACTTTTGTGAAAGGCCCTTGTAATCCATGTGGCGCACTTCAGGAAAAACCCGATTATCAATGTCCCTTTCAATTAAAATTGAAAGGAAATGATACTGGGATTAGTAGCATTTGGAAGACCTTGTGGAAAATCTAAACGTTCTTATCTTTCGCTGCAAGAACGCATAATGTTGGTGATTGTTCCTGTACGATAAGGTGTATGTGTGCAATCGGATATATTGTGTTGTAGTACATCTTCTTCTTGGTCTGTGTTTGGTATATTTGGAAAGTTTCTACGAATTCCTCCTCTAAATATTGTTGGGCTATCAGTTTGTTCAGTGTCTTCGGGTAATTGGGTGGCTGTATAAGCGCGCTGCTGACCTTGCGAAGATTCTCTGGCTGTACAATACATGAAACCATAATTTGAACCAAATGTTTTGTAGCAAATATAAATATCATCGCATAAATTCTTCAGCATAATATTGTCATTCAATTGGTTATCTGACATGTATTTCTTGAGCTCTTCAAACAAGTCATGTAGCTCTTTACGTATGATCTTTCTATCCTTTTGCTTCTCTATATATTCCTTTGTACTAGAATCTTCTTTTATGTTGTATTCGTTGACCTTGAACAACATCTCTTGTGTGCGTTGTCTATACATATAGTTTGTCAAATCCATTCGCTCTTCTTGGATTGAAACATGTAGAGTAAAATTGCTACCATCACATACCTTCATTCCGGTTAATTCGACGGCGCAATTGGCGGGATCTTTTGAAGTTATTTGGTAAAACTTGCTGCCCTCGCTGGCAATGTTGCCTACATGTAATGTTGAGTTCCATGTATTTGTCTTGTAATCATAAATGACTCCATTTGTGATGGAAATGGCGACATTTTCTAAAAATTTATATACGATTCCGTGCAAAATTTCTCCATATACAAGGCCGGCATTTTCCAGCTTGTCGATAAAATAATAAGAGCTCTTTTCTCCGGAGCTAATTGTTTTTAGCAGCTTTGCGTCATGATCTAAGCCGAATCCAATAAAGATATTGGTGATGGTTTCATTCACGTATTCACGAAGAGTTGTTTGATCGATGGATCCAGAATTAGCCTGTCCATCTGTCATGAAGATGTTGACCTTTTCACTATTTGATGGCAAGTCAGTAGTAGTGAAATATTCGCTTACATCCTTGAGCGCGTTTTCAATGTTTGTTGAATCACGCGGGTAAATTTTCTGAATGGCTGCAAGAATTTTGTCGCATGTGTCTTCATTTACAGGAGTGCGATCTACGACTTTATAAATCTGGTCGTCAAATGCATGAATAGTAATATGCACGTTTAAACTTGGGTTTTCCTTTAAGAAAATGACCATATTTTTTAATGTATGCAGAATATGCTGCATTTTGGTGCGACAATCGGAACATACATCCTGCATAGAGCCTGAGCAGTCAATTTGAAAGAACAATTCTAGCTCTTGTTTTGTTAAATTTGATAAGGAAGCTTGTAAATGGAGGATACCAAAATTGTCTTCTCTAGAAGAAGAATCAAACATAACATTTTGCTGAGTAAATAAATCTGTGGACATCGTGGAAGGGACAAGGTGTATTTTATTTTTATTTTCTTTTTTTGATTTCATTTTTTTTTGAAAAGAAGGAATCATATTTTAGATGTACATTTGGAATATAGATAATATTCTCTCTTTGTCGATATTTTCATAATCAAACATATAAGGTTGTAACCAAGCACTTGATGGATGCAATGTATCTTTTATTGTTACATTTAAAGATAATGTATTTTTTATATTTCCCACTAACTGCTTTTCGATGAGTATTTTTTCTGGTATAACAAAAAATGTTCTTTTATTTTCACAATTTAACCAATAAAAATCATTGTCACCTATATCATATTGTTTATTAATTGTTTTATTGGAATAGCCTTTTTTTTTACATATAAAAAATATACATTTATTTTTATCTTTCATTTTTGTTACTTTTTCTTGTATTTTATAATTTCCAATTTTAAAATCGTATGTTGTTCCTTCCATTTCATCATATTGAAATGGAATATAATCTATTTTGGATTCTCTATATTTACGAAAATCTTGTTCTCTCTGCTGATAAATATTGATTGGTGTATTCAATGTATCAAAATCAAATTTACTTGTAATAGTGTATAATTCATTTAATTTATCTATAATTGTTTCTTTTGTAACCTTATAAATATTATATTTTGATTTATTAAAACCAATACTAACTTTTTTTTGATTTTGTATTATGTTTTCAGGTAATAACCACATACTTTCATCTTCGCAACAATAAAATAAAAGCAAACAATCCTTATAATTATTATTCATATGAAAACTATATGTAAGATGTCTCACATTTGTAGTTTTAACTTGAATACCTATCCATTTATTTTCTATATTTTTTGGTTTTAATATAATATCTACAAGACATCCATCAAAAGCTTTTATTATGTCAAAATTATTTTCAACTATTTCTTTAAACAATTGTATAAAATTAAATTCTTGTTCTAAATTACATGTTTTTGTAATTTCATTATTTTTCATTTTTTCTTTTTTATCACTTCCAATTTTTTTATTAACACAAGAAGGACATTTAATTCCAGTTCCTCTTGATTTGAATACATTATAAAAAACAATATGATTATGTCCACAAGATGCTTTGTAATTTAATCTATAGTTTGATTTATATGCATTTTTCAATATTTCATAATATTCTTCTTGTGTATTTAATAATAGACAACCTCTTTTATTAAATTCTTCAACCACATTTTCATAAATGTTTGACATGTATACATTATAATGGCTGTTATCTTTAAGTTGTTTAAGAAATATATAATTGCAAATTATTAATTTTAATTTTATTTATTATAAAATTAAAAATCGCTTTGACTAGGAGTCGAACCTAGGTTGACCGGTAACAGCATTTATTTATAACAGCCGGCTATACTTCCGTTGTATTATCAAAGCACATTTATGGTGCTACTTCCCTTTGTTAAAATTTGGTTTTTAAAAAGAAAACGTTTTTTGAAATTTGCTGCAAAGAAGTAAATGTAATTAGCGGATAGTTGTCTCGATCAACTGACCTCATGGTTATGAGCCATGCGCGCTTCCCCTGCGCCAATCCGCTATATGATGCTGGCTCCATTTGTTTGGTTTTTTTATAGGAAAACTTTTGGAGATTGCTGTATGGAGCCACTCACATACTATATAAGTAGTATGTCTTTAAGTTGTTTTTTATAATATATATTATAAAAGGTAGGTTTTTTATAAAAATATAATACTTAAAAATAAGACATAAAAACTTGTTATATTTATTGATTATATGCGGTTTTTCTACACGTGTAATCTTGTTTGCTTTTATGTTTTCATGGTACAAGGATTTTTTCCTGTCAATTTGTATAATTATGGGGTTAAAATGCAAAACAATTATCCTGTGCAAAACAAATATCCTCTCTCTAGACCTTATTATGATAAATTTATCAAACGTATAAACAATGGTAGTAATGAATACAATGAAATAGTAGAAAAAATGGTGGGAAGAAAGAGCTATCCTCTCTCTAAGAAATATTTTGAGAATTTTGTTAAACGATTGAATTCCAAAAATAGTACTGAACAAAGTAATGCTATTTTAAACAATGATCTAGAAAATGAGTTGAATAGACAAAATGGCACTCTTCGTATTATTATTGGGAAACCATTGTTTATGCCTAATGATATTCATGAAGAAGAGGACGATGATCAATTTTATAGGCAAAGGAGACGAAATACTGGTGGTAAAAAATCTGAAAATTTTGAAGTGATTCAAGATTTTGACACCAATTTTACTGCGGTTGGAGGATACAATTCCATAAAAAAAGAGCTCGAACAATGTATTGATATGCTTTCCAATTATACAAAGTATTCCAAATATAATGTGCGTGTACCAAAGGGGCTTATTTTTGAAGGGCCACCTGGAAATGGTAAGACTCTTTTAGCAAAGGCGCTGGCGGGTGAGGCAAGAACTGGATATATTGCGGTTTCTGGATCGCAATTTCAAGAAAAATATGTAGGCGTGGGTAGTTCGCGAATTCGCGAGCTTTTTCAATTGGCAGAAAAAAATATTCCATGTATTATTTTTATTGATGAAATAGATGCATTGGGGCGAAATCGTGGTTCTGACAAAGAATCTTCCTCTGCGGAAAGGGATAATACATTGAACGAATTGCTTGTTTCGTTGGATGGGTTCAAAACAAAAACGGGAATCTTTCTAATAGGGGCGACAAATCGTGCGGATTTATTGGATCCTGCTCTCTTGCGTCCTGGTCGTATTGATAAGCGAGTATTCATTGGTAATCCCGATGAAACGGCACGTCGCGCTATTTTGAAAATACATTCTGAAGGTAAGCCTTGTGATGAAAGTGTTGTTGTAGATGATTTGATTGAACTTACGAATGGATTTTCTGCTGCCCAAATTGAGAATTTATTGAATGAAGCCATGTTGAATGCACTTAGAGAGAATCGCGAACAATATACACAGCAAGATATAGATGCCATATTTAATAAAATATTGGTAGGATGGCAACCGAATGATCATATTTTTAGTGATGAAATGTTGGATAAAATTTGTATTCATGAAATGGGTCATGCTATTATTGGTTTATTGGCGCGTAATCATTCCAAAGTGAAAAAGATCATTCTCAATTTGTCTTCCCCTAATTCACCGGGATATACTCTTTTCGAAAAATCTAAAAACAATATTTATAATCGTAATACATTGTTTGAGCATTTGATGATTTTACTTGGAGGGCGTATAGCAGAGGAATTATTTTATGGGCATTTGGGAGTCAGTACGGGGGCCATTTCTGATTTTGAAGAGGCGCTCACATTGGCGAATAAAATGGTCACTTATTATGGTATGGGAGAGATGGCGATTTATCCAAATCATAGTGAAAAATATAAGGAGCTCATTGATAATGAAATTGCAAAATTATTACAAGATGCTTATGCTTATTCTCATGGGATTATTGATGGAGCGAAGGATTTTATTTATGAAGGAGCATTGTTATTGAAGGAAAACAGAATGCTTACTGCAGAGGAATTGATGAGTTTGATTGAAACCAAATATCCTGAAATTTTGGATGTGAGGTTATAAATCCACCTTTTAAAAAGGTGGAGCCAAAATAGATACACATTTACAGCTTTTTACATTTCAAACGCCGATTATTAATAAAATTGAAAATAGTTTAAAATTATTTTCAATTATCATACAAAATGGAAAGTCCTATGTTGAAAATGTTAAAATCTCAAAATCCAGATAAAGATTAT
>Ga0209088_10000519_pt1 | contig 27018 bp, 40 predicted proteins | sample S_140625_EF_Meta_FD_187324 | JGI IMG/M metagenome (GOLD analysis project Ga0209088, IMG submission 187324) | Freshwater microbial communities from Lake Simoncouche, Canada to study carbon cycling - S_140625_EF_MetaG (SPAdes) (version 2) | ecosystem: Environmental > Aquatic > Freshwater > Lake ... | reverse complement strand
TACAATGTTTTGGAATAGAAGATTCACATGCCTACAAGTCCACGAAACTGATACTAACTATCGTTTCCAATTTGATGATTCGGAAGTACCTAGTAGATATGTTTGGATTGAGGTAAGTAAGATTGGTAGAATGGATGGGGATGGTGATTGGACATATTCTCTAAATTATATAAGATGTAACCAACATTTAATAACTGCTAAGTGGTTTGAGGATTGGAAAAATGTAACTAAAACGTTTGGGGATGCACTTAAGAAACAATTTTAGATTTGGTAAAGTGCGGAAAATTTCGTACCTTTGTAGATAAAGTAAAATAAGATTATGTTAGATAAATTAGTAGATTTTTTAGTTAGGTTTAGTAGAGACGTACTTCCATTTATTATTATAGAAGAATGGAATGGTGCTGTCCAATTGAGGTTTGGATTATTTCGTAAAGTGTTAAAGCCGGGTATTCATTTTAAAATACCTTTCTTTGATTCTATTATTGAATGTCCAGTAATTACACAATCAATTAACTTACCATCACAAACTTTAACAACATTAGATGATACCAGCGTTGTATTGAAATCTATTATTCGTTATAGAGTTATTGATGTACGAAGTTATTTGTTAGGAGTAATGCACGCTAATGACGTATTAATAGATACAACACAGGGAATTATTAGAGATGTAGTTGAGATTACTGATTGGGATGATTTAGTTAATGTTAATGATAATATTACAAAAGAAGTAAAGGGATTTGTAAAGAAGTGGGGAATGGAAGTTGAGGCAGTAACTATAACTGATTTGGGTATTGTAACAAGCTATCGTATATTCGGAGATGAAGGACATAAGACAACTATATTACCAACAGATATTTAATATGAAGTGTATTTTTATATTTTTATTAGTACCAACGTTATTACTAGGACAGGTATCAGATACTTCTTTTCAAATGGTCTATTATCAAAAGAGTTTAATAAAGAAAGGTAAGGTTGAATTATATGGTTATACCTCATATGATTTGTGGTGGGCAGATGAAAGTGGTATTGGATTCCTATATACCATACCAAATAAAAGAAAGAAAAAAACAAAGCGTAAATGAAAATAAAAGGATGGGAGAAAATATCAGGTCTAACTTACAAAGGTTATTGTATTGTTAATCCGATACATGATGCTAACGAAGAAGTTTATTATGCAACTATATTAAATTTAAACCATCAGCAAAGACCAAAGTGGGATATAACATTATCAGCATATACTGTTAAAGGTGTGGTTACATTTAGTATTTTAGATAATGTAACTCAACATCTATTGGCTAAAGCACATTTAACAAAAGTAAATATTGAAACCCTACAACAATTTAGAGAACAATATGAAATGTTAATTGAGGATATATTAGAAAAAGTTCAAATGGTATGATAACGATAAAAAATTATAATAGCGATATGAATTACGGAGTATTCTTTAATTGGGATATGAAGTATGCTATGGAAGATAAAGGGTTTTATTCTTTTGAGTTTGCGCATAGGAACGAAGGAAAGAGAGTATATGTTATGATACATAGAGAAGCTACCGCAGATGGATTTCACGAAGTGTATCTTCAAGATATGAAAGACCAATGGAAAAAGACTGTTCATATAGCTCCTAACCATTTGAATAAAAGTGCCTTCTATAATTTGGTAGAAAGTGTTATTGATGATGAATACCCCTTACCTTTTTAATTATGATAATAATAAGAAATTGGGATAAGTTGACTAGACTATTTAGAAGTCAGATAGATATTGAAGATTTTGAAATGCACTATCTTATAAAGTATTTCTATCCTACATTACCTACACCAGAATATTATACAATAACATTAAGTAGAATGAATCCTCCACAACAAGACCATCCGCATAAAGATGAATATCTAATGCTATGTGGAGAATCGGAATATTGGTTGACTAAAGATAAATTAAAAGATGTTGATTCGGTTTATGAAGCAATAGTAGATGTAGTAGTTAGACACAATTTAAAGGTTAGAGTGTAATATGTTAGTGATAAAGAACTATAAGAAAATTAAGAACCAATACTTTGGAGATTGGCAAATTGGTAGAGTAGAAGAAATGAAAGAGTGCTATGCATTACAGGCGTTTAATGCTAATACCAAAAAAAGTATAACGATGGCTATATTAAGAGAACCAATGATGGATGAAGCTGAATATGATACAGCGTATCGAATATCTTTAGTTGAGGATGATAAGAAACCTTCTAATATAATTGATGATGTTATTTATCATTCCGTATTAGAAGATATGGAATTGTTTGGCGAATCACTAACACATTATTTAAATACATTATAATTATAATAAATAAAAAGCTATGGAAAATTTAATTGAAAAATCAAAACGTTATTTTGAGTTGTTTGCATCTAAAAATGTAAAGGGTTTGGAAATGGAGATATATGCTGATGATGTTCATCTTAGAGATTGGAATGGTGAATGGAAAGGTAAGCAAGCCGTTTTAATAATGAATGAAACATTATTTGATAATGATTTTAAGATAGTTGTTGAAGATATAAAACAGGCAGATACCACAACAATTGTTATGTTTGATTTACATATACATGATGTTGTATTAAAAGTTGTTGATATCATCGATTGGGATGATGACTTAAAAATAAAAAGAATTTTAGCATATAATGGATAAAAATAAAGGGAGTTAATTACTCCCTTTTTTTGTTTTAATCCAACAATAATTTATCATCATCTTCACTACTTTGATTTATATAAGCGGTTGTTGATGTAAGTGTTCCAGCTGGTATTGTATATGTACCAGTACTATTTCCTGTTGTATAGGTTAGTGTACTTCCGCTTGGATAGTTTGATGTAGTAATTGTGCCACCTGTTGTAATAGTACCGCTTAAAGGGATACTATATGGTGTTGTAGTACCACCCCACCATCCGCCATTACCAATAGGATTTCCAATACTTTGAGTAGTATCATCAACTTCTTTTAATTTTTCTCTAATTGAATCAAATTGTTTTTTAGTAATAGCGTAGTTATCTACTGCATCTAAAAATCCTTTCAACCATTGTGTATATTCTTGGCTAGTCATATTAATTTATTTTTACAAAGATACGAAATATTTTTCAATATACCAAATAAAAACCCCCATATTTCTATGAGGGTCTTTGATTAGTACTAATAATCTTAAATTTTACTTCTTAATAAATCCCTTTACGAATTTTACTGCGTAAGGAACTACAAAGTATCCAACCATACCACCTACTAAAAAATGTAAGTTGAATACAAAATCTACAATTGTTTGCATGTTTCTATTTGTTTAAATGAATAGTTATAACTTAATTTTAAAACAAGCGCTTTTGTAATTAATAAATATCTTTATAAATCCTATAAAATAATAAACCCCCACAATAAGTGAGGGTCTATTACATTCTAATATACTAACAATTATTAGTTAAATAAATATCTAACGCCTAATTGAATTTGGAAACGAGAACTAAATCCTACGTTGTCTTTGAAAGAATCAGTATAAGGAACTTTGTTCTTACCATCTAAGTAAGGGAATGAGAATACAGGCGTCTTACCATCAGTATCCAACTTAACAAAACTCAAAGGAGATGTTGTTGTAGTTACTTGGTTTACACCCCAACTGCTATTCACAAAATTTGAGAAGTTGTAGATATCAGCTGTGAATCTTAATGTATGTTTTGAATCTTTTACTTTGATATAAAAATCTTGCGTAAAGTTCAAATCAAAACGATTAACCCAAGGTAATACCATTGCTTGTCTTTCAGCCATCATACCTCTACGAGAGTTTAGGTAATCGTTGCCTGAAATGAAAGCATCTAATTGATTCCATAATTCAGTTTGTGTTCTTGTATCAGCTACACCACTTACAGCGTTAGCGTTGATTAATTTAATTTGAGATGCATCTTTAGGAACGAACATTAAATCGTTACCAGTGAAACCATCGTTATTTAAATCACCACCATATGTGTATGATGTAGAAGAACCAATTGAGTTAGGAGAACCTTCATATAAGATACCAATTGAAGTCTTAGTGTGTTTGATAAACTCTTTACCATATACCAAAGAACCTACGATTCTATGAGGTAAGTAGTTGTTAGAGTATCCTTCTAAGAATTCATTAGAGTTACCTGTTGTTGGTCTAGCTCCCCACATTGTATTTGCAGTAGAACCATTGATTGCCGCATCTTTAGCAACTTGTCTAGTGTAAGCTACTGATACTGCTAAATCCTTCATTGTTCTTTGGATTTGTAAAGTACCCATAGCAACATAACCAACGTTAGCGTTAGTCATATAAATTGCGTTACCAATATTTGGATTAGTAATTGTTTGAGCTGCACCAGTTGCGTTGTAAACTGATGTTATTGGGAAACGAACTCTACCATCACTCAATGTAATTAAACCCGTTGAAGGTAATGCTACGTTTTGGAATACTGAAGCGTTGATGTTCTTAATATAAGTTCCTTCCGCAGTTACGGTGAAACCTAAGATTTTCTTATCTACTGCTAAAGTAGTTTTCCATACTTGCGGAAATTTGTAGTTAGGGTCAGTTACGTTTAAAGAATAAGATTTACTTAATCCTGCCGCAACATTTGGTCTATATTTGTTTACATCATTTGAGAACATATAACCTGTTCCGTTAGAGATGCTTCCAAATAAAGCCATACCACTATTAGATGCCTGATTTGAAATCCATACAAACGGAGGAGGGCCTTGGAATAAACCAGTACCACCACGTACTTGTAATGTTTGGTCACCTTTCACATCATAGTTAAATCCAAAACGAGGAGATACCTGTACTGATGGTTGTGGTGCTGCGCCTGTGTTTAAATTAACACCATTGTAGAATCTACTTAATGTATCAACTACTGGGTTGTAAAGGAATGTGTTATAGAATTTAGTGTAATCAGCTCTTAAACCATAAGTAAGAGTTAATTTATCTGATACTCTATGTTTGTCCTGAATGAACACACCTAATTCTAAATCTTTAGGTCCTACTAATGGAAATTCACCACCACCTAATGTGTATGATAAATCGTAACGAGCTGCTGCTTTAGTTCCTGCCGCAGATGCGTAGAAATCAGCTAAGCTATTGAAACGATAAACACCCTGATAAGAAGGTGAGAAACCATTTGAATATTCTTTGTAAGAGTTTTGTGTACCTAATGTTATTTCATGTGAACCTTTATATAATGTAAAGATATCATTGAATTGAAATACATCGGTATTCAATACGTTACTATAAGTGTATTGCTCATAACCAAAAGATGTGTAAGGTTGTCCGTTACCATCTAAGATATCAACCAATGGAAATTCTCCACCACTTAATGAACTTCTAAAATCTCTTAATTTAGTATAACCAATTTGTAATTTATTGTTAGCTGAATTTGAGAAACGAGTATTTAACTCACCCAAAAAGATATCAGCGTTGTTGTTAATTACATAACCACTACCATAGAAAGGTAATGAAGTTGTTGTTGGTCTTCTACCATAAGTTGAATTTACAGAACCACTATTTGAAGCAGCGATATCAGCAGATGAACGAAGGTAGTTATACTTTAATGTGAAAGTATTCTTATCGTTAATGTTCCAATCAATCTTAGTAGATAATCTTTGTGATTTAGAACCATAAGAATATCCTTCGTAAGCGCCAGGATTGTAATTGTATTTTGTAGTTAAGAAATTAGATAACGCATCTAAATCAGCCTTTTGAGCTTGAGATACTGTTATACCATTCGCTGGAGTTGATGGAGTAGATGCAGTCCACAATGTACCAGGTTCAGTTCTTTCTTCTTTCTCACCATTAATAAAGAAGAATAATTTGTTTTTGATAATTGCTCCACCTGCGGTGAAACCTTTCAAATCATAATTGAATTCTTGCTTTGGTAATGTAACACCATTCACATCATAACCCTGTAAATCTTTATTCTTAAAATATTGATAAACCGAACCTGTTGCTTTGTTTGTACCACTCTTAGTTACTGTGTTGATAGCTCCACCTGCGAAACCACCATACTTTACATCAAAAGGAGAAACGTTAACTTGGATTTGTTCAATCGCATCTAAAGAGATTGGTTGTGCTCCAGCCTGTCCACCAATATCACCTGCTAGTCCAAATGAGTTGTTAAAGTTAGCACCATCTAAAGTGATATTATTCAATTGAGAGGATATACCACCAAATGATAAACCATTTTGTGAAGGAACTAATTTAACTAAGTCTTTCCAACTACGATTAATTGTAGGAACTCCATCAATCATTCTTCTACTGATTGTTTCTTGCGAACCCGTTCTACTTGAGTTAAATACTTTACTTTGGCCAGATGTAACTACTACTTCTTTTAAAGTTGTAGAAGATGCCACCAAACTAAAATTAGCTTTGTGAGCCTGTCCTAATAATAATGTAATATCTTTTTGTGTTTCGGTTTTGAATCCCACAAATGATACTGTTACTACATACGGTCCTCCAATCTTAAGGTTTGGTAGGTTGTATCTTCCATCGGCACGAGTACTTGTTGTGTACTTCGTTCCTGTTGGTTGATGGATAGCTTGTACGGTTGCGCCCGTAATAACTTCCTTACCTGCCAAAACATTTCCTTGGATTTCAGATGTAGTCTCTTGTGCTTTTGCTACGAATGAGAATGCGAACATCACCATCAATAACATTAGTTTTTTCAGATTTTTCATGCTGTTTTTTTGTTTTGTTTTGTTTAATTGTTAAAATAAAAAAGGTGCGATTTTAGTCACACCTACTTGGTTACCCAATTCTCCCATCTACTGAAGAAGTTGAATTCTGTCTATATACTAATATATGTGTATTGTTTATAATCATAAGCTAACTCACTTTTCTTTCTATAACTATTGCGTAATTGTTAAAAGTTATACAAATATACGAAATTTTTTCCACATTACCAAATGAATTAACAATAACTTAATGTAAATCAACAAGTTATAACTGATTGATAATCAATGTTTGATGATTTTTAACAAAAAACGGCTAATTTTAGAGGTTTTTTAACAAAAATACTAAAAATATCAAAAAAATCGCTAAAAAAATGATAAAAATATTTGGAAATATCGGGTATTTTACCTATCTTTACTATGTAATAGTAAAAAAGATATGAAAAACTACGAAAATACAGTAAAAAGACAAGAAATGGTTAAATCCGGCGCCTATGATGGTAGATTTACTACTAAATTGGTTGCTGATAAGAAGAAAAAGGATAATAAAGAGTGGGCTCGTAAGAAATTCACCTTTGATTTTAAAAATTGTAAATAAAAATTAAATATATGAGACAAACTGAACAAAAAGCCTTAGATTACTTAAAAAGTAACCCTATTGTGGCTAATTTTATTGAAAAATTGAATGAGACCCGTAAAGAGTATTACGAAAAAGCAGGAATGCCAAACCAATACAAAGAAGTAATTGTTGAAGTTGGTAATAAGTTTATTCGTGTATGGCATGGTACTTCTTGTTGGGGATTTATTAGTAGAGTTGATGGTGATTTAAAAGGTGCACCAATTAAAAAGGGTGATTTGTTAAAAGCAGCAACATGGAAAGCTCCAGCAAAGCATGCTAGAGGAAATATTATCGATGGTACTGCTCGTTATGGAGTTTATGGACCTGAATATCTATAAACTAAATGGAATTAAGACCCAATCAAATAGAACCAGTAGAAAAAGGGGTGGCCTTCTTTAATCAAAAGAAAGCTAGCCCTTCTATCATTGTTGCACCTACCGCATTTGGTAAAAGTATCGTAATTGCTGAAATAGCTCATCGTTTAGGTGAAAAACTATTAGTAATACAACCATCAAAAGAGTTATTAGAGCAAAATTACACAAAATTCACTAATTTAGGTGGGGAAGCATCCATATATAGTGCTGCTATGGGTGAAAAGGAGATAGGAGATGTTACATACGCCACAATCGGTTCTATTGTTAATATAGCACATAAATTCAATACATTAGGTATAAAAAAGGTTATTATTGATGAATGTGACCGTTTTCCACGTGAACCCGATGGAATGTTAAGGAGATTCCTTACTGCAGCTAAAATTACTCACGTATTAGGATTAACAGCAACTCCATTAAAATTACAAACAAACATTGATGAGCATTTCAGACCATTCTCCAAATTGGTTATGCTTACATCAAAGAGTAAAAAGGGGAACTACTTTAAAGAAGTCATTCACGTAGCGCAGATTAAGGAAATGTGTGATTTGGGGTTTTGGTCACCACTACAATATGAATCATACGATTTCGATACTGGAGCATTGGTTTATAATTCTACAAATGCGGAATTCACCGATGATAGTATTAAGAGAGCATATAAGCAGCAGGATATTGGTGGTAAGATAGTTAAGAGAATATCTGAATTAAAGGATAGAAAATCAATATTAGTAGCCGTTCCATCTATTGAGGAAGCTAAGGAGTTATCAACACGCCTACCAAGTTGTGAGGCTATCTTTAGTGGGATGCCTGATAGTGATAGAAATCAAATTATATCAGATTTCAAAAGCGGAAAATTAAGAATCATTGTCCAAGTTACTATCTTATCAGTAGGGTTTGACCACCCCGAATTAGATTGTATTATAACTGGTAGACCTACAGCTTCATTGAGTTGGTGGTATCAGTTTGTGGGTAGAGTAACTCGTATCCATCCTGATAAAGCAAATGGGCTTGTAATCGATTTTGTGGGGAGTGTCCCTAAGTTCGGAAAGGTAGAAGATTTATATTTCAAATACGAAGAACCTCTATGGAAACTATATGGAGAAGATAGTAAATTATTAACAGGTATTCCTTTACATGAGATAGGTTTGCACAAAGAAAATCAGCCATCACCACACGATGTAGCAGCTCAAGGGACTGTTGTTCAAATGACATTTGGAAAGTATAGGGGTACTGAAATACGAAAGATTCCAATATGGTATCGTAAGTGGATGTTGGAAAATATTAAATGGACTCCCTTCAATAATGCTATTAAAGTAGAGCTAGATAGGTTAAAGAATATCGGAATCTAACCTATTATATATTTATTAGTATGAGTAAAGTAAAATACTACATACTAAGATATTGGGTTGCAGTAATCTTTTTAGGTTTAGCATTTTATTTTTATCAACCACACCAATCAATAACACATTGTTCTACAAATAGTTTAATTACGGATGTAGAACCAAAGACCCTTTTAGGTTTAGGTGAGATGAGTTGGATGTGGATACTAATGGCTATTGCACATAGTGCTAATACCTGTTATTGTGATATTAAATCATTATTAAAGAAAAGATAATGATGATATCAACCACCATATCGAAGTTAATTAATCTTTTGTTATTGGTAGTTGGTTTTGTTTTCTTTTTAGTTTTTCCACAACAATGGAGATTTAGATATTATCAATGGGTTGGTTTCAAAAGCCCTTGGGTTAGAAAGAAATTATTTAAAAAATTATTATAAATGGCTTATTTTATACATAAACAACTTATACCTAAAAATAATCTAATATGGGTATTGAAGATAAACGATGCCGATGAGGTGTATTCGTTTGAATCGTTAGAAGATGCAAATTCTAAAAAAGAAGAATTAATTAAAAATGATATCGATGGTAGGGTTTACAAAGTTTCCCTTAAAAAAGAAGATGGGAGTTTTTCAGACATATAGACCAAGTTTCCTGGTTATTGTCTAAGTCTTTATTTATACTGCTTCCCGTTGTCCCAGTTGTCCAGTGTCCATAAATATATATGCTAAAGTTACCCGAAACGTAAAGTTTTTTTACAATATTTTTAAAAAAATAAAATAAACATGGTTTTGTTTGGATATGTCAAAAATTATTCGTATATTTGTGAAACGAATAAAAATACCTAACTATATGCCCGCTAAACCAAAGATAAACACATCCGAATTATTAGTAGGAAATTACTCCAAAAATCAAGTAGTATTAAAACCAACTGAGAAGGAAATTCAAAGACAAGCACAAAGAGAAGCAGTAAAGAATCCAGCCTATTATGGTGGTGTTGATAACCCATATGAAGTAATTAAGGTATGTGAAGCATGGGACTTAGATAAAGATGCATACCTATTCAATGTAGCTAAATACATAGCAAGAGCCGGTAAGAAAGACCCTCAAAAGGAATTAGAAGATTTAAAGAAAGCCGCATTTTACCTTAATCGTAAGATAGAAAACCTACAAAAGTAAAGAATTTTGTATAGGTATATTTATGTATATGCAATATGTAAGTTTATCTAAGATTCCAAACAAGTATCCAGACTTAAAAAACTACACAAAATTTAAAGATGATGTGGTTTTATTGAGTGGTTTGTATCCTGAAAAGAATACGATAAATTACCAACTGCCTAAATATGATGATATTACACCAGTTGATAATACGTTCTTCAGATTTGTAATAGCTGTTAGTGTAGACGAGAATGATAAATCTCCAAAATACTTTACATCTAAAACATTTTATTCTGATATAAAATTAGCATATAAAGTTGGCAATCCATATTTCCCAATTCAAGCATTGATTGGGGGTAATAATGTAATGTCAATAAATCTTAAACAATATTTTGAAATTTTTGATAAAGTTGAAACGGATGAAAAAGATACACCTGTTGATGTTGTAAAAAATATATTCATATCAGATCTTGTTGGTCCTGACAACAATTTGCAGATAGAAAAAAAGAAAAAAGAAATAGTTGAATTACAAACAAAGTTAAATGCTATAAGTGAAAAAATAACTTTAACTGAAACAAAGTTGAGCTCAAATTTATATAAACGTTCTATTTTTAAAAAACGTAGTGATATAGAAGAACAAAAAAAAGATACTGAAAAAGAATTAGAAGATGCAAAACAAGAAGCAGTTAGTTTAAATGTAGTTATAGATAAATTAAATGCGGATATAAAAGGATTTCAAGAATCAAACCAAAACTCATTATTGGGTAATGAATCGGTAATTGATTATGAAGCATTAGTTAGGTTTATAGATTTTATGGTAACACCAGCACCATTTTCATTGGAGGGTCTTGAAACAAATAATGTATTGGCTGCTGAAAAAATAGGAGAATGGCGTGGTGAATGGATTACTGCTTATAAGAAAAGACAAGCTGGTGATATTATACAAGCAACTACGATTGATGATAGAATAAAACCACCAAAAACCGAAGAAGGTGAAAAAACATTCTTACAAAAAGTAGGAGAGTTACCTGTGATTAAACAAATAGTTGGCGCAGTTAAAGCGGTGGGTAATTTCTTTAAGAAGTTATTTTCAGATGAAAGATTAAAAACCGATTTGGTTAAGATAGGTGAAATTGATGGTATTAATATATACAAATTTAAATATAAGTACGATAAATCAAAAGTTCAAATTGGAGTAATTGCACAGGAACTATTAAATACTAAATATTCAAACGCTGTTAGTACAGACGCTAAAACTGGATTTTATATAGTTGATTATAATATATTACAACAAAAAGTTGATATAATTAATGCAATTGAAAAGGCTAAAGATAATTATAATAAAGGTTTAGTTGGTAAGAGTTTGTTTGGTAGAGTATCTATAACTGCCAAACCTGAATATGAAAATACCACTCCAACCAAAAAATTAATGTTTGGTGGTAAGTTAAATAAATTAGATAACAATATCAAAAGAGATGTTGGGAATACTATATTTAAGAAAATCAAAAAATAACAATCCTTTTTAATTTTATTCTTAATATTTATTGGTAACTAAAAGTTGCCTATGGTTAATCCTAATGTTAAGTGGCAAAAGTATCTCAATAGTTCTAATATATCTATTGATAAATATTTTATGGAGTTTGGAGATTTACTTCTTCAACAAACATTTCAGCGATTATTATACGCATTAAAATCTAAAAAATCTCAAATAACTTTATTTCGTTTTAAAGAATCCGATATTGTTTCAAAAATCGGAAAGGAAGATTATATCCATGCTTTAGAATGTTTATTGAATTTATGTGTAAGATTAGAAAAATATGAACTGTGTAGAGATATACACAATCAGTTAAAAATTATCAAATTAAAAAAAGCAAGAGGTGTTAGACCTAAAGCTAAAGTTATAATAACCTAACAATTAAAAATGGTACTATGGCTAAGAAAGAGAAATTGCAAAGTTTGGAAGAATTAGAAACAGTGATTCATTCACTACCAAAAGTTATAAAGAGAATTAAATTTAAAACAAAAAACCAAAAAAGATTTTACAAAGCAATAGAGAACGAAGGGAACAATATTATAATGGCACATGCCTTAGCCGGAGCTGGAAAAACTTACATATCAATACAAAAAGGATTAGAACTATTATTACACAAATCATCACCAATTGAAAAACTTATTATAATTAACCCAACCGTTGATGTTGGTAATGAAGATAAGTTAGGTCATTTGCCTGGCGATTTAATGGAGAAGATAGAAGTACACAATGAATCATCTTTATTTATCTTAAACAAAATTATCGGACCTGTTGAAGTTAAGAAATTAATTGAAAACAAAAAGCTTGAGTTTAGAGTAATGAACTTCTTAAGAGGTATCAACTTTGAAAAGAGTTATATTATTTTAGATGAAGCACAAAACGCATCACCACTACAATTGAAAACTTTAATCACTAGAATTTCAGATGATTCAAAATTAATTATAGAAGGTGACCTTTCTCAATGTGACAAGTATCGTGCTAACGGAGTACCCGCTTATCAAAAGAGTGGATTCTATGATATATGGAAACGATTAGCAGGAATGAAGGGAGCTTATCAAATAGAATTTGATTCATCGGATTGTATTCGTTCAGGCATTGTTAGAAGGGTGCTTGAAAGATATGAATTAGAAGAAGAAATTAAATTAGGTGAAAGTAATCCATTTGAACTTAATTTGGAGGCACCATCCGAAGGTGAACTTGTGGAGGGTGTTCATATAGTAGAAAATTAGTATATTTCATAACTCATTGATTTACAATAAGGTATAACTCGTTGATTTTCAACGGGTTATATTTTTGCCTAAAATACTTCATAAGTGGTTGATTTCCAACCTATTATTTTACCCTAAATGTTTGGATATATCAGGAATATTTCGTATCTTTATTATATAAAGAAAGAGAGAATATGTCAAATAACAAGCAAATAGTATGGATTGATATGGATGGTGTTTTAGTGGACTTCGGTTTACACGTTGAGAACACTATTAAAAACAATATATTCTTAAGAGAAAGTTACAAAGGTAGATATGACCACATACCGGGCATATTTAGAAATCCACCACCAATTGAAGGAGCTATTGAGGCTATCCATAAATTAGTAGAAAGTGGTAAGTATGAATTATATATAGCAACCGCAGCACCTTGGGGAAATCCGATGGCAGCTATGGATAAAAGATTTTGGATTGAAGAACACTTCGGAAATCTATTCAAAAAGAAGATGGTAATTTCACACTTAAAGAATATGTTAATTGGTGATTATTTAATTGATGATAGAACTGCTAACGGAGCCGGAGAATTCAAAGGTGAGTTATTACAATTTGGATTGAATTACGAAACTGCAACTTGGAACGAATACCCGAATTGGGAATCAATACTTAAAAAATTATTATAATGAAAAAATTAATACCCCTCTTAATTTTATTTTCGGCATGTTCAAAAGATGATATTATAGTTCCTCAAAAAAACTATACATTGACAATAGATTCAGTCTTAACAAGAGACGGCACTAAATCTTTAACAAAAGATAATAATGGATTGTATCATTTAAAAATTACAACGATAGGTACGCCACAATCGCATCGTATTACTGGTAGAATATTAGTTGATGGTAAAGAACCACAATATCCATTAAAAATTGATTGGGAAAGTAATTTATATTGGTGGCTTCGTAAACAAGATGTAATAGCAACCATAACAAAATCGTATGTTAATTATTTCACAGGTCAATTTACAATAGTTAATTTACCACCATTGGTAGCAAATAAAGATGAATTAGTTAGAACAATAAATCTTGCATCTTATAGTGGTACTAAAGGTGAAATAAACACTGTTATATCGCCAATTAGAGAAATGATAGGAGATACGATGGTAGTTAAAGCAAATCATACACTATCTAATAAAATAATTTATACTAAAATAGTTTTAGAATAATGAGAAAAAAAGAAATAAAAATACCAATGATTCCTATAACAGAAGAAACTTTTATTAGGCAAGGTTGGCAAAAGATACAAGCAAGTGATGGTTTTGATGATGGTGGTAATGTAAATGCAGAAGCTTATTACTATTTATTAAATTTACCAAAACATAGAGATGATGAATTCTGTCCAATTCTAACTTCAAATTCCACCGATGAAGGACTTTTATTAAAAGAGATTGGCCTTAAACCTGGTACATTTTTTGTAGAAATAGGTGATATGGATGGACTGGGATTTTGTTCCAGTGAAGAAGAATTAGATATACTATATTCAGCTTTAACAGGTGAAGATATTGAAGAAAATTTGGAAAATTAAAAAATAAATCGTATATTTGTATTATGAGAAATTACACAGAACAACAATTGAAGGAAAACTATGATAAGTTTATATCCTTTATAAAGAAAGCATTTGCTAATCAACCTGAAAGATTAGAGAAGTTATTACATATGTATTCAGAAGACCAATTGGGAATGGAACTATTAGTTGCACCAGCAAGTGGTAGAGCACATTTTCATTCAGCATATATTGGTGGTTATATGGACCACGTTATGAATGTATGCAAAAACTCAATAGGAATGATGAAGCAATTTAAAGAAAATGGTGGTACTATTGATTTTGAAGTAGAGGAATTATTATTTGCTGCATTACATCATGATTTGGGTAAATTAGGAGATGGTTCTAAACCATACTACATACCTGAAGAATCTGATTGGCATCGTAAAAATACTGGTTCTATTTTTAAACAAAATCCTGAAATACATTATATGGATGTTACACATAGAGCTTTGTGGTTACTTCAACACTATGGTATTGAATTTACACAAAAAGAAATGTTGGGTATTATGTTAGCAGATGGTTTATATAATGAAGCTAGTAAAAAATACTTTGTTTCATATAATGAAGATTTTGCATTAAAAACCGAAATACCTTACTTACTACATTGGGCTGACCATATGAGTTGTAGAATTGAAAGTAATGAATATAAAAATGGTATTAAATTTTAATTTGATTATATTTATAAATCGATAGAGCTGGCCAGCATATCGAAGTATCATCCAAAAGGAGATACAAATTAACGCTTAAAAACAAGGTAAAAATGAAAGCACAAATTCACAAGGGATTCCCTATTCCCCAATTTAGGGACGAGTTCTTCTCACCATTAGATACTTTATTCGATAAAGTATTTTCAGAATCATTTCCTGAATTATCAAAGGAAATTGGTATCAACGCATTCCAACAAGCAGCTTATCCAAAATGTGACATCATTAATTTTGATGACCGTATTGAGATTGTAGCAGAAGTTCCTGGTCTAACCAAAGAACAAATTACTATCGATGTAGATGGTGATGTGATTACACTAAAAGGAGAAAGGTCAAACAAATCAACTGAAAAAGAAGGTGGAGTATATCTTCGTAGAGAAGTTAAACGTTCTTCATTCTTAAGAAGTTTTACAGCTGATTCTAAAATCTTTGATTTAGATAGTGTAAAAGCATCATTTGAAGATGGCGTATTGGAATTACAAATACCAAAAAGAGAACCCGAAAAACCAAAGAAACGAACTGTTTCAATTGGTTAATTTATTCTAAACAACAAACTAACAATAAGTGGGGGTGATTAATTTCACCCTCATTTTTATTTTACATATATTTATATATACAAATTAAAAAACAAATTATGAAACCAGAATACAAAATGAGAGCTCAAGAGTATTTAGAAGCTATTACTAAAAGAGCTAAAGTTATTTCCGAAATGTTAAATGGACAAAGACCTGCTAATCAGGCGGAAGCAATTAAGTTATCAAATGAAATAGAAAGATTGGTAGAATTAACAACAAACATCGTAGATTTAGCGTAATGAATTGGTTAAAGTATTTAGTTGGATTATCAGCAATTATTGTTGCAGGATGTGCAGCCTATTTTTCCGTAACTGGTTTAGGTGTACTATTTGCAGGAGCTTCCATTTCGGTAATGGTAATGGCTGGTTCGCTTGAGTTTGCTAAATTAGTTGCTGCAACTTATTTAAAACAAGAATGGGATACCATAAAGGGATTTAATAAGTGGTACTTGGCTGTATCAGTTGGAACATTAATGTTAATCACATCAGCTGGTATCTTTGGTTATCTTTCTAATGCATTCCAACAACAAAACTTAGGATTGCAAAAAATTGAAAGAGATATAGCAGTATATCAAACACAAATTACTAAGAATGATGGGGAGATAGCTAGATATACAACTCAATTAACCAACCAACAAAATATTCGTAATTCACAAGAGAGTAACTTATCTAAACAAATTGATAAGGATAAATCCACATCAAGGGTATCTCAAATGATTCGTAATGCTGATAAAGAAATAGCAGGTGTATCTAAAAGAATTGATGAACTGGCTAAACAAAACAATATAGCTTTGGATTCAATTAATTCAATTAAAAATGCTAATATTAATTTAGAAAGAGAAGTTGGGGGATTTCGTTTTGTGGCAGAAGCATTTAATGTACCACTTAATACAGTTGTAAAATTCTTTATATTCATTATAGTAATTGTATTCGACCCTTTGGCAGTAGCATTGATTATTGCATTCAATTCATTGATTATGAAAAAAAAAGAACCAATATTTGATATGGGTGATTTGGATGATTTAATGGAAAAAAATTACCAAATATACGGAGATAGTGGAAAAAATTCTACAAAAGAAAGTATTTTTGGTGATATAGTAGAAGAAAATCCTATATTAGCATCGGAAAAGGATGCTGAAGTGTTCATCGATAATATAAATAACCCACCAGCCCCAAATGAGGCATTAGTTGAAGCAGTTGAACAATACGAAGCTAACGCTGAAGAAAAAAAAAAAGAAACTGATTCCGATTCAACAAATGTGGAAGAAGTTACGTTGAGTGACGAAGAAAAGAAAGCATTGGAGCCTGAAATAACCGATGAGATATTAATGAACCTACAAACTGACTTTTCAGCTAGAGGAATTGATTTAGATGGCGATGGTTCTATTGATGGTATCGATTTGGATGGTGATGGTATGATTGATAAGGTAACTGCACATCCAAATAGAGCTCAAACTATAAGAAATTTATCACCTTATTATGCTAGACCTAATTTTAATTGGGATGACCGTAAGAATTGGATAAATGACCAAAATGCGGTTAATTATTGGATAAAGCACATCAAACCATCACAATATCCAACGGACTTTTCAGGAAAATCATATTAATATTTGGTAAAGTGAAATAATTTTCGTATATTTGTATAACAACAAATTATATCGAAATGATGAATTTAGGATACGCTTGTATTAATATGACAATAGGTAAGAAAGTAACTACTAACCGAAGTATGGTTAAGAGAACTTTCCAACAAAAAGGTTTAGATTATGTTTCTGAACTTGCATTACTCAATGCAAAAGATATCATTAAGATTTTAGAATGGAATAGATTAAACGGAATTAAATTCTTTCGTTTATCATCTGCCATTGTACCTTGGGGTGATAATATTGATTTAACTAAACTAAAAGATTACAAAGAGATTAAGAGTGAGTTAAAGAAAGCAGGTGATTTTGCAAGATACCACAATATTCGTATTACATCACATCCCGGTCCATTTGTTGTACTAACTTCACCAAAAGAGAATGTAGTTACTGCGGCAATTGCAGATTTGGAATTGCATGGTAAGATATTTGATATGATGGGATTATCCAAAACTCCTTATAACAAAATAAACATACATTGTAACGGAGTTTATGGAGATAAGATATCTGCTATGGATAGATTTTGTAAAAACTTCAAAAGATTATCTAAATCAGTACAATCACGTTTGACTGTTGAGAATGATGATAAAGTATCTATGTACTCAGTATGTGATTTGATGTATATCCACGAAAGAATTGGCATTCCTATTGTATTTGATTATCACCACTACCAATTTTGTAAAGGTGTACTATCAGAAGATGAAGCATTGGAATTAGCAGTATCAACTTGGCCACTTGGTATAACTCCTGTTGTTCATTATTCAGAATCAAAAGCATTACATGAAAATGATTCAAAAGTAAAACCACAAGCTCATTCAGATTATATTAAATCATTACCTAACACATATGGTATTAATGTAGATATAATGGTTGAGGCAAAAGCAAAAGAATTAGCAATATTACCATTTATAAAATGAGTGAGCAAGTAATGTACGATATTACCCCATTTCCACCAATGGTATTGAAAATCAATTATGATAAATTCAATTGGCCAAAGGTAAAAGAGTTTTGTGAAAGGGTTACATCACAAACAAAAGCCACAGGCGATACTAATTGGGCTGGTGGAGAATATGCTGGAGCATTGGATATACCACATAAGAATCCTGTGTTTAGAGATTTTTATAATTGGCTAACTCCAATAGTATATGATGTTATTATAAACAAATATGGATTTAGTAAAGATTATGAATATAAGATTTTAAATAGTTGGATTAATTTACATGTACCTGGTGGAGATACACCACTACATCATCACGGACCTTCTGTGGTTGCAATTAGTACATATTTGTATATGCCTGATAATGGAGGATACATTGAATTTAAAAATCCATTAGAATATCATAATACATTTTACCCATATCCAATTGATGATGAAATTTCTAATTGGAAACAAGTAAAAACAAAAACAGGTGATGTTGTTATGTTCCCAGGTTGGTTAAGACATAGAACACAAACAAATCGTTCAAATGAAAATAGATGGGTATTAACTACAAATTATTTTTGTACAAATGTACCAAAAGGAGCAATACTATGATAAATTATATAGCAATATTAACTTTTCAAATTATGTTCAACATCTTCAAAGTATTGGAGATTAAATTTACATATGAGAATCAATTGAACCGATTATTGGTTAATTCAGTTTGGATTAACTTAGTATCACTTGCTTCAGTTTATTTTTCATTAGATAGTTTGTTAAAAGGAGATATGTGGGTACTACCATTTTATATTGGTGGTAGTGTATTGGGAAAATGGATAGCAATGACTCAAATGGATAATTTAGAATCTAAACTATTTGTATTCTTTAGAAGTAAAACTGAAAAACCAAAAAGAAATGTCCGCACCAAAATTAATTGATGTAACTCCATTCGAACCTATGATAATAAAAGCTCATTATGAATTCGATTGGAACACTTTAAAACCAGTATGTGAGAGTATGATTAAAAATACACCACAACAAGTCAATGTTGAAAATGAGCATGGTAAAAGTTCAGTATATAATTACAAAGACCAACCACATACTAACCCGGCTTTTAAACCATTTTACAATTGGTTGCATCCTGTTGTTCAGCATATTATAAAAAATGAATGGGGTTATGAACCAAATTTTGAATATAGTATTGGTAATAGTTGGGTTAATGTACATACTAAAGGTGGAACTACATTAGAACATCACCATGGACCAGCTATTGCAGTTGTTGCAACATATTTAAATCTTCCTAATGATTCTGGATTTATTGAATACAGAGACCCTTTGGAATATGTAAAAGAAATGAATATGCATTACGATTTAGAAGGTTGGAAATGGAAAAAAGTTAAAGCAGTAACTGGTGATGTATTAATTTTTCCTGGCTATCTTAGACATAGAACGGAGAGTAGTTTTACAAATGAAGAACGTTGGGTATTAACAACAAATGTAATGAATTTAAATAGACCACCTTTAAGAAAATAAAATGAATACTTTAGATAAAAAATACCAACAACTACTAAGTGATATTATTGCATTTGGTGTAGAGAAGAAAGATAGAACTGGAACAGGAACTATATCAGAATTCGGACACCAAATTCGCCACAAAATGAGTGAAGGGTTTCCACTACTTACTACAAAGAAAATGGCATGGAAACAAGTTGTATCAGAACTACTTTGGTTCTTAACAGGCCAAACCAATATACAATATCTTTTAAAACATAACAATCATATTTGGGATGGTGATGCATATAAGAATTATACTAACGAAGTAAATGAACTTATCGATGGATATATGAATGGTGATATAATCGGAACACAACCACATATTGATGAGATGTTTAGCAACCCAGATGATTTAACACCATTAACTAAAGAAGAATTTATAGATAAAATAAAAACAAATAAAGAGTTTGCAAATAAGTGGGGTGAGTTAGGACCTATCTATGGAAAGCAATGGAGACAATGGAAAGGTGAAAGTGGAATCATTGACCAAATAGATGACTTAGTAAGAAACTTAAAAGAGAATCCAGATAGTAGAAGATTAATGGTATCTGCTTGGAACGTAGGTGAATTAGACCAAATGGTTTTACCACCTTGTCATTATGGATTCCAAGTTTGGACAAGGGAGCTTACTTATTCTGAAAGATATAAAATATGGTTTAATAATAATTACGAAACTGGTATGGAATATTATGAAGGGAACATTCCTAATTTTGATGATACCTATTATGAACCAACGCCAATAAAAGCAATATCTTTAATGTGGAATCAAAGAAGTGTGGATACCTTTTTAGGATTACCATTTAATATTGCTTCTTATGGATTATTACTTCATATTATAGCAAACGAAGTTAATATGGTGCCTGATGAATTGATTGGTAATTTAGGCGATACTCATTTGTATTCAAATCATATTGAGCAAGCTAAAGAACAAATTAGTAGAGAACCATTTGATTTACCAAAATTAAAAACAAATGCTAAAATAGATGGTATATGTTGTAATGGGCCCGATGATTTTGAATTAATAGGATACCAATCACACTCAGCAATTAAAGCACCTTTAAGTAACTAATGGAACATAAAATATACGATATATTTCCAACTCCTGTTATTAAGTTTAATTTTGACAGAGAATTTACAAAAGATGAATTGGATTTTATATCTAATTCTGAAAATAATTGTCATAAGAATTCTGGAAACAAATCAAGTAACGATACATATATTCTTAATAACAATGAATTAAATGATATTAATAATTTTTGTGAAAATTCATGTAAAGTTTTTTTTGAAAAAATATATAATCCAATTGGTGATGTAGAAATATACATAACACAAAGTTGGTTAAATTGGACATATTCTAACGAATATCACCATACGCATGCACACCCAAATAGTATTATAAGTGGGGTTTTCTATATTAACGCTGATAAAAGTTTTGATAATATAACTTTTGGAAAGCATAATTATAGGATGCTTGAAATGTATCCAAAGGCATTCAACGATTATAATACAGACGAAGTTGATTTCAAAGTTAAAACAGGAGAGTTATTATTATTCCCATCAAGTCTTCAACATAGAGTTAATACAACAAAAGGAAATACGGCAAGAATAAGTTTAGCTTTTAACACTTTTGTTAAAGGAAGTTTTGGAAATTTAAGAGCATTAAATTATTTAAAATTATGATATACGATGTAAAAATACAACACCCTAAAAGAGTTGATAAGAAATGGGGATATGAATTGTGGATACATAACGATACTGATTATTGTGGTAAGTTATTAGTGTTTAATAATTCAGGAGATAAGTTCTCAATGCACTATCATATGATTAAAGATGAAACTTGGTATGTTCAGAAAGGAGCATTTCAATTTGATTGGATTGATACTGAAAATGGAGAGAGGTGTTACACTCAAATACAAGAAGGAGATGTGATAGAAATTAAAAAAGGATTACCACATCAACTTACCGCATTAACCGAACAAGCAACTGTATTTGAAGTTAGTACTCAACACTTTGATAAAGATAGTTATAGAATTTACCGAAACCAACCAAGCGATTTAGAATAATGACATATATAGTAGCACATCTTCCTACATTGGAAGAACTTAAAAAAGAATTAGAAAACAATCCTGAAAAAATAAAATACTACGCAAAGTATGAAGGATTTGAAGGGCAGGAAGGAACTATTGATTATATAATAGAAAAATTAGAAGAACATTATAAAAAACAAAAAAATGAAAGTACAAAAAATTAATGAATCGCCTATTACAAGCGATGATGTGGCATGTTACAAAGAAGCAATTTCAAAATTAGAAGGGTTTGTATTTAATGCATCTGATGTTAATATTGATAAACGTATTATAACGATTCGTTTAGGTAATGTTGAAGATGAATTAACTTTAGTAAATCCAAAAATATCAAAAACATCTGAACAACCTTTAGTATATTTTGAAAAGGATACCAACAAACAAAAGGTTCGTAAGACAATAAGATTTCCATATATTATAGTTGAAACCGATAATTTAGGTAAGGTTGAATTTAAAGCTGAAAAAAATGAATGGAAAGATTCCGATGAATTTTTTGGAGATGTTGGTTTAGTTGAAGTAGTTTTAGTTCAAAGAGCAATTGATGCAATAAATGGTATTGATATAACACACCAATCACGACAATATTCAGAAACAATTACAAAAGATAGAGAACCAGGTAGAAACGAAAGAGTAATGTTGCAAGGACCGGCTGGCGAAATGGAATTTGTAAAAAATAAAAAGGTTGATTCTTACCTGGAAAAAGGATGGAACTTAATTTAATTATAAACAAATGGCAAAATTTATATTTATAATAGAGGAAGAACAAAATAGAGAAGCATCTAAAATAGAATTTGAAGTACCAAACGATATGGATGTTTGGGAATATAAAAGAATGTGTATGAGAATGGCAGGGGCTATGGGATATACATCGTTATCAGTAAAGAAAGCATTTGGGCAGGAATATCTTAGAAATGTAGAAGAAGAATTAAATACAATATTTAAAAACGCCTATACAGGCTCATTAACATATGGATAACATTCAAGAAGTGCTAAATGCACAAAATAAAAGAATACTAACATTACAAATACTATTGGAATCTTTGGTAGATGAATTAATTGAAACCAAAAAGATAAAAGAATCTAAACTTGATGATAGATTTGTAACTAAGATGAATTGGGTCAATGAAGAATTGACTAAGGCTAAAGAAGAAGCATCTATCGATTATTTGAAGGGACAAATCTTCGGTGGCAAAATGGGTGAGGCTTAAATTTGGTATTATCAAAAAAAAGTTGTATATTTGTATATAAATTAAAATTTATGGATTATTTAATAGGATTTTTACTAATAGTAATATTACCAGCTTCAATAATATTTAATATACTCTTAATAATAAGAGGTATAAATTTTGTTAAGCAAAATGAAAAACTAAACGATTCCGCACAGGAATATTTTGACAATCAAATCAACACTCAAATAAAATTAGAATCTATGCTAAAGCAAATGAAAGAAATTGATTTGAAAGGTTCATTTGAATCAGATGATGAAGTTGGTGCAGTTTTTACACAACTTAAAGATATCATCGAAACATACAAAAACGAAATTTAAAAAATGCCTCGTAAAAAGAAAAGTAAACAATACTTCACATTAGACACTGAAGAAGCTATCGTGGCTTATAATAAATCAATATCGGAAAGAGAGAGAAACGATTTATATAAAACAAGAATTCAATATCCATTTGAAAAATTAGCAGAGAATATTCTTAATACATTTAAATTTTCTTATTTTGATGTATCTAAAGAAGATATAAAAATGGAAGTAGTATCGAATCTTATTGAAAAGATACATATGTTTCAAGAAGGAAAGGGTAAGGCATTTTCATACTTTTCTATTGTAGCTAAAAACTATCTTATTCTTAAAAATAACGGAAACTATAAAAGATTTAAAAAGACTGCACTACTTTCTGAAATGCCTGAAAGTTGGAATCCACCTGATGATTTCTATGAAGTAGAAAAAGGAAACGAATTTTCTGAGTTTAAAGAATTAATGTTAAGGTATTGGGACCAGAATCTTACAAGAGTTTTTACTAAAAAAAGAGATATACAAATAGGTGATGCTGTTTTAGAATTATTCAGAAGGTCACAACACATTGAAAATTTTAACAAAAAACACCTATATCTCTTAATAAGAGAAATGACAGATTGTAAGACACATTATATTACAAAGGTAGTAAATGAAATGAAAAAACACCAGGTAAAAATGTTAAATGATTATTTAGATAATGGTATGATTACATCCAAAAGTGATGAATTTTGGGAAGAAGAATACTTATAATAGTAAATTAAATAATAATTATGGAACGAATTGCATCAATGTTTTTTCACAGCCGTACACAGGCACACATATTTCACACAAGAGTAACTGGAGAGGGTTCATTTGCGGCACATAACGCTCTACAAGCCTATTATGAGGGGATTGTACCCATTATCGATGGATTGGTTGAAAGTTACCAGGGCCAATATGGTTTAATCGAATATAAGGATGTAAATGGGGTAGATAATGATGCATCTAAAGAGAATATGGTTAAATACTTTGATAACCTTTGTAAATTCTTAGCAAAAGAAAGACAAGATGAGAAATTACAAAGTACTTGGATACAAAACGATTTAGATACTGTTGCAACTCTATTATATTCCACTAAATACAAGCTTATAAACTTACAATAATATAACATAAGAATTAATTCGATTTGGGAATTTAGTGATATTTATCATTAGATTCCCTTTTCTTTTTTACATAGGGCAATCCTCACTCAATAGGTTTTTTCAACATTTTACGGCAATTTAGTTACTTAATTGGTTATACGGATAACTAAAAAGTAAAATTATGTCATACGTTAAAGCGTTTGTATTAAACTGGAAAGATAAACTTGCATGGGCGTTTCTTTCTTTGGTGGGAATTTGGATTATATTCGCAATATGTTTCCAAATGTTTTTTGTTTATTTAGAATTTTCTGGTAAACATGAATTACAAAGAAATATTGTAAATTGGATTGAATGGAGAATCGATGGTACATTTAAGAATGACCCGGTTAATATTTGGTATGAAGCAGAAGACCATGTATGGGTTGATGGTGTAGAAAATCAAGTTAAGATTGGTAAATTAGCAGGAAATCGTAATCTTGCATTCGGAGTAAAGAACATCTTAGAGGAATATATCCAAGAAAAAGGATATGACCTCTCAAAAGATGCACAATATCATTTAAAAGTTAATATTGTTTATTTGGATGTACTTACAACCAAAACTAATATTTCAGTATTCCATAAAGGAGAAGAAGAAGTGGTAGTTAGATTGCAAGGTATCCTATATAAAGAAGGTAAGAAGGAGAAAGAAGTGGTGGTTGAAGAATCATCATCAGAAATCTCAATGTCTACGTTAATAGTTGACGAGGGTGGTAAATTTAATCAAACCTCCCTTAGCAACGCTCTGAAAAAAGCATCCGATAAGCTAATCACAAAATTATTGGCAAAGAAATAAAATGAAAAGATTATTAACATTTTTAGGGATACTAGTTATATCCCTATCATCGTTTACGGCACAGGCACAATTGACTGTTGACCAAGCTATTACAACAACGGCACCTTATAAAGTGGGTGATACCATTTCTATAAAGTACACCGTTGCTAAAGGAACAACCACTCCCCGTTATTTTTGGTTAAGATACCGATTCAATAATAAGGCTTTGAGTTATGTATCAACTGCATTTTCACAAGGTACTTCATCACAAGTATTCTACACAGGTTGGAGTAACTATGGTTTCACACCAAACACTACTAACAGCAAAGTAGCAACTTCATTGTATGAGCAATATCAAGTATCTCCTTGGGCTTACGCAGTAAACTCTGATTGGAATGTTGGACAATTGACGGTACAAAGAACTGATGCTAGTGTTGATGGAATTATAGCAACACAAAAGTATATTGTATTAGCTAAAGAAGATTATACTGATATTCACAAATTGGATTTAGCTTATTCATACAATGCAAGTGGTGCATATATTTCACCAATTACTACAACAGGTACCACAGTTTCTTTAGGAACTGTAACTGGTGGTTTAGCAGCATTTAATGTAAGAGTTGCTTTCCCATCAACCGATACTTCGGTAAAATACTTAACCGCAAAACTATATCCACTTAATACTAATGGGACTGTTAATATGGCAGGAACTGTAATAGAAACTGCTAACTTTAGTACAACAGGTATAGCATCTTTCACAAAACCAAAAGTAGGTGATAAGTTTGGAGTGGTTATTACTCCTACAACTGGTATATCTTATTTAGATAATATTGTAACTGTATCTGATGCATATAAAGCATTCTTACAAAACGCATCGGTTGGTATTGGTGGTACTACAAACTATTTTCAATATCCAACATTAGAAAAGAAAATTGGTAATGTAACAATTGCTAATAGTACATTTGGTAACGATGATGCATACAATCTATTCTCTTATGTAATGGGAATTGATATAGCAGCTAAAGCTAAGATACCAACTAAAGCAGCAACTTCATTCAATTTCTTATATGGTAAAAAGGATGTATGGCACACTGGAGTTTTAACTGATAACATTGTAGAAGTAACATCAGCAACACAAACAAATGATTTTGCTTTCGCATATGGTGGAGATTTGGATTACTCAAACTCAACTGACCCGGCTTCAATAACTGGAGCAGTAACTGGCATGAGTGTTAATCCAATTGGAAGTACAATTAGTGTAAAAGCTAATTCAGTTAATTCAATAGCATCATTTGCAACAATAGCATATGAGCCGGCTAAATTAGCAAACGCAACATTAAGTTTAGTTTCTTCAATATCAGGAACTAGCGTAGTATTAGTTGGTACATTGACAGCAGCTGATTTAGCTGGATTGCAAGTAATAATGAACTACGATGATTCTAAATTAACTTTAGATAATGTAGTATTTGATACTGGTAATACAATGACAAATTTCTCAACTCATAATAACGGAAGATTAACATTCGGTTCAATAGACCAAAACAAAACATCAAAGATTAAAGTGGGCACTCCA
>Ga0209088_10000518_pt1 | contig 27097 bp, 38 predicted proteins | sample S_140625_EF_Meta_FD_187324 | JGI IMG/M metagenome (GOLD analysis project Ga0209088, IMG submission 187324) | Freshwater microbial communities from Lake Simoncouche, Canada to study carbon cycling - S_140625_EF_MetaG (SPAdes) (version 2) | ecosystem: Environmental > Aquatic > Freshwater > Lake ... | reverse complement strand
TTTTTTTCTAGTCTTTTAAAGGCTTTGTTCATTTATTTGGCCTCCACTGTTACCGAGAACTTGCGAGTCGCTACCGAGAACTTGTAAACCAGCTTTCCCTCGCCCCGCTTGTTCTCATCTGGGATCTGTACCCCGACATCAGCAGTCAGCCGTGATACGCACCCAAGGGGATGAACCCGAACCTTGATGTTATCGACTGAATCAACAATGTGACGATTTCCGAATAGACCGCCCTGACGAACTCGATCAAAAGCCACCTCTGCAAAGTAAGACTGATCGCACTTGCGCTGAATGGCTTTCAAGATTTTCTGCTCGATTTGTTCTAGTTTGTTCATCGTGGTTTCCTCTCTTTCTGGAACTACTCTACTACATCCGAACCAGCTTTGCAAGCATTATTTTGCTCCCTTGCGTTTATAACTTTTTTGGCGCATTTTGGGCAGGTTGGCAGTCCGTTCTGGTCTTCAATCGAAAGATCGTAACAAATGTATTTCCCGCTGATTTTGCAACCAAAAGATCCGTTGACCAAAGCATGAGTATGATAAGCCCAGTCCCAATTCTTTTTGAAGAAGGGATGATCGCTTATATTTCCACCAGTCTGATAGATCTCGATTTGATTCATGGCCATACCCTATACGATACTAACCCGCTTGGCAAGTATTATTTTGGGCTTGCGTAAGGCATTGATGACACCAGTCTGTCGGCATGGCATCGAACCTAGAAAAGAAGTTTTTGCTGTACTGGAGGGCATCCAGCGGTACTTCACTGGAGTCAGAGTACCGATTCTGTCCGGAGCGTAAATGGAGAGCAGACTTTGCCGATGTGAATGCAAAATGTCTTTTTGAGATTGAGGGAGGTCAGTGGATCATGGGCAGACATCAGCGTGGATCTGGCTTTGCCAAGGATGCTGAAAAGTACAATGTCGCAAGCTATCTTGGGTGGAAAGTGTTCCGGATTACACCCTCTATGCTTACCCTAGATTATGTGGAAGATTTAATTAGGATCTGCCGAGGGCTGGCAGTATCAAGCAAGTTTATTTCTGGGAAGAGGTAGGCTTTTTGGTGATGCGATAGTGATTGATTGCAAGAATTCTTCTTCCGGTTGCATCTATAATTCGAAACTTTTTTGTCTCTAAAATTCCCCTTTTGCACATATCAGCAAGCATCAGGTGACGGCCACCTCCCCTTGTATGTTTAAGTCCAAAGCTTTCCATTACCTCTGGGATTGTTTTCCATTCCGGAGGAACTTTATCTGCCATCGTTTTGATATAATCTTGTAGCGTGGATGCCCATTCTCCGTTAATAGGCTTGCTCCATTTCTTGTCTTTCATATTACCTTGAAGTCAGTTGATACAATCCAATCCCCGCTTACTTTTCTTGCTTGGTGAACCATGAATCCTCCATTGTTCAAGAGCAAGCCATAGACAAATCCGTTCTCTTGAGCAAGGGCAGAAATGGTTGCCCTGTTGTATTCGTAATCCAATCGGCAAAGGCATCCGGCGATCCAGCCCTGTCTGGGAGTCATTCCTTCGACGGTTGCTTGTTGGATGGTATGGCAGTGACCCATGACGATGTTTTCACCATAGCTCTGAAGGGTTTTCCGGATGGCGAATGCACCATGAGCGTAGCCATGCAAAAAGATCAATCGTCCCTCCCTGTGGATTCCCTTGCGCTTATCATATGGATACATGATGGTTCCCTGCTTCTTGCACAGATCTTCGATTTCGTTGATTCCGTTTTGCGCCGCATCCCGCTTTAGTCCGTCCTCGCAGTTGTTGTTTGCAAGATCCCAGAGACGCTCGCAGTGGTTGCCCCGAAGGTAAACATTTGGCCTCCACTCCTTGAGAAACTCCATGCCCATAGCCACATCGTCTTGGATGCTTTCAGCCTTTTCAGCGTTGCCAGCTTTCTTCCGGAGACAACGAAAATCAAAGAGGTCCCCGCCAAATATCCTGACTTCTGGTTTAAAAAACTTGGTGAATTCGTGTAGCTTTTTGACAGTGTTCTGGTCAGCCATGTCACCGTGCAAATCGTAACAAGCGATAAATTTACGGTGCTTCATTGTTTTTACGACAAAAGCTTTAAAATCTGTTTTCGCAGAAAACTTGCGCTTTTCTTTGTTTTTGCATATTCAACAAGCTTCGACGATCTTTCGGCAAAAGTAATGTAGTAGTTCCCAAGGTCAAGAATTTCCTGCATGATCTCGCCCATTAATGGCTTCTCCTCGATCTTTGTCCGGTACTTCTGGTATCCTTTTAGATACTTTTCATACATGAGTTCCTGCATCTTCTTGGAGATTCTTTTACCGTGAATAATGCGATCTTTAGGGATTCTCATCGAAGACCTCTCCCGCCCACAGATCGTCCCACAATACCCTTTAATTGCTCTACAATAGGCGTAAAAAGCAGTTTCTTGGGGTTTGCCATAGCCTTTAGCTCCCGCCAGTTCTTGAAGGAGTCGTCCTCTAGGTGGGGGAGTTCCCAAGATATGGGGCGCAAGCCAAATTCTTTTGCTATCCGTTGAGCCTTTAAATAGGTTGCCGTATCATCCCAAGATGCCTCGCCATTTCTTACAGGGACATAATCTATAGCCCTTCCGTAATTATGGAAACTTTGGCCAGCTTTTGCATTGGTAACAATCTGACCTCCGGCAGTCCTGCCTTTACGATAAAGTGCATCCTGTTCCTTGTCAGATCTGAAGCCACAATAGACTAGGATCTGCAATCCCTCGTTCTTGCATTCCTCGTACCAGCGAACCACTTTCTGTTTAAAATCTGGATTTAATCCGTCAAAGACTGCGTAGGATCGCTCTTCCGGAGTCATTTAGCTCTCTGCTCCTCGACCTCGTATTGGAGATCGTTGATCATCATCAGGGCTTTCCTAGCCCACTGCCGGATTTCTTCATTAGACTGCATCACAGATTTAAACCTGTAATCGTCTGTCAATGAGGTGATGCTGTCGTCTGGAAGTAGCGGAGTTGTACTAGCGCATCCACCAAGGATTACCATCACGGCCAGAAAAGAGGCGATCAATGCGTTGTGTATTTTGATCACGCTTTTTTTTGATCTCGGATTGTCTTTGCTCTTGCGTAGTCGGCCAAAGCCGTAGAAGCAGATCAATTAAAGCTCCGAATAGCCGGATCACTTTTTGTCGTCGATATGCAAGCCAACCGCCTTCAAAAACCCAACGATCTTCTCTACGACCCCATCATCAGATGGAGTGGGAGTCAATTTTACAATCAGTCGAGCCAGCATTACTACGGCACCTGCAATAGCAACGATAGAGGCAAAATTTTGAGACACATATCCGATAATGTTATTCATATAGCTATATATGTAATGTCAATTGTTCACAACGCAAGTACTTATTCTACAGTGTAAAATCAATAAACGGTATCTCTTTCATGCGTATGTGACCCTCTAGCTCTCCATCCGGCTCATGGTAGGCATGGTAACACACAAGATCCCTAGTTTGCTTTCCGTCCTTGTCTCTGGCTCTTTTAACATGAGAACACAGAATATGCGAAACTACGGCCATCCGGTATCCCCTTGGATGCCATTGATGCCAGCATAAAAACAAGTCTTGAGTTCCCTTTAGCTGGTATCCGTCAAAAAAGGCGCAGGATAAGGCTCGTTTGCTAATCAAAGTACACCCAAGACCAACCCAGTCAGTAGGCAAAATCGCACCCCTTCCGACAGCCGGATACGCCATGTCCAGCCATCCACGCTTTCTCCACCTTTTTGAATTTAGCTCAAACACATTACCCTTGGGAGGACACTGCTTAATCTGCTCGTCGATTTCCTGCCATTCCTTCTGCTCTTCATCCGATGCTTGTTCTTTTTTTTGTGCAAGTTCCTTGAATCTTTCATCTCGCTTTTTAATTTTCTTTTCTAGCTCTTTAGGGATAGTGCGTTCCTCCGTAGAAAAGTCTTCTGCTATCTGATTCCGATATGTACCCCTACCGCCAAGAAACTTTCCATTTGGGTAGGTAACCATGGCAATATCGTAATACCCATCATCAAAGCTTAAAGTGTCTTTTAGCACTTTTAAGGCATTTTCAGGGGGTATTACATCCGATTCAACCGACCATAACAAATCCGGATTCTTGCTTCTAGCAAAGTCCCAAGCCGATGTTTGTAGCCGTGCAATCAGTCGTTGAGCATCATCCTTATAGGCTTTATCCTTGTGATCGTCATCGCATCCGGAAATAATTACTCTATGAGTTTCACAACCCACATCTGATAAGGCTTTCTCAAAATGACCGTATCCTGTTTTTGCCTCTTCCGAGTCGTCTGATGCCATTACAAAAAAGCAGTTGCCAATCTCTTTTGAATCACGAATATTTTGAGCTATCCGTTGAGCCACAACTCCAAGTGCGTAGCAATAATTCTTGGTTGCGTAAGTTGCTATTCCAATCACAATCCGGTTGTAGCCACTCTATAAAAAATGGCAACACTTAATATGAATATGAATTTGCGTAGTTTTTTAATATTGATACTACTGGATAAGCTTTATAGGGAACAAGTTGCGATGCTATGAATGTAATTGGTTCTCCATTACCAATTGCCGATATAGCATTTGCAGTAGATCCTGATGTGGCTCTAGATGTTCCCCTCCAGTAATAATATCCGTCTTTAGACCAGCTTGCGCCACTTGCCGTATTAACAAGCCCATTTGTATGATATATGCGTTCACCGTAAAGAGGTTCGCCAACTCCACCGCTAAAGTCATTTTGAGTTAATTCACCCATCGTAAGAATGGTATTTGAACCGGAATAAAAGAGCATAAAACTTGAGGTTGTATTGGTTGTTGATCCTGCCACTGATTTAGTCCAATACACGGATGCAGAAGAAGAACCCAAGCAAAATTCGTTTGGAACATTAACGGATTGATATGTATAGGATGAATTTGTTCCGTCGTCACTTTCGCTTGTGTAATTTATTGGTATTGCAAGAGTTGGAGATCCAAGAACTCCATTTCTTTCAAATTTATATGTGGTAAAATATAATTTTGTAATTGCAGATGTTGGAGACAGCAGGGCTTTGTACCCGCCAATAGAATTGGATGTGCCTCCAACAACAAAATTAAAATTTGGAGAATATTGCGTATAATATTTTCTCCAAGCATCGTCCACGGCTCCAATTTCTAAAGAATAAAATTGTTTATAAACGGCTGTTTTCTTTGGTGAATATGTGAATCCGCCACCATACTCTTGCGTAAAAGATCCGACATTTGTATAATTTAATCCAATATCACTATTTGATCCGGATGTTGTATAAATACTTGATGAAGATCCATATATTTCAGCATCATATACAACATAAGTTTGTTGTGTAGTTGTTTTTATAATTCCACGATATGTAAATGAACTAAAATATGATTCAACTTGATCTATTGCGTAAAATTGATCTGTAGCAAATACTTGAATTGCTTTTATTGCTGTATATAATCCATGCTTAAATGCGCTTTCGGATGATTCAGCGTCAATCAAATATTCATCTTGTATCAGTTGTGAAAATGTTGAAGATGTTTTTACTGCTTTAGCAAATAATCGAGATGTTTCAAAACTTGAATTTGTATAAAAGTTGGCAATTCCATCAAATTCAAACGATGTTGAAAAAGTTAATGTATCTGAAGCGGTTGTTAAATAATCATATGTAATTGTTTGTGCGCTGGATGAAATGGCCGTATATGTGGTTGTTAGCCCCATAGCAAACTGCACATTTGTATCTACAAAAGATTTATCTGCTGGAAATGTTAATGCGGTTTGTATGTTGTCTTTAAAAATTGATGAATATGTAGGACCATACGATCCAACGCTTGTAAATATCTGTAAATATTGCAATACCGATCCGTCTTGAGTCCAATCCTGTCCATAATGGGGTTGAATAATTAAAGCTTCTCCCGAAAAATCTAAAGCAGGATCAATCTCACCACCCACACCAATTCCGTAATGAGATGATGATGTAATTTCCGTATATGTTCTTCTTGTATCTTTTGATGTGGTTGTTACATCCGTCCAAGTTGTAGAAATTCCTAAAATAGTATCGGTGAGCGTTGTTTGAGTTGTGGATTGTATGTAATATGAATCAGTACCAGATCCCAAAATGCTACCAGTCGTTGTAAGTTTATCCACCCAGTTTGATTCATCCGTAAAATCTGAAAAATAATATGTAGTGCTTGTTGTTCCAAAAGTTGCCGGAATTCCAACATTTGGAATAAATCCTATTTTACTTTCGTAGCTTGTAGATGATGTTACTCCTCCAGATGCAGATCCGGATGTATTCAATAAGGGGCCTCCAGTAGTATCTGTTTTTTCTTGAAGTGTATATGAATTAAAATTATGTGCCGTAGTTCCGCTTGAACTGCTTTCAAAAAAATCTCCTCCAATGATAGATCGAGTCCAGCTATAGCTTCCGCTTGAATAGCTACCAGATATAAAATCTTCATCTCCAGTTTCATAGTATGAATTATATCCGTTTCCCAAGCCGTAATCAGATATTTGATATGTAGTATCGTATCTTACGCTTGCATTTCCAAATGTTTCGTAGGTTTGAAATGGCACATTAAAATCCCCAGTTGTAATACTGTTTAAAATTTCTTTCCCCAGCTACATATGTAACATTATCCTCTTGAATGGTTGGAAATACCCTAGCATTTAAATTAGAGCATGGGATTGTTTTAACTGCTATTCCAGCGGTAGTCATGTATGCAATAAGCACATTCAAAGTTGTTGGAGCAGTGTCAGCATTTGAGGCTTGCGGAGTCCTTACCGATGTGTCTTTCTCAATAACTGCCGAGGTCAAAAGCTTCCCATCGCTGGTACATTTAATATAAAAATAGTTTACGGATGCGGTAGTGACTCCGGTAAGTGGTGAAAACATATTTGTTGGAAGTAATCCATTGATTGTTCCGGCAGAGAAAGACACCTGAAAGCCAGATGTTACTACTGTTACGGTAGGATCAAATGGGCAAACTTGCGAAGACACTTGTCCGGTTCGCCTTGAGTTAATGGATACAGTCGTACCCCCCGGTCCACGCTTAAAAGTGGCAATCGTACCTCCGGAACCTACCACTGAATTGATTTGGCATTCACGAATGGCATCAATAATGTTGTTAAACATATCTGCCGTAATTTTCTGACCAACCTGAACTTTGGATAAAATTGCCATATTAGGTTATTGATGGGGCTGAAACCGCTGTTCCATAAATATATATGTTCCACCCGCTTACACTAGAAGCTCTAAAATCATGGGTTACATCATAAGAGGTTCCCTTTTTGGTGTACGATATTCCAAGGCAAAGCCAAGTTGATCCTGCCGTTACCGTCGGAAAGTCCGAAGTTGGATTAACAATTCTGCCTACTTTTGAAACATCCGGCTTTGTGTCGGTTACAAAAGATCTTCTGTAAACAAGATCTGGATTTAAATAGGAGGATACGCCAAAGAAATTATACTTTGCGTTGCTTCTAAATCCTTCAAATCCACCATTAAGGTTAAATAGCGCACCACCAGTTCCAACCACAGATCCGTCTGCCTGTAGGGTGGCCGCTCCACCAGAAAATTCAACTATGCTTGGACTTCCAATTGCGTCTTGTTGTTGAAAGTATGGATTTGTTTCAATAGGCTCTTCTCCGGTTGAATTTGAAGCGTCTTGTTGAAGTGATGTATTTTTTCCACCTTGATAGGTCACTACAAGCTCTTGAAATGCACCTGCACTGCTTGTCACATTGATTGAAACTGCCCTTAATGTGTCTGTCCCAACTATCGTAGTGGCAGAAAGATTTGGAGTGGTAACCGTTGAGCGAATTGGAATAAGGCTCCGTACAGTATAATTGATAATTCCCTCCTTGCTTTGCTCGAAAGAAGTATCGGAAATTAAAGCCTGATTGTATCCTATTGTAGTTGCACTCATTTAATTTGCCGTATAATAAATTGCGTTATTCCAACCCTTGTTTCCGCTGGCTCTGAATTCTTTTGTAATTTCATATTGCCCAGCACCAGTTACTTGATTTCCGTTGCATTTCCATACAAGCGAGGTCAAAAGCCAATTTCTACCGCTGGCTATTGTGGGTGGATCACCGTCTGGAGTACTGAAAATAAGAGACACTTGAGTGGTAATTCCAGAACTAGGTGCAGTTCCGGCAGAATAGATCCGTCTATAGGTAATCTGTGGAGATAGATAGCTCTGAACTCCAAAGAACGCATTTGTGGCTGTTTTTGTAAATTCCACAAATTGTCCGGCAGTAGTAAAGATTGCCCCTCCGGATGCCCCAGAATCTTGCGTAATAGCCCCTCCTGATGCATTTACTATAGAAGTAGTATAAATGCCTGTTGAAGCAGTAAAAGCCACATGAGAGGCTATTGGCTCTTCGGAAACGCTTGCAACCACTTCATACACATCCGGAGCCGATGCGTCACCACCTGTATAGGTTTGCGTAACCTCCGCAATACCGCCAGCCTTTTTTACGCTAATACCAGTAAGTACTACTGTTATTCCAGATACTAGCGTATTATCCCTAGTTCCAATTGTTCCGGTAACTACACCTGAAATTTGGTATGCTTTTGTTACCGAAAATTCCACCTTGCCCCTGTCGTAATACTTTGTGGATTGAGATAGGGTAACTGGGAAAGTTCCTTTGAATGTTGGGGCTGGCATAATTTAATTATGAAGTGAATCTTGCATATGATCCGTCTGGCATGAGTGCTTCCACATAACCAGATTTTTTTTGAACAATTTGTTTTAAAACAGCGGTTTGTTCTTTTTGTTCTTTAAGTTGCGCCCTGTTAAGCTCAATAAGCGGATCTCCACCAAATGCACCGCCACCTCCACCGATTCTTTGAAGGGATGATACGGCTGAATCTTTCATTTTAGAGTCAAATACAGCCGGAGTAGTTTCCGCTGGGGTTCCCGTTGGTTTTTGTTCTTCTTGTTTTTTGGTCAATGCCGCGCCCCTTTTGCGAAGATCATCAATCTCTCTTTCCAATACATCGAGTGAGGCTTGGCGTGTTGCAGATGTGCCACCCATGTTTTGAATTTCTTGTCCGGCAACATTTAAAATATCAGCAAGCTTTGATCCAACATTTACAATCCTATCTTGAACATTTTTAAGATTGTCACTTGCAGTGCCTTGCCCAAAATCAAGCATTCCACTTGCACGGTCTTGTTGTTCTCTTGCCTTGATTCTCTCGCCTAATCCTTCTCCGGAACTTCTTTTCACTCCCATGGCTTGTGCGGTTTTTGCAAGCGCACCTCCAAAGCCACCCAATCCAATTTTTTCGAGAAATTGATTCATCCATTTTGGAGCAAATGCATTTGCGAGAGCCTTTACAATATTGATTCCAAATGATGTGGCTATATTGGCAAACAGGACTTCTAGGGCGGCGATTGGAGTGTACATCGCATCAAGAAGAATGCTTGCAAATAGCTTTGCAACCGATGAAAAAAGTCCTTTGAAAGCATCCCCAAGCACTCCAAGCATTGACTTAATTTGAAGATCGTTTGAAAGCAGGTTAAATTTTTGCGGGGCTGTGATTGTCTTAATGAATTTTCTTCCGGCCTCCATAGACCTAGAGAATAGATCATCAAAGTACATGATTGGGATTAGAAGTGCTCTTTTTAATGATTCACTGATGTTTCCTTTATCAATAGCTCCGGCAAATATATCTAAAGCACTTTCAAGTTTAGATCCAATCTTGGTTCCAAGATCGGTCATAAAGTCGCCTGTGTTTAAAAGACCTAGCAATCGTTCAAGTTGAGGGGCTACGGCTCCTGCAATTTGAATAAAAAACCCCTTAAAGAATGTTCCGGTATCTTTTAGCGCACTTGAAATCCTAGCGAACCTATCGGCATTTTCTGCCATGGTTTTGGAAGATGCGTCGAGGTTTGTTCCAAACTTTGCAACGGATGATGTGTCGGAAATTACCCCAAGCACATACCGACCCTGCTTGCCGAAGATGTCCATCGCATAGGCAGTCTGTAATCCCTTGCTTCCAACATTTGCAATAGCTATGGAGATCTTTTTGAATGCATCGTCTGCACTCATCGCCTTTAGATCTGCGATGTTGAGTCCGAGGGCTAGTAGGCTCTTGTTGCTTGGCGCACCTTTTGCGTCAATATCCGCAATAGCCCTGTTCATGTTACTGATTACAGGAACGACTTCTTCAGCCGATAGGCCAGTCTGTCTAAAGGCTTTTTGCAACTGCATCAAGAATGGTATCGTGGCTCCGGTAATATCACGGTTCCTCTTTAGCTCGTCACCCATCTCAAACACGCCAACAACACCTTTGGCAATAATAGCCGTGAGGGTTGCAAATGCCGTGCCAACAGCAAGGATTCCAACAACAACTCCCTTAAGTGCGGATGTTAAGATGTTAAATGCCGAGACAAGCACAGTCTGAACAATGTTCACGACCACCTTGAATACAGCCGTTACACCGTCAAAAATCTTTCCAATAAGGTTGCCAAAGATCGACAATGCTCCGGTAATGATTGTAAATGTGGTTTTAAGGGCTAGTCCTGCCCCTGAAAAGATCACAAGGCTGTTGATGATTTCCTTGAATGAAGAGTTTGTCTTCTTCAAAACAGGTGGAACTGATGCGTTTTTTGACCTAATAGAATCAAATGCTTTTGTCGCAAAATCGGCTATATTAGTTAGAGAGTCTTTCATCTCTTTTGCCATTTCGACTATTTTTGTCCGTAAAAGTTCCATGATTTTTCCGATTGCATTTCCACCGGATGAGAAAATATCCTGAAAAACCTTAAAGGCTTTGATAGCGGAATTTACTGCGCTAACAATTTCCTTGAATTTAAGCATCGCTCCGACAACTGCTAAAATGGCTGTGACAAGCTTTGCGATCATGGCGACCAAAGAAGCAAGCTTGCTCTTGGCTGATTCGATTGATTTCTCAAACGAACTCGTATCTAGTTTAATCGATCCTTGTGCTGTTTTCATTAGAATTTAGAAAGTGCCACCTCCAAGGCTTTATCCAGTTCCTCCTGCTTCTTCATGCCCAAAGCCCTTTGCATCTGGCTAGAAGCCTGTTTACGCTTGTTTTTGACGAAATTACGGCCAGTCCAGACGATATTAGGAACTTTCCACTGGTTTGTGATGTACCACTGCTTCTTATTGAAGCTAAACCATTCCCTGCCGTTGCGACCCTTGGAAAGCACGGATTCGGTTCCGATAGCCTTTCGCCAAGCCTTTTTGCCCTCATCATTCAGCCTTCCGGACGATCCGTTTAGCTCTTGTTGCACATCATCCACAAGGGCATCTAGTCCGTGCCTTAATTCCCTGTCGTCCCATGTAACTGTGCTATTCATATTCCTATCTGTTTGGCTATGTCAGCCCTCCGTTTTGATTGTTCAGATCCCCACTCCGTATTGATACCGTTCATCCTCCAGATGCAGTGCTGGTATTGAAAGCCTCTGGACAGTGGAAGCTCGTCCAATATGAACTGTTCCGACCATCCTGTTTGGGAGGCCAGAGTGATCACATACGATGCGATCCACTCCGGCTCTGCTAGTTTGGGGAGTCTTCTCCACCTTTGCCATCATCCTTTGGGGAAGCGATGGCTAGTCCGGAAGAGGCAATAATGCTTTCAATCATCTTACCAGCTTCTTCAAGATCGGTAATTTTAAGCTTATCAGCCCATTCCAGAACAGCCCCCCAGAACTTCTCTTTGCTATACGAATTCACCCTGACCTGTGCAAGTGGTGCGGCGTGAATGTAAATAAACGACAGAATATCAAATTCCGGATTTTCGCTTTCGCCTCCGGTAATCAGTTTGTTCCCAATTTTCTTGCAGATAAGTAGCGACCCAGCCGTGAAAGGACGCAGTTTTACATCCCTGATGCTTGTCTCTTTAGGGATAAACGCATCGGTTCTGGATTGGCTCAACACTTCTTCATCATTTAGTAGTTCATTCATAGTTTGCTCATTATCCTTCTTTTTTGTTCCACGGTTGCATTTTTCGGGTAAAGCAAAACCTTGCTACCGGATCGAACTCGAACCATCGGTATAGACTGCTTAATTGCGTCTAGGAGCCTGTCCCTGTTGTGAGCATAAGCCCATAGGTAGGCCATAGGTTCTTCTTGATTCATGCCCTCCAGACCGCCTTTCCACTTCTTGGCATCCATGGATACCGCATTATTGGTATCCTCAAAAATGAAATTTACCTCTGTTTTGCCGTTTTCCTCAATACAGCAGGATTCGTTTTCTTTAAGCTTGTGACCCATCGTAAGCAAGGCACAGGCCAGCTTAATGTTATTGGTAATGAAAAGAAAGTCTCCGGCTTGGATCATGGGAATCTGGGGGTTGGAATCTGGTTATTTCAATTAGGCTATTCCGTCTCTTTGAACGACCTTGTATTTGATCTTGGCGAAGTCTTCCGAGGACTTGCTGATTGTAACCTCTTCGACATAATATCCACCGGAAAGACCAGCAAATCCGGTAAGATTGGTAGGAGTGAAAGATGCTCCCTGCGTCACGGAATTCGTGGCAGTGACATATCCCTCAAGAGTATATTCGTTCTTTTTACCAACAAAAGCCACTGCGGCGGTTCCACCCTGAATGTTCTTGGCTTCAACTTTGTTTGAAGAGTGGTTAACCGAAAGATTGGTTGCAACCATTGTGGAAACGGCAGAGCCGATACCAAATGATGTCGTCGTTCCCTTAATTACTGGGGCTGGCATAAATTATGTTGCACTCCCAAGGTTAAGGTATCCAACGGCTGAAATCTGAACTTCAGAGAATCCGTCATTGGTTAGGGTCCGTGAGCAAGATTCGACATACAGCGTATCAGCAGTCGTGATTGGGTAGGTATTGCCAGTCTGCGAGAACGCACTTCCAATGCTTCCCGAAACAGTTCCGGAAACAATGGTAATCGAAGCCGATGTGTTGGGATTAGCAAACGCAACAGCTTGGAAGGTTCCGTTTCCGGCCATAAGTTCAACCGGATCACATTTTACAGTTTCTTCGTAAGAACGAACAACGGCAGAACTTTCAGCCGTGGTTCCGAAGGTAAGATTGGAAAGACCGATAGTTGTAAGAGCCATTCTGCTTTACTATTTGTGTCAACTTCCTTTGTTGAACAAACTTTCCTTAATAAGCTCCCATGCCAGAGTCATCAAACCTCCAATAATGGCTATCACTCCTAAAGCCTTATGCTTCAACGCCTCAAGCGAAGTTACACGGTTAGAAAGGTCAGCAAAATTGGAAAGAGATTGCTCTACCATCGAATAAAGCTGAACTTGGCGTTCTTCCATTCTGGCCAAACGCTCCTTTATGTCTAATGTATCTTTAGACGGCATTTTAGTCCTTACTACCTTTTTTGATGATCCGGCGAATGGCTTTTTTGGCCTCACGAAGTTCCGTTACCAAGCGAACCGCTGGCTCTCCATTTTTAATGTATCCTTCAAGAAATCCCTCGTCCCATAGGTATTGAATTGCTTTAATAACTTCATTTTCACGGTTCATTTGTGTAATTTAGTCGATATGTCAATAGTTTTAAAAATAACATTTAATTTATAATCACGATATTAACTAAACGGATAAGTGTTTCCAAGTCCAGCATTATATAATAATCCTACTTCCGTTGCGGTTAAAGTTTTATTCCAAATGCCAACTTCATCCAGAGATTGAGTTCCACCATATTCTTTGCCATAAGAAAGAACAGATCCATTTAAAGCGAATCCGTGCCAATCTGGGTGTTCATTACCAGAGCTAATTACTCCAGTTAAAGTTCCAATTAAAAAACCGTTAATATAGCTTTTCATTGTTTGCAAAGCTAAATCATAAGTTCCAACTACATGATACCAAGTGTCAGAATTTAAAATAGAGTTTTGTTGTATAGTTTGAAAACTATTACCATCACCTTCATTTCCTGTTGCAATAGCAAACATAATTCCTGCCAATCTTTCATATGGATCATCTGGAGCAATATTTTCAAAATAAAATCCAAGACTACCAAAAGCACTACCTAATATTACAAGTGGGGTATTGCCGTCTGGAACTTTAATCCAAAAAGAACAGCTAAAATTTTGAGGATTTATTGTTTGATTTAATATTTGCTCATTTGTAAATAATCCTTTATCACCATCAGCAAAATAAAAACAATTATTAACTATTCCGGATGAGCTTTCATATCCATACTCACTAGCATTAAATGTATAGTTTCCAAAATCTGCTGGTATACCAGATAATCCATCTGCATTATCACATTTCCAATAAACTAAAAGCCCATTAAGTAGTGGTGATAAAACTCGATGCCTAAACAGTTTTTGATTTACTGGCAAGGGGCAAGTTGCCGAATAAAGTGGCATAAAAAGTTTAGTAAATTTGTGTTACTCTTGCGGTTCCAGCAGAACCAAATACTGCATAATAATATGGAAGAAGAGAGCCAATAGGACACTCCCAATAATCTCCAGCAGAAAGTCTTACCATATATGAACTCGTTGAAACATTATATCTTGGGCTAATATAAAGCATTCCAGCACCTTCATTAAATACTGTTAAAGCCGAGCGATTTGGATAGCTAGCTGGAGCAAGTCCAGTTGCCGTGAGGCTTGTAAAGTTAGTTAGTTCCGAATTCCCTCCCCTTGGGGGAAGGGCTGTAACTACGGATGCTGATGTTCTTCCAAAAATTTGCGTGGCTTGATTTTCATTTGAATCCCAATCATTCATTTCCACAATCATGGTTCCAACATACTCATTGGGTACTGTGACATTTGCGCTAAATCCTAAATTATTGATACTCCAATAAACATCATCTCCAGTAGATTGAGAGTAAATGGTTAAATATGAGCTTACTCCACCAGTAGAATATGATTGAAAACGCAATTCAGAATATCCGGTAGTATTTATTGCAAAAAGGCTTTGGTCAGAGTTCCAATTTCTGCTATAAAGAAGTTTCCATCCTGCATTATCTACCCCCACCGTTCCACCAATAGTGACTGAAGAATTAGCAATTGTTACTCCGTGGGTTGCAATCTGCGTAAATGTGACTGATGGAGTTCCAGAAATGCTTGCAGTTACGCTTCCAATTTGTGCGGTTCCGGCACCAATTGTGACTCCATGTGTTGCAATTTGAGTAAAGGTTACAGTTTGAGTAGCTGGGAAATTAAGAATTGAAACCGATCCGGTAACTGTGGCAGTAGTAAATGTAACCGATGGAGTGCCACTGATTGATGCGGTGACGGAGCCGATTTGCGCTGTTCCAGCCACAAGAGCAGGAAGAGTAGTTAGCGAAACAGGCTGTGTAGCCTGATAAAATGTGCCATTAACCGTAACGCTCGTATTAGCAATCGTAACTCCGTGAGTAGTGATTTGTGTAAAAGTAACGGTCTGGGTAGCTGGAAAGTTCAAAATTGAAGTAGAACCAGTAATGGTAGCAGTTCCAAATGTAACGGAAGCCTGTGTGAATGTAACAGATGAAGTTCCAATAATACTTGTTGATCCAGTAATTACTGCCGTGCCAAAAGTTACTGGTGCTTGCGTAAAGGTAACTGTCTGTGTTGCTGGAAAATTAAGGATTGAAGTAGAGCCTGTAATTACTGCTGTTCCAAAAGTAACAGAAGGTGTTCCGGAAATGCTTGCGGTAACTGATCCGATCTGTGCTGTTCCCGCACCGATTGTTACACCATGCGTGGCGATTTGTGTAAAGGTTACCGAGGGAGTGCCAATAATGCTAGTTGAGCCTGTGATAACCGCTGTGCCGAAAGTAACAGACGCTTGAGTAAATGTAACCGAAGGAGTTCCAGATATAGTAGCTGTAACACTACCACCAATAGTAACAGACGAGTTTGCAATTGTAACTCCATGTGTAACCATTGACCCAACCGTAATAGTTCCTCCAACAGTAACAGCAGATGCCCGAAGTTGTGTATCCGTAAGGCCACCAGTAATTGTAACTTGACCCAGTGTAACCGTGATATTTTCAAGAGCGTTAAGAGTGTTTGGCCCAAGCTCCACTCCCGATACAGCCGTTGCTATATCTGTAATAGCCTGTGTGCCAAGCGATGTAACCGTGTGCGCTGGCACATGGGCGTTGCTAATAATAATAGTTGAAAGTGTCGTAGGTGACTGATTGCCGTCAAGAATAGGGAGTGCCATATAGCTATCCTCTGTGTCAAAGTAGAGCCAAATACTGTGAGTTCAGATAATCGCTGAAGTCTAAACTCCTAGTTCCAGCATTTGTGGATGGAGTGCAAATTACGGAAAGCACAAGCCCCCTATTCCAAGCTCTTTTGGCTATTTGTATAGTAGGAGTTTGAGAGGAAATCCTTGCCATATAAGTCTTTAAATATACTGAATGACTTGTGATTTGATCAACCAAAGTAGTTGAGTTGTCGTATAAATGAGCAAAAATATTAAGGTATTCAGCGTCAAATGCATCCTTTCCAATTAAAGCGGAGCTATTGGAGTAGTTTACAGCCACCTCCATTTCGTACACTCCGGAATATGGAGTAACCAACTGCCGAATGGGTTTTGTGGATACCGTAACATATGGGAAAAGCTTGGCTCCTACTCTATTCGTTCCGTAAACATTCACGGTTGTTGAATCGTTTATAAGTGATGCAACAGCGTGTTCCAACTGATAATCCGGCGACTGGGTAAGGCTCATGGAGTTGTTACCTTAATATCCATAATAATGTCTTTTGCCCAAGTGCGAGAAGGAGCAACGATCCTCTGGCCAATTCTAGCAATATCTGCAATATAAAATGTTAAGTTTCCGGATGCCGTGGTCATCTGGGAAGCAATATTTGGATCTGTATAAAGCGACTGCTGAATGCTTGCAAACACAACATCGTATGATTGATCCGTTGAGGTATCAGCCCTAGCCACATAAGAGATCGTAGCCGTAAGATCAAAAACTCCGGTAAACGGAGCGATCTCTTCAGAGTTGATCTGGGCTACAATTGATACAAACGGAAGCAGTCTTCCGGAGATTCTTTCGGATGTATAAATGTTAACGCCTGTAACGCCACCAGTGGTTAAGGCAGTGGCGAGGGCGTTTTCGACATCTCGCTCAATTGATGTGGTCATCCGGTAGTGATGTCTGCGACATCGATATTATAGGAAACACCGTCTGCCGAAATAGTCCAGCGAGCCACCATTCTTTCCGTTCCACCAATAGTACAGAGTGACCCAATTGTGGGGGGAGCCGAAATAGCCGTAGCCTGTACGATCAATGTCTGCGTAATGGTATAAACTTCACCACCAACTTCAAGCTCTGAAGCAAAGGAAAGATCTGTAACTGAAGCAGATACGGTATTAACAGCCAGTCCGGTTACGGTAGTGTACAAGTCAGAAATAAGCTCCGACAAGTCAGTATTGAGTACATTTGTATCTAGACGGCCAGCCATATTACATATATAGCTCTGTCAAGGAATGCCACTGGTTGACCACAAAGACGCTTTAAAACGGCATTATAGAGCGATTTTAGGCCATTTAAAGGTGTATAATATTTGCACCTAGCGTGTAATCATCCTGATAATTGCCTGTGGGGATTAGGTCATAGGATTCCCTTACAGCAGATGCAATAACCGCCGGAGAAGAATTTATCCCCATAAAGTTCCTAGCGTTCTGAATCAAAAACGGCATATAGACAACAGAGCTACAACTGATCGCCGTGAGTCCGTTAATGTCCAGTTCCGGTGGGCATAAAACTACAAGATTGTCCTTTCCGTAAATCGATATGGCTTTCTTGATAACATTCATCGGATCGTGACGCACGATCTGGCTTATCCCAAAAGGAGCAACCAGATCGTACACTCCCATGTCCGGAGCCATCCAGATATTATCTAAAACAATCCGTTCATCCACAGCTTCCGGATATTGTTGGCCAAATACAAACTCTTCCCACCGTTGACCGCTTGCCCTGTATTCATCGTAAAGTAACGGCCAGACCTCCCTGTTAAATACAAAATCAAACTTCTCGTATGAAGCATTAATCTTTTTGTGCTTCACATAGGTTGTGCATTTCAGAATATCCGCATATTCATCCTTGCACTCAAAATAAACCTCGTCACCCCTGTCGGCCAATAGCTTTGCAACTGGCAACATCCTTACGACATCGCCAAGCCTTTGATGATACTGAATTAAGACCTTCACCCAGCAAAGTACTCGGTGACTTTATGCTCCAAGGCTTTCTCGGATTCTAGTAGCTGGATCTTTCTACCTTTGGTATCCCTAGATTTGATCGCCAAGTCTGCGTTGCTCTTTGTGTAGGTATCCAACTGCTCGTTATCCATGCTTCCACGGAGCCTAGCCGGAACCCCGCAACCTGTGCAGAAGTGTTTAATCTGACCACTGAAATCAGTGATTGGCTTTTTCCACCATCCCTCAACAACCGGATGACCGTTGTCGGTTCCTCTGGCCAGATCAAAAGAGGCCGCAACCTCGCAGAAGTAGGCTCGCAGTTCACCCTTGTTCTGCACGATGCTTGCCGACCATTCACGGTTCACATCGCATCCGGCAATCTTTTCCCACATCTCTTTTTCTGGGTAAAGATCCTTTACTGCGGTAAGCAGAGGAGCGTGATGGGAATTTCCAACATAATATCCACCGTGGAATCCATTCTGATTGACCATTACATTATGAAGATCCTTGAGCTTTTCGTTTGCCCTTTCCTCGTTGTGGGGATTGAGATTTAGACCGCCAAATGTCTTCTCGATTACTTCACGGTGCTTGAAGTAGTTGTTCGTCCAAAGACCACGCTGAAATTGATCTGGAATCTCTTCACGGAATACCTTGCAAAGCTCCTCAAATTGAGTGTGTACGCATGGATTCCCTCCGATCATGGCGATGATGCCCTTGAAGTCTTTAAGGCTACGGAGTGCAATTCTAAAGTTCTCCGGAGTCATTTCCCACAGGCTGTCTTGATTCTTCAGAAGCCTAGTACAGTTCGAACAGGCAAGATCGCACTTATTGGTAACATCGATGCAGATGATGTGCATATGTTCCGGACTACGCATTTTGCCGATGGCAATATCTGCGTAAGACTGGCTTTCAAGATTTTGTGCTACCTGTTCCATAATAAAGTCCTTTTCAAATAAATACTTGTCTTTTGCTATGTTTTCCTGCTTTTGCCGGATTTCATCAATAGATAGACGCTGGACAAACTCCGTCAAGCCAAACAAATGCCTTTCTTCAATCACATAGCAGTATTTGCTCCAATCGATCTTGTTTCCGAATGGAAGCACATATCCGTCTGAAATCAGTAGCGGTATTGATCCGTTAAGAAGAGCCTCGATGAACCTGAACGACCACCTTCCATACCCAGCCGGACACATGGTAAATACCGACCTAGCCATTAAGTCATGGTATGAAAGCTCTCCAAGCTTTGACCGTACATCGTATGGAGTTCCGACAACAATGTCCTTCGACTGGAATTTGTCCCTGAATTCAATCAACCGCCCTCCACGGATATGATCTTCAGGAAGGTGAAGCTGGGTAAGGCTACCCATAAATGAAATCAAAATATCCCTGTCCTTGCCTTGGGGATCTACAGTTGAGTGCTGATAGGGCAGGATAGCTATGTCCTGCTTGTGAATCCCGATGGATTCAAGGGCAATAAGAATAAACCGATCATCCATCCACTTGTACTTTTGATCGTATGCCCTGTACGGATTAGCCTCTCTGGTCATCTCGTATTTTGACTCGGATCTTTGCCCAATGTCTCCGGTTGAAATCAGGATATGACGGCCTTTATAAAGGTAGGCGCAGTGGTTTATTGCAAGCTCTGGATCGACATTCGCAAATTGAAGTCCGGTGATAAACAACGGTACAAAAAAGAAGTCTGCCTCGTTTGGATCTTTGGTTTCGTATTTCTTGAAAAATGTGTAAAAATCCACCAAGTATTGAAGGTGAGGAACGAGCCTGTTTAGCTGTGCATAAAACAGGTTTTTCTGCCAAATCTCATTTGAAACTATGAGATCGTGGTAGATGTAAATTTTCACTTAACGGAGTACCAGCACTGACCGATAACCTCGAACTTGGGTATCAGTTCATCCACCGCCTTAATTACTCCAATGTGACCCTGCATATAGTCGTGTCCGGCCAAGATCCCGCCATTCTTGACCTTTGGAAACCAAGCCAAGATGTCTGCCTTTACCGATTCGTACCTGTGATCGGCATCAATAAAAATAGCATCCACAGACTCATCTTCATACATCTTGGATGCGGTAACGCTATCGATCCTGATTGGGTTAATAAAGTTTATGACTGGCCGTAGGTTATCCACGAATGTTCCAAGCAGTGAGTTGTCCTTTACTTCACTCATTTCCTTGTGTTCATCCGATCCAGCCCATGTGTCGATCACATCGATCCGTAGTTTTTTATGTTGTGCCTCTACCGCTAGGTAGCTTGTGCTTGCGCCCTTCCACGCTCCCACTTCAATGATTTGCCCACCATCCGGAACGGCATCAACTATCTTTCGGTAAACATCCTGATAGTTGAACCAATTTTCCGAAAACTTTGGATCTCCAAAGTAATGCTCAATCATGGATTACGCTCTTCAAAGATCTTCTTTCCAAGCTCGTAGTTTGCCATGGAATTATGCTTCTTGAATACGGCATCTTGATCTGCTCCGGTGAAGAACGGATTCTGGTGATTAAACACAAGATCTCTGGCATCCACTTGAATGTCCTTGGTTCTTTTTGTGAATTCGTTGTCTGCATAAATTCCGGAACACTTTGTATATTCAGGTGCGTAAAAATGACCTCCAAGGTAATCTAGGGTTGGCTTGGTCATAATTCCGATGCACAGCAGGTCATCCTTGCGGTGACCATCTGATACTGCAAGAACTGCTGGCTTGGTGGGATCTGAAAGTCTGCGCCGGATCTCTTCATCCCATCCAACCGGAGGAACAAAATCGTCGGATACCTGAATGATATATTTTCCTTTTGCTTGCTTCATGGTTTCGTTCCATGCACCGACACACTTGCCATTCGGAACAATCACTCTCTCGTTTCCGGCATACTCGTCTGCATCCACATCCACCCCCAAAAGATGCTGGATTTTGTTGGGTTGTTTAGCCATGGATAGCCAAGCCCACCGTGCAGATTGGAACCCATTCGGCCTAGCCGTGGCATGGCACAGGGTAATGTCGATTTCCCCAAAGTTCTTTTCCTTGTCTTCTTGCAGGAACTTGACCAGATCCGTCATGCCCAATGCCCTAGCGCAACGCTGGTAAAGATCCGGAGCCTCCCACTTGTAGATTGCGTCCTTGGTAGTCCAATAAGACTGGTTGGGCAACGGTATTGAACAGCAGGATCTAGCCAGTGCCAAAGCTTCGGTGTAATGCTTCCGGTTGTAGTAATCTTCCGCAATATAATACAAAGCCTCGATCCGTTGAGGCTGTAGAGCATACGCCTTGAAAAGCTCCTCCCTTTTGGCCACAGGATCTGCAAGAGATCTTCCGATGATTGTATGGCATTGAACTCGAAGAATGATGTCCAATTTGTCGTCGGCCAAGGCACATTTAGCGTGTTGAATGGCTTCCTGATATTGTCCGGACAAGAAATGCTCTTCTGCCTTGTAGAATCGAAATAGCCAGTTTTCACGGAGCGACTCATCCAAAATTTTATGGTTACGGATGACGCTGGATTTCTTGTGATCGATTGGCGCATGAACGATAAGTCCGTGATGCGTCCCCATGGCTTTAGCCGAATCCTTGAGTGGCTTTAATTGTTCGTGAACCGGATACCTCCAGTGGAACTTGCCCTTTCTAGTGATTCTTTCACGCACTGGGCAAAGTCCGGCCAAAGGCACGGAATACCCAAAAAAGATACAGTCATGGTCATCAACCCTAGAAGCCATCTCAAACAGCACCTTATCGGCTCCTTCAACCAGAAGGTCATCTGCATCGAACCACATGGCAAAGTCGCTTGTACAGGCATTTAAAGCGCAATTTCTGGCATCTGCGAAGCTATCCAGATGATCCCAGTCCTCGTTTCCGGACTTGTTCCTGTAAACGACAACCTTTGCACCGTACTTCTTGGCTATTTCCCGAAGGATCGGCAAACCCTCATCGGTGTGCTTACCCATGGCAGAGCAAAGCACGATTTCATCCGGCTTTAGCTTTGAGAACGACTCAAGCGATCTGGCGATATACTTGGATGCACACTCTCTGGAAACAATGGCGTACAACGAAAAAGTAAATGGGAATTTGTCCATTTTTGAACTCTAGGAATCTAGGTTAATCTGGCAAGTAAAATTTAAACTTTATAGTCTTCCCAAGCCCCCATGGTGGGAGTTTCCGGATACTTTGTTGGGTATTCTTCGACTGGCTGTGGTTTTGAGCATGAACACAAAATACCAAGCATTACTATAAATAAAAAGGGGGACAGGACTTTCATCCCATCCCCCTTTCTACATGAACTAACCAACTAACCAATTACGAGGCAGAATAGCTTGTCGTGATCAATTCGCAAGCAGTCGAATCGATGACCTTCGTAGTCCGGTTTGAGCGAACTCGGAGGATGTTCGAACGACGACCTTCGTCCCGATAGCTTTCGGCAACGAAAGGAGCAGAAGCATCTTCGCTCCAGATGATCGTGCGACCCACACCACCAGCGGCGAAATCGCCACCCGCAGTTTGAGCAACCGCCACATAGGTTGTGGGGAAGATGAACGCACCGCTGAAGGTTTGACCTTTGGCCGCAGAATTTTTGGCCGCCTTGCCAACCAGAACTTTTTCAACTCCGGCCGCTTGAGCGATTTCAACTTCCGACAGCAACCGACGACTGTCCGTGGCAACCACACCGAAGAACTGATTCTGGGTGAGGGGGCTACGACGAACCAGATCAAAGACCTCTTGGTTCATAATAACAGTGTTGGCCATGACACCTTTCTTCAGCAACCGCTGTTTGGCGGCCGCCACATCTGCCACGAAGTTAACCGTGGAGAGGTTGGTAACAGTGTAGGGAACCAGAGCGTTTGTCGCATTGAAGGTTCCGCTGTCGAACAGAGTCGAAGCACATTCAGATTCGTGACCGATCTGGATGTTGCGGAGGAGGATCTTCGCAGTTTCGGTTTCGAGGCCGAAAAAGCGAGACACATCCGAAGCCAGCGCATCAGGCACAACTTCTTCCAATCCGAATTCCACGCAGGTGAAATTGTCGTTATCAAACGCACGGCTGGAGCGAGGATATGCAGAACCGGGGGCCACTTTCGAGGCATCCGAATTCAACAATTCAGCGTTTCCAAGCTGGAGTTTGAGGTACTGTCCGGCACGAACAGGGCTGTTATAGATAGGGAAAATATCGGTTCCGATAAATCCCTGATCCATTTGATTGGCCTGAATAAGAGCCGTGGTGATGTCGCCACGCAGGGTGGCGTTTGAGGTGAGGTAAGACATTTTTTTATATTCCTTTCTTTAGCGGGTGTAGAACACTTCGATGACATCGCCAGACGCACCAGCGTTCCGGACGACACCAGCGGTGATTGCACCACCAGCAGTGGAGGTTGAAACTTGACCATTGATCGCTTGATAAACGAGCGATCCAGCCGTCACCAAGCTCGCACAACGAGCAAAGTTCGAGTTCTGGAAGAGTTTAACAAAGCCAATAGAACCGCTAACCACATCTTGCTGAAGAACGCCAATAGCGTTTCCAGCGGTAGTTGCGACCTGCGCCGTGTTGTCGGTAGTAGTCATGCTGACGATGCTGTTAGCCGTCACCGTGGAGGCGAAAGCCAATGAAGCAAAGCCACTATCAAATTGAGTTGCCATAGTTTTTGTTACCTTTCTTTAGAAGCTTTTGAAGCCACCAGCGGAAAGCTCTTTCCGATATTGTTCAGTGTATTTACCGATGCAAAGACGAAGAGCTTCGCCCTTGGAGATGTTGCCATGCTTCATCTCAAAATTCACAAGTTCCGCAAAAGTTTCGGGTTTCTTGTCCTCAACGGCGGGAGCCGAGTGAGCAACAGGAGCCGATACCATCTTGGAAAGTTCAGTCTTGATTTCATTCAAAACTCCGGAAAGCTCAACCTTGTTGGCTTCCACGGCAGACATATCCTCGGTTGGATTTCCTTCCTTACCTTTTTTATCAACGGTAGGGGTAGGAGCAGAAGCTTTTTCATCAACGGTAGCTTCGGGAGGATTCATTTTGGCTTCGAGGGCAGATAAGCGGGTAGCAAATTCTTCCATATGCTTGCCGAAATCTTCCATGTTGTAAGAAGGTGCAACCTTCTTTTCAGTGGTATCAGGCGTAGTTTCCATATTACTCAAATTAACCTTGTCAACTACTATACGACCGGAATCCGCTGAAAACAGACCTGTAGGGTTCGAAGCGGGATGTTGAACCAAATCAGCGGAGTACAATTCAGAGCATCTCGCAAGGTCAAAATTTGACCCATTTAGCTCTGATTCTCCACTGAACGAAATCGAAATCCCAAACGCATCTGGGATCTCGGAGGCAAGATCCATGTAGTATTTAGCACGATCTTGGCGACTCTTGAGAAAAGTCAAATCAGCGAGAAGCTTACTTCCGCTATCGTCAATTCTGAAGTTCGTGAGCTTGCCGATAATATCAGCAATCCCTGCTCCGTGATTTTCATTTACCTTCACTCCACCCTTGAATTGTTCCGCACAATTCTTTACCTGTTCAAGTGTGGTTCCGTCGATTTCAAGCTGATGGCCTTTTGCCATGCCTGTAGTTAACACCGAAACACCTTTAAGAGTCATATCGCCACCCTCCTCGTAGTTGTACTTTTTCTTGCCCTGTCCCTGAATAACCGCTGTGGGGATAGTTCCGGCTGGTGCGCCTCCACCGTTAGCACCACCAGCAGAGGTCATCAAATCCTCTTGAGCGTCCTCTTCGTCTTCGGAGGTGGACTTTCCAATAGCTGGTTCGATGTCCGTAGAGTCGCTTCCGGCTTCGCTGTTATTCTGGAGATCCTCTTCGTTATTATCGAAGATCTCGGATGCAATTTCAGCACGGTCAGAGGCATCTGGGAATAGCCCGATCATTCCCTCGTCGGCCACAAAACGACCCATAAACTCTGCAAATGTCTCATCCTCGTTAGGGGTTAAAAGGGTACTATCAGAAGCCAAATTCTTCTTTTTCTGTTTTTTCTTGGTTTCCCTAAAGATGCTTGCGCCTACTGCGTACCGCTGTTTGTTATCCGTGTAATCCTTGACGGCGGTAGGGTTACCCATGAATTTAGACATGAAATCAGCGAGAGACTCGCCTTTTTTGGGTGTAGGTAGGGGCATACCCCATCAAAAAGTGTCAACTGCTATATGTGTAGTATCTTGACAGATTGCATAGCTTATGCCCCTTTCCATTAATCACCTATTATCCTTGGATTGGAAGACATGGGTGTGCAGAAATAATCCAGCAGATGCAAGTCCGGTAAGTATTTTTGCTTTTAGCGATAATGTAACGACTCAAAATAAAACACTTTGGGATGGGCTTCCTGTTGTCTGGCAACATCCAACAACAGCAACAACACTTTCAATTGTAACTACAGCCACTACTGCGGATACAGGCGGAAAGATTTTGGTCAGCGGTCTTGATTCAAATTGGGATGCAATTACAGAATCCGTCACTTTAAACGGAGTCACTCCTGTTGTTACCACAAATTCATTTATTAGAGTAAATGGAATGTCGATGACCGCACCAGCCAGCGGTGGCACTACAAATGTTGGAACAATTACGGCAAAACATAATTCAATTACCTATGCCCAGATCAATCCGTTGGTGGGAAAAACGCAAGCTGGTATATATTCTGTTCCTAATGGATATACTTTGTATGTTTATTCTGTCGATTGTTATAGCGGTGATGCTGGAAGTGGAACAAACTATGTCACATTTAATGTTGCGGTTACTCCAAACGCATCTCCTACGCCAGTAACTTTTGATCTTCTTCAAACAACTTGGCTTGGTAGCTTTTCAGTTCAAAGGATTGTTCCTCAAATTCAATATCAGAAAACAGATATTGAATGGCAGTTTAAAGTAAATAGCGGAACGCAGAGCGTCAGCCTTATCGTGCAGGGAATGTTGCTGAAGAACGCAGACTAGATCATTTAAAAGCAAAGTGGATAGCCAGCATATAAAAGAAGCTGGCCAGAATCCACCCGATGCAGATGTATTTTATGTCTCGGTAGTTCATGCTTCCTCCTGTATTGCCAGATCTGCTAGTTTGTTTTCGATCCTAGTTTTAACGGCAACGATTGCGCCGTACTCCGTATCAGACAGTACCCTGTGAGGCCATACCTGTCTGCCGTCACGCCCTAGCAGTATCCAGCTATCCGTATCCACTTCTACTGCCCTGTCGCATTTCAGGACAGCCTTAATGTCGTCCGGTAGGTTAATTACGATGTTCATGGTGATTCCTTTCTATACTGGCAACAAACTTGCGATCTTCTGCTCAAGAGTAGTTTCCGCTACTGCCGTGCAACTGCAACTATTGGGATCGACTTCAAATACCCGATACAGGGTTTCAATCACTTTATAATAGCCAGCCTTTGCCTTGGTTGGCTTATCTCCTGTGATTGCCCACAGCAGATATTGACGGACATTACTGTTCTGTGAGCCGTACAACTGGAATATTCTGGACGGAAGAATACCCAATTGGTTGATTGCTTTTAATGCTCTTTCTTGTTTGTTGTTCATGGTTATGTTCCTTTCTGGTTAAACCGCCAATTGCAGATTCCGATCCTCGATGTATTTGACGAAGTGGGCGATGGTCTGATCGTAGTTTTTGGAGGCCAACTCATCCAGCACACTCTGACTGAATCGTTTCGCTGTCTTGATGAATTGTTTTACACCGTTGAAAGCCACATAGCTTTCGACTACATACCCGACCTCATGCCGTTGCTCGACTGCTTTTACCGACAAGTAGTATCCACGCTCTTCTCTTTTGTAGTTGAAGTAATTCAACCCGCCCTTGCTGTAGAACAGATTGATTTTGTAGAAGTGATTTGGTTTTCCCTCAATCGGGATTTCTTTGATGGTTTTTGTTTGGTTGTTCATGGTTTTGTTTCCTTTCTTATTGTGGCACTAGATTACATAATCCAGAGCCGTTTGGCAAGAAGAATCTTCGGCATCCTGAATGAATTCGTAGGCTTCCGTGATAATTTGAAACGGAGTGTTGTA
>Ga0209088_10000516_pt1 | contig 27128 bp, 25 predicted proteins | sample S_140625_EF_Meta_FD_187324 | JGI IMG/M metagenome (GOLD analysis project Ga0209088, IMG submission 187324) | Freshwater microbial communities from Lake Simoncouche, Canada to study carbon cycling - S_140625_EF_MetaG (SPAdes) (version 2) | ecosystem: Environmental > Aquatic > Freshwater > Lake ... | reverse complement strand
GGGGGCTTCTGCCCGGCTTAAAGTCCCATCCAGATAGATCAGCATGGCGGGATCTTGGGCCACTCCAAGGACCAGGTCGGACCAAGGTCCATACCCCTTTTCCCGAAAAAGGCAGTTTTGTTGGTAGAGAAGATAAGGACTACGAACTTTTTCGTAACTGGTAGCAAAGTGGCCGTGAAGAAAAAGGGTAATCTTTTCGCGTGCGGCTCGGACTGGATCGGCCATCGACTTCAACCACCAACCCCGCAACTCGGTTAGATGGCGCCGCTGGCTCGTCCTTGCGAACTGGGCAAACTCCTTCTTCGCTTCAGCTCGGGCTTTTTCGGGCAATGCCGCCAGTTTCGATCGCTCCGACTGCAAAGTTTCTTTGAGATCAGGCTCGCTCAGGAAGGCGGGAGGTTCAGGGGCTACCAGCCGGGAGGGGCCGAGAAGCGACTCGGCTGCCTCAGCAGGGGAGAGAGCGGCAAGGGCGTCCACTTCATCTGGTGTTCCCCCAAAACCTGCCCTTTGGAGGAGCAACGATGCCTTGGCGCGATCCCAATCGGACGCAGCGAGGGTGGCTAACATCTATAAGATTAGACTACTCAATTTAGCAAAAGATGCGGTTATTTTTTTAAAAAATACCACCCCCATAAGCACCTATTTATCAGCAGATTATAAGCAATGAAAAACAAGCAACCGGATCGCACCTCGACAACCCCCCTATTTCCGACAAAATAGCTCCATGAAAACCACTACACCTGCCCCTGAAATTCTTCGCATTGTCGGATACGGCCTGCTGGCATTTGCCGGTATCGATCTGCTCTTTCAACTTCTTTCGAATCCGTTTGGGGGTGCTCTCCAAGCGTTCCGCTTTAGCTCTGGTCTGGTTGATCGCACTCCGGTTCCTCTTTTGGCCTTAGGGGTCTTGCTCGCTTTTCCGCGGGTGATGTCTTTGCCCCTCGAGCGAACGGTGATGAGGCTCCTCTCCTTCGTGCCTTTTGTTTATGCAGGAGGATTCCTTCTCGTAATCGCGTCCGCTTTGATTACAGGCAATCGTTTAATCGTAGTTGCGGAACAGCAGATCGCCGCCCAGAGCCAAGCTCAGATGCGCCAGCTAGAAACAACGGTGGATCGGGTGAAAACACTCGACTCAACGGAGCTGCAGGCCGTCGTTACCAATTTCAATCAGCAGAACCGGACCACGCTCAAAGGCCCAGAATTCATGAACAAGTTGTCTCAGCAAACCGATGCGCAAAAAGCACAGCTGAAAATTGGTACGCAACGCGCTCTCGAGAATCAGCGTCGCTCTATGACTCTGGAGCTCCTCAAAGTTCTCCTCGGTGCTGCTGCAGGCTCGGGCATCATGTTCCTCCTCGGGCTAGCCGGCGGTTGGGCGCGTAGCCCTGGCGCAGTCCAGCATTGATCCATTTCCTTGGTTAAAATTTCCGTTCGGTACGAAGGGCAGTTGCACTGCTCGGCGCTTCACGGCCCTTCGGGAGCCAAACTGGAAACCGATGCTCCCGTCGATAACGAGGGAAAGGGTGAATCTTTTTCACCGACCGATCTCGTCGCTACGGCCTTAGCGACCTGTATGGCGACAATTATGGGAATCGCCGCCAAAAGGCACTCGCTATCGTTGGAGGGGATGACAGTTGAGACTACCAAGGAGATGAGCGCCGATAACCCGCGCCGAATCGTGGCCTTAAAGTCTAAAATCACCATTCCACTTTCTGGAAATCATCCTCAAAGAAAACTACTGGAAGCCGCTGCTCTCGGTTGTCCCGTTCACCACAGCTTAGATCCAAGGATCGCGAAGCCCGTCGAGTTTGTTTGGATGGGGTAAACCCCAAAACCTCACGCCACGGCCGCCACGTACTCAAAGGCAAATAAAAAGTATCCCCTTTCCGCCCTTAGCGGCTTTTGACTGATAAAATCCCAAAACTTCACGCCACGGGCGCCACGTACTCAAAGGTAAATAAAAAAGTATTCCCTTTCCGCCCTTAGCGACCTTTGCGTGAGTAAATACCCCTGTCCTCAAAAGAAAACGGACAGGGAGGGATTGGTCCCCCGTTACCCTGAGACCCATCCAAATAACGCCTCCGGCGGATAGAATTCCCTCTCCTCACTAGCGTTCGGACAGGGAGGGATTCGAACCCTCGGTTGGTTTTACCCAACACACGCTTTCCAGGCGAGCCCGATAGACCGCTCCGGCACCTGTCCCTCAATCTCAAAGTATAAACCAAAATGGCCTCTTCTGCGAGTCGATTCGCCCAAGGTTGTCCTCCGCCTTCGTTACGATAAACTAAAGGCATGTCAGCCCCTCTCCCGATATCGGTCTGCATGATCTCTGGGCCGGATGCCGGCAGGATCGGCCGAGCTCTCGAGAGTGTTCGGGGATGGGTCTCTGACATTGTGGTAGTGGTAAACGATGATGTTACCGATGGAGCGGATCGGATTGCCGAGCAGCATGGGGCCCGTGTTTTCCGCGAATCTTGGAAGGAGCATATAGCTCAAAAAAATTCAGCAGCTGAAAAAGCGCTTCAACCTTGGATCTTTGGGCTAGATTCCGACGAGGAAATCTCCGCCAAACTGAAGGACTCGATTCACCGATTTTTCCTCTCACCGAAAGCAGAGGATCCCGCCGCCTTGCGAATGGCCCGCTGCTCCTTGTTTCTGGGGAGGTGGGTTCGGCATGGGGACTGGTATCCGGATTGGCAGACACGGCTTTGGCGTGCAGGGAGGGCGAAGTGGGGGGGGACCGATCCACACGACCGGCTTCTCGTCGAAGGGAAAGTCGGAACGTTGTCCGGAGATATTCTCCACTACTCGAATCCTTCTATTTCCAGCTATGTCTCGAAGATCAACTACTTCTCCGATCTTTATTTGGAATCACGTTTAAAGAAAAGATCCCGCTGGCTGCCGGCCGAAGCCACCTTCCGTGCGTTCTGGAGATTTTTCCGAGCCTACGTCTTCCGGCTTGGATTTCTGGATGGGTACCCCGGTTTTTATATTGCCGCTTCGACCTTTTACTCGACTCTCGTCCGCCACACACGGCTATTGGAGCACAAGCTTTCCAAAAAACCCCTCCCGCCAAAGCCGTAGTTGTTGAAGTGGGGCTAGACTAGCTTGATGCCGTGAGTCGTTGCTGCTCCGCCATCTTGGCAAAATGGCCTTTGGCTTTCAGTAGTTTCTCAAAGGAGCCTTGTTCGACCACCCGACCATGATCGAGAACGACAATTTCATCCATATTGGCGAGTGTAGAGAGGCGATGGGCGATACAGATGACCGTTCGGCCTTCTTCCAGCGAATCGATCGCACTTTGAATCTCTGCTTCCGCATGGGAATCCAGAGCGGCCGTCGGCTCGTCCAAAATTAGAATTGGAGCATTTCTCACAAAAGCCCGCGCGATGGATAGCCTTGCTTTCTGCCCGCCCGAAATAAGCTGGCCCCTTTCCCCTACTGGGGAGGCATACCCATTTGCCATTTTCGAAATAAAGTCGTGCGCTTGTGCCAACTTCGCCGCTTGCTCGATTTCTGCCTGAGTCGATCCGTCTCTTCCGAATCCAATGTTGTCGGCAACCGAAGCATCGAAAAGGACCACATCTTGACTGACGAGGGCCATCTGACGGTAGAGATCGCTGGTCGCATATTCTGACAGCGGATGACCATCAAAAAGAATCCGTCCCTGAATGGGGTCGTAAAAGCGCATGATCAGATTGATGAGGGTGCTTTTGCCTGAGCCACTCGCCCCAGCCAGGCCGATTTTCTTTCCAAAGGGGATTTCCATCGAGACATCCTGCAAGACGGGATTGTGGCCATAGGAAAAACTGAGATTCTCGATCCGAATCCCCTGACGAAAGGCGGGAAGAGGGCGCGGATGGGCAGGCTCAACAACCGTTGGTTTTTCGGCGTAGAACTCTTCGAGGCGTTGAATGCTGACGCTTGCAGCGGCGAGTGTAAGGTGGAGGTTAGCGATCCTTTTGATCGAGAGCGGGGCCAGCATCAGGGCGGTCAGGAAGGAAACCAGGCTAGAGGCTTCTGTCCGCGTGCAGAAAACAAAGGTGATAAGAAAGCCGACGCCCAAAATACAAAACACTTCAATGACGGGGTTCAGGAGATTGCGGGTCTGAGCCAGTTTCACGGACATGGTGACCATCTGGCTTGCCAATTTTCGGAATGTCTCCATTTGGCGGCGCTCCATGCCGTAGGCCTTCACAATACGAACGGAGGTTAGGGCCTCCAAGAGATAGCTAATTTGCATGACCCCCATGGAGATTGAGTTTTTCATTAGCCACCGGATGCGGCGCCCGCCAAGGATCACGGGGCCGATGATGAGAGGAATCATAAAAAGGGAGATCAGAGTGAGTTTCCAGTCGATCCAGAGCATCGCGCCCATGATGCTTAGAATGGCGAACGGTTCGCGAATCGTGTCGATAAAGCCGTTCGTCATTGAGTCGTAGATGACCCTGGTGTCGGAGGAGATGCAGTTGTAGATATCAGCAGCAGAACGTTTCTGAAAAAATGCCACCGACAGTTCTTGGGCTTTTTTCAGGGCAGCGACTTGCATGTCTCGGTTGACCCGAGCACTGACCCATGTCAGGCAGTAGGTGCTTAAATAGCTTGTGAGGGCCCGTAGGCCCATGACTAGCGGGAGCAAAGAGAAACTGCCTAAGGCCTGCTTCCAGGTGACAGGGCTACCGATTCGGGGAAGCCACTCCTCTGTCACTTCATGGGTGGTGTCTTTCCACCAACTAGATACCTGCTTTTGAAAGTGGCGGATGGGGGTAGTCGCATCGGTCTTTTCGGTGTCCGCTATGGATTGGATCGGGGGGGGGGCTGGCTGGGTTAGCCGCGTAAAGAGAGAATCGACCGAAACAACAAATAGACCATTCGAAAGCCCAAAAATCATTCCCAGTGCCACTCCCGCAACAAAACGGAACATGTAAGGGCGGAGGTAGGGGAGGCCAAACGACCAAATCTTTTTCAGCTCTTGCACCCGCTCAAGCTAACAGAGCGTCTCTTGAGATGTAAAAAAGTTTGTGATTCCTCTCGACGAAATATTGGATAAAAGAAAGATAGGTATGAAGTGCATCATTTTGGCTGGCGGGTTGGGCACGCGGATTTCAGAGGAATCTGGCGCGCGGCCAAAACCGATGGTCGAGATCGGCGGCAAACCCATCCTCTGGCATGTGATGAAGATTTACTCTGCCCATGGCATTTGCGATTTTATCATCTGCACTGGGTACAAGGGGTATGTGATCAAGGAGTATTTTGCAAACTACTTTCTGCACATGTCCGACGTGACCTTCGATATGCAAAAGAACTCCCTGGAAGTCCACCAGCGCAATGCGGAACCTTGGAAGGTGACCGTGGTGGACACCGGAGAGGCCACCATGACGGGCGGTCGCTTGAAGAGGGTCCAAAGCTACGTCCCAAAAGAAACCTTTTGTATGACCTATGGGGACGGGGTGGGCAATGTGGATATCGCTGCAGTGATCCGAGCTCATCAGGCGGCCGGCAAGAAGGCCACGGTAACGGCTGTCCAGCCACCCGGGCGCTTCGGGGCCATGCATGTGGATGGCAACGCGGTGACTCATTTTGTGGAAAAACCGGAGGGGGACGGTGGCTGGATCAACGGAGGCTTTTTTGTGCTAGAGCCAAGCGTCCTGGATTTGATTGCCGGAGATGAGATGATTTGGGAGCGGGAACCACTCCAGAGGCTGGCCTCCTCAGGACAACTCCATGCCTTTCGCCATCAGGGCTTCTGGCAACCGATGGACACAATGCGCGATCGGCAATACCTCGAGGATCTTTGGGCCACAGGTAAGGCTCCTTGGAAAAATTGGTGATATTGCCAAGCGTTTTTCGTGGGAAGCGCGTTTGGCTGAGTGGCCACACTGGGTTCAAGGGGTCATGGCTTTCCGAGTGGCTTCTTCAACTCGGAGCCGTTGTACACGGCTATGCTTTAAAGCCCGACACAGCCCCCGCTCTCTTTGATCAGCTCGGCCTAGCCGGACGTCTTGAACATGAAGTGGCTGATATTCGGAACGCCGAGGGGCTTAGGCGCTCCATTCGCTCCTTTCAGCCCGATTTTGTCATTCACATGGCAGCCCAGCCTTTGGTGCGCCGTTCTTACGCGATTCCGGTGGAGACCTATGAGACCAATGTGATGGGGACAGTCAACGTCCTGGAATCGTTGCGTAGCATCACCCACCCTTGCACTGCCGTGATCGTCACAACCGACAAGTGCTATGAAAATCTTGAATCGGGTCGCGCATACGAAGAAAGTGATTCCTTAGGAGGGCATGATCCATACAGCTCCAGTAAGGCCATGGCTGAGATCGCCACGGCTGCTTATCGAAACTCCTATTTTCTGAAAGGGCCAGTTCGTCTTGCCAGCGCCCGTGCCGGCAATGTAATCGGCGGCGGCGATTGGGCCGAGGATCGTATTGTGCCAGATGCCATGAGAGCCTTGGAAATAGGTAAACCAATCGCGGTTCGCAATCCCAAGGCGGTTCGGCCATGGCAGCATGTCCTTGAGCCCCTCAGTGGATACCTAACCTTGATTGCGCGTTTGGCTGGGGATCCGGCAGTCGCGGGGCCTTTCAATTTTGGCCCTGGACCTGATTCCAACCGAACCGTTGAGGATCTTGTCGCCGAGCTACTGAAACATTGCAAGGGATCCTGGAGGGATGCTTTCGATCCCCAAGCCCCACATGAAGCCACGCTACTTAATCTTTCCATTGCTCGGTCTGCGGCCATCTTGAATTGGCGACCGAAGTGGGGCTTTACACAAACTGTTGAAAAAACAGCTGTGTGGTACCGGGATGTTCGGGAGAACAAGGCGACCGCTCTGGATATTACCCGTCGCCAGATCGTTGATTACACCGCATGAGCAACCCCCTTCCCAAACTCAAAGAGGAGATCCTGCGTCTTACCCGTGAGTATTCAAAACTCGCCCACGCAGCACAGCGGCCCGGTGCCGACACAAGTCGTGCACCGTTTATTCCGGGGGAGACAACTGTTCCCTACGCTGGCCGCGTTTTCACGGAGGATGAGGTCGAGGCCGCCGTCGGAAGCACGTTAGATTTCTGGCTGACGCTTGGACCAGAGGGAGAAGCCTTCGAAAAAGAATTGGCGGCTTTTCTGGGGGTAAAATACTCACTTCTCGTGAACTCGGGTTCCTCGGCAAATCTTGTGGCTCTCTCTGCGCTGACCACACATAAACTCCCAGATCACAAAAGAATCAAGCCAGGCGATGAAGTGATCACGGTAGCCGCAGGATTCCCCACGACCGTTGCCCCGATTCTCCAGAATGGAGCGATCCCCGTTTTCGTTGATAACGACCCCGCCACTGGTAACATCCGCGCGGACCAACTGGAGGCCGCATTCCGAAAAGGAAAGTCAAAGGCCGTGATGATCGCCAGTGCACTGGGTAATCCTTTTGATGTCGCCAGTGTTCTTGAGTTTTGCCGCAAACATGACCTCTGGCTGATTGAGGATAACTGCGATGCCCTCGGGTGCACCTACTCCATGCCGATCAAGAAGGCCAAGGCACTTGGAATCACAGAAAACTCTCCTGGCATTGCAGAAAATGGCACGCACATCACCCGTTACACAGGTACTTGGGGGGACATCTCCACTCAGTCATTCTATCCACCGCATCATCTTACCATGGGAGAGGGTGGTGCCGTGAATATCGTTTCTCGGCCACCCCTCAAAACCTACGCCGAGAGTTTCCGTGACTGGGGTCGCGACTGCTGGTGTCCATCCGGTAAGGATAATTCTTGCGGCAAACGCTTCGGGTGGAATCTCGGCGAACTCCCTCCGGGGTACGACCACAAGTACACCTACAGCCACCTTGGCTACAATCTCAAGCCCCTTGATCCGCAAGCCGCCATTGGACGAAAGCAACTGCTGAAACTCCCTGCATTCATCCAGGCCAGGGAGCAAAACTGGGAATACTTGCGCGCCGGACTGGATAATCTCTCCGATGTCTTCAACTTCAGTCTGCCGACACATGCAACCGCATGGCAGAAGCCATCGACTCTCCGCCGTCGACCTTCGACTTTTGAATGGGACGACACGAATTGTCGGACCCACTGTAGCTGGTTCGGCTTTATGCTTCGCGTGAAGCCCTCAGCGTCCTTCACCCACACCGACTTGGCGCGACATCTCGATGAGAAAAAAATTGGGAACCGGATGTTTTTCGGCGGGAATTTGCTCCGGCAGCCGGTCTTCGTGCAGCTCCGCAAGGACCGCCCCGAGTCATTTCGTGTAGTCGGAGAGATGAAGGGAGCCGACGAGATCATGAATCAGGCCCTTTTCCTGGGGACCTATCCGGGGCTCACGAAGGAGATGATGGATTACGAGATTGAGGTCATTCGGAACTTTGTGCGGCGTTTCTAATTCTCAAAAGAGAAAACTCACCCGTGTCCCTTCCCCCGCTGCCCATAGACGATCTAGAGCATGTCCTTGCTCAGACCCGGCCTCATTGGGAGCAATTCCGTGGTGGGAGGATTTTTGTAACCGGAGCCACCGGCTTCTTCGGCATCTGGCTTTTGGAAAGTTTTGCTCATGCAAACAAAAAGTTAGATCTCGGAGCGAAGTTGGTGGGGTTGTCCCGTAATCCAGAAGCTTTCTATGCAAAGGCTCCCCATCTGGCCCAGGAAAGCTCGATAGCTTTATATCGCGGGGACGTCCGTGATTTTGATTTTCCCCGAGGATCTTTTACCCACGTCATTCATGCGGGCACAACTTCGTCGGCTCCTGTTCCGCCATCCGAAATGTTGGATACGATCATTCGCGGGACAAAGTGCACGCTTGAGTTTGCCGTGGCTGCAGGTGCCAAGCGTTTTCTCTTTGTGAGTTCTGGCGCAGTTTACGGAAGGCAACCTCCTGAAATGACCCATATTCCCGAGTCCTACTTTGGGTCGCTGGACCCTATGGACGCGAACTCGGCCTATGGGGAAGGGAAGCGAGTAGGGGAACTCCTTTGTTCGATTGCGCATCAGGAGCATGATCTCGAGGTAACCATTGCCCGCTGCTTTGCTTTTGTGGGGCCCCACTTACCTCTTGATGCCCATTTTGCCATCGGCAACTTTATCCGAGATTCCATGAAGGGGGAGCCAATCAAGGTCAAGGATGGCACCCCATACCGCTCCTACCTCTACGCAGCCGATCTGGCTGTTTGGCTCTGGACGATTCTCTTCAGGGGGAAGGCCTGCTATCCCTACAATGTTGGCTCCGACCAAGAGATTACGATTTCTCAACTTGCTGGAACAGTGGCAACAACCTTGGGGGGGTCTGTGGCGTCCGTTGCTTCTTCAGCTTTTCGCTTCAACACTTCCCCCTCTCGTTATGTGGCTTCTGTTGAAAGAGCCTGGGCGGAGATGGGGCTAAGGTGTCAGATCTCGCTGGAAGAGGGCATCCGAAAGACCGCAGCTTGGTGTCATTATTTGAAATGAATAATTCGGTGAAGCAACACATCCTGTTGACTGGAGCCTCCAAGAAATTCGACACGGTGGTTCTTTTCAAAAATGACCTGACTTACATGTCTCCGGAGTTCATAGAAATCCTCGACCAGGATTATACCACGGTTCAGGGTAGCCCTTTTCTGAATGTTCTGCGAAGAATACCTGGTCATGATTCAACTGTCCGATTACTTTGTTCGTTATTTGGCTTAACACGGCATGGGCCACATCTTTATGGTGAATGGTGGCGCTGCGATGCATCTCAATAATGCATTTGGAGGGAATCGGGGATATAAAAGGCTTTTTGTCAAGGGAAACAGCCCTGTGCGATCGCGGCGGAAAACCGCGCTCAACTCAGAATCATATTCAAAAGGGACCACAAAAGCGAGGGCTGATGGAGGTCAAGGGCGTCTCTCCCAACAGCCTCGTCAATCTATGCGCGGATCTGACTCGCTGCCTCTGCGTAAGGCTCCACAGGCTAAAAATAGGCCGTCGCTGCAAAATTAGTTCCCGGAAGCAGGATGGCGAAAATGTCGATCTCACATATCTAGCTTCAGAAACTTAACCAAGAAGCGGTGGGGACACTTCTATTGTAATCGACACCAGCAACCCTCAGTTATTCACAAAGATTAAAAGGCTTAAAAACAGGAAGACCCGCATCAGTGCCCAGGCAAATCAAAAAGCAAAAAGAAGAGGCGCTGAAAAACATATCTTTCAGGAAATCTAAACTGAACTATAAATAGGATTGACCCCTAAATAAAAAGGCAATCAAAGGAAGCAATGGTCAAAAAAATCGATCCCAATCAAAAAGCACAACGGAAGCAAAATGGATGAAATTGTAAAACACTTAGTATTTTTTCATATCCCTCGAACGGGAGGATCAAGCGTGTGGCATGCTTTAGCTGCAATAGCTGACTTGCAAGGAATCCCTATTGTAGATTTATACCATGAAGCTCTTGTGAAGTTTTCTGATAGCTCAAAAACACTAGAAGCGGTAAGTGATCGGCAGAAGTTGCTTCGTGCGAGAACTTGTTTAATTCATCATCATACAGAAATCAAAATCCAGAACTATTTTGATACCACACCTCATTATGCGACAATAGTTCGAGATCCTTTTGACCGATTCATCTCAGACATGCAACATCTTTCGGCACATCAACGTTCTCAAAATCCCTCAAAAGAATCAGTCGGAGAGGGGCTTGATTTTATGCAGGCTATGGCAGATTCTTCGAAACCTATTCATTCCTTAATCGATATTTACAGCAGATCTAATTATTTCCAGAATTACTATCGAAACTGGTTTGGCAGCCTGCTTTTGGGTCGGGATGGATTGGGTGGTGATGAGGATATTAAAGATGTCTATGACCTGCGCTTCCCCGCCTATGTGCGGAATGCATTTAAAAACATTTCATGTTTTACTGACTTAAACGAGGCCTTGTGCACAATTGCCAATGTGTTTGGATTTCCATTTGACCATGTGCAGCTAGGACATTTGAATAAAACACAAAACAAACGAGCGTTTAAAAACTTGCGTTCTAAGTATGCGCTTTGCTTTGAAAAAGATTATTCTTTTTTGGAAGAAATCGGATTCCGTTTTGAAATATTATGTTAGCGAATTATAATATCAGGGTTTCCGATTATATAGTCAATACACTTGCCTCCCAAGGGATTGATCATGTTTTCATGGTAACTGGTGGTGCTGCGATGCACCTTAATGATGCATTTGGAGGGCAGTCCAAGATCAAGAAGGTCTATTGCCATCACGAACAGGCGTGTGCAATCGCGGCAGAGGGATATGCACGGGTTGCCTGTAAGCCTAGCATCGTCAACGTCACGGCCGGCCCGGGAGGGATTAATGCTCTTAACGGGGTCTTCGGTGCCTGGACGGACTCGATTCCGATGATCGTGATCTCGGGGCAGGTAAAGAGAGAGACTATGATGCAGACTCACGATCTTATCGGTCGGATTCGCCAGCTTGGTGACCAAGAGGTGGATATCATTGGGATGGTGCGGGGAATTACGAAATACGCCGTTACGGTTGTCGATCCTGAATCGATTCGTTACCACCTTTCCCGCGCAATTCAATTGGCTTCATGCGGTAGGCCTGGGCCTGTCTGGCTGGATATTCCTGTAGATGTTCAGGCTGCCATAGTCAATCCTGAGGGGATGCCTACTTACGACCCTGCCGAGGATGACACAAAAGTGGATCCGGCAGATATGCATGCAAAAGCGAAAGAAGTGCTTGCCTTGCTCCGATCTGCAGAAAGACCGATCCTGCTTGCGGGGACCGGTGTCCGTCTTGCCGGGGCCGAGGATCTGCTGATCCAAGTGGCGCAAGACCTGCGGATTCCCGTCGCAACGGCATGGACCCATGACCTAATACCCTCTGATCATCCGCTTTATGCCGGCAGGCAGGGCACGATCGGGACGCGCGCAGGGAATTTCACTGTCCAAAATTCTGATTTCGTCCTGATCTTGGGTAGCCGACTTTGTATCCGTCAGATCAGCTACAACTGGGCAAGTTTCGCCCGCCATGCCCGAACTGTTCAGGTTGATATTGACCCGGCCGAGCTTTGCAAGCCAACTTTCCAAGCGGACGTAGCCATTCAAGCCGATGTACGAGATTTTCTTGAAATTCTACTTCGGGAAGCAGGAAAAGGAGAGCCGTTGGTTGATTTGGGGAAACGTGAGAAATGGGTCGCATGGTGCCAGGATCGGGTAGAGAAAAACCCCCCTGTTTTGCCAAAACATCGGAAATCTTCTAGCGGGCGGATCAATCAGTATCACTTTATTGATTTGCTTTTCAGAGAAGCCCCCAAGGACGCGGTTTTTGCCTGTGGCAATGCCACGGCCTGCATCACCCCTTTTCAGGCAGGACTTCTGAAGAGAGGGCAACGCCTGTTCAGCAACTCTGGATCGGCCTCCATGGGATATGATCTCCCAGCTGCCATTGGGGCATCCGTAGCCGATCCGGGAAGGATGGTCATCTGTCTAGCCGGGGATGGCAGTCTGCAAATGAATGTTCAGGAATTTGCTACCCTCGCTGCCTTGAATCTCTCAGTTAAAGTCTTTGTCTTAGAAAATGGCGGATATCTCTCAATACGCTCAACCCAGAAGAATTTCTTTGGCCGTATTGTCGGCGAGGGGCCTGAAAGTGGCCTGATTTTTCCTGATTTTCTCAAACTTGCCGAAGCCTATGGTATTCCTGCTCGTATGTTCGATACGGAAGAACCAGTGGCTGACATTGCAAGAGCCCTACAGACCAAGGGACCTGAGGTTATCGTGGTGCCGCTTGATCTGGAACAGGGCTTTGAGCCAAAGACTAGCTCAAAGCGACTTCCTGATGGCAGTATGGTTACCGCCCCCTTGGAAGACATGGCGCCATTTCTCGATCGACAAGAACTTTTGTCAAACATGATCCTAAAATAAAAAAATTATGGAAAAAAATAAACTAAAGTTTGCAATAATGCGCGAAAAAGCCGGCTTAAAAAAAGAAATCCTGGCACAAGAAGAAGTAATTATATATGGAGGGGGAACAGTAGCTCGTGATGTAATTTCAGTGCTTGAAAAAAAAGGCATTAATGTAAGGTGCATTATCGATGCGAAAGATCTAAAGCTGAACTCAATTAACGGGATACCGATCCTCAAGCCCGATGACGGCCAGTTTTCCCCAAATCAAAAGAGTTCAACTTACGTTATAGTCTCAATATTCAATGCATATGTACATATGCCCGCAATTCATTCTCAACTAAAGAAAAATGGCTGGGATAAAGTTGTTCCTTTTCTTGATTTCTATGATGATTTCTCTGCAGAAATAGGGAATCGATATTGGCTTACCAAAAAAGATTACTACACAGACCACAAAAATAACATTGCGAAAGCATATTCATTGCTGGCAGATGAAAAAAGCAAAGATCTCTTTACAAAAATAGTAAACTTTCGTCTTACGGGCGATTATGAGTTGCTTGATAAGCCAGAGGAAGGAACTCAATATTTCCCCCATGATATTCCTTCTTGGAATGAAAATCTTAGAATTATTGATTGTGGGGCCTATGATGGAGACACCTTAAAACAAGTGCAGTCACTCGGTATTAAAATTAGGGCTTATGCCGGTTTTGAACCAGATCCATCAAACTTCCTTAAACTCGCATCAGCAATTAGTTCGGGCGATTCTAATGCTTCATATACTATCTGGCCGTGTGGCGTTTGGAGCCATACATGCCAACTTAAGTTTGCATCAGGGGGTGGTTCAGGAAGTAATATTAGTCAATCTGGTGACATTGTTATTCAATGCACTTCTTTAGACGAGTCACTCCCTACATTTCAGCCAAATCTTATCAAGATGGATATTGAAGGAGCCGAATACAATGCTCTTCTTGGTTCAACAAAAACTATACACAAATATAGACCAGGGATGGCGATTTGCCTTTACCATGAGCCAGCTCATTTGTGGAAAATCCCTTTTCTTATTAGTAGTTGGAATCTCAATTATACATTCTATCTCAGATGTCATTGTTTTAATGGATTCGAGCTGGTACTATATGCAATTCCAAGGTAAAAACATATTCAAACTTAAAAATATCATATTCGATCTAGACGGAACACTCGTTGAGTCATTTCCGGGAATCCTTCAGTCACTCGGTCATGCAGTTGCAAAAGTGAACCCGTCGTTGGATCTGACTGAGCTAAAGATTCATATCGGGCCGCCGCTGGTCAAGATGCTATCCGCAATGTGGCCCCATCTCACAGTCGAAGAAAGGGATGAAGTCCTTCGGGAATTTCGACAAGATTACAACAACAGGGGGTGCCTCTTTTCCGTTGCGTACCCAGGGATTCCTGAAGCCCTTAAGCGTTTTTGTTCTTTAGGCATTAAGATGTTTGTACTGACCAACAAGCCGAATGCTCCAACCCGAAAAATACTGAAGCATCTTGTGCTTGAGGGCTATTTCACCGAGATCCTTTCACCCGATTCAATTAGCGCTGCTTTTACTAACAAATCAGAAGGCGCCCTTTATCTGATTGAAAGACATGCGCTTATCCCTGATGAGACAGTCCTTATGGGCGATAGTCTCGATGACCTGAAAGCCGCACGGGCAGCCGGGCTGCTCTTTTTGGAGGCTGCTTACGGCTACGGGAAACTTGATAAAAGTACCACAAAGGGTGTGTGGTTAAGCTTGAAAGATCCTGCAAAAACTGCTGATATTTTAAATTACAAATAAAAGTTGTTTATGATCAATCACGATTTTTTTGAAGAACTCTTTGTGCTGGAAATGGCCAATAACCATTGGGGCAATCTGGAGAGGGGACTAAAGATAATCGATCAGTTTTCTAAGATTGTAAGATTCAACAATGTTCGCGCGTCTATCAAGCTCCAGTTCCGCGATGTCGATAGTTTTATCCACAAAGATTTTAAGAATCGAACTGACGTGCGCTATATCAAAAAAACTATTGATACAAAAATGAGTCGAAAAGATTTAGCAACCCTTGTGGCAGCGATTCGTGAATCTGGTTGTATTCCCAGCGCCACTCCTTTCGACGAGATTTCAGTGGATTTATGCGAAGAGCTTGATCTTCCCTTTCTCAAGCTCGCAAGTTCAGATGTAAACGACTGGTTTCTAATTGAAAGGATTGCCAAGACAAAAAAGCCGGTCTTGGCTTCTTCCGGTGGGTCATCCATCAAGGACTTGGATGATTTGGTGACATTCTTCGGCAACCGAAACATTCCACTTGGGCTTAATCATTGTGTTTCGCTTTACCCGACTCAGCAGTCTGATTTGGAGCTTAATCAGATCGATTTTCTTAGGAACCGTTATCCCGGCAATACGATTGGTCTCTCCACGCACGAGTATGAGGACTGGGAGGCGAGTGTAAGCATTGCCTATGCCAAGGGAGCGAGAACATTTGAGCGTCACATTGACATTGAGGACGGGGGGATAACCCTTTCTCCTTATTGCTCTTTGCCGCACCAAATCGACACATGGTTCAAAACCTTTCGAAAAGCCAAGCGTATGTGCGGGTATCCTGGAATCGCGAAGCGGCGGTGTCGTGCAGAGGAGGTGAAATACCTAGATGCTCTTGTGCGCGGGGTATATGCTAAACGTAATTTGAAAAAGGGAGATATCATCTCGGATCAGGATGTTTACTTGGCTGTCCCTTTGCAAAAAGGGCAACTTTCCTGTCGTGAAATTATGCGGGGAGAGGTTCTATTAGAAGATGTCATAAAAGATCAGCCCTTGATGATTGATACTGTGGATAGCCCGTATGCACATGATAAAGAACTAAGGGGCTTTATAAGCGAACGGGGACTAGGATAAAAATTTCGAAATTACCTAATCACGTTTTCCGCGAAAAAGAACGTCAATAAGATTGAATAACTACTTATTATTTCCCTAACTTGAGCAAAGACCTTAGCGGCAGGTAAGTTGGCCGTTGCTGCTTGATTTATGGACAAAAGAGCAAGGTGTATAGAATCAATAATGTTTATACATGACGAAAAAAGAATTAATCTCTAATAAAATATTCCTTGCAAAAACCGAATGATTAACAAAAATAAGGAAAGAAACTCAAATAAAAAAGTTTGAGCGATTACAACGGCCATTCTCACTAAAATACGATAAAGACGGGAAAATCGATTAACTCCAAAGAACGAACAAGACAAAAGAAGAGAATGAATTAAATAAAAAGATGAAACCACTTTTGACGATCGGAATTCCTACTTATAATCGCCCAACCCACTTGATAGATCGGACAAAGGATCTAGAAAAGCTGGGTTACTTAAATCATCCCGATGTGCAGATCATTATTCATGACAACGACTCCAAAGAAAAAGAACATTGTCGCAGGATCAAAAGGCTGCAAAAAACCGTAAAAAACCTTTCCTTAATTGAATCCTCGCCAAACATAGGAATGGTAAAGGGTTGCTATAAGATATTAGCTAACTCAAAGGGGGATTGGATAATGCTGCTGGGTGACGATGATCCAATTCTTATGAAGTGCAGCAACCTGCTTAATCTTATCAAAAAAAACAAAGAATGTGATCATTTATATTTTTCGCCAAAAATAAATGAGAATAGCAAGCAAACTGCCATTAAATGGGTACCAAAGTTAAAGGTGGGAAACTATGAACCCAGTTTTATTTGTGCAAAACAAGGATTTACCACAGGCTTTGCCTTTTTAGGTTCTCACTGCTTTCGCAATAAACAGAAAATGGCCGAGATATGGTTAAAATCCCATAGAAAGTGTTTGTTTTACGGGCACTGCGTCATGTTTATAGAAAATTATAAAAAATCATCCGTTACAGGACGCACAGTTGCTGCTTGGACTTCTGGGAATGAGAGAATCACACATGAACAAAATCTTTTAAGACACTTGGAGATTGCTAATTTATTAAAAACTTCTCGTTCCGACAAAATAAAGGACTTTATTCGCTTAAAACCTTTAGAGGTAGTTAAGCAAGGGGTCTTCCCTTTGGTGCTTCATCTAAATCATCATCAAATCGGACCATTTAATCGGCTTAGTGGACTCCAAGGTGGAAAAAGTATTAAGCTTAAAAAAATAAGTTTACTAAACTTAAATTCGGATGCGGGGATTCACATATTTCCTACCAAAATAAAAAAGCCTAGCACAAACTGTATTGTTTTTCGAGAAAGGCCATGTAAATATTCAGATGGTATCTCTCTTGATTTCCAGTGTGGTCCGAAGGCGGATACTTTTAACATCCTTAAAATAATTGCACTCTTAGGGTTAAAAGGACCTTTATATCTAAAAAATAAAAAGATTACTTTCTCCCAGCTTTATCTTGCTGCCGCGGGTTTTGATGAACATTCTAGAGCAAAAACAAGCCTGCTTTTACTGTTTTCAGCGGTTTGTTTCGGTCCGGAGGAATTTGACACAGAAAAGATCCTTCGTAACGCACTATCTAGGCCCCGGATAGGTCTCTATAAAATACTCCTTGAAATTGAAAAACGACCTAGAATTGCTCTCAAAAGATTGTTGGGCGAGAAGCTATACTATAAAGTAAAGCAAATATTATTTGGGCGCGAGCACTTTAGTCGCCTGCCATCATTGCCTCAAGCTTATCCATTAATTCACCAATAGGCGCTGTTTTCCATCAGCTGGTGATTTTTTGGGCGTTCCTTTTCTATCGGTCGAATCCAGTGCTCGTTATAAAAGCCGCGGTCGTCAAATCTGCCTCCGCGAATTCCGAAAAGTAAATTAAGTGTTCCACCCAAATGGAGACCAATTTTTCCCAGCCTTTTCGCATGGGCCGCTAGGGGCAGGGACCAAGCACCAGCTCCGATAATCGCCACATCAAACTCCTGCTTGGTAATGGCCTTTTTCAGTTCCTCAAGCCCGTCAAGCCAGTCCCGATACACGGGTGGCACCATGTATGGCAGCTGAGGACACGGTACAAAACGGCAGGACCGAGCGGCCTCCGCCAGACGTTCTGGCTCTACCCCGTGGAATACGTTCAGCAGCGCCAACTTTGGAAGCTGGGATTCGATGGTCCTACAAAAGGGGCTGACCACCAGCCACCTGAGCTCTGCCAAAGGGCGGAGCCACTCGGCACCTACTGGCTCCAGCCCGACAAAACTGCCCCGCACAGCTTTCGGTAGATCACGGTTTAAAAAGGCCTGCTCGTAGGCTTCGAGAAAAGAGCCAGGTGGTTGCCACTGGGCGACAAAATCCAGATCCCGAACCGCCTCGCGGTATACTCTGGCCCATCGTTGGTAAATATCCCTGCGGACAGGAAAAACCCCGGCGGTGTGGAAGAGACGTTCCGCCGGGCGGGCCCAGCTGGCGTTCCGCGGCCAAGGCAAACGAATGTATCGATCCAAATACTCCAAAGCCAGAAGCTCACAAGTGCCTACCTTTCCGATGGAACTGGGCTCGCGCCGTGCCAGCGCTCCGGCGATCCACTCCTGACTCTGTGCCTCGTTCAGGTTAGAGCCCCGCCGGCCGCAGTGCCGGCCCCAGAATAGGCCGGTAAGGCGGTTGAGGTGGGGGAAAGTCATGGTTTTGAGATTAAGATACAGATGAAGATGAAGAAAGGCAGGGATTGTGAGTTGTCATTGAATTGCGATCAATACAATGCACCGATAACATCAGTGGGATCAGCGGCACCAGCTGAGAGGTATAATTCGGGCTACTCTCCTGGAAGTTTATTTCTTTTAGCGAGACGCCATTTGGTAAGCCCAAAAAACCAGCGACGTTGGGCCACAGGTTTTTGGGGGTGTTTAAAGATCTGACTAAAAAAAGTGAGTAACTCATTCATGTCGTATGCAGAGTTAGGCACATTCTTATAGAAGGGTGGGGCTTGAATGTATTTGGCGTAAAGCTCGGGAGTGTCGTCCACATGCAGGACATACTCAGCGAGTTCATGGTCGGAGGAGAAATCGTCCCGGCAGATAAAGCTTTCCGAGTTGAAGAAATCCTTCACCCGAGGATCACCCCAGTAGATTGGAATAGTGTTCACATGAAGAGGATCGACCAGTTTTTCCGTGCACCAACCCGCACGGCGGGTGTTTTCGAAGGCGATGTTGAAGCGGTAGCTGGCTAGCCAATCAACCTTCACCTGGTAGCGGTCGCCGGGTGGTAGCCGGTACCCGGTGTTGTTCAGGGCTCGTCCGGCTGAATCGACTTTGCGAATTCTGTTAAGAGCGTGAAAAAACTGTTCGCGCCGACGTACGGTCCGGTCCACATAGGCACAGAGAAGGGAACAGAAGTGAGGTTTGGACTCCCGAACGGTCTCAGGATCGGGGATGAAAGTGCGAATCAACTTTTCTTGCCGGCCATCAAACGCGTAAATGGGCAAGTAGGCGGAGCGGGGGTCGTCGACCAAGACGGAGACGGCCGCATAGTCGCACTCCTTCCAGTTGGGCCAATATTTCTCCTGCGTGTGGAAAATCTTGGTGCAGTTATAGAGGCGGTGGCGATGGCCGATGTGCGAGTAAAATAGAAAATCCGGAGTGTCGTCAAAAGTGAAGTCGTACCGGGTGGAAAGAAGGTCGAGAAAAAAAGCCCGACTCTGGGCGGGAAAATCGATGAAGTTAAGGGAGACCTTTGGTTTCATTTAGCAAAAGAATTCTTCGCGCAGGCTGTAAGATCCATCAAGGGTCGGCGAAAAGCCAGATGTTCCGCCAAAGCTGCCTGAGTCTGGGCCAGAGATTGCATATGAAGAGGATCTTTGAGAAGGCCTTCAATCTTTTTATGGGCTGAGGTAAGATCTGCAACAACCAGATCTGGAAGCAGAACCCCGGGCATGGCGAGCGAGTCCGCCCTGCCGAGGAATAGGCAGCCGGCCTGAATGGCTTCAAGGGCCCAGTTTCCCCAGCGGGTCTTTGGATCCGTTCGGATAGCAAACTCCCTAGAGGACATCAGCCGGATGTAGGCAGCTGCATCCCCAGATAAGGGGGTCATGAAACCGGGTTTGCCATCGGGATGGGACTGCCAGCTGGCTCGGTCGACGGCAGCACCCCTGCGATTTGCATCTCCGTCTGACGTCTCTTTGCTCAAACTTTTCCATGAAGCTGCGGATTGAAAAGTGAAAGGAAACTCAAGTACATGCTTCCTATTGGCTGGGCGTGAGCGGTAGCGACGGAAGCTATGATTTAGATAAAAGTGGTATCCTTGAGCGGGCTCAGAAAGTGAACTTTTATGGAGAGCGCCACCTGCTTCAACGGAGTAGTAGGCCCAAATCGGCCTTTTTGATTTGGCCACGATGCGAGTTGGGATAGGAATATCCAGACCGATCACAAGGTCATAATCATCCCAGCGTATCTGATCGCAATTTACTACGCCCATCGTTTCCTGCTCTTCTTGCCATGTTTGAATCCGACGAAATGCAATTTCGGGGTCGGGATCCCCAGCAAACTTTTCCTTCCAAAGATAGGTTTCCGGATCGGGCGTTTGGCGCACCACAAAATAGTCCGCATTGAGATCTGCCAAAAAAGACATGGGGCCAAGGTGAGCCGGGGCTGTGAGGATCGTTTGGATCCAGCTTCTTCCCGCCCCCGGGAGGTAAGCCCCTTGGTAGGCAGTTTGTTTGACTAGGGCGACTTTCCGAGAGCTCCAGAAATCTAAGCACGTCTTGATTTCGGCATTTGATATGAGCTTTGGAGCGGCATGAACTTCAGCCCAATTCAGAAGAAAACGGGGCAAGATCAGACCCAGTAGTTCCCATTCTTGTCCAACATGGCATGGACCGCCATGGGACGAGGATGGATGGAGCACCATGGAAGAACATTAACGGATCTGCCCAAAACGGCGATAGGAAGAAGACGATTCGAAGGAGATTTTGTGCTAGAAAAAGGGGCTATGAAATCGGCTCTTCGACTACTCCGCGGCTGGTTGTACCGGAGATATCCCGCTGTATCACGCGGCTGGTACCGCAAAAAGCTGGCGGGGTACGAGCGGCGGTGGGGGCTGGAGGATCTTGGTTTCACCAAGGAGGGGTTCTTCAGGATATTTCAAAAAAAGTTTTTAAGGGGAAATAGGTACGGTCGGGTATACGAGTTGGCTGCGGGAGATGGTCTTGTGGGAAGTCTAGGAGTTTGGCTGGAAGGGCTGGGTAAGGGATGGAGTGTCGAAGCTTGGGAGCATCGGCCATTCCCATTGATTTCATTAAAAAAAACGCGCCTTGAGGTCGAGATTCATGAAGGGTGCCTGACAAGATGGTCAGCGAACGAGAGAAAAAAAGATCTAATTGGCATCACAACTCGCAAAGCACGCGAAGCCTCCGGGGTTTGTCGGGAGATCCGCGCCGGCCAGATCCGGCCTCAATGGGTCGGCTTATGGAATCCGACAATGCGGCCAGCCTGGCTTCATCGAATGAGAAGGGCGGGCTATCAGCTCGAGTTGGTTTATCAACGGATGGAGTTTTATCGGGATAAAAAAAGATGAATGTGGCATTCCATTCTAACTCCATGTCTCTACGCGGATCAGAGAACGCCCTTTGGGATTATGCGAACTTCAACGAAACGATTCTGGGGAACCATTCCGTGATTTGCCACCCAGCAGAACTCGAAAATGCTGAAAATCCCACCTTTGCAAAATGGAAAGCCAGATTCCCACTTGTTCCATATCGGACAAAGGCTGAATTAAGCTCCAAGCTTAAGGCGAATGGTGTGGATATCCTCTATCAGATTAAGCCGGGACCTTTTGATGGATTTGTTGTCCCCGGGGTAAAGAACTGCGTCCATTCAATGTTTCTAAGTGATGAATTTCACGGGGACAGTTTTGCCTATGTTTCGCGCTGGGCCTCGAGAGCCATGACGGGCAAGGAAGAGTCGTTTGTACCTCATTACGTTCCAAAACTGAAGAGTAGTGAGAATCTGCGACAGAAACTGAATATACCCTCAAACGCCAAAGTCTTCGGACGGCATGGAGGTTTGGATACGTTTAACATTCCCTTTGTTCGAAAAGCAGTTTTTCAACATGCCCGGCAAAATGCCAGTGATCACTTTGTGTTCCTCAATACAGAACCCATTCGAGGGGCTGAACAGTTTCCCAATGTGCATTATCTTCCAGCCACGGTAGATTTAGATGAAAAAGCAAAATTCCTCGCAACCTGTGATGCAATGCTTCATGCCCGTTGGCACGGGGAAACGTTTGGATTGGCCGTGGGAGAGTTTGCTGTGTTGGGGAAGCCGGTGATTACATTTTCAGAATCAAGAGAGAAGGCTCATATCGAGATGCTGGGGAAGCAGACCTTGTTTTATCGGAGCCTAGGGGAAGTAAGCGAAATTCTAAAAGAGTTTGAGTCACACACAACTTGTGGGACAGATTATGAAATTTATTCCGACCCCAAATGCGTGATGGAGATATTCCGAGAAAGGTTTCTATGTTCATCTAGGACAAATAGCGTATAAAACTAGAAAAGAATAACTATGAATGCTCATATCAAAGCGCACCTAGTTATTGCCCCTTGCTCAAAAAAATCAGAGAATTCATAGATTCTGCAAAATGGGATTCATTAATTCACATAGACAAACGTGAAAAGCCGATTCTTCCCAACCTGTTTTGCCTTATTCGCGTTAGGGACGGGAAGCTTTCTTTTCTGGCGGTGGATTTATTGGAGCAGTCATGGGTTTGAATTTACGGATGAAGGCTTGTATTTACTTGCAGCAGAGGATCCTTGGAAAAATACCCATTCGACTTTATTCGGCTTCCTTTTGCATCCGCTTTTCCTGCTTTCAAGGTGCGATATAGGTTTATATCGGGTGCTCGCATTGGTTCTTTTGATCTGCGTAGCAGGAATTCTTGCTATTTCTTACATTCGGTTCATTCGAATTTCTCGAGGCTGGATTCAGCTCGCGTTCGTGGTGGCAATTATTTCGGCATCATTGCTGGTCTTCAGCGATGGGCGAAGGACGCCTGGTTACGACTATCTGGTGCTTGCGGGAGCCCTTGTTGCTTGGGCGGGATATTTTTCAATCCGAAGTTTGGCTTCAGGCAGTATCGGAGGATTTCTTCTTTTATCCACAGGGGTAATCATATGTGCATTCGGCAAGTGGGTTGTGGCGCTTTTGTTGCTGGGCATGTTTTTGATTTTATTGGGAACGAAAAAACTCCTCACCCCTGGTAAGATCATCCTTTGGACTGGTCTACTTACCGTAGGGTTGGTGGGTTCGCTTTCCTGGATTGGATTGGATGGAATTAAAAAATCATTTTCAGAGGCAGGATGTATCGTCTGGGCGCTCGGTTCCCATGGGACAAATCTACTTCCATTTTATGGAGCAACATTATTAAACTTTGCCTATCGATGTTTTCGAGCTTTCCTATATGGAGCTCCTTTGTTGCTATTTTGTGCTTGGGCAGTCAAGGTCCCCAAGGTTCGCCAGAAGCTGGAGGGTTGGGCTTGGGTTTTCGCATGCGGAATTCTGATTGTTGGGGTAGCACTAGGGCTAACGAAAGCTGGTGCATCGAGCTTTTCTCGTGTGGGGAGCAACGTGGCAACGGAGTTATTCTGGTTGATTGCGATGGCCATCATTTATTGTGGTAGAAAATTCTGGAAATCAATGCTGCGCCATGGAGTCGAGGGCGGCTGTCTTGTTGGAACCCCTTTTCTTCTGGGAGTCGGGACTGCGACGGCATTGGGGGATTACGCGGGGCATGGAGCGGTCTTTTTTGTCTTAGCGGGCATTGGAATTTGGGCTGCGCTTTTGCGGCGGGGGGCGAATCCTCGGATTGCGGAAGCCTTTCTTTGGGTTTCTGTATGCCTGAATTTCATTCGACTCGATAAATCTCTTCAGGATCAATTCAGAACCCAAACACCATGGACCTGTCAGGAGGCATGGAAAATCACAGAGAATGGGCCTTTGGTCTATCTGGATAAGGATCAGGCAAAAAGCCTGCAAGTCATGCGAGAGAGTCTGGTTCGATTAGGCTTTCGTTCGGGGGATCCGATTATAGCGATTGGAGATTTGCCCGGGGCAGTTTACTTGTTGGGGGGGTGGTCGCCCGGGACTTGCTGGTATTTTGCCGGCACTTTGGGGCAGTTGCCGTACTGCAAAGCGGTCGTGAGCTTAGTTTCGAATGAAACCTTGCAGAAAAGCTTTTTTCTTTTTCGCGAAAACAGCCCACTTTACCCGAAAAGGGGAGAGATTCTTGGGTTGGCCGTGCAACCGAATCAACCCGATGAAGTGACCGCTCTGGTCACATTAGAGAGGGAGGAAACTCGTCTGGCGATTTGGCACCCGATGGCACGTAAGGCAAAGAAATTGTAATTTAAGCAAGCTAAGGTTTGGTGGCGATTTGTTGGAGTAGAGCCAAGGGCGAAGCCCATAGGTAAAAGCAAAATGGAATTTGATTCTAAGAAATCTATGTACTAGTTATTAGCTTTTCTTGGGGCTTCTGTTTAAGGATGGGGCCATTATTGTGCGTTGGCAGGGTTGGTGAAGCAGTTCAGGACAATCGGAAAAAGGGATTATCTCGTATTGGAGGAGGCGAGGCGAGAGAGTGCCGCCAGAACAGAGATGGCGAAAGCGAAATAAGAGTTTCGTTAACCTCATAAACAGGGATTTACGATTTACGTCGGCTAGGGCGTTTTCGCTGTGGGAGCCGAGGCGTTTGGCGATGTCGTCCTGGTGCCATGTGAAGATGCCAATGGGCTTGCGGATGGAGACAAGGTTCAGGCCGAGCTTCATTTGACGGCGGAACCAGACGTGATCCCCGACGACGCGATATTCGGCAGGGTAGGGGCAACGTTCCCAGATCTCTCGGCGAAAAAGAAATGAGCAGGTTTGGACAGGCATGTGCCACTCGGCGTCGATGGGGCGGGGAACGGTGATCTGGTTGAAGAGGTAGAGGAAGTTGAGGCGCTCATCGAACATGATGGTGGGTCCAAAAACAGCATCGGCTCCAGTTTGTTCCAGCTTTTTCAGGGCTTGGGCTAGGCCCGCTCGGTCGTACTGCTCATCGGCGTTCAGATGACCAAGGATGTGCCCCCGTGCGGTAGCCATCCCTTTGTTGAGGGCATCGTACATTCCCTTGTCAGGTCCAAGGATCAACCGAATATTCTGCTGTTGTTTGAGATACTCCAGCGTGCCGTCGGTGCTGCCACCATCCACGACAATATGTTCATAGCTTTGGCCCCGCAGGGCATGCTTCACCGAGCGGACACACAGATCGATCCAGCGGGTTGAATTAAAAACTGGGGTTACGATGGAGATGTCGCAAGCCGACATAAATAGTTACGAACTCTTTTTCAGAAAAAAGTCCATCGCATGACGATCCCGGGCCTTATAAAAAAACCAGACGAGATAGATAAGATTTAGGCCACCCCAAAGGCCGAGCAGAATCAGATAGTGTTTGCCACACGGGCCCAACATGGGGAGAAGACGCCAGAGGGCAAAAGTCGCGAGGCCGAGCCATAGGACGACCCAATGGAAGGTGAATAAGCTGAAGAAGTGGAGTGGGGCCGACGGAACAAATCCACCGATCTTGGGGGCGTCGATTGGGTAGAAGTAGAGATCCTCGATTTCGGACCCGACGAGCGTGCCTTTGCCCAAGGCCTTGTTTAAACGACCCTCGACAAAGCGAGCGTGGATGCGGGCGAAGTCGACAAAGTGGAGATAAAAACAGGACTGGGTTCCAGCGGTGATAACGAGCAGGGGAACAAGGGCGAGGGACACGGGGCTGTCCCAAAGAAGGCAGCCGATCACGAGAACGAGAAAGAGGTAGAGACCGTGGAAGAACTTTTTGTGGTAGGCGTATTGCATCTCGCGCATCCGCCTCAGTTGCTCCATCCAGAGATCGATCTTTTGAGCAGACTTTTCCATCCCGAGATTATGGGCAGAAGTGCTGATTGAGACAACCTTGTGGCTTTCCCGCAAACAACTTTTCAGAGAAGGTAGTTGCCGTGGAACCAACAGAAAATAGGTCTGAGTCGCGTACCCCTGGGCTGATTGGGCTGGGGCTACTAGTGGCACTCGCTATCGGTTTCGGGCTAGGCCAAAAATTTGCATCGGATGGAGGGGAGCCTGAACGTTTGCCGGCACCATCGGCTCCGTCGATTTTTCAGCTTCCATCCAAACTAGTTGTTTATCAGGAGGGACCTGCGATCCCTGCTTTGTGGCTGGATACCTTTTCGAGTGGGGTGGGAAACCCAAAGATAGATTTACGGGTTTTAGAAAGGGGTTCAGACGGATCATGGCGGTCGGACGGAGATGTGTACTTGATCAAGGCACGGACTTTCCAACCCTTGAGCCAGATATTTTCTTGGGCTGATCTTACGGGACGGGTGCCTCTGGACGGAATCAACCCTGTATTCCAAGGACAAGCTTTCGACCCCACGGGGGTTAAAAGCCGGCCTTGGAGAGTAAGCCCTTGGTTCTTTATGAAAAAAGTTGCCCCAGGGACGCCCCACAAGGTGGCCTTGGCTGCCCCAGCACGATGGTGGAGTGAACCGCAAAGTTTATTTCCCAATGACGCCGATTTGCTGGGGGCGATCTGGTTAAAATCTCAGGGAAAGCCGATCAATCTGGGCGGGGAAGGAGTCCAGCAGATGGCGCGACAGCAGGCGGAAGCGGCCTTGGCCGGGCGGTTGGGTTCAGAAGTTGAGTGTTGGGAGGGGTTGAGAGATGGGAGGATCCAGTTGACGTATCTTCCGTCGTGGCGGTTAGTACTAGAGCCGCAGGCAGGTGGGGGATTGATTCGCTGGTCGGTTTCGGGAACGGGGACGGTGGTGGATTTCGAGGTAATGGGGGTGAGGGAGGATTCCTCAAGAAAAGAGATGGCATTTCGATTTTTAGAGTTTCTTTTAGCGGCACCTCAACAGGCGGCTTTATTAGGAACGACTGGGTATTTTCCGGTGCGGTCCAAGATAGGGGCGGAGTGGGCAGGGTCGGCACTGATTATGCCGTCTGGAACGTGGTTTGACCGAAGTGAATTTGTTTTGTGGCCGTATCCGCAAATCGCTGCAGCGGTGGTCCCACCTGCGGTAACGAATACAAATCCTCCATCGGAAAGTGGCGAAGCGACGAAAACGCAGTAACTTAGCAAATATCTAAGTAGGATTTTAAAAAGATATGAATTTAAAAGATAAGGTCGTGTTGATTACAGGTGCAGGGTCTGGGCTAGGAAAGGCCTTGGCTTTGGCGGCGGGGCAGGGTGGGGCGAAGGTGATCTGCGCGGGTAGGAGAAAGGAGAGGATTGAGCAAACAGCCGAAGAGG
>Ga0209088_10000512_pt1 | contig 27271 bp, 24 predicted proteins | sample S_140625_EF_Meta_FD_187324 | JGI IMG/M metagenome (GOLD analysis project Ga0209088, IMG submission 187324) | Freshwater microbial communities from Lake Simoncouche, Canada to study carbon cycling - S_140625_EF_MetaG (SPAdes) (version 2) | ecosystem: Environmental > Aquatic > Freshwater > Lake ... | reverse complement strand
GCAGCATTGATACGTTGGATCCAAAGACGACGGAAATCGCCCTTCTTATCCTTACGATCATTAAATGCATAAACGAGAGAGTGAGTTACCTGCTCTTTTGCCTTTGAAAAAAGACGTGAACGTTGCCCGCGGTAACCGGAAGCACGTTCTAAAGTTGTACGGCGCTTCTTCGCCGCATGAACACCACGTTTTACTCTAGCCATTTATCTCTCCCTTACTTCAAACCGAGCATGCGCTTAGCTGCGAATGCGTTTGGTGCTTTAGCGGCAACATCGCCACTTAAGCGACGAGTTAATCTCGATGATTTGCGTTCAAGCAGGTGGCGCTTGCCAGCACGCTCATGCATGATCTTTCCGGATCCAGTAACGCGAAAACGTTTCTTCGCACCACTATGGGTCTTCATCTTTGGCATCTTCTTACCTCCTGTTGAATTTCTCTTCTAAAACTATTTTTGTGGAGCAGTTTCCTTAGGTGCTACTTTTTTTGTAGAACCTGGCTTCTTAGCTGGCCCAAGTACCATTGTCATATTGCGTCCCTCTTGCTTTGGCGCAAACTCAACAATTGCTACTTCTGCTAACTCTTCCGCAATCTTTTGTAATAACCGATATCCCAACTCTGGTCGAGATTGCTCACGACCGCGAAACTGAATAGTTACCTTCACCTTGTCGCCACCTAATAAAAATCGCTCAATATGAGTACGTTTTGTCTCGTAATCATGTGGTTCGATTTTTGGTCGAAGTCGCATCTCTTTCACAACAATGTGTGTCTGATTTTGTCTTGCTTCCCGAGCCTTCTGCGCGATTTCGTACTTGTACTTTCCGAAATCCATAATTTTGCAGACCGGCGGATTAGCATCTGGTGAAATCTCTACAAGATCTAAACCGATCTCTTCAGATAACTTGAGCGCTTTATCTATTGCTGTTACGCCAAGCTGTTCACCTTCATAACCAATCAACCGAACTTCAGGAACGCGAATTCGATCATTAATTCGTGGTTCTGTGCTGATAATTTCTCCTTGCTGTTTCGCTAGTTGTTAAGGCATTACACAAGCGAAAAACAGCCGCGCTTCATAAGAAGCAACCAGTCCGCCGGAGCGAAGTAGGTGGGAGCGTATGCATCCACTTGATGGGCAAATAGTAGCGAATACCCCATAAAGAGTGAAATCAGTCATCTTTCTCGCATAAACAATCCACTTTGGATCCATAACCAAGAATCTTCAATATGATTCATGGGTGCGTAAATCAGAAAAGCAATTTCAATCAATAACATCGGCGCAATCTGGCTTAACCGCTGACCAATCAGCAAGGCAGCGCAGATATTTTGTTTCGATGATGATAAGAACTGCCTGCTTTATATTAACCGTTGTACTCCCTAGCCCATATAGATGGATTGCTTTAACTGGAGCGCTGACATTGCCTTATATTGCAGTAATTGCTGCGAATGCTGGACGGGAAACAATCAAGAAAGAAGCAATATTTAGCCCAAAACGCAAACGCTTAAATTAACTCCCCTTGCAAGTTTTGTCTTTCAAATAAATCAAAATACAGTCCATGTTTTTCAACTAATTCTTCATGAGTGCCACGCTCAACAATTTCACCTTTATCGATCACTAAAATCTGATCAGCATGAGCAATAGTTGATAACCGGTGGGCAATTACGACACTTGTTCTGCCAGTTAATGCTTCTTTCAAAGCAGCTTGGACCATTGCTTCATTTTCAGAATCTAAATGTGCGGTCGCCTCATCTAAAATCACAAGACTTGGCTGCTTTAATAACAATCTAGCAATAGCAAGCCTTTGTTTCTCACCACCTGACAATCGATGTCCGCGTTCTCCAACAACAGTATCTAAACCATTCGGCAAGGATGTAATGAAATCCCAAATTCGAGCAGATCTACAAGCCTGCTCTATCTCAGCAAGTGAAGCATCTGCTTTGGCATATTGAAGATTCACCAGGATGGAATCATGGAACATATGTGAATCCTGAGTTACTACTCCAATAACATTGCGAAGCGACTTAATTGAGTACTCGCGAATATCTCTTCCATTTATAGAAATTGAACCGTGGGTTACGTCATAGAGCCTGGGTATCAAACCACTTATGGTGCTTTTACCTGCACCAGACGGTCCAACAATTCCAGTTAAAGTACCCGGAGCTGCCGTGAAAGATATTTTTTTAAGTACTTCACCACTTGTAATCATCTCAGGTTTTGCAGCAATCTCAAGAGAGGCCAAAGATATCTCCTCGGCTTTTGGGTATGAGAAGGAAACATTTTCAAACTTTAATTCTGGCTTACTTGTGTCTAGTGCTATTGCATTTTTTGAATCAACAACCATGGGCTGTAAATCTAAAACTTCAAACACTCTCTCAAAGGAAACTAGCGCACTCATTACATCAACCCTTACATTAGAAAGCGCAGTCAATGGTCCATACAACCTGGCAAGTAACGCCGTAATAGCAAGCAAAGTTCCAACTGTCAGTTCTTCACTAATCGCTAAATGTCCACCAATTCCATATGCAACTGCTGTGGCAACTGCGGCTATTGAAGTTAAGGCAATAAAGAAAATTCGGTTTAACATAGCGATTGATATTCCAATATCCGCTACTCGCCTTGCTTTTAAAGCAAAATCATCTTTTTCTTTCCTAGCATCACCATACAGAGAGACCAACAATGCTCCAGAAACGTTAAACCGCTCTGTCATGTTTGCTGACATTTGTGCATTTATATCAAAGGATTGTCTTGTATAGCCTTGTAACTTTCGCCCCACCCATTTGGTAGGAAGCAAAAATACTGGGAGTAATACAAGAGAAACCAAAGTAATCTGCCAGGATAATGTGAGCATGGTTGCTGCAACTAGAATTAGACTTAAAAGATTGCTAATCACCCCAGATAAAGTTGATGTGAAGGCTTGTTGTGCGCCAATTACATCAGAGTTAAGTCTTGAAATTAGAGCGCCGGTTTGAGTTCTGGTAAAGAATGCAATTGATTGCCTTTGAACGTGTTCAAAAATCTGTTTTCTTAGATCATAGATAAGACCCTCGCCAATTCGAGAAGAAAACCATCTTCCAGCCATACTAAATAGCGCATCCAACACAGCGATAACACCAACAGCAAAAGCTAGCTTTGTTACCAATTCTCCGTTTTTAGGAATCACCCCATCATCAATTAGCTTTCGCAGAAGTAGCGGTGTTGCGACAACTAGAAATGCATCAATTACTACTGTTATGAGAAAAAAGGTAAGCGAAACTTTATATGGAATAGCAAACTTCGCGATGCGCTTTAATGTTCCTGGTTTTAGCTTCTGGTTCTTAACAGATTGATCTTGGGTTAACGATCTAAAGGACATCCAAGTTGAATGCATTGACATAAGACAACCTTAGTGAGGTCTAGAACAATAATTAAACGGTAAAACCAATCGAGCGTAATTGTTCACGGCCATCATCGGAAATTTTGTTTGGACCCCAAGGTGGCAGCCATACCCAGTTGATTTTCACATCTGATGTTATATCCGAAAGAACCTGCCTAGTTTGATCTTCGATAACATCTTGTAATGGACAAGCTGCTGAAGTTAAGGTCATATCCAAAGTTGCAATATTGTTTTCATCTAGCCGCATGTCATAAACCAGACCAAGATCAATAACATTTATTCCAAGCTCAGGATCAATTACATCCTTCATGGCCTCAGTTACGTCATCAATAGTTGTACTCATGAGCTAATCCTATTCCATCACTTGCGCAGAAGCATCTTTGAAAGCCATCCAGCCCAACAGTGCGCACTTTATTCGAGCGGGAAACTTAGATACCCCCGCAAAAGCAACACCATCTTCAAGTAAATTTTCATCACCACTACTTTGTCCCTTGCTTTGCATTAATTCAAAAAAAGCATCAAATATCGCTAAAGCTTGTTCGTAGGATTTTCCGATAATTAACTCACTCATGACTGAAACACTTGCCATAGAGATTGAGCAGCCGACTCCATCCCAGGAAACATCTTTAACGGTCTGCCCATCCATTATCAAATTAAGGGTAACTTCATCGCCACAACTTGGGTTCTTATGGTGAACCTGAACATCTTTCTGATCAGAAAGTCCTTTATGGTGTGGGGATTTATAGTGATCAAGTATTACCTCTTGATAAAGTGAATCTAATTCCATTACTTTCCAACCTTAAAATAACTCTTAACCTTCTCGATTGCTTCTAAAAGTGCATTAATATCATCAGAATCATTGTATAAATGAAAAGATGCTCTGGTAGTACCAACAAGATTAAGTTTTTTCATAAGAGGCCAAGCGCAGTGGTGGCCAGTTCGAACCGCTATTCCATATTGATCTAAAACTTGGCCAACATCATGCGGGTGAACTCCGTCAACCGTGAAAGAGATAACTCCACCCCTGTCTTTCATATCAAGCGGACCAACTACATTAACGCCAGATATTTTCGATAATCCAGTCAGTAATTGCTGTGTCAACTCTTGCTCATGTTCAAATATTTTATTCATACCAACCTTATTTAAGTAATCAATCGCTGCCGATAATCCAACAGCTTGAGCCATATTTGGAACTCCAGCTTCAAATTTTCTTGGTGCACTCGCCCATGTTGCGCCCTCCATAGTTACCGAATCAACCATAGATCCGCCAAACAACGCTGGCTCCAGTTTTTCTAACACCTCTGCTTTGCCCCAAAGAACTCCCACACCAGTTGGTCCTAAAGTTTTATGGCCGGAGAAAGCCAGAAAATCAACATCGAGTTTTTTTACATCAATTGCAAAGTGTGGTGCAGATTGGCAGGCGTCCAGCACAACTAACGCGCCAACGGAGTGCGCTGCTTTTGTAATCTCAGTGAGCGGAACAATTGTTCCAAACACATTTGATTGATGAGTAATTGCAACAATCTTAGTTTTCTTAGTAATTACCTTAGATATATCAGAAAGATCTAGCCTGCCATCCTTAGTGATAGAGAACCAAGTTAATTTTGCACCAGTTCGTTTGGCGAGCTGTTGCCATGGAATCAAATTTGCATGGTGCTCCATCTCAGAAACCACGATCTCATCCCCCGCTGAAATGTGCGGAGTTGATCCTGGATTTCCTAATGAATATGCGACCATATTCAGTGATTCGGTTGCACTCTTTGTGAAAACTACTTCATCGGTATTAGCACCTATAAATTTTGCAACATTAGCTCTGGCAGATTCATAAGCCTCTGATGCTTCCTCGGCAAGCAGGTGTGCACCACGGTGAACAGCAGCATTAATTGTTCGGTAAAAGTTCGCTTCAGCAGAAATTACTGATTCTGGTTTTTGGGAAGTTGCACCGCTATCTAAATAAATTAAAGGATTTCCCCCACGCACTTTACGTGCGAAGATAGGAAAATCCTTCTTATATTTGGATAGATCTACACTCATTCAGATTACGCAGTTATGTACTCTGCGTATCCCTTCTCTTCTAGCTTGTCAGCAAGCTCTGGACCGCCTTCTTCAACAATCTTTCCATTAGCAAATACATGTACGAAGTCCGGCTTGATATATCTAAGAATGCGGGTGTAGTGAGTAATTAACATAACTCCCAGTTCAGAGTTAGCCTTAACCCGGTTAACACCTTCAGAAACAATTCGAAGCGCATCAACATCAAGACCTGAATCTGTTTCATCCAAGATTGCAATCTTTGGCTTTAGTAGCTCCATTTGTAGAATCTCATGACGTTTCTTCTCACCACCAGAGAAGCCTTCATTTACATTTCTCTCTGAGAATGCTGTATCCATATTTAAGGAAGCCATGGCAGCTTTAACCTCACCAACCCAGGTACGAACTTTAGGAGCTTCACCCCGAATTGCAGTAACAGCAGTTCTAAGGAAATTTGAAACCGATACGCCAGGAACCTCAACTGGATACTGCATTGCTAAAAATAACCCGGCTTTAGCTCTTTCATCAACACTCATCTCCAATACATCAGCACCATCAAGTGTTACTGATCCACCAGTAATTATGTATTTAGGATGACCGGCAATTGAATAAGCAAGGGTTGATTTGCCAGATCCGTTGGGACCCATAATTGCATGAGTTTCGCCAGATTTAATTGTTATATCAACACCACGTAAAATCTCTTTGTTTCCTGCATCAGTAACAACACTCACCTGCAGGTTTTTAATCTCTAATACGCTCATCGTTTTCTCCTATTAGTTTGTGATTGTTAGTTGGTTGCCATTACGTTTTACGTTAAAAGTTTTCAGCGCTTGGGTCGCTGGCGGTGTTAATGCTTCGCCAGTTTTCAGATCAAACTCTGCGCCATGCAGCCAGCATTCAATTTTGCCGCCGGTTACTTCACCCTCGGACAGAGAAGCCTCAGAGTGTGTACAGGTGTCTGCAACCGCAAAAACCTCATCAGCAACCTTTACAACACAAACTGGTATGCCATCAACCTCAATGGCAATGGGTTTTCCTTCGACCAATGTGTCGAATGCGATCTCACTCATTACTCACCCACCTTTGCCAACTCTGCATCAATTCGTCCCATTAACCGCTCTTCCAACTCTTCACTTTTCAATTTAGTAACAATCTCGGAGAAGAAGCCACGAATTACTAATCTTCTAGCAATATCTGAAGGAATTCCGCGAGATTGTAAATAGAAAAGTTGCTCATCATCAAAACGTCCGGTGGTGCTGGCATGGCCTGCTCCAACAATCTCACCAGTCTCAATTTCAAGATTTGGTACTGAGTCAGCTCTTGCGCCTTCTGTTAGCAATAGATTTCTATTTAATTCATATGTATCAGTGCCATCTGCGCCTTTATGAATATACACATCACCGATCCAAACAGTGTGGGCTTCTTTACCAGCAAGAGCTCCCTTGTAATTAACTCTTGATTTAGCATTTGGCACGCTGTGATCGACATGAATGCGATGCTCTAAATGTTGACCATCAGTTGCGAAGTAGATTCCATATAAATCAGCAAATGCTCCACTACCAGTGAACTCAACAGTTGGACTAATACGAACTACTGATCCCCCAATTGATACTACATAAGAAGTAAACTGAGCATCCTTGCCAATAATTGCATGGTGTTGACCAATGTGAACTGCACTTCTATCCCACTCTTGTAGGGAAATAAAGTTTAAAGAAGCGCCAGTAGCAAGTGATATTTCAATCTCTTCACCGATTTCACCGGCGCCATTATTTTCAATTACAACAGTAGCCTTACTGTTGATTCCAGCTTGGATTACCACACGACTTAACTCCGCCGAGCTGCTAGCTTTACGAGCAAGAAAAATTGGCTCAGCTAGCTCTAGATCATTATCAATTGTCAGTAATGATATTTTTTGTACGGCTTTGCGAATCCGATTAGTAACAACATCATTAGATTCATATGCTGCTGGAAAATCTGTCGACAATGGGGTAGTTAGTTTTACGCCAGATGGCAGTGAGTCGCGATTTGAAATTGAAATTCGGTCCGCAATATCTGCTGAGATATCATGTAAACCGGCAAGCCGCTTTAAGGGTGTAAAGCGCCAAGCCTCTTCCCGCCCACTTGGGGTCAGGTAATTAGTTGTTAATGCACTCATTAACCAACTGCACCTTCCATTTGCATTTCAATCAGTCGGTTTAACTCAAGTGCGTACTCCATTGGCAATTCTTTTGCGATTGGCTCAATAAAACCACGAACAATCATCGCCATTGCTTCATCTTCACTTAAACCACGAGACATTAGATAAAAGAGTTGGTCATCACTGACCTTTGAAACTGTTGCTTCATGACCCATTGAAACATCATCTTCTCTTACATCAACATACGGATATGTATCAGAACGGGAAATAGTGTCAATTAAAAGTGCATCGCATTTAACGGTGCTCTTAGAGTGATGAGCTCCTGCTTCTACTTTTACTAAGCCACGGTAAGAGGTTCGGCCTCCCCCGCGAGCTACAGATTTAGAGATAATTGTTGAAGATGTATATGGGGCAGCATGAACCATCTTTGCGCCAGCATCCTGGTGTTGTCCTTCGCCAGCAAATGCAATTGAAAGAGTCTCACCTTTTGAGTGTGGACCCATCAACATTACAGCTGGGTACTTCATGGTCACCTTGGATCCGATATTTCCATCGATCCACTCCATAGTTGCGCCTTCAGCGCAGGTTGCGCGCTTAGTAACAAGATTGTAAACATTGTTTGACCAGTTTTGAATAGTTGTATATCGCACACGAGCATTCTTCTTTACGATAATTTCAACTACAGCTGAGTGCAATGAATCAGATGAGTAAATAGGTGCAGTACATCCTTCAACATAATGAATATATGAATCTTCATCAGCGATAATTAAAGTTCGCTCAAATTGACCCATGTTTTCAGTATTAATTCGGAAGTATGCCTGAAGAGGAATATCTACTTTTACGCCCTTTGGCACATAGATAAATGATCCACCAGACCAAACTGCAGTATTAAGCGCAGCAAATTTATTATCACCAACAGGAATTACTGTTCCGAAATACTCTTTGAAAAGCTCAGGGTGAGTACGAAGAGCGGTATCGGTATCAAGGAATAAAACTCCCTGCTTTTCAAGATCTTCGCGAATTGAGTGGTAAACCACTTCAGATTCATATTGTGCAGCAACGCCAGAAACTAATCTCTTCTTTTCAGCCTCTGGAATACCAAGTCGATCGTAGGTATTTTTAATATCATCTGGCAGATCTTCCCAAGAGGTTGCCTGCTTCTCAGTAGATCGAACGAAGTATTTAATCGTGTCAAAGAAGATTCCACTTAAATCAGATCCCCAACTTGGCATTGGTTTCTTTTCAAATAATGAAAGACCTTTAAGGCGCAGATCTAACATCCATTGAGGTTCACTCTTTTTAGAGGAGATGTCTCGTACAACCTCTTCATTTAGACCGCGACGACTATTTGAACCCGCGTCAGTCTTATCCGCCCAACCGTATTCATACTTACCAATACCATCTAATTCTGGGTGGGCTATTTGGGTCATGAGCGAGCTCCTTCTTTTATTTTGTTCTTACTTTTTTGGGAAACTTCTGATGGGATAAATGTTGTACAAACTCCATCGCCATGCGCGATAGTTGCTAGACGTTGAACGTGAGTTCCGAGAATTGCTGAAAATGCTGCGGTCTCGGCTTCGCAAAGTTGTGGAAATTCTGAAGCAACATGTGCAATTGGACAATGGTGTTGGCAGATTTCTTCGCCATTTCCCATTTTGTCAGTAGATGCGGCATAACCTTCTTTGGTGAGTAGCTTTGCTAGTGCCTTTGCTTTTTCAGAAACAGATTTATTCGAATCTTTTATTTGGCTTCCCTTACGTTCAAACTCATTGGCACGAGATTGCGCAAACTCATTAACTAGGTGAGATCCATTTTTACTTGCCATAAATTTAAGAGCGGCAACTGCTAAGTCATCATATGAATGCTCAAACTTTTCACGGCCAGAATCAGTCATTACAAATACTTTTGAAGGTCTACCTCTGCCCCGAAGAGCGCTGCCTTGATATGGATCCCGAGCGGTTAAAACACCTTCGCTAATTAAAGAATCTAAGTGGCGCCGGATTCCAGCAGGAGTAATTGAAAGTTTTTCAGCAAGGTCGGCAGCACTTGCCGGTCCACCCTCCAAAATCGTGCGGGCAACCTGATCGCGGGTCTTATCTGGCTCACTCTTTTTCACAACATAAGTGTTGCGTAATTCCCTCAGAAGTGCCAATCCTCACAGCAAAAGTCTGTGTGAAATTGGACTTACTCACCACCTCAATCAGGCGGGGCTAGTGGGCAAACCAATAGGCTTTCATCATGTTAGTAAGCAAAAGCTCAATTGCAGGCAGGGTTTTTGGCTTACTGGTTTTTTTGCAAATGGCAATCGTTGTAACTGGCGGCGCCGTTCGCATAACCGGATCAGGTCTTGGCTGTCCTACTTGGCCCGAATGCACACCAGGCTCATATACACCGGTTCCAAACCAAGCAGAGGGTCAAGTACATGCATGGATTGAATTTGGTAATCGCCTTTTAACATTTGTACTTTTACTGTGTGCCCTAATTGCATTAGTTATTGCATTCCGCGTTTCAAAGAACTCAGTAACGAAAAATCGAGTCAGATTGCTAGCTGCGCTTCAGTTAATTGGAATACTCGGACAAGGCGTTTTAGGTGGGATAACGGTTCTGACAGATTTACACCCAATTCCCGTTGCTAGTCACTTTTTGCTATCAATATTTTTAATTGCCGGTGCTATCTCATTGCGTTATGAAATGGTTGGAATAGTAAAACAAAAGGCGGACGGGATTGTGGCCACCTTAATGCCAGTTCTAATTTGGCTTACTTTATTTGTTTTAGTGGCCGGAACAATTGTTACTGGTAGTGGACCGCATGCCGGAGATGAAAATGCAAAAAGATTTGGGTTTAGCCCTAGAGTGGTTTCTTGGCTACACGCAGATCTCGTAATTGCGTTGGTTGTTTTGACGCTAATCCTCTGGCTGATAACCAGGGTTTCACAAAACAAAGTAATCCATCGGTACTTATCAATTTTTCTCCTAATCTCACTCTCGCAAGGCTTAATTGGCTATGTTCAATACTTCACCGGGTTACCAGAGATACTCGTTGCCGCCCACCTCTTGGGTGCGACCATGGTCTGGGCCAGTGCTTGGTCATTAATTAAAGTTTCACAATCAGGATTTAAGATGCAAGGATTGACCCGATGAAGTTACAAAATTGGCATGATCTAGATAATCAAGCAGTTGTAATCTCTCGCGCCTTAGCTATGGATGCTGTACAAAAGGTTGGAAATGGTCATCCAGGAACTGCCATGTCGTTAGCTCCTGTCGCGTACACTTTATTTCAAAGAATACTTAAACATGATCCTTCAAATCCAAACTGGATTGCGCGGGATCGCTTTATTCTCTCCTGTGGGCACTCATCATTAACCCTATATATTCAACTTTACTTGTCCGGATATGGCGTAGAGATAGAGGACTTAAAAAATTTTCGTACACACAATTCACTAACACCTGGGCATCCTGAGTATGGACACACAACTGGAGTGGAAACTACAACTGGACCATTAGGTCAAGGTATGGCCAATGGCGTTGGAATGGCAATGGCTGCCCGATATGAAAAAGGTTTACTTGACCCACAGAATAAAACTGATTTATTTGACCATAATATTTGGGTAATTTGTTCTGACGGTGATTTGCAGGAAGGTGTTAGCGCTGAGGCGTCCTCTCTTGCTGGTACCCAACAACTTGGAAATTTAAAAGTTATCTACGATGACAACCGAATTTCAATTGAAGGTGATACCCACGTTGCTTTTACCGAAGATGTTAGCGCTAGATATCGGGCTTACGGATGGGATGTAATTGAGGTTGAAGCAAAGAAAAATGGTGATGTTGATCGAGATAAATTAGAGAATGCAATGCTTAAAGCTATAGATCAAAAAGTGAAGCCAGTTCTGATTAGATTGCATACCGTTATTGCTTGGCCCGCTCCAAATGCCAAAGGAACATCTAAATCACATGGTTCTGCACTAGGTGTTGATGAAGTTGCAGCAACAAAGGTAGCCCTCGGCCTGGATCCAGAAAAAACTTTTATTGCACCTGATGAGGTAATTGCCCACACGAGAAGTATTAAAGCAAGAGCAACTGATTTATATAATCAATGGTTAATTGAATTTAATAAGTGGCAGAAAGAGAATCCAGAGCAGCACGCTCTACTCACAAGGTTATTGGAGAATAAGCTTCCCAAAGATTGGGATAAATCATTACCAGTTTTCCCAATTGAGAAAGAGATTGCAACCAGAGCAGCTTCTGGAAAAGTCATTCAAGAAATCGCAAAGTTATTACCAGAGTTTTGGGGTGGTTCAGCAGATTTGGCCGATAGTAATAACACCACAATTGAAGGTGGGGGTTCATTCCTGCCAACAAGTAGCAAAATGGTTGGAGCCAATCCATTCGGACGAATTATCCACTTTGGCATAAGAGAGCATGCTATGGGCGCGATCATTAATGGAGCTGCGCTACATGGATTAGTTAAACCTTTTGCTGGCACATTTCTAGTCTTCAGTGACTACATGCGTGGTGCAGTAAGGCTATCGGCATTGATGCAGTTACCAGTTACATATATTTGGACTCATGATTCAATCGGTTTAGGTGAAGACGGTCCAACTCATCAGCCCGTTGAACACCTTGCAGCACTTCGAGCAATACCAGGATTTGCAGTCATCAGACCAGCCGATGCCAACGAAGTAAGTGTTTGCTGGGGACGAATTATCTCCGATGCTAAACCAGTTGGATTAGCTTTATCGAGACAGAATTTGCCAGTTATCGACCGCAGTAAATTTACCAGTGCGCAGGGGGCAGCGAAAGGTGCATACATACTTGCATACGGAGATGACTCTGACCCTAGTAAATGTGATGTCATTTTAATTGCTACAGGTTCTGAGGTTTCGCTTGCTCTGGCAGCGCGAGATATATTGTTTAGTGAAAAAATAAAGGCGCAAGTCGTTAGCGCACCATCGCTTGAATGGTTCATGGAACAACCAGAGAGCTACCGTCATGAAGTGCTGCCTAAAGGTATAAGGGCCAGAGTTAGTATCGAGGCGGGCGTGGCTCAGTCTTGGTATCAATTTATTGGAGATAACGGAGTTGCAGTTTCACTTGAGCATTTTGGTGCTTCGGCAAGTGCCTCCGCTCTGTTTAAGGAATTCGGATTTACCATTGAAAAAATAGTTGCGGCAGCAAAAGAGAGTATAAAAAAAGCAAATGGATAAATCACTCTCCCAAATTAGTAGGGCTGGGGTTGCTGTCTGGTTGCGCTTAATGAACTCGATTGAAACTGCTTCAGGGAATTAGGATGCGCATAAGTAGCAGGCTGGATTCAAATAATAATCTGGAAATAATTACAAAATTAAAGAGTATTTCACTTCGAATTTCTGCGAAAGATTACACAATCTGGGGTGAAGATACGGAAGCTAAAACCCGGATGGGCTGGGTCGATCTACCAACTGAATCTAGAAATTTATTACCTCAATTAGATGCGCTCTCTGCTTGGGCACGAAGTAAGAATTTGACTGAAATTGTTCTATGCGGAATGGGTGGATCATCCCTCGCCGCTGAAGTAATTGCAGCAACATATGGCAAGAGATTAACAATTCTCGATTCCACTGATCCTGCTCAGATAATAAATGCCGTACCAAAAGTGTTAGCCAAATCAGTAATTGTTATTGGCTCCAAATCTGGATCAACTATTGAAACTAAATCTCATTTTGCTTTCTTTGTTGATTTGCTCACTAAAGCAAATCTTTTGCCTGCTGACCACATTGTGATTATTACAGATCCTAATACCCCACTCGATGAAATAGCTCGAAACGAAGGTTATAGAGTAATCAACGCTAATCCCGATGTGGGCGGAAGATTTAGTGCGTTATCAGCATTTGGTTTAGTTCCGGCAGCCTTAATTGGTGTTGATATATCAATCTTGTTAGATGATGCCCAAGAAGCGTTACTTACATTTAATCAAGATAAATCTCCCGCTTCAGTAATTGCGGCATTGCTATTTTCCGGTACAGAGCAAATAGTTAATTTCTGCGATACAAAGTCCTCCACGCCTGGCCTTTCAGATTGGATTGAACAACTAATTGCCGAGTCCACTGGAAAAAATCAAATTGGAAGACTTCCAGTTGTTATTGAATCTTCTGAATCCGGGAAAAATAATCTTACGATCGGATTTGCAGCTGGAGATTTTGATTTGATTGTCGAGGCTACATTAGGTGAGCACTTCATCCTGTGGGAATGGGTCACTGCCTTGCTTTGCTATCTATTGAAAGTGGATCCTTTTAACCAACCAAATGTCACTGAGGCAAAGGATCGGACCTCAAAAATACTTGCTCAAATAACTGAGAATAAATTTGAAATTGAAATGCCGGTTTTTGAGGACAACGAAATAGCGGTTTATTCAAATCGCGACATTAAAAACTTATCTGATTTCCTACAGCTACCCATAAGTTATTTTGCAGTTATGGCTTACTTAACCCGGGGAACTGAAAATGAAATCACAAAACTTCGATCAACAATCTCTAATAAGACAAACAAGCCAACATCATTTGGATGGGGACCAAGATTTCTTCATTCAACTGGACAGTTTCATAAAGGTGGGCAACAAAACGGTGCATTTATTCAAATAACTGCTGACTCGCAAGTTGACGTTCACATACCCAATCAAACCTACAGTTTCGCGCAACTTATAATGGCGCAAGCATTAGGTGATGCAAAAGCTTTAACCGAGCGCGATTTACCTTTGATTAGATTGCACCTTAAAAATAGGAGTGCTGGAATTACCAAACTACTTACTGAATTGAATTAATCTTCACCGCGTAGTTTTTTTAGTGCAATATCAAGAACCTTATTTGCCTCAGCTTCAGTTCTACGCTCTTTTACATAAGCTAAATGAGTTTTATACGGTTCATTCTTAACCGGCATTGGCGGCTTATTTTTATCTTGACCGGCCGGAAAACCACATCTAGGACAATCCCACTCTGCTGGAACTTCTACTGTGCCGTCCTCTGCAAATGAAGGCTTAGTTTCATGACCATTTGCACACCAATATGAAACTCTAAAGCGAGCAATTGATTCACCGCGCTCTGCCTCGCCCATTGGTCCTGCACCAACGCGACTACCACGTATTGCGCTTCCACCGGCCATTTTTACTCCTTAAGTTTTTCTATTACTTCAATAACAAACTAAGTGCAACAACTGATGCAAACCATATTCCACCAACAACGATGGTAATTCGATCTAAGTTTTTTTCGACAACTGAAGATCCACCATAAGTTGAAGAGATTCCGCCACCGAAAAGATCTGATAATCCAGATCCTTTGCCTTTATGCAGAAGAACTAAAATAATCATCAAAATACTTGATAGCACAAGTAATATCGAAAGAGCTAAATTCATTTACTCGCCTTCATCTGTCCGTACTCTTTGCCCTTTGGCACCAGGTAAGGATACTATCTTTTTGAAAACTTTTCTTAATCAAGCCAAATTAAGCCTTATTTAGCACCCGATGGAATTTTGAAATTCTGGCAAACTCTTCTGGGTCCAAAGAAGCCCCTCCTACTAAAGCACCATCAACATCTTCTTCTTTCATAATATCTAAAGTATTAATCGACTTTACCGATCCACCATACAAAATTCGACAATTTTCAGCGATCTCATCACTGCCTATTTTCCTTAACTCACCTCTAATTGCTGAACAAACTTCTTGCGCATCTTCAGGAGTTGCAGTTTTACCAGTACCAATTGCCCAAACTGGCTCGTAGGCAATGACAATTTTTTTCAAATCTGGTTTGTGAAACCCTTTTAGAGCATTTCGTAATTGTTCAAGTACGTGTGGAATATGGTTACCGGCTTCGCGGATTGCTAATTCTTCACCAACACATAGAATTGGTTTAAGTTCATTTGCAAATGCGGCCTTGATCTTGCGATTAATTAATTGATCATCCTCTTTATGGTTTGCACGTCTTTCGCTATGACCAATCAGTACATACGTGCAACCAAGCTTTGCCAACATTGAGCCAGATATATCACCGGTATGTGCACCAGAATCTGATGCAGATAAATCTTGCGCCCCATAAAGTAATCGAATTCGATCGCCATCAATCAATGTTTGAACAGAACGAATATCTGTAAATGGCGGAATTATCACTACCTCGACAGCGTCATAATCACGATCTTCAAGTGAGTAAGCCAATTTTTGGGTAACAGCAATGGCCTCTAGATGATTTAAATTCATCTTCCAGTTACCAGCAATTAATGGTTTACGCATTTCTCTCTCTTCTAACTAAGTGCAACTAATCCTGGAAGCTCTTTACCTTCAAGATACTCTAGTGAAGCGCCACCACCAGTAGAGATGTAACCAAAATCCTTATCTTCAAATCCTAGTTTACGAACAGCAGCAGCTGAATCTCCCCCGCCGACAACCGCCATCCCATCTACTTCAGATAGCGCTTGCGCAACTACCTTTGTTCCATTGGAAAAATTGGCAAATTCAAAAACTCCCATCGGACCGTTCCAGAATATGGTTTTGCATTTTTTGATTTCTGATGCAAACAATGCACTGCTATCTGGACCTATGTCTAAGCCCATCTGATCACTCGGGATACTGCCAGATGAAACTACTGTTGGTTTCGAATCTGCTGCGAATTCTTTGGCAACAACTATATCTGTCGGCAATAGAAATTTAACGCCTAAAGTATCTGCTCTTATCATTAATTCTTTAACAGTAGGAATTAGATCAATTTCAACTAATGATTTACCAACCTCTTTTCCTTGCGCTGCAAGAAATGTAAATACCATTCCTCCACCAATAGCTATCAGGTTCACCTTGTCTAAAAAATTGGAGATTACTCCGATTTTGTCCGAGACTTTTGCTCCACCCAAAATAACTCCATAAGGCCTAATTGGATCTTTAGTTAGTTTTTCAAGTACGGCAACTTCGCCTGCAACCAAATCCCCTGCTGCATGAGGCAATAAATTCGCTAGTTCATATACGGATGCATGTTTGCGATGAACTGCGCCAAATCCATCTCCTACATAAACTTTTCCATAACTAGCGAGTTTTGTAGCTAGTCCAATGCGCTCTGCCTGATCTTTACTTGTCTCCGCAGCTTCATACCTAATGTTCTCAAGTAGCAGTATCTGACCCGGTTTCAAATTACTTACTTTGCTATCAGCATTAACAATTTCAGCAGAAAATTCAATATCCATTTTAAGTAGCTCACCAAGTCGCTTTGCGACCGGAGCCAAAGATAGCTCGCTCTTGCGCTCACCCTTTGGTCTTCCAAGGTGAGCAATTATCACGATAGAACAATTCGCTACTAACAATTTCTTAATAGTGCTTAATGAGGCAAGAATTCTGCCGTCGTCAGTGATTACACCATCTTTAATTGGAACATTTAAATCACAACGCAAAACAACTTGCGTATTTTGGGGATTTAATTCTGCGAGTGTTTTAATACCCATTAATATTAAAGTGACTTACCAATATATTGAATTAAATCAACCAAGCGATTTGAATAACCCCATTCATTGTCATACCAGCCGACAACCTTTGCAGTTGTTCCAATTACCTTTGTTAGACCAGCATCTAAAATACATGAACTTGGATCTGTAACAATATCTGCAGAAACGATTGGATCCTCGGTATAAGTTAGATAACCCTTTAATGAGCCCTCACTTGCTTTCTTAAGGGCAGCATTGATCTCAGCGACTGAAACCTCTCTTGAAAGTTCTACAGTTAAATCAGTCGCTGATCCAGTTGGGACTGGAACTCGCAGTGCATATCCATCTAATTTACCTTTTAGTTCTGGTAGTACCAACGAGATTGCTTTAGCCGCACCCGTTGAAGTTGGAATTATTGAAAGCGCAGCGGCTCTTGATCTGCGAAGATCCTTGTGTGGGAAGTCCAAAATAACCTGATCATTTGTATAAGCATGGATCGTAGTCATCAAGCCACGGACAATTCCAAATTCATCATTTAGAACTTTAGCCATTGGGGCTAAGCAGTTAGTTGTGCAAGATGCATTCGAAATAATGTTGTGCTTTGCTGAATCATATTTTTCATGATTTACGCCCATAACAATTGTGATGTCTTCATCGGTTGCAGGGGCAGATATAATTACCTTTTTAGCGCCGGCTGTTATGTGCTTACCAGCATCTGCTGCTTTGGTGAATATTCCGGTTGATTCAACAACTACATCAACGCCCAATTTTCCCCATGGGATATTTGCAGGATCGCGTTCAGCACTTACTGCAATAGTTTTTCCACCAACTGTGATTGTGGTGTCTGTAAATGTAACTGGAAGCTTTAATCGCCCTAATATTGAATCATACTTAAGCAGATGAGCAAGAGTTGCGTTATCCGTTAAATCATTAATTCCAACAATTTCAAAATTAGCACCTGATTCAAGTGATGCTCTTAAAAAATTACGGCCAATGCGGCCAAACCCATTAACGCCAACTTTTAACATATTTTCCTCGCTCAAAACTTATTCTTCAGAAATCTGATTCACATCCTTGTGAAGTGCTTATCTTACCAGCCTAAAAGTATCGATTAATTCAATAAATCTGGACTAATGCTCGCCTCAGTATCTGGCACGCCTAATTCACGAGCACGCTTGTCTGCCATTGCAAGTAGGCGCCGAATCCGACCAGCAATTGCATCTTTGGTCATAGGTGGTGTGGCAAGTGAACCCAACTCTTCAAGGCTAGCTTGGCCATGATTAACTCTTAGATCACCGGCTTCTTTCAAATGATCTGGAATTTCAGCGCCTAATATTTCCATAGCCCGCTGAACCCTTGCTGAAGCGGCAACGGCGGCTCTAGCTGAACGTCGTAAATTAGCATCATCGAAATTTGCCAATCTATTTGCGGTTGCACGAACCTCTCTGCGCATTCGACGCTCTTCCCAAGCTAATACAGTTTCATGAGCACCAAGTCTTGTAAGTAGCGCACCAATTGCATCACCATCTCTAATGACTACCCGATCAACACTTCTAACTTCTCTTGCTTTTGCGGTAATTCCTAATCTACGAGCTGCACCTACTAATGCCAATGCAGCCTCAGGTCCTGGACAAGTAATCTCAAGCGCTGAAGATCTACCAGGTTCTGTTAATGAGCCGTGGGCTAGAAAAGCTCCACGCCAGGCGGCCTCAGAATCACAAATTGCTGCCGAAACTACCTGTGGTGGTAACCCTCTTATTGGACGATTGTTTGCATCGACTAATCCAGTTTGTCTAGCCAGTGCATCACCATCAGCCAAAACTCGGACAATATAGCGACTTCCTTTTCGAATTCCACTTGAGGAAACTACAGATAATTCACTTTCATGACCAAATATCTCAGATATATCTTTTCTTAATCGACGGGCACTTTGGGCAGTATCTAATTCAACTTCAATAATAATTTTCCCTGCGGCAATATGAAGTCCTCCAGCAAATCTAAGTAGCGCAGAAACCTCGGCTTTGCGACAGCAGGGTTTAGTTATTGAGAGCCGACTTAGCTCATCTTTAACCGCTTCAGTCATTGCCATCTATTCTCCTTTTACTTCTAAGGGGTTATCTAAGCAGGTATCAGCTAAAAATGTGGGCGAAAGCAGAAATTAATTTATCCCTATCATGGTGGAAAGTTTCCTTATTATCTGCTAGGTCAAAGGCTAAAACTTCACCTCCGCATTTAGCCACTAAATCGTTAAATCTTGGTTCAGTATTTGCTAGGGATTTATCAATCAAAGCTACATCGAATTGGAGGTCTGGAATATGGTCTAAAACAAGTTGCAGGTGAGCCTCCAGCGAAAAACCTGAGAATTCATCTGAAATATATTTATCAGGAAGATTAAAAATCATAATTTTCTTTGCCTTACTAGTTTTTATCTGAGTAGCTTGCTCTTTCATTAAAAAATGCGGCATAACGCTAGAGAGCCAGGAACCGGGACCAATAGTTATCCAGTCTGCGGCAGCTAATGCATTCAAGGCCTCGGGTGTTGCTTTGGGTGTTTCTGGAATTAATCGCAACTCTTTTACTTTCCCAACCGCAACCGCAACTTGAACTTGTCCTCTCACCAAAGTGATGCCATCTTTACTCTCAAAACTTCCTTCAATATCTAACGGTTCTAACGCCATTGGCAATACCCGACCAACTACCTTTAAAAGTTGGCCAACTCGATCTAAGCCCTTAACTGGATCACCATCTCGATCCCAAAGTGCAGTTAGAAGTAAATTACCAACCGCGTGGTTATTCATCTCCCCCTGACTTGTAAACCGATACTGCATAATTTGTGCCCAACTTTTTCCCCATTCATCATCGGCACAAAGTGCAGCAAGTGCTGTGCGCAAATCACCGGGTGGGAGGGAATTAAATTCAGCTCGTAATCTGCCAGAAGATCCGCCATTATCAGCGACGGTAACTACTGCAGTTACTTGGTCAGTGAGAGTACGCATTGCAGCAAGTGTTGCTGCAAGCCCGTGTCCCCCACCTAAACAAACTACCTTTGGGTTTGAATTCAAATCTATATCTCCCGGCCTAAATCTCGATGTAATGCCTGTGCTTCAATTTTGTATTTCGCCAAACTTTCGCATTTAGTCAATCGTTTACCTAATTCAACAGTTACAGCTACTGACCTATGTTTTCCACCAGTGCATCCAATTGCTAGAGTTAAATACTTTCTTCCTTCGGCTATAAAGCCAATAGCCATGGTTTCAAAGAGTGATTGATACCTATCGAGAAAGTCCTGGACATTATCGTTGTTTAACACAGCATCACTAACGGGCTTGTCTAAACCGGAAAGTGGCCGAAGCTCTGGCACCCAATGAGGGTTAGATATGAATCTGCAATCAACAACCAGGTCTGCATCAACTGGAATTCCGTACTTATAGCCAAATGAAAGAATATTAACTCTTAAGTCTGTATCTGAATCTTCGTGGAAGTAATCAGCAATCTTCTTTTCTAGTTGATGAATATTCAGTGCTGAGGAATCGATTATCAAATCAGCGGCATCACGAACCTCCCTTAATCTTTCGCGCTCTTTTGCAATTCCATCCAAGATTCGATCTGATCCTTGAAGTGGATGAGGACGCCTAGTGGATTCAAATCTTCTAACTAAAGCATCATCTGCTGCATCTACAAACAGAATTTTTCTGGCAATACCTTGTTCGGCCAGATCGGAGAGAGATTTAGTTAAATCGTTGAAAAATGCACGTCCTCTGATATCGACGACGACAGCCACTTTTTTAACGGACGCAGTTACTAGTTCAATTAGATTGCCAAGCAAAGCTGGTGGCATATTGTCAACAACATACCAACCAAGATCCTCCAAAGAATGTGCAACGGTAGATCTACCGGCACCACTCATGCCGGTAATTATCAGGATCTCGGTATCACCCTTCATGCCAATATCTTGCTATACCTGTCAAGCATCCAATATTTCTCCGGTTTGCATGTCAATATTTAAAGGTAAATCCTGACTGTTTATTTGATCGATAATCGTCTTAGCCATTTTTTTACCAATCCCAGGCACAACTGCAAGTTCATCAATTGTCGCAGCTTTAAGGGCCGATACCGATCCAAAATGAGATAGCAAAGATTTACGTCTAATTTCACCAAGTCCTGCAACCTCATCAAGCAAGGATTCAAGCATTACCTTAGAGCGTTTACTCCTATGAAAATTGATTGCAAATCGATGTGCTTCATCTCTTAATTTCTGTAGCAAGTAGAGAGCTTCGCTATGTCTTGGAAAAATAACCGGTTCACTGCTATTTGGTAACCACACTTCTTCGAGTCTTTTGGCTAGCCCGCATAGTGCAACATCTGTAATCCCTAATTCCTGTAATGCTTTAGCTGCTGCATTAACTTGTGGCTTACCACCATCTACAACTACAAGTTGAGGTGGATATGCAAATTTTGGCCGTTGCCCTCCTTGCGAAGTTGCCTCGGCAATATCAATATCTTTTTCATCTAAATATCGCTTGAATCGGCGAGTAATCACATGATGCATCGCTCTTGTATCGTCAAAACCAGCTTCATCTGAAATGGAGAACCTTCGATAGTCACTCTTTTTTGGTTGTCCATCCTCAAAAACCACCATTGAAGCCACCATGCTGGTTCCTTGAATATTTGAAATATCAAAGCATTCGATTCTAAGCGGCAACTCTGCCAACTCTAGTTGCTCTGCGATTTCAGCTAAAGCAGAGCCACTTACCGCAGCATCATTTGCTCGTTTACTTAAATACTGAATCAACGATTGATGGGCATTTCGTTTAACCGTTTGTATAAGGTCAAACTTTTCACCGCGCTGTGGTTCAATTAAAGCAACATTTGCACCTCGCTGCTTGCTCAGCCATTCCTCAAGCACTTTAGAATCCTCTGGTAAATGATCCACTAAAATTTCAGATGGCGGCTTATTATCTGCATATATTTTTCCAAGCATGGCTGAGATAATTCCCTCATCCTCAAGCAAGTTTGCCCGGTCTACTATCCATGATCTTGAGCCAGTTATTCGGCCAGCAGTAATAATGAATTGTGATAAAGCAGCGTGTGTTATCTCTTCATGAATTGCTAGAACGTCCGCATCAATGTTTTCATTCAAAAATCGATCAGTAGATTCAAATGCTTTATTTACGGCCTCTAGTTGGTCGCGCAACTTAGCTGCTTTTTCGAACTCCTCAGCTGCTGATGCAACATTCATCTCATTTTCAATCCGAGTTGATATATCTTCTGGGGATTTTTCCAAGAAGTTAACTAGGTCATTAGCTAATTTACGATGCTCATCTGGGCTAACCCAATTAACACATGGTGCAACGCATTTACCAATATCTCCCAATAAACACTGCCGCTTAGTTCTTACCGCAGATTGAAAATTTGATTCACTGCAAGTACGAACTGGATATATTTTAATTAGAGTCTCAAATGTACTCCGCAATGCCCAAGCATGAGAATATGGTCCAAAATATCGAACCCCTGGAATTTTCTTAGATCTGGAAATAAATAATCTTGGAAATTCAGATTTTAAATCTATAGCTAAATGAGGATATGACTTATCATCTTTGAACTGCACATTGAAATCTGGGCTGTACTGCTTAATCCAAGTAAACTCTAATTGAAGTGCCTCCACCTCGGTTTTTACTAAGGTCCAATCAACTCGCACGGCAGTGTTTACCATTTTTCTTGTTTTAATCTGCAAATTGCTTCCAAAGTATGAACTGAGTCGACTCTTTATATTTTTTGCTTTTCCAACATAGATTATCTTTTCATCTTTATCGAAAAAACGATAAACACCGGGATCGGTTGGTAAATTGGTCGGGCGATAACTCTGTGGGTCAGCCATAACTTACTTCCTTAATACTTGAGCTAAAAATTTTCCGGTATAGCTCTTACTATTTTTTACAATATCTTCAGGCCGTCCTTCAGCCACTACTAATCCACCACCTGACCCGCCCTCTGGACCTAAATCAATTACCCAATCTGCAGATTTAATGACATCCAAGTTATGCTCAATGACAATAACGGTATTACCAGTATCAACTAATCTATTTAAAACAAGAAGTAACTTACGAACATCTTCAAAATGCAGACCTGTGGTCGGTTCGTCCAAAACATAAATTGTTCTTCCAGTTGATCTGCGTTGCAATTCGGTTGCTAGTTTTACTCTCTGTGCTTCTCCACCAGAAAGAGTTGGAGCTGATTGACCGAGCCTTACATAACCAAGTCCAACATCACAAAGGGTCTTTAAAAATCTCGCAATTGCGGGTACAGATTCAAAGAAATTATTTGCTTCCTCGATTGGCATATCAAGTACTTGAGCAATTGTTTTACCCTTGTAGTGCACCTCTAGAGTTTCGCGGTTATACCTAGCCCCATGACAAACCTCGCAGGGCACATAGACATCAGGCAAAAAATTCATCTCGATAGTTATCGTTCCGTCACCAGAACAGTTCTCACATCGGCCGCCTTTTACATTGAATGAAAATCTGCCTTGCTGGTAACCACGAACCTTTGCTTCACTCGTCTCGGCAAAAAGTGCTCTAACTTTGTCAAAAACACCCGTATAAGTTGCTGGATTTGATCTAGGTGTTCTGCCAATTGGTGATTGATCAACGTGAACAACTTTGTCTAATTGATCAAGTCCAGTAATGGTTCGATGGCGCCCAGGAACAATTCTGGCTCCGTTTAACTTGTTAGCAAGTACTGAATATAAAATATCGTTGACTAGGGTTGATTTACCAGATCCACTTACTCCGGTAACAGCTACAAAAGCTGCAAGTGGAAAGGTCACATCAATATTTTGCAGATTATTCTCTTTTGCTGCTTTAACTGTTAAAGATTTCTTTTCATCAATTGGTCTACGTTTTTTGGGAATGGCAATTACAGATCTACCCGATAGATAAGCTCCGGTAATTGAGTTTTTAGCGGCTATTAATTGCTCATAGCTGCCCGACGAAACAACCTCTCCCCCATGCTCGCCAGCGCCCGGACCAATATCAACAATCCAATCCGCAGTTCTAATAGTGTCCTCATCATGTTCAACCACAATTAGTGTGTTTCCCAGATCTCTTAATCTTGTGAGTGTATCAATCAATTTACGATTATCACGTTGATGTAAACCAATACTTGGTTCATCTAATACATATAGAACACCCGTTAACCCAGACCCGATCTGCGTTGCAAGTCTAATTCGCTGTGCTTCACCTCCCGATAAAGTTGCAGCAGGCCTTGCTAACGATAGGTAATCAAGCCCAACATCAAGTAGAAAACCTAATCGAGCATGGACCTCTTTTAGCACCCGTTCTGCAATCTTTTTCTCCCGGGCTGAAAGTGATATTTCCTTTAGGAATACTGCGCACTCTGCAATTGAAAACTCACATATTTCTGCAATATTTTTTCCACCTAAGGTAACAGCAAGCACTTCCGGCTTTAGTCGACTGCCATTGCAAACCGGGCAAGGTGTTTGACGCATATAGGCCTCGTACTTATCACGACTGAAATCACTGTCGGTTTCTGAATGTCTTCTATGAATAAATGGAATTACTCCTTCAAAACCAGTCGTGTAATTACGGACTCGGCCGTAACGGTTCTTGTATTTAACATGTACTTCATAATCCCAACCATGCAAAATTGCATCTTTCACCTTTTCAGATAACTTCTTCCATGGGTTATCAAGTGAAAATTTAAGATCGGTGGCAAGGCCTTCTAAGAGTCTCAAGAAGTACTCTGAAGACTGGCCTCCAGACCATGGCGCAATTGCACCTTCATAAATTGAAATTGAATCATCTGGAATTAGTAACTCCTCATCCACTTCAAGCTTTGTACCAATTCCGGAGCAATCTGGACACGCACCAAATGGTGAATTAAATGAAAATGATCTTGGTTCTAACTCCTCAAAAGATAATTCGCATTCATGGCAGGCCATATGCTCGCTAAATGATTTTTCTTTGTTTGGATCTCCTACTTTTAGATCAACAAAATCTAAAATTACTAAACCACTTGCTAATCTAAGCGCCGTTTCGATGGAGTCTGTAATACGTGATTTGCTCTCAGCTTTAACACTTAAGCGATCTACAACGACCTCGATTGTGTGTTTTTCTTGTTTTTTAAGTTTTGGTACCTCAGAGATTTGATATACAACTCCATTTACTCTCACTCTTGAGTACCCTTGAGTTGTAAAATCTTTGAACAGATCGAGAAATTCACCTTTTCTGGCCCGAATTACTGGAGCAAGTACTTGAAATTTACTGCCCTCAGACATTTGCAATATTTGATCAACAATATTTTGAGGTGTTTGCTTTGCGATTGCTTTGCCGCATTTAGGACAGTGAGGTTTTCCAGCACGAGCAAATAAAAGGCGAAGGTAGTCATAAACTTCCGTGATCGTTCCAACTGTTGAGCGTGGATTTCGATTGGTGGATTTTTGATCTATTGAAACTGCTGGAGATAACCCTTCTATGAAATCAACATCTGGCTTATCCATTTGCCCTAAAAATTGGCGGGCATAAGCAGAAAGGGATTCCACATACCGTCGTTGACCTTCAGCAAATATTGTGTCAAAAGCAAGGGATGATTTTCCAGACCCAGATAGACCAGTAAAAACAATCAATGAATTCCGTGGCATATCAAGTGACACGTTCTTAAGATTATGTTCACGAGCACCACGAACTATCAAACGATCGTTCATTAGTTGCCGGCCTCCTGCATTCCCTTTAATTCACGCTTTAGTTCTCGAATTTCATCCCGTAATCTAGCGGCTAGTTCAAAACTTAACTCAGCAGCAGCAGATTTCATCTGCAATGTTAGTGATTCAATCAGGGCAATTAGCTCCTGCCTTGGTAGTGAATGGGCATTTTTACTATGGATTCCACTAGTAAAGCCAATTTTTTTACTAGTTGCGGCCAAATCCTCTGTGTCATCAATCTCTTTTGCAATCAGATCTGTAATATCGGCAATTTTTTTACGAAGCGGGGTTGGATCAATTCTATGTTCGGTGTTATATGCAACTTGCTTAGCCCTTCGACGATTAGTCTCATCAATCGCGTTGGTCATAGATTTTGTCATGTTATCGGCATACATGTGCACCTCACCAGAAACATTTCTGGCAGCTCTACCAATTGTTTGAATCAATGAAGTTGTCGATCTTAAAAAGCCCTCTTTATCTGCATCCAAAATTGCAACAAGTGAAACCTCGGGTAGGTCTAATCCTTCTCGCAGAAGATTAATGCCTATTAAGACATCATATTCGCCAGTTCTGAGCTCTCTTAATAATTCAACTCTTCGCAGCGTATCTACCTCAGAGTGCAAGTATCTAACTTTTACTCCAAGCCCCAGCATGTAATCGGTTAAATCCTCTGACATTTTCTTAGTCAAAGTTGTGACAAGTACTCGCTCATTTTTTTCTGCTCGAATTCTTATCTCATTTATCAAGTCATCAATTTGACCCTTAATTGGTTTAACAACAATCTTTGGATCGACTAGTCCGGTTGGACGAATTACCTGTTCAACTACATCGTTATTTACCTTTTCTAATTCGTATTTACCTGGAGTAGCAGAGAGATAAACCTTTTGCCCACACCTATCTAGGAACTCAAGAAACTTTAACGGCCGATTATCCATCGCGCTAGGTAATCTAAATCCATGCTCTACTAATGTTCTCTTTCTAGCAGCATCTCCCTCATGCATAGCTCCGATTTGTGGCACCGTCACATGAGACTCGTCAATTACAACTAAGAAATCCTCTGGAAAGTAATCAAGTAAGCAGTTTGGTGCAGAACCAGGTGCTCGGCCATCTAATTGACGAGAGTAGTTTTCAATACCCGAACAAAAACCTAGTTGTTGCATCATTTCAATATCAAAGGTGGTACGCATCTTTATTCGCTGCGCTTCAAGTAATTTTCCAGATCTTTCAAACTCATCTACACGTTTTTCTAGCTCTGCCTCAATCTCTCCAATGGCACGCTGCATAGTTTCAGGACCTGCTGCATAGTGTGTTGCAGGAAATATATACATTTCGCTTTCGTCACGAACTATCTCCCCAGTTAATGGGTGTAGTGTCATTATTTTCTCTATCTCATCACCGAACATTTCAATTCGTAGAGCCAACTCTTCATACATCGGGATTATTTCGATAGTGTCGCCTCTTACCCGAAAAGTTCCCCGTTCAAATGCCATGTCATTTCGTTTGTACTGGATATCAACAAATTTCCTTAGCAATTGGTTTCGATCAATTGAATCCCCTACCTTTAAGCGAACCATTCGATCTACATA
>Ga0209088_10000511_pt1 | contig 27274 bp, 44 predicted proteins | sample S_140625_EF_Meta_FD_187324 | JGI IMG/M metagenome (GOLD analysis project Ga0209088, IMG submission 187324) | Freshwater microbial communities from Lake Simoncouche, Canada to study carbon cycling - S_140625_EF_MetaG (SPAdes) (version 2) | ecosystem: Environmental > Aquatic > Freshwater > Lake ... | reverse complement strand
ATCTTACAGCGAGTGATTCTATAAGACACCATCTTATCTTCTTTAACAAGCGCATCAAGAAATGAGCGCATGTTAGCTACCCACTCTTCGTCTGAAACGAAACTAGATTTATTTGCCCATACGTGATAGATGTCCATTATATCGGCCCTAATTCTTCGTAGCCTTCGAAGTGTTTCTTATATTCTTGAACTTCGCCAAGATACATATACTTAAACTGTCTGTCTCTATAAAAGGCGCACTCGTGCTTTAAGCTCTTGATACCCAACCTAAGTTTAGGATTTTCATAGTCCCACGCAAACTGCACACACTCAACGTTTTGATCATCATGAATACGTATTAGACTAAAGGCAACTAAACATTTGTCGTCATAGTATCCTATGACGTTATTATTCGTGTTACACCATTCTCCATAGAACATAGGCATAACACTATCAAACTTTTTATATCGGCAATACTTAATGTAGATTTCATTAAGTTTATCAATAAGATCTGAGTCGAAAGAACTAAATATCTTCCAACTGTTTTTGAGCTGTTTATAACCCGTCTTTTGCAAGACTATCCGCGCGTATTTTGTCATAGTGCTTAAAATAAAAGTATATTTTAGCCATGTCATTCTGATAGTACCAGAACCGGCTCTTCTCAGTTATATTTAATGAGTCGAACCAGTTCCAGAATGCGCGAATGAAGTCTTGATCTTTTTCTAAGTTATTCGGCGACTCCATAGTAATTCACCATCTCACGTTCCAGTTCACCGGCTTCTTGACGAAGGCCTTTAGCAAATTTCGTGATAGTCATTACGAGATCATGAAGTGGATCACCAGTCGGAGAACGCTGCTCCAAGCATTCCCACATGGCGTCTTCAAGACGATTTGCGATAGACAAGAGTTCACTGATGTTCATCTTATTTCCCCGTAAAAGCTTTTTTAACTTCGTTAACATAAACGTCAAAGCGAGTAGCATGTTCTGGACGAATGTCTTGAGATGTTGGACGATGAAGGGGTCCACCAACACGATACAGATGCGCATGAATGTTGTGTTTTCCAAGACGTGGACGAACTCGAACTACAAAACGAATCGTCCGCTCAGGAGTTTTACCCGAGAATACACCCATATCACTGGCGATTTTAGTATTCATGTCATAGAGGCGCATCAATCGGTTGATGCGCTTAACACGTTGACGTTCGTGTTCAATCTGAGGATTGTTAATCGAGTCTACTGTGAAACGATAAGCTTCAGATGTTCTTGGCTGAGTCATTTGAATTTTCCATTTTCCATACCTTACTCTTAGATACTATCAAAGTTTCAACAGAATGTCAACAACTATTTTTGAAAAAGTACGCTTTTACTTAAGAGCCATTCGCTTCCTAAGGTCTGTTGTAGAGTAGGAATGTTTCCTGGAATTATAGAAGATTTCAATGTTGTTCTCTTCGCAAAACTTTTTACCTGTGAAGTCTAAATTCCTATAGTCTTCGCCAACAAAACGAATATCAATTTGCTGAGTTGCAAGTAGATTCATCAAGTCTTCTTCAGTAGAATAGGGAAGTACTTCATAAACGTACTTGCATCCTTTGAGTTGAACCCAGCGCTCATACATTCCTTGAGAAGGTTTATTCTTGGTGTCTGGCCGATCGAGAGTAGGATCTGACTGAAGGCCGACTAGAAGATAGTCACAGTTTTTTCTGCACTCTTCAAGCATGAGGATATGACCGGAGTGCAATAGGTCAAACGTTGAACAGGTGAATCCAATCTTCATAACAAATCTCCAATTCCAGCTTTAGTATCGACAGGAACGGGTATGCATCCCCTTTTCAGCGTCCGGGTTCCCAAGGTTATGATTTGCTTTATGGGAAGCATCTCTCCCGACCTCGTCTTAATGGTGCGCTTCTATGAGAGGCGTCTAAGACCGTGTAACTACGCCGCCTGTCGATACTAAAACTGGTATTATTTATCTTTATAATGCCCCATCATAGTTTTTGAGTGAACTTCCTTACCAATCTTACGAGAATATTCATAATTATCACCTGGTTTTGGAGTCACGTCTTTACCGATTAATTCTTTTGCTTTTGAAGAAGGAATCTTTGGAAACCCAATCTTTTTATGCACGTGTTCGACTGCACCAGAAACTTCGCCCCAAGCTCTTTTATGCTGATTGTCTTCAGTCGAAATCTTTGTCCAATCGCGCTTACCCTGCTCAGTCCTATTAGTAGCCGCAGCTATTAATTTGCGGCCTTTCTGATTCTTATAGATGTTCACAGCACTGATCTTGCCATTACGAACTACAGCTTTGATGTCGTGATCAGATATATCATTATGAATTGCTTTTGATTCTTCAGGCGAACCTGATTCGTGCCCGCTATAGCCACCAATCTTTTTATAACCGTGATGCATCAAATCATGAATTTCCTGGCGATGCTTTTCACGAAACTTTTCATGCGCAGGATTATACCCTATAGACAAAACGTGTTCATTTAAGAATTCAATAAATTGTAGCATGAAATACTCCTTTTGGAATATTTATATGCGTTTTTCTCGCTTCAACCTAGATATTACTGCTTCTTCTAAAGTTTCATTATCTTTGATTGTGCCCCCGCCCAATATGCCACCTCCACTTATATAATAGAAGCGTAAGCTTTCGGATAAACTTTCTCCAATAGTGTAAAAACTATGTCCAGCTTTATAGGTATAATCTTCACAAAGTTTCACAGTATTACCTTTACATTGAATGGTGCTTCCTGAGTGAATCGAACACTCTATCTTCGGACTACAAAACCGTTGCATCGCCAGCAATGCTTAGGAAGCTAAATTGGAGCGGGAGATGGGGGTCGAACCCACGACATCTAACTTGGAAGGATAGCGCTCTACCACTGAGCTACACCCGCATTACTTAGAAGATACACTATTTGTGGACTCGAACCACGGATGCCCGTCGGCAAATGAGGACCACCTCACAAACGGAATTGAACCGTCTTCCTCCATTGTTCACAGTGTATCATCAAAGTAATGGTGGATCGACTGGGGTTCGAACCCAGGTTGACACGGATTAAAAGTCCATCGCTAAACCAACTCAGCTACCGATCCATTCCTCAAAGCCATCTTGTCATCACGGCGTTGAACCTTCTTGCTTTTCCCATGAGCACCAACCACCTTAAAGCGGATGTGCTCTACGTAAGGATTACGAGCTTTGGGAAGCTCTTTCTGTTTTCGTTTCATTCATGCTCTCCGCATATCTGGTCATCTGTGCTCTTGCTTCTTCAAGGTAGTTGGAAGCACCACCAACACCACCAGTCTCGTCAAACCACACAAACACACTATCACCATACTGGTAAATATCTGGTTCAATTTTAATCGGATAAGTTTTCATACTTCTTTCTCCTTGAACATCACAGTCATCTTACCGTTAGACCAACGCTTTAACGTAACCATGGTATATTTCCAAACACCGTACGAACGATGTACGCTGTTCAAATAGCTTAGTGTTCCGCTGTGTATCATCTCTTATCTCCTTCGATGTAATTAATATAACACCTTTGAACACAGAAGTCAACAGTTATTTTGGTGCAGCAGGCTGGATTCGAACCAACGCGCTTTTTACAGAACGGATTTACAGTCCGCCGTCTTCGACCACTCGACTCACTGCTGCATACTTTGATAATTGAAAGCCCATGGCAGGGAACGATCCTGCTTGCCTCATGCTAGAACATATAGCAAATCAACCATGATCATAGGCAGGTGTGTAGCATTCTAGCACCACACACTTTCTTTGGATGGGAAGGTAGGATTCGAACCTACAATAGCAACGGTTCAAAGCCGCGCTGGTCACCATTTCTCCTCTTCCCAACAACTCTGTTTACAACTAGGGTCGTCAACCATGACTATCTTCTTTCACCCTTATAATTTGGCCGGCCCTATACCCATTCCTATCGAGGAATAGAAGCATTTGATTTCATCTGTAACCGACCGGCAGTTACAGTATAGACCGTTCTTAATTCACCATCAACCGATGAACGATCTAAGATCGATCGATGGCGTTCTTGGTCCGAGTGAAGAGATTCGAACTCCCGACCCATTGCTCCCAAAGCAATTGCGCTACCAGACTGCGCTACACTCGGACTTTATTTATTGCGGAATAGCTGAGACCGCGAAGTAGTAAGCGAAAGGAATACTAACCATACCAAACCAGCAAATTGCGATGATGAACTTAGGCATCAGATCTTTACTCCTCCAAACTCGCTGATCGTGTAGCGACCAATTTCAAACAAGTGAGCTGCAGCTTTAGCGACCTTAGCAGTGCTGTAGTAGTGTTCGTCAATCAACTGACCATCTTTGCGGAACGTCACAGCCCAAGACCAATCTTCGACTTTGAAACCGTTGCGCTTGACTTCTGCCCATTCCCGAACCACTGTAGCTTTCAACATCATCTGTTCTCCCTTGCTCATACTACTCATACCTTACAATATTACTATAACCCATCTAGATACAAATGTCAACAACTATTTTCACTCAATCGCACTTTTTCTAGAAACAAGCTCGATATCTGGCGAAGGTGCAGAGAGTCGAACTCTGGCTTGCGGAGTTTTGGAGACTCCCGCTCTGCCAATGAGCTACACCGATATATTTCTTAAGACACCATTGCGATCTATGTATCGCTTAGGTTGCCTCGACGGATTCTTGCGATTTCTTGCAGCATACGTCTTAGTTTGACTATGACAGTTAGGACACAAAAAACACAAGTTTTCTATTCTGTTATCATTACTCTTACCGTTAATATGCTCTAACTGTAAGACTATCGACTCTCCATTCCAAATTCCATGATTTCCACATGAAGAGCATTCATACTTAATGATTTGCTCTTTAATAATTCGTTCCTTTAAACGATGTCTAGGGTATGTCGATTCCTCGACAAAAATTTCGACATTCGTCTTTTTTTCACCAAACTGGTTTACCGGCATTTGATCATCTCCTTCACGATTCTTACTTATTTATATAAGAGCGGTTCTAAGAACCGCATCGTGAAGTGCCATAACACTTCACCGACATATTTGGCTCCCTGACTTGGGCTCGAACCAAGGACATTTTGATTAACAGTCAAACGCTCTACCAACTGAGCTATCAGGAAACATTCTTCTTACTTACACAATACTATGTATATAGCCTTATGTCAAGCATTATTTTGGCGGATCGTGTGGGAATCGAACCCACTCTACGTTTCCGTAGTACGGTTTAGCAAACCGCTGCCTTACCATCCGGCCCACGATCCGATGTACTGGTGTCCATGGGGAGAATCGAACTCCCACGACTTGCGTCACTAGCACCTCAAGCTAGCGTGGCTACCGTTACACCACATGGACGTAATTGGCGGAAGAGGTGAGATTCGAACTCACGGAACGCTTTCACGTTCGTCCGCTTTCAAGGCGGGTGCATTAAGCCGGGCTCTGCCACTCTTCCATGTTTTGGTTGCAGGAGCGGGACTTGAACCCGCGATTTACTGGGTATGAGCCAGTCGAGATGCCTCTTCTCTACCCTGCAAAACTCTGTTTTCATTTATCATAAAAGTCAATAGAATACTTTTGACCATTTTGAGTAAATGTGATTGTACTATACGTATACACTTGAATTGTCTCAGTCGTATATGTAGTCTCTTCCCAACACTTACGACCCGCTTTATCAGCGCCAATCACTCCACCTAGAACAGCACCAGCAGCAGCGCCTTGGTCATCACCAGTGATACCTTTACCAAGCAATCCGCCAATGATCATACCCTCTAAAGCACTCTGTCCAGCAGAACCTTGCCTACAATATGTCTGGGTAATTGGAGTGTTAATGTCCTGCCATTCGTAATGGTCTTTGATAGTTGCGCTAACTGTCTCCGCAGAAGCAGAGGTCGCGAACAATAGTGCGATAGCTACGAGAGTTTTCATTTGAACAATCCTGCAATAGTTGCTATGATGAGGAAGATGGTAATGGCTGCAACAAAGCCAATCCAAAGTGGTGAAAGAACCCACCACCACGACCACGTGATGTAACCTGTCAACTTCAACGTGATGAACACGATAGTCAACAGACCCAAGAAGTTAGGTCCGACTTGGACGGATACGTTTTTATCAGCCATCAGTTTAGCCTTTCATTCCAAAACATTGCAATTACGTCTTTCATATCCACACCACTCAACTTGATTGGGGTAGGTGCAAGCAAAATCCAGTCGATGATTTCACCACGGACATTATCTTCAAAGTCACTCTGAACATCGTATGCGTTGATACGAGCGACCTCATCAATGACCATTCTATCCATTCTTCCACTCACGTCCTTCATTAAGCGCATCGGTTACTGCATGAATATAGTATATATCTTGTACGTTAGAATGTCAACAACTATTTTACTACTATCACGTAATAAAATCCTTTAGTCTTTTTTTACGATCATCTTCAGCTGATCCAAATGAAGATTTATTGAATACTGGCGTATCGTCCATGATATCACCCTGTGCTGACTCCTCTACGTTGTATAGCCTCATCTTAGCACGATCAATCCCAACCACGAAGCGCCGATGAATCGTTGGGTCGTTATAACGATTCTTGAGTTGCTTAATCATGATCTGATTCAGATCTTCCATTTGTTCACTGGAGATGAGCGCGAACATTAAGTCAGCAGTCGCCGGTAGGCCGAAAGACTCAGCGGTGTCTGTCAATTCGACGTCAGAATTACCGTATCCAGATCTAGTAGTCTGAGTAGCAGAAACCACAGGAACGTTAAACTCAACGGCAAGACCACGTAGTTCTTCAGCAATCGACTTAATGTAAGTATACGAATTGATGTTTGAACCCGCTTTGATGCGACTAGAAGAGCATATGTTGAGATAGTCAATGTAGATAATATCAGGAACAAAATTTCGCTTGATACGAAGTTCATTGATAAGATGACGGAAGTTTGCAGAGCCAGCAGAAGCGGTAGGGTATTCTTTAACGATAAGCTTTCCAATAGTCTTCTCCTTTACTCGACTAAGCTTCTTGTCATACGAGTCTTTTGGAAGAGTAGAAAGTTCGTCAACAGTAACATTCAAAAGGTTTGCATCGATGCGCTCAGCAATCTTTTCCTCTGACATCTCCATCGTAATGTAGAGTACGTTCTTGCCTTGTGTCAGATTATAAGATGCACAGTGACACATGAATAGTGACTTACCCACGCCAGTTCCGGCTAGAGCGATATTGAGAGTCTTTCTAACAAGTCCACCCTTCGTGATTTTATTCAAATAATCAATATCGAATGGAATGTGTTCTTCCTTACGATGATAGAACTCATATCGATCGTCTGAGTTTGCAAAATAGTCGTGACCGATGCTTACATCAAAAGAAACACCTAAAGCTTCACTAAGAAGTGTTGGGATGGCTCCCGTCGATGAAGCACCAGTTTTATCATCGATGATCTTAATCGAAGCCATGATGGCATTATAGATCGCCTTCTCTTGACAGAACTTCTCAGTAGAGTCGAGAAGCCACTTGAGCTCGGTGTTATCTATTTGCAAGTCTTCAATAAGTCGTTTAGACTCTTTGAACGCATTCTCGTTGAGACCATCACGATTGTTGAGCTCAATCATCAACACCTCTTTAGTTGGGGTGCTATTGTACTTTTTAACATAGTCATCAATCAGACTATAGACTACTTTGTCAGATAGGTTATGGAAGTATTCATTCTTAAGGAAAGGAAGACTTTTTCTTGCATACGACTCATTGAATACTAAGTGTGATAAGATAGTCTTTTCAATCATTTTTAACTTTCATCTGTGTTGTATTTTTTATTCTTCTGTTTCATTTTGATTTACCAAAGATCCAGAAGCAATCGTGTATTTATTCTTGATCCATTCAGCAAAATCAGTAGTCTTCAATAATGTTTTCCAAGCTTCACCATTATCTTCAATCTCAGAAGCTTTCATCTTTGCACCAATGAGTTCGCCAGTTGTTCTATCAACAAACTGATAGGATTGAGATGTAGGTTTCGAAATGTAACCTCCTTCGAGAGCTAAGTCGAGTAGGCCTGACCACTTTTTGATACCACCCTCATAAGAGACAGTGATTGGGATCTTAGACTTTTCTTTAACATAACGAGACTTTTCAACATTAATAACAAAGTTATAGCCAGTGATCTCCTTGCCATCTTTCTCCTGTTGACGACCAAGGATCCAAATGGTGTCAGCAGAATAATAGATACCAGTACCACCTGAGACAATATCACGTGGATAGAGAGCCATCTCTTTGTAAGTGTGGTTGACTACAATGAGTGGAATATCTTTGATTGTCAGATGCGGTGTTACCATACGGAAAAGTGATTTAAGTGCTTTAGCTCGGGACATATCAGCAACTGACTTACCTTCAAGAGCATCGTCAGTTTCTTTCTTCGATGCCAAGTTACCGACCGAGTCAATAACAATCACCACCTTATCGTCGCGTCCGATTTCTTCAAGTTGTTTGACGATATCAAACTTGAGTTTTTCGATGTCGGTGATTGGCGTATGAATTACGCGATCCATGTCAATGTTGAAAGACTCGAAGTAACTTTTTGGCGTACCAAACTCAGAGTCATAGAATAGAAGAACACTCTCTGGGTACTGCTTCATATAAGCGCCAGCCATAAGGAGAGAAAAGGCTGACTTGAAGTGCTTCGACGGACCAGCCATAATGGTTAGTCCTGGAGTTAATCCACCGTCGATGCGACCCGAGAGCGCTACGTTCACCATTGGAACGCTAGTTGTAATCATATCTTTACGATTATAGATCTTACTTTCAGTGAGTACTGAAGATAGTTCGATCGTAGAATTCTTGATAAGGCGATTGATAAGAGACAATGTGATACTCCATGTTCACGATCTAAGTATATCTAAATATAATATAGTATACAACTTTTTGGTATATATGTCAATCTTTTTTATGCAGTATTCGTTTATTTTTTTAGTATCCAATGACAAGATTTATCATTAATATGATTACCGTGTATCAAAGTGCACCCCAATTCAGCTGCTATATTTCTAACTAAAAGAGTCATTTTTGGTTTGTCTGATTCAACATTTCTTCTAGGATAATAATTTCTACCAAAAATCATTCCATTAGGTTTTAATAATGGCAAAAGCTTTCTTATTAAACTATAGAACAATTTGTCATATCCATTAAAGCGATTTGTAGCGATATCGCAATAGATGAAGTCCCATTCTTTAAAGATTCTTTTATCATCAGAGGTTTCATTTAATTTTATGTTTATTATTTCAGCGTCAACGTTGTACATCTTTAAGAAAAATTCTAGATTTTCTTCATTATTTTCAATATTATGAACGCTCGTGTAGGGCAGACATTTTTCCATAAGAAAAGAAAAGATGAAGGCATCTACAATGACTATGTTTGGTGAGTCAGCAAACTTATTAACAATTATGGCTTCAGCTCCAAGACCAACACCCAGCATAAGCACATCTGCATTGGATGGAAGCTGAAAACTCTGTTCAACTATTTCAAGGAGAAATTCTTTTTCGCATTGTGTTGGAACCGTAGAATGAAGATCATCTATAAATTTCATTTTTTTCTTATAATCCAATAAAGATTTTCACTTTTATTATCAAAATCAAATTCAATAGCATCATTCAATTCATAGAATAATGATTCTACTATTGGAGTCATCTTAAAATCTGGTTTTGTAAAATAAAAGAAATCGTCTCCCATTAGAATTCCACCATTATTTAACATATTCCACAATTTCTTAAGCATTTTTTTTATCATATAGAATTGTGGAATAGCTTCTCCATTGTCTTCGCAGTCATAATATATGAAATCCCAGTTAGCGCCAATCTCGTCAATGATTTTAGTTTCATAGATATTTTTATCAAATACATCATCTACATATACATCAAAGTCTTTGCAATGTTTCAAATAATCTTGACGAGTGTTACTTATTTCGCCGCGGTCTTCAAATTTTATTTTAAATTTCCCTTTAGCTAATCCTCGAGCCCGATCTTCAAATTCGTTTTCATACCATACGTCAATCGAGGTTATCTTACAAGTCGGACACATTTTTTTTATTACTATAGTTTCTGCGCCTTGACCTGGACCAAGGATTAAAACTTTGGAGAAAGGCTTTAACTTCGAAGCCTCTTCTCCTATCTTTAGTAGATCTTTTTTATGTTTGTAAGTCGGAATTGTTTTTAGAATTTTTTCAATCAAGTCTTCCAAATGCCCATTTCCTTTCTACACACCACCAACATTTTCCGCAATGAGGTTGAGTAAAATGTGTTTTTCTACTTTCACAACTTCTCGTGATTGGAAAAAGCGTATCAGTTAATCCATAATAGTTATACAATTCGGCGATAGCTTTCTTATTCACATTAGCAAAAGGAACATATGAGTTCTTTCTTTTGATGGGCTTTATGCCTAAAGATTTTTCTCTATTAGCCATGCCATCCCAGCCATTGTCAAGTACAAGTTTGACGTCAGCATCTGGGTTTTCAGTTATTCCAGTGAAGTGAGTTTGTATAATGCCGTTATTTCTCAATAGTCTTGTATACTCAGTTAGTTCTTCGGCATAAGTGTCAGGATTAACTAATTCAGGTTTTATTTGGTGAATATAGAATTGCACTCCAACTTGTTTTTCGATAAATCCAATTACTCTGTGAGCAAAAATATGTTGGTAAGGTTTGGCCGCATTAATGGCTGTGAATGGAATCAGATCTATGTCTCGCACATCTCTTTTATACAAGGCTAACATGTACGACAGGATCGCGCTGTCTGCTCCTCCTGAAATCTTTATTCCAACTTTAGAATATTTCTCAGGAACATCGATGATTATTTCACCCTGAGACGTTTCAACTTTAATCATCCAAAGAACCCTTCAATAGATGCTTTCTTTTCAGTCTGCCATCCAATCGCATCGAGGATCGTCTTGAGAGGATCGACGAAAGTTTTAGCATATTGCAGCTCATAGTCTATATATGTTTCAAGACCAAGCTCAGGAGGTAGAGCGCCAAGTGTTGCAATAACGTTTTCGCGGATTGGATTAGGAAGTTTCATATAGCAGAACTTAATCTTGTCGCCTTCTTTGATTAGTTCATAGCGATTATTGAGTTTCTTTTGCTTGATGAAGTGATTGTACAGAAGAGCACCACGAACTTGAATAGGCGTGCCTTTCCTATAAATTCCATCACGATCACCATATTCGCCGAGACCTTTGCAGCCACGAGGGAACGCGACTTCTTCGTACGGGAGCTTATAGAACTTCTTACGGAATTCATCGATGAATTCTACTACGTCTCGTTCAGACTTTTCAATGATAATCTTGATACACTTCTTGATGTTTTCGCGACAGGCTTGAGGTGTCGATGATCTTACTGCTTCGATTCCAACAATCTTAATCTTAGGTTCAGAGTAAGCAACACCTTCGTTGTTCCACACATTCAAGATGTAGTGCTTCTTCGCGGTCCATATACCTTTATCGGCGATGGCTTCACGCTTCATCTTCATCTTTTGAGAGTAGGCATTAACATATCCGCTAAGGCGCCCATAGCATAACTCAATATAAGGTTCAAGCTTCCCATCAATAGCCTCGTCCAAGAATTTGACGATTTCAGGTGTAGGATGCTTCTCGAGGCCGCATTTATTGACCAACGAGTCAAGCGTAATGTACATAGAATCCGTATCGCATGCAATGACATAGTCTTTGTCTTTCGTTTTAAAGAGTTTGTTTAGATACTTATTCATATCGCGCGCGATCCACATAATCGCCAACTGACCAGAAAGAGTGATAGACTCAGCAAGAGTGTCATCATACCAACGAAAATATTTATTCGATAAAGCACCATAAGCTGAGTTCAATTGGATCTTTCGCGCAAGTTGCATATTGTGGTTCTGCGCAATGATCTTTTCAAGTTCAGGAGTAGGTGTCTTCTCGTATTGTTGTTTTGCTTCGAGCATTCTATTCTTATACACGACGCGATCGTTATACATTTTTTCCATGAGCTTAGGAAGAAATCCTTGTTTACTGCGATCAAACATAACACCTGAACCAGTAACCGCTACGTTTCTGGCAATAATCTCATTCTTAATTTGTGGTTCGTCGAGGTAGCCATCCATGATCCTTTCGACTGAGGTTTCTTCACTGAGTGGAAGTCTGCCGGCGAAAGTTTCAGGAGAGATGTTGTATTGCATAATTAGATGAGGGTAGAGAGAATTCAAGTCGAATGACACAACCCACTTGTGCATGCCTAAGATAGGATCTTTAACGTAGCCACCAACAATGTTCTTGTCTTTCTTTGACTGTTTAGTTTGTGGAATGACGACGTGTTGACCAATTAGATAGTTGTGAATGATCACATCCCAGATGCGAACGGATCCAAAAACATCTTGGTAGTTTACCTTTGCGTCGTAGGCAATAGCAAACACCTGCTCAATTAACTTAAGCTTATCGTCGAGCTTTGCAACGATCTCGACATCGCGGATGTTATACTCAATAAACTTTTGGAAGTCATTCCTGTAAAGCTCGAGCAAAGAACCGTGTTCCGAATAGTCGATCTTTTGAATGCCGAGTTCAATCTGACCGATATAGTCGAGACGATAAGACTCTTGGTTCGTGAATGAAAACTTTTTGTAAGCTCGCATATAGTCGAGCGAAGTGATACCCATGATGTCGTAGAACTTAGTTCCCTGATCATCTCGATCCTCCACCATATTCCATGGCGAAAGCTTTTTGTACATCTCACCGCCAAGAATTCGTTGAACTCGGTTAACGATATATGGAATATCAAACCCATCGATGTTCCAACCGGTGACTACGTCAGGCGATAACCAATCTGATCGCCATAGATCTAGAAACTTGAGAAGAAGCCGCATCTCATCTTCACACTTGAAGTACTTAATCTTCTCGTTATCAGTTACAAACTCGCCACAACCCAATACAATGTAGATGTCGTTTTTCTTTATGGTGATCGCCGTGATAGGTTTTTCGGCTGTATAAGGATCTGGAAATCCATCGTCAGAAGCAACCTCAATGTCGATGTTAACGACTGACACCATCTTTGGATCATAGTCGATCTCGCCGGTGTAGTAATCATTGAGGAAAGGATATAGCCATTGCGTCATACCGCAGATTTCAAACCCATCTACGTTTGCGTATTGACGAGCAAAGTCTCGAGCTTCATTTGGACGATCGAAGTAGATCTTATCCATAGCCTTACCCTGCAGAGTTTTAAACTCTGCATCTGTTCGCTTTGAATTTACGAAGAGATAAGGCTTGCATGGAATTTTGCGCTGAATTCTTTCACCGTCTTCAAATCCACGGAGAAAGATTGTGTCATAATGTAAGAATGCGTTTGTATAGAACTTTGTCATAACTTTATAATAATCCAAACTCACCAATTTGTCAACTAAAAAGAGGGGGAAAATCCCCCTCTTAATCACTTTAGTTATAGACTATAGTCTTCAGTTACCGGCCGTTTTAATCGACCAAGAACTATGTCTGGAGATGCGGTCGATGTCATAGCGGCTAAGACCGATGTCTTGCAAGTCTCTATCCGATAAAGAATTCAACTCTTTGCGAGTACGATTTTCTTTTTCTTGACGCTGAAACCAGTTATCGATGTCTTTAAAGATTCTAATGAGCAACTTATTTTCCTTCAGATAGGAAAGTCTTTTCAGACTTTGATTCTTCAGTCGGTTCATCAATCTCAATCTTCTTCGACTTCTTTGAATCTGGGATGATGTTCTCGAGCCAGATCTTCAGCATGCCATTCAGAAGTTGAGCGTTTTTGATTTCTACCGTGTCTGATACGTTAAAGGTTCTTGAGAAAGCGCGGTCGGCGATTCCCTTATAAAGATAGTGACCACCTTCTTGATCGGATTCAATCCTACCCATAATCGTAAGAGTTCCATCGTTAATCTCGACGTCGAGGTGTTGCTTACCAAAACCTGCTACTGCAATTTCGATAACGTACTTGTTCTCGTCTAACTTAACAATGTTGTATGGCGGGTAATTGGGCAGAGACCTGGAGATTGATTGAGAAATCTCATTAAATCTTTTTACGATTGGCTCATAGCCAACAAAGTATCTAGAATCAAAGAATTTAGTGTGAAGCAAATTAGATGCATTGATGTCAGTCATATAGACCTCCTATTAAGCAAGGTTGATGTTTCAGTGGTTCCATTAGGCAACCACTCGTTATATATAATACCTTTTGGTCAAAATGTCAATAGTAACCATTAATTTTTTGAATACCGCCATGTCACTACGTCGTCGTAATTCTTCTGAGGCCAGTCTTTATAATAGCCCTGCTTAGTGAGTTGTTCAGACGCTCTGTTTAATTTTGATAGTTTCTGTATAGCAATAAAACCCCATTTGCCGTGATTCATATTTTCGCCAAATAGAATCTCATCTTTCTCTGGATGGTCTTCAAGAGCTACTAAGTCGCGCGGCATCATTTCAGCATTTGCTTCTTTCGTAAGATTCTCTAGAACATCGAATGGAATTGAACCTTTCGAGAATCCAATGACAGAAACTTCTTTCTCTAACTTGAAATCACTATAAATCTCAATCAGTTCATCGACTGAGTTTATAAAATACCATTCTATATTGTCACTAATTAAAGCACTCTTTGCAAATGGACACGGGATAGCTTTCATATTTTCATTGTAAACGCTAACCCAATCAATTATCCATTTACCAATATCTTCTTTAAATTCAGTAATCAATTTGTGATCCTTTTAGATAAATACATTTGTGATGAGATTTGATTTTATAGATCATGTTTAGTTATACTATAACAAATATGATTTAAATCAAAGGAATGATTAAATGACTAAAGCGCTTGAAAAAGATTCAAAATATAACAAACACGATGCTAATGGCGACGGTATTGTTAGCGATGAAGAAATGACAAAAATAGAAAAGTTAGTTGAGTTTGAGGAAAAGATGGCTGAGTTTGAAAATAAAGACAAAAAAGAAGACCAACTTCGCCATATGGCTTGGATGGCAATGGCAAGCATGGTTTTATTTACCGGTATTCTTTTCTCTCCAATCATATCTATCGAAAAACTTGACGCTCTTGGTGCTATCATTCAAATGTTCTACATCGCCCAAGCCGGCGTAGTAGCTACATTCTTTGGTGCTAATGCTTACATCAGTAAGTAATCACCGTACGAATTGCTTCTCGAAGTGGTCATGATTTACTGAACAGGTCTTGGCGCACATCATCAACTTTCCTTCGGCAATTGATGGTGCGCCCCAAGATTTTTCAATCTTTTCGAAGAAACCGCTTTCAAAAACTCCCCTGATGCCATGAACTTTGGCACTAATTTCATCTTTATCATCGATGATATGTTTGAAAAGTGGACTGTCTTTATAGTTTTCAACTTCTGAATCATACATCGCAGGTCCGCCTAGCCAACAGCATGGGACCACTAAACCTTCGGCGCTGATATACAGAGACTTCTGTTTAACAACTTTACAGCCAATCTTAGTATTGTCTAAGAACTCATCCCAACTTCCAAATTTTTCTATTGCTTGATTTTTAAATTCGTTTACTTCATGAACGAATTCTTTCTTCTGTGGTTGACTCAGGTTCTTATAAGACATCTTTCCAGCAGGCCAGCGATTTGTACGCTTGGGGATGAAAGACTTAACACCAAGTTTTTTAGCTAATTCTCGTGCTTCTTCAACCTGGTGTTCGTTGTGCTTAAAGACAAGAAAGTGCCATTCGGCGTTTCCACCGGCACCAATAAAAGATTCCATAGCATTAATAACACGATCCCATTGAACGTTTTCACGATAAATGTGATTGGTGTCTTCGAGTCCATCTACAGAAAAAGTTACTCCTCCTCTGTATAATACGGAGGCTAAGTCTTTCCACCAGTCTGAGTTGCGCGCACCACCATTCGTAAACATACTTAAATTCATCGATGGATTGGTATACCTGAAGTGTTCGAACACTTCAAGCGTATCTTTAGCCATGATAGGATCGCCATAGTTGCCGCACATAAACATTATTGAAAGTTGCTTAATGAAATCTTTTTCAAAGATATCTTTGCAATCTTGAAGTGTCAGTTCGCTGTTCGTAAGATGCTGCAGCATAGAACCATTAGGCCCACGATTTCTAGCGCACATTGAACAACCTGCCTGACACTTCTCAGTTATCTCGAGGTGCAGTGTTTTTATGTCTTCATACTTATACATTAACGGTCAAATTCATGCTGCCTTCACGTTAAAGTTAAAGAATTGACCATCGCGGTTTAGCTTACTAACCGCAGCAACCCAATCGTTTGCATCTCTTTCAGAGATAAAGTGTAGTCGATCCTTAATGGTCAAAGCTTTCAAGTTTCCTTTGTTAAAGTACTTTTCGAACTCTACCACGTACTTATAAGTAAGCATCAAGTATCTCCATACTGTATTTCTATATATCTCATTATACTGCAGTGAGATATAATTGTCAACTAAAAAATGGTAGACGGGGTAGGATTTGAACCTACGATCGAGGCGTTATGAGCGCCCAGCTTTTACCACTAAGCTACCCGTCCAAAGATTTTCAGTTTACCGTCCGGGTGGGAAAGACGCCATGTAACTGGCGTATTGTTCTTTAGTCATGAAATATTCAATAATTTTTTCAAAAGCCACGATCATACTATCCAACTCTTCTTGAGTGTCATATACTAACTGCAGATCGCGTCGATCTTCGCGAAGGTGATCATAAGATCGCTTGAGTTCATCCAAAACGATTTCATCAATTTGATCATAGTTAAGTTCAAATGTAAGTTTAGTCATCATTTGCTCCATTAAGCTGCTTCTGAAAAGTTTGCAAATTCTACTGCAGATTCAAGCGCTTTGATCTTGCGCTGGCGATTCTGTCCGTACCAAGCCGACTTGAGTCGTGAGTCTGCTGAGTGACCAAGGAGGTGGTCAGTGGTGTAAGTGACTGCGTTGAAAGCCTGCCACCAAGAACCGGCGCCATATTCGTGGCCAGGTTGAGTCTCAAGAATTTCTAGAGCCTGAGAAGCGGGGCGCGAAAGAGGAATATCAGCGCCATATTCCTCTTTAATATCATTCTTAGACATCGATGGGAAGATCTCACGCAGATATTCAGTCACGGTGTCAGTAGTAATTTTCTTTGTCGAGAGGTATTTTGCTACATCGACATAGGTACCCATTTGCTTACTAGCCATGCCAAGTGTATTCTTGACCATCTCAGCGTCAAACTTGCTGCGGTGGTTCAGGCGAACCATCATATCAGAAGTGCCTTTAAGAGCCATAGTCAGTGTGTTATTGCAGACTACTCGAATACCAGTAAAGCGAATGTCCACACACTTCCCGTAAGTGTGCGGGTTCGAGAACAAGAGGTAGGGTTCTACACGATCGCCGCTGACAATCTCAAAAGACTCTTTGATTTTAGCAAGAGCCCAGACGCTTTTGCCGCCATCGAGCGAACCAGCCGTATGCATCTCCATGCCGCCTTCCATAACGAAGTCGTTGAAGAATTCGAAAGCCTGATGGTTCTGAACAGGTTCCCATTCGCCTGAAACTGTTGTCAAGACTTTATGGTCTGACGAACGAATGAGCGCGTAGTCAGATGTTGGGATAAGTTCGTCTTTATACTCACAGAAGGTTGGAACCTTCTCAACAGTCCAGTCAAGACCAGCTTTCTTAAGCATCATGTCAGGCGTAAGCTCATTATGCACAGGAACTCCAAGTCCGTGCCAGGGGGTTTCGCCAGCATATGCCATAGTTTCTACTAGGTGTGCCATTATGTATTTCCCGTGTATGATGTTTTGTTGTCGACGTTAACGTATGATTTTTCGAAATACATTACGCTGCCTCCAACATTTGAAGTGGAACCGTATAGTTGATGCGCTTCGGGCTGGTGACCTCGACAGTCGCTTTTTTGATTTTGATGGCTTTGATCACACCGGCATAAGTGATGCCACCATGTGAAAACTTAACTTGCATTCCAGGTGCCATGGCACGCTTTGCTGCTTGAGCCAAGGTATCACGGCGAGCAGCCGTTGCATCGTAAATCTTGTGAAGATCTTCGTTGGAAGCTTTCGACAAGATGTAGGAGATAGCGAGCGCGAGATCTTTATTCATGGTGGTTTCCTTTTCCATACCTTACTCTTAGATACTATCAAAGTTTCAACAGAATGTCAACCATTATTTTTGAAAAAAATGATTATGCGGTGTTTTTTTCAAAAGCAATGTCAGGATGATTGTAACCATAAGTATCACGAGTACCCATCAAATCTTTCTGTTGTATATGTGACTTCATGGCCCGCGCGGTACCAAATATTTTACGCACGATCTGAGGCTGTGTCACAGTCAAATTCATCACGGAGTTTTTCAGCACATCTCGGTATTCTTTCGGAAGTGCATCATAGAGTTCCATAGTACGTTGTAGAGTAGATTTTTTTACTATATACTCAGATTTTCCGTTATTGTTCACAGCCACGATGATTGGTTCCTTTTCAAGTTCTTATACATTGCTTCGCGACGTTCTTTTTCTGCTTTCACCAATTCGTGGGGGTAAAAGTCTTCGCGAACAAAATGATCATACCAGATGCGATCCTCATCGCGGTCGGTCTCATCCATGTAACCTACTAGTTCACCTTTATGATATAGGCAATTGTCACCATGAGCAGTGAAGTCGTTCTTCTTCTGGACCACGTAAAGTTGATATCCAGTCACTAGTAGAAATTTCTTTTCCATGGTTTCTCCATATACCTTACTTCTAGATACTATCAAACTTTTGATAGATTGTACACAGAAAAATGTAGTTCTAACAAAAATATTTTATGCAATAGAAACAATAGTTTATATGTTCATTTTTTTACAGAGACCAAAAATGATAAATATCAATGGCATGATGGGCTTGTCATCATTTCAAGTACTTTGCGATGAATATTATTCAACAATGAGGAAAGACATGAAAAAAATACTTCTAGCAATTACTATATCAATATTGGGTTCAGCTGCGCTTGGTCAGGCGAATGATCCAATAGTTACTGAGTCTACTTCAACTGTCGACTCAACTTCACAAACTACTGTTAACTCCCCTCCCCCGACTGCTGCTTCACCATCGATAAACTCGACTAATAGTGACCTTTGCCTTACTGGAACTTCAGGTGCTGTACAGACTCAGATTCTAGGCGTCTCAGGTGGTTCTACAACAATCGACCCAACCTGCGAACGTTTAAAGATATCTAAAACCCTGTATGACATGGGTATGAAAGTGGCAGCTGTAGGTGTTATGTGTCAAGACCCACGGGTGTTTGAAGCCATGATCAATGCAGGTACGCCCTGCCCAGTCAATGGCATGATTGGTCCAGAAGCTTTGGCTGCATGGAATGAGAAGCCTGAGATGAAGCCAGAAACAATTGAGGGAGCGATAAAAAGAAATGAAGGCAGTTCAAAACTACTTCTTCCTATTCTTGCTATTGTGGTTGCTGCCGCTCTCGCAACCAACTAACGCTCAGACTACCGTCGATCCAATCACAGGGCAGGTATCGATTGTTATCGATCCTGCCACTGGCCAAACTCTGAACATTACTCAGAATCAGCCTTTAGATGAAATCAAAAACAATCCTACAGCAACCAACGTTAGTCCGTGGTTAGGAGACGATGGTAGAATAAATTTAACTCTGCCATTTCAGTTTGAATATTACGGTGAACAATTCAATCACGTCTGGATGATGTCTAATGGCGTTCTTAGCTTCACCGGCAATGGTGGTGGTTATTGTTGTAATGGTGAAGATATATCGGCGATGGCAGACGCTGGTCAGACGCAACACAACTATATTATCGCCGCGGCTTGGAGTGATTTATTCACTTTAGGACAGAATGCATATTATCTGGGCACACAAGAAAGCGCTACCTTTGGTTGGTATGGCGTATTCGAATATTACGATCCGAATAATCTAAACAGTTTCGAAATAGAACTATATAGTTCTGGTAACATAGACTTGCGTTATGGCGGCATAGATATTGTTAATCATAATGTGTCAGCCGGAATCACAGGTGACTTATCACAGGGCGAATACGTTGATCTTTATTATGGTCAGGGATTCAGTCTTGGAAGTCCTATTAATCCAGATTCAGGTGAAGGACCCGATCCATGTGATTCGAATCCTTTATCATCACCGTCCTGTTCTGGTTATCAACAGGCGTACTATAGTCAACAATGTTCGATAAGTGCACTATATGACACGGGCTGTCCTGGTTATCAGGCGGCCTATTACAACCAACAGTGCTCAATTAGTCCATTGTATGATGTTGGTTGTCCTGGTTATCAATCAGCATATTATAACCAACAGTGCTCACTCAACGCTCTATACGATTCTGGTTGTCCTGGTTATCAGGTGGCCTATTACAACCAACAGTGCTCAATTAGTCCATTGTATGATGTTGGGTGCGATGGATACGAACAAGCATATTACAACCAGCGGTGTTCGAATAATGCTCTCTATGATGTTGGTTGTACTGGTTATGCAGCAGCGCTTTTCCAACAAAATTGTTCTGCAGATCAATTGTTTGATTCAGAGTGTCCTGGATTTTCTATAGCTATGGCAATGAAAATAGCTCAAGAACAGCAGGAGAAAATGTTTGAACAGGAATTTGCAGTTAGTTTAACTGCAATAGAAAACGTTGCAGAAACTACTGGCGATCCAGTACTCGATCAACTATTATCTATACTTCCAGAACCAATTGAGTTAGCTTCTATGCAAGATGAAATTGTTCAAACCATAGTCGTAGAACAAATAGCCGCATCTGAACCTATGGAAGAACCAACCTCAGAAGATCAAGTTGCTGCGGAAGAAATGATGGCAGAACTTGTTGGTGAAAAATCTTCAGATGGAGAAGACAAATCAACAACTGGCGAAAAGCCAAGCGCTGAGAAGCAAAAAGCTGCGGTTGCTGCTAAAATAGCTGAGTTGAAAAAAGAAATGGCGAGTGGTGAAATGTCAGCTAAAGATGTTGCTGCTATCCAAGCTCAAATATCGATGCTTCTGGCTTTCGTCCCTGGTTTCGATCAATATTATATAGTCATGCCCGATTCCCCGTTCTATCAACAAGAACAGGCGTATAAGAATGTAACTATACCGGATAGCAAAAACTCTGCCCGTCTTGGTTTAGCATCTGAAATGAAATTCAATGAAATGGTTCAAATGCAATACAACAGGAGAAAATAATGTCCATAGTGCCCGACGAAGATATTTCTTTAGAAGAAAAAGTTGCTAACACTGAGTTTAGCATCGGCAAATACAAAATGACCCCGATGAAAATCATCGGAGTCATAACATTCATTTCAACTATACTTGGTTTCTTGTATGGTGCGTTTGAAGTTTATAAAGACTATACGAATATGAAAGAACAGATCCAGAGTTATGTTGCTCCAGATCTGTCTTCATTTCAAGAACAAATCTCTGTGCTCGATGCCAATATGAAGAAGTTACAGGAGTCTGTGATTGAAGCCCGTGACTACACCCGTGACATTAAAGTTGACTTGAAAGGTGACATCGACCGTATCGAGTCAGTGGTTGACAAGACTGAACAACGTGTTAAAGATTCAGAAGCTGACGTAAGAGCTATGATTGACCTTGCAGAGACTCGCTTTGATACTAAGCGCGATCAACTCTCGTCTCAGACTGAAAGCAAACTGCGTTCAATTGAAGACGATCTGAATAACAAGATTCAGACTGCTTTAGATAATCCTTTAGCGCAGTAATCAATATTTAAGATAAGGGTGGACTTCCTCTTCATCACTAAGTTTGAAGCGAACTCGATTTTTCAAAGCGTCTTTAGCTTGCTTGTGTTCATATGCTACTTCTCTTACATCAGGATGTAAAGATATAATCAGTGCCATAAAAGCAGCAATCAATGCCTCTGCTCGTATCGCAAGCCAAAATATCATAACAAACTCATGCGTGAACAAAAACTTAATATCCCAAAATAGAAATGCAAATGCCAATGGAAACATCGCAGACATTAAAGCTATCGTACCAAAGATTGCAGAAAATACCATTAAGAAAGTTTTTACTCGAGTCATTCTATTTCTCCTATACGCTAACACGAACCCAATAATGGGTCTTTGAAGTTAATTCTACCCACCAGTCATTCAATAGGTCATTCATGTGTGTGTAGTGAGCTTCTGTGAAACTCTTATCTTTGGTTCTTACGGCAAACATTTTACTTCTCCGTAGCAGGGTGCAAGTGTATAGAATCAACGCGGTACGCATAATCATCGTACATTTTATCGAGTTCGTCAACATACTTACTAGCATCGACGTGGTTGTCAAATGCGGCGACCGCATTAACAAATTGTGTTTGGCGGTAATACCGCATTACTACATAGATCATTTTTGTAAATCCTCGTAATCAGTTCCAGTAGTTACTATAAGATCTGGAACATCTTTGCCAGTAAAGTAGTCATGCTGTCGAACTATGTATTCACGTAGTCGTTTGATCTCGTCAGCGGCTTCAAGGAGTTCGGCGCAGATTGGCGTCATGTCATACGGGCCGTTTGCTGCATCCTGTAGCCGCTTGATCAGATCGTCACTCATTCCTTGTCCTCCTCGGTCATAGTCATTTCTTCTAGGATCATGAAAGTGTAGCCACCAAAGCCGTAATGCTTGACATAGCGCGCCACTGCCTCAGTAGCCTGCACTCGAGTCTCATACCCGTTGCGACTGACTAGGACTGTGGTGTTATAGTAAGGCCCGACTTCTTCATGGGCGATCTTCAACAGACCGTCCTCGGTGCGCTTAGCGACGTAATATCGGTATTCTAGTTTCATCCATTCACTCCTACTTTAACGAACCGCGAAGCCCACACTATTCCATCGGGCGCCATCATGGTCATCTGACGGGGGTGCACTGACCTGGTCGGTTTTGCGTCCCACCAAGCCCAAGCCTCGTCAGCGGTTTCAAACTCGACAGAAGACCAGTTCCCATGCTCGAGGGGGGTCTCTGTCACGAACTCGGTCTTCATAACCCATCCGGTCATCTTAGTCCTCTTTAAATTGCTATTGCTTCTGCGGTCAACTCAATCCGCTCATACCAAGCCTTGACCGTTTCTTTATAGGTCAAGCAACGATCGACGGCGCGAATTGCTTTTGATTTTTCAGCCACGAACCATGAGTCACGGGAGATTGGTGAGCGCGCGTGGTCTTTGCTTTCGACTATAATTTTATAGCGTACTTTCATTCTCAGTAAGCCCTTTCTCTGAGCATCTCTTCCTCGCGGAGCTTTGCTTTAGCGAAGACGGCAACGTAAGTGCCTGCGCGGATACAACTTCCAATGCCACGCCGACCCAGCCAAATGCCATTTACATTCCAGAAAGTCCAATTTTGTTCCCAGTTTTCCATCTCATTCACCTTTTCTATACCTTACTCTTAGATACTAACACACCTTCCATGGATTGTACACAGAAAAATGCAGTTCCAGCAAAATATATTTTGTTAAAAAATTAGAAAAAAGACTGTCTTTGGCCTTCACGGTGTAGTTCAGCAGTAACACAATGAGTACCACCATCCCAGAAGAACCTATGTCTCATTGGAGCTATATGTGGAGTTATGCCATAACGTTCAAATGCTTTAAACGCCTGTTCGTTATAGGATCCTACGATGACGTTTTTTGGATCTACCATTAGAACGTTAACATCGAAGATAGTTTCCTCAACGTATCCGACCCAGTCTTTAAGCCAGTGCTCAACATATTCTATGATATCATCATCTTCAGATACTCCTGGGATAAACCACTTTCCATGGTTTTTCGACTTAAGAGTCATCCATTCGCGCATTGAATTCATTCTATTTTGTTCAAAATAAACTACTTCCCAATCTGGAAAAGTCTTGTCATACGCGTCTGCGTCGTACGCGCTGAAAATAAGTCCCGGCTTTAGAGGACTAAAGACCCCATCAATATGCCCACCCGTGGTAACAGCATGCGTATTATAGTCTTGGAGATAGGTATTCTTCATTATGTCAATGGAATCTAAGACACGCCAATCAGTCATCTTATGTTTAGTACCAAAGAATAGGTCTTTACCAATCCTGAAAATACCGTTAACCTTGATCCAGGCTAAGTCTTCGTCGCTCTGATTGTTAATAACCGTATTACCTTTTGAGGCTACGTAGTCTAAGATACCCTGCCAACATACGTCAAAGTTTACAATTTTATCATGATTTGACCAGTTGTTAACTTTCTGATTCACTCTAAAGTAAGGAAAAAGAAAGAACTTATCGCCAATCATAATCATTTGATCGCGTGGAATAGAACTTACTGGCGCTGGAATGGGAATATTCTTATCGATGTATTCCTGTGGTACTACGTTTGGAACATCTGGCCGCAATACTTCTACGTCAAAAGACTTTAATACTTTGATTAGAGATTGATAGTCTTCTTCGGTTTCAGTAGCTATCTTTTCGAAAAGATTCCTCATCTTCGAATTCTTCATAAACGAATAAAATTCTGGAGGATAGTTTTTACCGACTACGCAAACTTTTAGCGGATCCCATTCCTGGTGTACACTGAGCATATTTTCAATTTCCTTGAATCTTAATTATTTCCCACGTACCATCGTATTTTTCAACTAATGCGGTGCAGCTTTCGACCCAGTCCCCGCAATTCATATACTCAGTACCATCAAACGTAGTTATATTAGCGTGATGTATATGCCCACAGATGATTCCATCAGTGCCACAGTTTTTTGCATAAGTTGATAGAGTCTCTTCGTAAGATCCGATGAAGTTTACAGCAGACTTAACTTTGTATTTCAACCAAGCGCTGACAGACCATCTAGGAAGATTTAAAAAATCCATGAGCCTATTGAACATAACGTTCATAACTATCGATGTATCGTAAGCCCAGGATCCAAGATACGAAAGCCACTTTGCGTGGTTTATCACAACATCAAATTGATCGCCATGAACTACTGAGTATGTTTTACCATTAAGTGCCCAATAAACATCAGAAGATACGAGTTTGATTTTACCGAATTCGTTTCCACAAAATGGTTTAAGAAACTCATCGTGATTTCCTGGGATGAAAACTACATTCACCCCTTTACGCGCTTTGCGAAGGAGTTTCTGAACTATGTCATTGTGTGATTGTGGCCAGTACATCTTAGATTTCATGGCCCAGCCATCTACTATATCACCAACCAAATATAAATTTTCACATTCGAACGTTTTCATAAAGTTAAGGAACTCGTCGGCCTGAGACATACGAGTTCCTAAATGAATGTCGGATATGAATACTGACTTATACTTTACCGATTCCCGATAGTGTACTTTGTCACCAGGTTCCATTGCGACTTTTCCTTGTACGCTATTATCTTCACTTGGTTTATGGGTGCTAGAGGCTCTTGAATTTTAGATTTATCGATGATCTCGATTAGCGCCCATTCGTCAAGAAGCAATGCAATCCTGTTTCTACGGGACATATCAGTCTCAGAAAAGTCAGCTGGTTTACCATCGAGCATGAATAGTTCTTTGAAGTGAACGATGTAATATCGTCCCTGCTTATGGAATATATGGCACGATTGATAAAGAGTGTTGTCTTTTTTGGAAGCGAGACCAATTCTGGAAAGTGTTTCTTTAACTTTGAGAAAATCTTCCGGAGATCTAAGTCGAACTTCGACCAGTTGGCTTAGATTGAACATTGAGACCGCCCTTTATTAGTTTTTGTTTTATAAGGTCGATATGTTCTTTTGTAAGGATACTACATGCTTCAAGAGCACGCTTGTAACTTATGTTGTAGTATTCCTGCACGCACTGAACATCAGGTTCTTCAATGGTTTTTGACCATTTAGAGAACCTTTTACCTTTTCTAATACTATTTATAAGATAATCATTTTGCAACTGTTTTTCAACGGTGTTGTTAACGTTCATCTCATTGGCATACAGAATAGTATCGATAAAGTAAGACAGTGCGCGGTTGACAAGGAATGGATTATACGACTTCTCCGCGAGCTCAGGATTTTCTGATTCGCGGATCATGTCTTTCTTAGACATGTTTATAGCATTGACGAAGTCAAAAGGACTCATGTGAACTCCACTGACATCATGACTTCAGTTAGAAAGGCTGCCGTATTGATCTCATGATCGGCTACAAACGCAGCTTGATATTGATATTTGGCAATAGTAAGTACGAGTTCGGGGATCGACTTTGGACCAACTTTCTCATAGGCAGTATCATAGAATTTGCGGAAGAGTGTAGAAGAATCCATATCGGAGTTCTCACCAACCCACTTACGCATCTCGCCAAACTTTTTCTGTTTTAGAATGTTAATCAGATCAGAAAAAGCAGATTCGCTATAATTAGCAAAAATACCGGTATCGATAGTCCCATTTACAGAATAGCGCTGTAGTTCGTTAAGGACGCGGCGCCAGTCGGGAAGGTAACGCTGAATGAGTTCGGCGATTACAGTCTTATCATACTTCACTCCATTTCCATCGAGAATTGAAAGTACGCGTTTGAAGAATTGTGTTGCGAGTCGAGGAAGATCCGCTTTGGAAATTTTGAACTCGACCACGGAACAGCGAGAGTGAAGGGGTTCAATGATTCTGTTTTTAAAGTTACAGGTAAGTATGAACCCACAGTTCCTTGAATATTCTTCCATGAAATTACGTAGAGCCGGCTGTGTTGAGTTTGCATTAAGGTAGTCGGCTTCGTCCAAGATGACGTATTTTCTTCCGCCAGTAAAAGATACTGAGGAAGCAAATTGCAGGATTTCGTTACGGAGTGTGTCGATGTTTCCATTCATACTACCATTAATTACAATATAATCGGCCCCGATCTGCTCGAGCATAGCCCGAGCGACCGTAGTTTTACCAACACCAGCGCCACCCGTCAAGAGTAGATTTGGGATTTCTTTATTCTCCACGAATTTCCGGAAGGTATTTTTCAATTCTTCCGGAAGCACGCAGTCTTCGATAGTCTTTGGTCGATATTTTTCTACCCAAAGAAACTCTTCCATGATCACCCCTGATATTTGCTATTGGACTCAGTAGCTACATAATAACTAATTTTATCGGAAGTGTACAGGGCTAATCCTTGCGATGAGATCTTTACGTTGTAGTTTGCCGGAATAAGCTTAGTAATATTATCGGCTTTAAAGAACATATCGAAGTGCTTGTCAGTTTTACCAACATCGATGCTAAAGGTATCGCCAGTCGAGTTCTTAGGGTTCAGGGCGTATACGCGAATAACCTCTTCATCTCCTTGAACACTAATATCTGGAACTTGAAGAACGCCAGTAGCTCGTACGACTTTCT
>Ga0209088_10000510_pt1 | contig 27279 bp, 35 predicted proteins | sample S_140625_EF_Meta_FD_187324 | JGI IMG/M metagenome (GOLD analysis project Ga0209088, IMG submission 187324) | Freshwater microbial communities from Lake Simoncouche, Canada to study carbon cycling - S_140625_EF_MetaG (SPAdes) (version 2) | ecosystem: Environmental > Aquatic > Freshwater > Lake ... | reverse complement strand
ATCGTTAAATTCTTTAGAGAAAATCCTAACGACCTCCTTAACTTGATTCCAAAGACCAAGGAGGAAGAGTTCTATTCTAAGCTACGTGAAGCTGCTTTTCAAAACTACGAAAATGGAGAAGAGGTTTATTTAACTCGAGAACAAATTATTGAGATTTGTGCTAATATTCATGGTAAGACTAATAAGGTTGTAAAAGAGAAAAAAGAACCTACAAAATATTTAACGGTAGATGAAATTTTAAATCATCCAAAATATAAAGAACTCTCATTAGAGCATTTAATAGTCTCCACAAAATTTGGAAAATATTCTTTAAATTAATTAGGTTAATAATTTTATTGGGCGTATATTTGTATTCTAAACCAATCAGATATATGTTGTCAATCGAAACCCTACATGAAGTTGCCCCATCAGTATTCGCAACTAGTCCATCTCCGAAAATGTCGGACAAGTACACATTCGTTCCTACCATCGAAGTTATTGAAAACTTTGATAGAGAAGGTTGGAAAGTCTATTCAGCCTCGCAAGTTGGTAAAGGTCAATTTGCTCAGCACGAGTTGCGTCTTCGTAATGGTGGTTTACCACAAGTTGGTGATTCATTAATCGAGGCGGTAATTAGAAACTCGCACAATGGATTAAGTTCATTCTCTGTGAGCTCAGGTCTTCACCGTTTGGTATGTTCTAACGGACTTACTGTACCTACCTCAGTTTCCGATTCAATTGCTGTGAAACACATGAAAATTGATATGGGGGCTGTAAGACAAATCACAGACCAATTCGCAGAGAGATTACCGATTGTACAGAGAGCCGTGGGCAAAATGGAATCAAGTTTTATGAGCGATGCTCAGTTGGTTGATTTCGTCAACAAGTCAGCAATGATTCGTTGGGACAAAGGTTCAATCCCTGTTATTAAAATGGAGGACTTCTTACGTCCTGAAAGAGATGGGGATGTTGGCAACAGTGTATGGAAGGTATTCAATGTAATTCAAGAAAAGTTTGTTCGAGGTGGATTGAAGTATCAATCTAAAAAAGGTAGAACGACTTCAATGAAAGAGTTGAAAAATTTCTACAACATCAACAAAGTTAATACTACACTTTGGGAGTTGGCAGAAACGTATTGTTAATCAAGATGGGGGGCTTTGTTCCCCATTTTATTTTTCCTATATTTGTATCATGAAGGTTGAGTTATTCAAGCAAAATTTCGAGAAGTATAAGTGTGTCTTTAATAAGACATCTACGCCAATTCAAAATAAGGACTTTATTTATCCTGTTACTGATGAGGTGTTTGGTGAGTTAATGAACATCAGTACGGCATCAAAGAAGCATCCATTATTCATTGTAGAAAAAGTTACTACGGATGAGGAGTCTTATAGGGAGAATTATAATAATCTTATGTGTACGGTAACTAAGTCTTATGTGATGGTTGTTGTTGAAAGGACAGAGGATAAAATATCCATCAAAGTATTCAGAGGTAGTAGGAATAGACAAGCGGGTAATACGTGGTTTAAAGTGTCTCGAAACGTTGATTACATCACCGTAAATAAAAAGACTGGAGATGTTTATCATGGTTACATACATGACTATCAAAAGAAAAGAAAATGTGCTAAAAAAATTAGACGTAATTTCTTTTTTGCTGAACCAATAAACACAATTAAAAGTCTTATTAAAAATTCTTTATCTGACTCTGATGTAAACACATATGAAATTGCCATTCGCGCGGTTTCTACATTCATGTTTGAAATAGATGAGAGAGATGGGTTTGAAAATCTAGATTTCAACAAAAGATTATTTAGATTTTATTTGAATAAAAGACAGGTAAAATATCCAAATAATTTTTATGTGTATGCACAAATTTTAGTTGGACCTGAGATAAGAAAAATATTAAAGAAGAACGATAATAAGTTGGTGGAGTCTTATATGATTAAGGAAGGACTATCAGGTAAGAAGTTAAAGAAGGCTTTACATAATTGTGAGACATTAAACATTGAATTATATAAACACGCAAGAAAAATATTTGGAGACGATTGGTTAAATCAAGATGAGGATGTTATATATAAACTCCTCAATAGTAAAGCACAATGTATGGTAATTCCGCCTGAGTTCAAAACGGTTATTAGCCCTGAAGAACTTAAAAGAGTGTATTCAATGTTTAAGAGAGTTTTTATTTATGACGACTTGGATTCTTATACATTCTATGACCACATCAGTATGTATACAGAATTGAAGTTATATGGGGAATCTGAGTTGAGATGGTATTCGGAAAAGAGTAAAGAAGAGTTTAGAGAAGAACATTTGGATTGGACAGAAAAAATTCAATTTTATAAGCAAGGAAACTATACTAGAACATACCCTGAATATTTCAAAGAAGTTATTGAAAAAGAAATTGATGGATACGTACCAGTATTGTTAATGGACAGTAAGTCATACAATGAGGAAAGTCTTGTTCAATCAAACTGTGTTAAGACTTATATTGGTAAGCCTGGCTCATTCATTGTGTCATTGAGGAAAGGGTTATTTGGGGATAGGGCGACAGTTGAATATAAGTTGGCCAACAATGGGGAATATATTATCCCGATAAGAGTTCAGTCTCTTGGTAAATTTAATGGTAAGTTAGGTGAAGAATGGAATGACGTTCTATTTAAATTAGACAAGGTTATATTATCTTCTATTAAAGATAAAAGATTTGAGACTGTTAAAATTATCAAAGAGTGCAAGAATGGGGTAACACTTAAATCAGACTCTTATTGGGAAGGGGATAATTTAAAATGGACTTATAAAAATATTGAATCAAGATATACTTGGGATTTTTATTAATGAACAAACCAGAATACATACAAAATTTAGAATCAAAAGAGGATATTCTTTCTTTTATGATTTGCCCTGAATTAAAAGGGGATTTTTTAAAATTTTTGAAAGATAAGAAACTAAAAAGAGTCTATGAAACATCTTCAATTGATTCACAAGGATTAATTAAATTCAATGAAGTAATTTTGAAAAGCCAACAAGAGTTTTATTTGTATATTGAAAATAAAACACAAATAGACGCTGAACCGAAATTTAATCTAACTATTTATTATAAAATAGAACAATACAATGAATTAGTTTTGTTCTCATCACAATTATTAAAACAATTTAAAAATGCAACAACTGACATCAGAGGAAATCAAACAAAAAATTAATGAAGGTGAAAACTTTGTATTGGACTTATTCGCAGTATGGTGTGGCCCATGTAAGGTTATGTTAACTAATCTCGAAAGAGTAAATGAATCTTTAATTAAGGAATCAACAAGTGCGCCAAAATATGGTATATACAAATATGATGTTGAATCTGACATGGACTTCTCAAGAGAGTTGGGTATCAGAAGTGTACCAACAATAAAAATATTCAAGGAAGGAAGTGAAGTATTCTCTCAGACTGGAGTGATGCAACCAGCTCATGTTCTTTCTTTATTAAATTAAATAAAATGAACGAGTTAAATGTTATAGTCTATACAATGAAAGGATGTCCGTTTTGTACGGATTTTAAAGATTTGTTAACCAAAGAAGGTATTGAATTTTTTGATAGAGATATCGACGAATATAAAAAAGAATATGATATGTTTAGTGAAATAACTAATAACGATATGATACCTGCATTGTTAGTCATTGAAGGTAATGGTAAAAAACATAAATCATTTTTATACGCACCTGACAGAAATTATAACGAGCTTACCGAAGCGGTTGACATTATAAAAAAACACAGAAAAAACGTGGGATTAGTTTAAAATAATATTAAGTCTTTATTTTTCTTTTTAATAAAAGAATACTCTTCAAGTGGATTTGTGAGTTCAATACTCCAATCCACTTTTTTCATTTCAGTACTTAACCAAGTCATATCAAAATCAAATACATCTAAAATCGCTGACCTAAGTCTGTCATCATAACTATTTGATGAATAATTAAAAACTGTAAAAATATTATCGCCATCAACATCTTTCAATGAGCTTAATTTAAATGTTAGTGAATTGTATAGATATGATGATGGGACACTATAGAACAAGTGTTTACCGTAATAATATAAAAGTCTACCTTGAGCTAATGAATATCCATGAGGAAATTCTGAAACAAATACTAATTCTTCATCAGTAATTTCATTAGGGGTGTGGTTAAAACCATAAGAATATTCATTCGAATTAAATAAATCAATTTGTGATTGAGTGTAAGAACAATTGTTACTAAAATGATATGTGTGTTCCAATTCAAGTTGGACTCCCATTTTAGAACCATATTCAATAATATCAATTGTGTGGCTTATTTTAACGTCACTAATAATGTTTGAATATTTTTTTTCAAATTCTGAAGTTAAAGTAATTAAATCTAATATTTCATTAGAGGTTGTTTTTCCTTTAATTACGTAAAAATTATTACAGTCAATAACTTTTATTATTGATTGTTCAGTATGAGGTATTTTAGATAAAATGAAGTCCGCAAATAAATTTGTGGTAAAGATTCTACTCCCTGGTTTTTTTAAGTTCATTAATAAATGAGATAATTATTTATTGTTGGGTAAATTATAGTAAAATTAAAAAATAAAACGAATACAAATTGTTAGTAAATAACAACTTTAGTTGTATTTATATGATAAGAGAAAAAATAATTCATGGCTAAAGACATATTAATAGTTCCAATACCATTAACCCGTGTCCCGTATATTGATTTTGATAATACAGGGTTGACTAAATTAAGGGTTTTATCGGGAGCAACAATTACATTTGATGCAGTTTCGGTAGGCGTATTACAAATACAACCATCTAATGCTATAATTTCAGTTGGTGTTTCTTTAAGCGTGTATAACTACATGGCATTTGGGGCTACACAAGTTATTGATGGAACTAATGTTTGGATGGGACCAACTTCTGGAATTGCAGGAGCTCAAGGTGCCCAAGGCTCTATAGGTTCCTCAGGAACTCAAGGAGCTCAGGGCTCTATAGGAGCTCAAGGTGCGCAAGGAGTTACAACAGGGGCTCAAGGAGCAACAGGAGCTCAAGGTTCATTAGGGCCTCAAGGAGCAACAGGAATAACAGGTTCACAAGGACCAGCAGGTAATACTGGTAATACAGGAGCTCAAGGTGCTACAGGAATAACAGGAGCTCAAGGACCAACGGGTTCTACAGGAGCTCAAGGTTCTCAAGGAACCGCAGGACCGACAGGTTCACAAGGAGCCCAAGGAAATACAGGAAACACAGGAGCTCAAGGAGCGGGAGGTCCATTAGGACCAGGAGGTTCAACAGGAGCACAAGGAGCTCAAGGTTCACAAGGAACCGCAGGTCCATTAGGACCAACAGGAGCTCAAGGAGCAACAGGAAATACAGGAGCTCAAGGAGCAACAGGAACTGCGGGACCAGGTGGTTCAACAGGAGCTCAAGGAGCTCAAGGTTCACAAGGAACCGCAGGTCCATTAGGACCAACAGGAGCCCAAGGAGCAACAGGAAATACAGGAGCTCAAGGAGCAACAGGACAAACGGGAACTCCTGGTCAAACAGGAGCACAAGGTGCCCAAGGTTCTCAAGGAACCGCAGGTCCATTAGGACCAACAGGAGCACCAGGACCAACAGGAAATACAGGAGCTCAAGGAGCAGGAGGTCCATTAGGACCAGGTGGTTCAACAGGAGCGCAAGGAGCCCAAGGTTCACAAGGAACCGCAGGTCCATCAGGACCAACAGGGGCCCAAGGAGCTACAGGACATGCTGGAGCTCAAGGAGCGGGAGGTCCATTAGGACCAGGAGGTTCAACAGGAGCTCAAGGAGCCCAAGGTTCACAAGGTGCTAATAGAGTTATTGGACCAACAGGTGCTGCAGGAGCGACAGGAGCCGCTGGGCCAACAGGTGCGACAGGAAATCCAGGACCAGGAGGACCATTAGGAAATACAGGAGCTCCAGGAGCTAACGGACCTCAAGGGGCACAAGGAGGTGGTGGCTCAACAGGAGCTCCAGGACCAAACGGTCCACAAGGAGCACAAGGACCAGGAGGTTCAGCAGGAGCGACAGGAGCCCAAGGAGATTTAGGACCACAAGGTAATATAGGTTATCAAGGAGCGCCAGGACCAACAGGGCCAACAGGGCCTCCAGCAGTATCGTGTACCTCATTTGGTGTTTATACCTTTGGTTCTTCCAGATACAATGCTTGTCAACAAAATGAGTATATTGTTGTGTATCAACAACAAGGTTATTATGGTTTCCTTTCTAATTCATATAATACCTATACTAATTGTATGGCTGGTATTTGTGATTGGTATGGTACTCGTAGCTATGCTAATTATTATGGTACTGTTTATAGTGTAGCTTATGTTTGTGGTTATGTTGATTTTCAGTATCAATATAATTGTTATTATTCTGACGTTTCATTAAAGTCAGGTATTGAAACATTACAAAATGCTTTGGAAAACATTATGAATATTGAGGCGGTTGAATATGATTGGAATGAAAACCTTAGCAAAAATGACTTTGCGTATTTTAAAAAACAACAAAAACTTCATACCATAGGGTTAATTGCCCAAAATGTTAGGTTATATTATCCTGAGACGGTTAATATGAATGCTGATGGTTATTATTCAATAGATTATCAGAAACTAAATGCTGTTTTAGTTGAAGGTATTAAACAACAAGAAGTATTTATTGAAGATATTGATAAACAATTAGAATATATCGAATCCAAACTTAATTAATGGCAAATATTATTATATATCCGCAGGGTAATACAGGAAATACCGACCCGCATGTTGTATTCGATGACGGAACAAACAAATTACAATTCAATGTAAAGGCTCAATTCCTTTCATTGTCTTCTGCAACAGTATCAAATGGAGTTCAAATTGGTTCATCAAATATATCAGTAACAGGTGCATCAGTAACATCAGGTAGTTTATATGTAGGTGGAGTTCAAATGATTAACTCTTCAGGTGTTTGGGTTGGACCAACTTCAGGAATAATAGGAGCTCAAGGAGCACAAGGGTCTACAGGAGCTCAAGGAGCACAAGGGCCTACAGGGGCACAAGGTTCTCAAGGTTCAATTGGGGCTCAAGGAGCACAAGGAAATACAGGAAACCAAGGAGCTCAAGGAGTTACAACTGGAGCTCAAGGAAATGTAGGACCAACAGGTTCAACAGGAGCCCAAGGTGCTCAAGGAGCATCAACAGGAGCTCAAGGTAATGTGGGACCAACAGGTTCAACAGGAGCCCAAGGAGCCCAAGGTTCACAAGGAGCGGTTGGTACTACGGGACCACAAGGAGCCCAAGGTTCACAAGGTGCTCAAGGAGCATCAACAGGAGCCCAAGGTAATACAGGTAACACAGGAGCTCAAGGAGCTCAAGGTGGAGCAGGTAACACTGGTAACGTAGGACCACAAGGTGTAACAGGTGCTCAAGGAGCCCAAGGTGCCCAAGGAGCATCACAAGGAGCTCAGGGTAACGTAGGTAATACAGGAGCCCAAGGAGCCCAAGGCGGAGCGGGAGCAACAGGTAATGTAGGACCACAAGGTGTAACAGGTGCTCAAGGAGCCCAAGGTTCACAAGGAGCATCACAAGGAGCTCAGGGTAACGTAGGTAATACAGGAGCCCAAGGAGCCCAAGGTGGTGGTGGAGCAACAGGTAACGTAGGACCACAAGGTGTAACAGGAGCTCAAGGAGCCCAAGGAGCTCAAGGAGCATCGCAAGGAGCCCAAGGAGCTACAGGAAACACAGGAGCTCAAGGAGCTCAAGGTGGTGGTGGAGCAACAGGTAACGTAGGACCACAAGGTGTAACAGGAGCTCAAGGAGCCCAAGGAGCTCAAGGAGCATCGCAAGGAGCCCAAGGAGCTACAGGAAACACAGGAGCTCAAGGAGCTCAAGGTGGTGGTGGAGCAACAGGTGCTCAAGGATTAAATCAAGGACAAGGACCAACAGGGGCTCAAGGAGCAGCATCAGGAGTACAAGGTGCTCAAGGAGCTCAAGGTGTAACAGGATATCAAGGAGCCCAAGGAGCCCAAGGAGCTGGTGCAGGAACAGGTGCAGCAGGAGCAACAGGAGCCCAAGGAGCCCAAGGAGCTGGTGCAGGAACAGGGCCAGCAGGAGCAACAGGTGCCCAAGGTGCCCAAGGTGCCCAAGGGTCATCACCACAAGGGGCTCAAGGGCCACAAGGAGCACAAGGAGGACCAGGGCCAACAGGGCCACCATCAGATAGAAGATTAAAAGATAATATAACCAAACTTGAAAATGTTCTTGAGAAAACAAAACAAATTGAGGGAGTTAGGTTTGAATGGGATTCAGAACACGATAAGATTAAAAAGAATAAACATATTACTGTTCAACAAGCTTTCTCAGGAGAATCAATTGGATTTATTGCACAAGAATTAGAGAAAGTAATACCTGAACTTGTATTTACTGATGAAGATGGGTTTAAAAGCGTCCAATATGGTCAATTAGTTAGTTTGGGTATAGGAAGTATTCAAGAACAACAAAAAAGAATTGATTCAATTTTAAATAGAATAAACAAATTAAAAGAAATAATAGGTGGCTGAGAATATAATTATTACCCCTGGTAGTGGAACATTTGATTTTTACGATTCAGGTTCGACATTGACCACATTAGTTATTGAGAGTGGGGCTTTAAAATTTAAAAGAAGTGCGACAACTTATCTTGAGTTAAGTAATACATCTCCACAATTTAAAGTTAGTTCTGCCGATTTAAGAGTGGGTACCAACGTAATTAATGCGTCAGGTAATCTTATTAGTTCGGCTGGATGGCTAGGAGCCGCTCAACCTACAGGTCCGATAGGAGCTCAAGGAGCTCAAGGAGCTCAAGGAGCTAATACAGGAGCTCAAGGAACTACAGGAGCTCAAGGCCCATTAGGGCCTAATGGCGCACAAGGTTCTCAAGGGTCAACAGGTGGTCAAGGAGCCCAAGGAGCCCAAGGTATAACAGGAGCTCAAGGAGCTCAAGGTTCTCAAGGAGGTCAAGGAGCCCAAGGTACTCAAGGTATAACTGGAGCCCAAGGTTCACAAGGAGGAGCTGGGTCAACAGGAGCTCAAGGAACTGCACCAACAGGTGCTCAAGGTAATATAGGACCAACAGGAGGTCAAGGAGCTCAAGGAGCTCAAGGCGGACAAGGAGCCCAAGGTGGAGGAGGAGCGACAGGAGCTCAAGGAGCTCAAGGAACTGCACCAACAGGAGCTCAAGGAGCTAAAGGACCAACAGGAGGCCAAGGAGCTCAAGGAGCTCAAGGCGGACAAGGAGCCCAAGGTGGAGGAGGAGCGACAGGAGCTCAAGGAGCTCAAGGAACTGCACCAACAGGAGGAACAGGAGCCAAAGGGCCAACAGGAGGTCAAGGAGCTCAAGGAGCTCAAGGCGGACAAGGAGCCCAAGGTGGAGGAGGAGCGACAGGAGCTCAAGGTGCTCAAGGTGTTAGTGGTACAGGAGCTCAGGGTTCACAAGGTCCAGGAGGTCCACAAGGAGCTCAGGGCTCACAAGGACCACGAGGTCCACAAGGAGCTCAGGGCTCACAAGGACCAGCAGGTGGAGCCTCTCAAGGAGCTCAAGGAGCTCAAGGAGCTCAAGGACCAGCAGGTACATCAGCAACAGGAGCACAAGGAGCACAAGGTGGAGGAGGAGCAACAGGAGCCTCAAATACAGGACCAACAGGAGGAAATGGAAAAGGAGGATTTATAGGGCCAACAGGTCCTCCAGGTCCATCAGATTCAAGACTTAAAAAGAATGTTCGTAAAATCGAATCACCACTTAGCAAAATTAAAAGAATGAGAGGAGTTTCGTTTATTTGGAATAATCCTGACCCAAATGCGACACCAAATAAAGATATTGGATTTATTGCTCAAGAAATTCAACACGTATTTCCTGAGTTAGTGTATAAACCAAATGATAGTCCCGAGGCTAAGTATATGGTTAAGTACCCAGATATAATTGCGTTATGTTTAGAAGCAATTAAAGAACAATCTGATATTTTAGATTTAAAAGAAAGTAAATTAGAGGAATTAGAAATAAGAGCAAAAGAAAAGGGTTTATTTTAAACCCTTTTTTTATTTATAACATTTTCAATTTCTTCTTTTGTATTATATAACATTGTTAAGAATCTTGGCCAAATTTCAGGGTTATATTTTTTAATTTGTTCAATGTAATGGATGTAATAAGGCTCTTCCTTATTAGTTTTCATTAAATCAGTTGCTCCAGGATAATCCAAAGTGATATTACCAAGTAGATTGGAAATTCTATTATCATTAACATTTTCATCATTTAATCTACTTAGAATATCCAAAGATAAGTTAGATAGTTTTTCACCTTTACCAAAATAGTTTAGTATATTATTTAAAGATTTTAATAGATGTTTTTTATTATCAAGATTTCTTAATCTGCTTGACCTTTTTGTAAACTCATTAACCAATCCTTCCAAAAATTCATTTGTGATTGCCCTGAATTCAATTTTATGACCCCAATAATCTTTATCAGATTTTTCATTATATGTTGATTGATATTTGTTATTAAAGTTTGTGGACTGAGAAGGGTCTGTGGCGTGTAACATTTCGTGGTATATAGTTAAGAATAAGTTTTTCTTTGAACCATATAACTTAGGATTTAATTGCATTACTAAATCCATTGGGTCTCTTGAACCTTTTGGTCTTGAATCCAATTCACCAAAATGACGATATCTTGGATTGATGTATATTCTAATTAAAGCATCGGTTCCATTAGAAGTTTTAAATTGGAAATGGTCTACTTCAGTTTTTTTATCATATTCTTTATTTCTATTTGCCCATAACTTATCAGTTAACACCAATAACTTAGTATAAGTTTCTGGGTCAAACTTGAATCGTTTCTGTTCAGAAATAACTGAAGATAATATATTGATAAATTTCATTAGTTATCTAAATCGGTACTCCAATCAATGTTAATCTTTTTTGGTTTAATCTTCCCAGCATAAGAGTCAAAGACTGCTTTAAAAGGAAGTTGAGCTTGTTTTATATCTTTTATTCTTGTCATGTTGTCACCAACACCTGTAGATAAATAGGCTTGAATCTCATCATCGACCACATTTTCACCGTAACCCATTCCAGTTATTTTCTTTGCAACTGTGTTTCTAACAGATGGGTTCATTCTTTCAATGTTGTTGAATTGTTTTCTTTTGTATATTGGAGATGAAAACCATAATCCGTGAGCAACCTCATGAAAAATAAGTGAGGGGTCTTCACCATCACTTTGGTCAATACCAATCAGGTAATAGTTATCGTTACCTATAATATTTTTGATTGTATCCACAACACTAAACATAATTAAGTCATAAAAGTTAAGGTCAGGAATTTTGGCAATACAAGATTCAATTGATGTACAAGGCATGTTATAACCTGCCCAATCTTCATGATAAGAGAAGTAATCCTTCTTTGTTTTTTCTTTATAGAACTTGGTGTAGTCTTGCCACTTGAAACCTTTACCTCTGAATGAATCTGAATCTGATTCGTAAAATTCTTGGTATCTCATGAATACTCTGGCTCTTAACTTGTCATCTTTAATAACAAGAGCAAATATCTTTGGATACATCTCAAATAATTCAATTTGACCTAAGATGTTCTTAATGTTCTTTGGCGGTGTCTTACGTGGAGTAAACCCTCTTTGTTCTTCAAGAACTTTTAATATGTTGTTAACTATATTCATTAAAGATACTCTTGGAAATAAGTATTTATGTTTTTATCTACCTCATAACTATCAGGGTAATCATGAGCTTGAACACTTAAACAATCTCTATCTTCTTTCATAATATCTATAAAACTTCCATGATATTCTAAAGTACCTGAATTACCATAACCTTTATTATTTAATAGATAATCATTAACATCTGACTCAAAGTTTATTATTGGGATTTTAAAGTATTGAATTTGAGTGTTTTTCTTGTATGGGTGGGATTTGCTAATCCATTCACCGTTACCTTCAAAATAAGTCCCTAATTCACTCCATATTGCATCGTAAACAGAACTTTCATATGCAGAATTATATGCAGAACTATGGATTGAATACAATTCACCTTTTAAATCACTCAGTTGGTCGTTAAACAATTCTTTCATAGTCTCCTCGTCAGTAATAATTCTTTGTACATTTTCCATATTCACTTCAACATATTCTGGATGACCTTGCTCCGACGCAATTAGTTGAAGCTCATCAGTATCTGCGGATATTTGTTGACCCTTTAACATATCAACTATGTATTCGCCAAGTCTTTTGTCATTTTCAGGTGTTAATTCTTCAATAACATCTCTATAAACATCATCAGTTGTGTTTGAATAAGGTTCATAAAAATCACCATCACCAGATAAAATAGTTTCAATTGTATCTCTTGATAAGTCATATCTGTTTCCATCACAGAATAAGTTTGATAAATCACTTCTATCAGAAATTTCTAAATAAGCTTTACCATTTTCAATAATAACATCAGTTAATAAACTTGGAACCCATTTGTAGTAGTTTTCTCTGTCGTTTTCATATAACCAAAGAAGATATTCATTTTGCCAATGCTCACCACCATCTGCATTTTTAGGGTCAACTTCACCCATAAGACCTCTTTTCTTCAATACATTAAAAAATGTTTCATAGTCGTTAAAATACTTCTGAACGTCTAAGTCATTATTATTGAATTTTTCCACAATGTCATCCCAAGAATACTCCATAACATATAAATACAAAAAAAGGGGCAATTTTCATTGTCCCTTTAGTAATTTCATCAAGAATGGATTACTTGGTTGTTTTATTAACGTTGTAATACTTCTCAACTGTCTTTTTGATAGCTTGCTTAATGCTTTCAGCCTGTTGTTGTTTAACTACTTGAGCAGATTGAACTTGTTGTGCAGTCTGTGGCTGTGCTTGTGATTGATTTTTACATCCGCATCCCATATGATTATGTTTTTTTAATTGTTTATTATTATAAATAGTTCCTTGGAACAATAATAGTATACGAAAGATATTTATTAAATAAAAGATTAATGGATTTTTTAAAATTAATACGAGAAGGAAGGATTGATGACTTCAAATCAAAGTACGGGCAGAAGTATGTACCTAATATATTAAATGACATCACCTCAAAGATAAAACCAAAATATCTTTTGTGGGTAGGTAAAGTTTTTGATACTATTAATTTTGAAGAGAATTTTCCGAAGTTAGTTGATGCCATTAATAAATTTGATAAAATTTCTAATAATTTACCAAAAACAGATATAAATCAATATCAAAATTTAAGTGAACTTTTAGATGTTATTAACATATACGAAAATAGAAATAGAAGAGATGTTAAACAAGTTGAAGGTGGGAATGTTGTTTTTGATGACGGAAGATTTTTTGTTGTTAATCCGTTAGACCATAAGGCATCCTGTTATTATGGTAAAGGTACCAAGTGGTGTACTGCGGCAGAGACCGACACACATTTTAAAAAATATAATGAGGATGGTAAGTTATTTTATATAATAGATAGAAGTAAACCAACTACTGACCCTCAATATAAGATTGCTTTACTTAGAAAGTTTGATGGAGATAAAATATATTATGATGCCAAAGATGAATATGTTAAAGATGGTTGGATTCATAAGACTGAAAAACTAAATGAAATTTTATCTAAAATAGATTCATATCTTAGTACTGAATTTACAGAACAACTTAAGATTTATACAGATAAAGAGTTGGCTAAAAAAGAAAAAGATAGACTTGAAAGACTAAGAGAACAACAAAGAGTTCAGGCGATGAGAAATGAAGCTCAAGAACGAAGGGAAGAGGGTGAATGGATATTAAATGGTGATTGTCCTGACGAAGGATTAAAAGCTCATGCGTTATTAAATTATTTAGTGAGCAATCGAGAAGTATCTTCAATAACCAATGAAGATAAGATTAACATTCAAAGAATTAAGGATGAGATTGAAAGATTAAATACAGAATATGATGAGAGTGAAGACCCAAGAGTAGATATTCTTGACAGAATTGAAGAACTTGAGGATGAATTGGATAATTATTCAACAAGTTATATTGATGTTTATAATATTGTACCAAGTGGTAGTTTTTATCGTACAACTGAATTTGAGGTTATTGATAATCCCGATGTAGAAGGCAATAGATATGCTGTTGGTGATGATGATGAAATGAAAGAAAGTTGTGAAGAGGCGATTGAAAGTTTAATTGATGATGTTGGATATGAAGGTTTTAATGCTAGTTTTGCAAGAGATTATTTAGATGAGGATGCAATTGCAGATTACGCTGAAGATGTTTATGATACTGACGTAAGAGATAATCCCGAATCTTATTTTGATGAAAGTGATAGAACACTATCCAATGAACAAGAAGAAAAAATAGAAATTTTAAATAGAAGAATTGAATATAATACAGAAACTATTAAAAATTTAGAAGAACAAATGGATGGGGAGAACGATGATTTAATTCAAGAGAAGATTGATGAATTAAACGAACTTTCTGAGGAGTATAGTAGTGAGATTGAAGATATTGAGGGAGACCCCGAAGGCGATTTTCCTGAAGATATGATAGATGATAAAGTTCAAGATTTAGTAAGAGATGTTAAAAATGACCCAGAGTCATTCATGTCAGAATTTGGATTAAACTGGTCTGACTACGTAGATAAAGATGAGTTTATTCAAGGAGTTATAGATGCAGATGGATATGGACATACTATTAACAGTTATGATGGTAACGCTGAAGAAATATATGTTAATGATACTTTATTTTATGTAATGAGAATTGATTAATAATTCATTAACTTTATAATTAAATTATGGCTAGAAAGAAAAAAATAGAGTTTAAGCTTAATCCAGAATGGATGTTTAAAGAACCATTGGATTTTGAATATAACAAATATACACTATTGGATTACTTACAAAAATGTGAGAAAGGTTTTGATAATATGGAGGTGTATCCCGATTTTGTTGAGATATCACTTCATTTGGCAAATCTACAATCAATAGTTAAAGAGAATACATTATTACTTACTAATAAAAAATTTGAATCGTGTGACGATGAAATATTGGTTAAAGAACTTATACCTAAAAAACCAAGGCCGTTATCTAAAGAAGAAGAAGATGAATTAGATAAAACAATTAAATTTTCAGGTAATAAATTATTTGACGCTTTTAATATGGCGAAAGCTATTTGGAATATAGCTTATGATAACACAGAGATTACTCTTAAAAAAAATAAAAGAGGTTTAGTTTCTGGTTCAGGTTATGTTTTTTATTATGAAAGAGGAACCGAAACATTATACGTTTGGGAATATCAAATTAAAAAAGGTAAAACAGATAGAAGTAATAATAAAACTTATATTAATTTAATATATAACGGTCCAGTTGACGAACTTACGTTAACAAATATTCTTGATACTTTTTCAACATGGAATCAAACTGATTTCTATAAAGAACTCCCAATCTTTGAGATGAAATGTTCTCAGAAATTACCAATGAATGAAACTATAGTACCTATAATGAAAAGAAAAATTATGGCGTATGTGTTTCAAATAGTTAATTTTGAAAAAATTAATAATAACTTTGACTCTGAAGACTAAGTTTATTATATTTGACTCATGGGTTTTAACAAACGATGGGTCGTATTCAATAGATGTCTCGACGCCCTTAAAGAGGGAAAACTAAAACAATACTACGGCAAGAGTGACATGCTTCATTTTGAAGATGACACAAGTGTGCTCATTCATGATTTGTATTGTCAAGGTAAATCGGATGAAGAAATCCTTATAATTATTAACCAATTAAACACGGAGGAAACAACCAATGAAGTGCATTAAATCAATCAAAGCAACAAAGAACACAGAAATCGGAGTAATTACAAGAATCGATGATAAAGAAGCCGAATTAAAAGTTAAAGGTGGGTACTGGTCTTATATTCCAAAATCTGAATGGAAAGAATATAAGGGTAAATCTAAAAAAACCGAAACAGTAACCGAACAAGTAACTGACCAAGAAGGCGGCCAAGTAAGGGCAAGAAGGGGGAAGAGAGCTAATGCGAATTAATTCATTTTTTATGTTGGCGGGTGTGTTATTTATGATATTAATTTCAATTATAATCACATCAAGAATTGATTCATATAATAAACAAATGACTCATGATAAATTAGAATTTATTAAAGATAGTCTTGAGACAGAGTACTATAAAAAACAATTAGAGTCGTACCCATACGACCACAGTAAAATACCGACAAATGACACAATCAAATGAGATGGTAAACCATCCAAATCACTATGGAGGAGAGGATAACACATACGAAGTAATAAAAGTATGTGAGGCTTGGGAATTAGATAAAGACGCTTACTTATTCAACGTAGTTAAGTATGTTGCAAGAGCAGGTAAGAAAGACCAATCAAAAGAATTGGAAGACCTTAAGAAGGCGGCCTTCTACTTAGACCGTAAAATTAAAAACTTAGAGAAATGATTTATTGGTTAACAGGACAACCTGGCGCAGGTAAAACAACTTTGGGAAATTGGCTCATCGCAGCATTACAAGGAGAAGCAGTATTGGTTGACGGTGATGACATTAGAGAAATCTTTGAGAATAAAGATTACAGCGAACAAGGACGTAGAAAGAATATTAAGTTAGCTCAAAATATTGCACACTTTCTAAATAATAAAAAAATGAACTCTGTTGTTTGTTTAGTGTCACCATATAGAGACCAAAGAGAAAACTTTAAACAAAAAATGGGAAAAGATATTGTTGAACTTTATATTCACACCAGTGAAATTAGAGGGAGAGAATCATTTCACGTTGAGGGATACGAAAAACCGTTAGAAAACTTTATTGATGTTGATACAACCAATAAAAAAGTTTATGATTCTCTTCAAGAAATAAGAGTAAAATTAAAAATATAATGGAAAAGGTTCACGTAGAAGGAGACCCAAAATTAAAGAACAATCCTGGTAAACAATATTCAATGTTTATCGGGAGATGGCAACCTTGGCACTCAGGGCATAAATGGTTAGTTGACCAAAGATTGGAACAAGGAAAGAATGTTCTTATTCTTATTAGAGACATTACTCCTGACGATAAAAATCCATTTAGTGCCTTAGAAGTTCAACAAAATATTATTATGGAACTTTGGGAACATATTAATGAAGAGAGAGTTGTTGTAATGATTATTCCTGATATTGAATCAGTAAATTTTGGAAGAGGAGTTGGATACGATATCATTGAACACATACCACCACAAGAAGTCAGTGAAATATCTGCAACTAAAATTAGGGAACAATTAAAACAAGAAGGTAAATTATAATGTTAGAAACAAATAAAATAATTCAAGGAAATTGTGTTAAAGTGATGGCTAATCTTCCTGAGTCATGTGTTGACTTGATAGTAACATCGCCTCCATACAATGTAGGAATTGATTATGATAGTTATGATGACAAACAATCAATGGAGGACTATTGGCAGTTTACAAAAGATTGGTTATCTGAGTCTTACAGACTTCTTAAAGATGACGGAAGAATCGCGGTAAACATTCCATACGAAGTAAACGTACAGGATAGAGGCGGAAGAATATTATTCATGTCTGAGTTTTATCAAATCATGAAAAATCTTGGGTTTAAATTCTATGGACTTGTAGACCTTGATGAGAACTCACCACATAGAAGTAAGACTACCGCTTGGGGTTCATGGATGAGCCCATCAAGTCCTTATATCTATAATCCAAAAGAATGTGTCATCTTGGCTTATAAGAAAGACCGTATTAAAAAAGTTAAGGGTGAACCACAATGGAAAGGAGAGTTGGTTGATTTAGAACAAGAAGATGGTACAATCAAACAGAAGATGATGTATCAAGAAGAAGATAAGAAAGAGTTTATGAGTTTGGTATATGGCCAATGGGAATACTTTGCGGACACCAAACAACAAACCAAAGCCACTTTTTCAATGGATATTCCAATGAATGCTATTAAGATTCTTACATATAAAAATGATATTGTTCTTGACCCATTTACAGGTAGTGGGACTAGTTTAGTCGCCGCTGAAGTCAGTGGAAGACGATGGATAGGAATAGAACTAAGTGAGAATTATACTAAAGTAGCTAAAGAAAGAGTTCAACACTTTATAGATAAGAATCGACAAATGGAATTAGGTTTATAATTAAAGGGTCATACGACCCTTTTTTTAGTTATATGGATATTTATAAATAAAAGTATACATGGCTCAATTCGTATTTACAGAAGACCAACTAATAGTAATCAAAAAAAGTATCATTGCTGAAAAAAAATATGAGACTAAAGATTTGATTAATGAGGCGCAGTGGTATAATACCGTAATGGACGTGTTAGGTATTATTGACCCAACTCCAATAATTGACATCATTAATTCAACATCATACTTTATTCAAGGAGACACTCTTTTTGGAGTTTTAACAATAGTTGGTGCAATACCTTATGCTGGTGACTTTGTTGCAAAACCTGTTTTAGGCGCACTAAAAATTGGAGGTCCATCTGTCAAAGCCTTAGAGTCTGCAATAAAACTTTCTAAAGGAGCCGCTGTAGGTAGTAAAGAATATAAAGCCGCGGCCGCAACCATAGAAAAATTAGCAAAAGAACCAGGTGTTATAGGAGGTTTTTTACAGAAAATGGGAGGTTCTTTTGGAGATAAAGTTATTAGAACAATAGACGAAATTCCTGCAGGACCATTCAAAGGAATGAAAAATACTATCAAAAGTTATTTTGAATTATTAAGTAATGCTGGTAAGAAAAGTGTAACGTTCCAAAAAAGTACTGGCGTTCTTGCAAAGAGTTTTAAAGAAGGAACTGCAACTGTAAAAGATGTTGAACTACTTAAAAACTTTCTTAAAACTGAAAAAGTATTTAATCCCGCCACTCTTACTAAGCCAGGATTCTTTACAAATGTATTTTTTGGTGGAATTCCAAGACTATTTAGAAGCCCTTCTCAAAGAAGATTAAGAATCTTAATGCAATCTACAAAATGGTGGTTAGGATTCCTTGATTATATCGGTTTAGGCAACTGGGTAGGAGCTGAAGAATTAGCTAAAAAAATGGGAGATGAAAATTTCATGAAAAAAGTTGATGAATACAATCAAACACCTGAAGCTAAACAAAACTTTGAAGACCAATTTGGTTCAGAAAGAACTGAAGGTCAAACAGATAATCAACAAAGTAATTCTTCATCCACAAATTCAACACCAAATCTTGACCCATTAGCTAAATTCTTAAGAAATATGTTGATGGGACAAGTGAATCCAATTCCTGGAATGTAAATTAATATAAATTAAAAAATAATAATGGCAAAGAAAATTATAAGACTAACTGAAGCTGATTTAACAAGATTGGTTAAAAAAGTTATTTCAGAACAAAGTGAGGAAAGAAAGTACACAATTGCAGTTCAGAAATTCTTGAACGATAAAAGAGTTATGAATGCTAAATTGGTAGCTGACGGAAAAACAGGACCAAACTCTGAAACTGAGAAAGCAATACAGAAACTTCAAGGAATATTAGGAGTATACCCAACAGATGGTGTATGGGGACCTGATACAGAAAAAGCATTGGAAACAAAAAAACCTGAATGGTATAAAATATGGGATTCATATAAACCAGGTTGGTTTTCTTAATAATGAAAAAATTAATTAAAGAAACAGGATTAAGAAATATCAATGCTTTAAAAGATAGATATCAAAAAACTGAGATATATTTCCATCAAGACCTTGATGGAGTAACAACAGCAATTGCAATGAAAAAATACCTTGAAGACAATGGTATTGACGTTGTAGGAGCTCATATCATTCAATATGGTGACAAAGAGTTTGCTGTTAAAAAGAACGACGCTCAAGGTGACATAATGCCAGTATTGGTAGACTTTGCTCATGGCAAACCTATGTTCGTTATTCACACAGACCACCACGATAGACAAGTTGGTGTTGAAAAAGGTACTTCCAAACAATTTAGAGGTGCTCGTTCTAATGTTGAGACAATATCTCAAGTGGTATCACCAAAAGACTTATTTCCCTCAGCTGATATATTATTAATTAATACTGTGGATTCAGCGGATTATGCAAAATACAATATTACACCAACAGAAGTTGTCAATTATATCTATAAAGTAGATAAAGATAGTTCACTTCAAAAGAACAAAATGTTATTAGGTTTAGTTATTAATAAACTACTTTTAGCATTTAAAAATAAGCCAGGGTTTTTAGAAAGTTTAGTTATGGACTGTGAGCCATCATTACTTTCAATTTTAAATAAAATTAAGGATTGGATGAAAAGAACCAATTCGGCAAACCCTGAAGAACTACAACAAAACGCACAAGATTATGCCGAAAAAATGAAGGGATACCCCAAGGTATCTGATAACATTATCTTCCAATATGGTGGGGGTAGTATGTTTAAACCTGGGTCTTACGACAGATATACACCATTCAGAAATAATCCTGAGGCAGACTTTCTCATCATGGCGTGGCCGATGGGACTTGTTCAAGCTTCTTGTAATCCATTTAAGAAAGAAAGAGAACTTAAAGGAGTTAATCTCGGTGAGATTGCTCAAGAAGTTATAGGTAAATGGGAGGAGCAATTAAAACAAAGAAGTATTCCATTATCTACAATGAAATGGGTGAGTGAAACAAGTGCAGGACCTGAAAGTGTTGGATTCACATTCAAAGACTTCGACGCTCTTTACGGTGGTAAATTTATGTTCATGGATGGAGGAGAAAAAATTCTTAATCATATTAAAGATATGATGGAGACACCATTCAAAGATTTAACAGAAGAACATAAACAGATGTTAGATAAAATTGGAATTAATGCTTGGGATTTAATCCAAGCCAATTCAGGCGGACACAAATGTATTACAAACATATCTGGTTTAAATTATTTAGGTAGGGGTAAAAGACCACCACAAGGACAATATAAATATGATTCTGAAAAAGATGATTCACCTTCAGTTAAGTTTACTAAGATGATTGCAACTGAATTCCAAAACATACTCAAACAAAAAATAGCTGAGTCTAAAGAATCTTCAAAGGATTAGTATAGGTCGTACTCTACAGAATCGCCAGGTAAAATATTAAGTTCTTCACAAGAACCACCTTCAATTTCCAAAACTATATTACCGTTGCCACAATAGGATGGGCAATCAAATTCATCATGACATGGAGGACAATTACTATGTATATTAACGATTACGTTATTCTTAATGATTAAAATATCCAATGGGATAATACAGTTCTTCATCCAAAAACATTGTTTCTTTCCATCCATAAGAAATAACAATCCATTAAATGATTCGTCGAAAGTTTTTCCCATCATACCAATAGATTGAGATTTTTTATCTATTAAAGTTTTGACATTAAAAATATTTTCATTAATTTTGACCTTCATACTTAATAAATACTATGGAAAACAAAAGACACGTCGGTGTGATGGTAAAATGTGGGGACAAAATTCTTCTATGTAAGAGAAACAGCCAAGGTTCAAACCCTGGCATGTGGTCAATCCCTGGTGGTAAAATGGAAGATAATGGAGAAACACCTCAAGAAGGAGCGAAGAGAGAGTTTTTAGAAGAGACTGACGTAAACATTAATGACAAAGAACTTCAGTTCATTGGACTTATTCCAAGACATACTCGTGATGGTAAGAAAGTTAAAGGGTTAATGTATGTGTATTTATTAGAAGTAGAGGAGCCAATCATTCCTGATTTGGTTAATGCTATTGACGGTGAAGAACACACTGACTCTGGATACTTTACTTTAGATGAAATTAAACCTGAGACTTCGGGAGATTACTTCTACAGACTCGCAGAAATTATATTAACATGATTGTATTAATTGGATTTGCTTTATTAGTATTTGTCGGGATAGTTGGTACTATCAGTATGAATCGTCAAATTAAAAAAATTGTTGACAAACTTGACTAACTAATAAAAGTTTATTATACTTTGTAAACAATGGATATATTTATATATTCCTGTCCGAAAGGACGAACACCCCAAAACGTTTCACGTTAAAAAAGATTTGATTGAATGAGAATTTATTCTTATCTTTGTGAGACAACACATCCCACGAGAATATTGTTTGAGAAAACTTTTGAATCGTGGGATTTTTTAACTAAGTTCTTTAACATTAAAATATTGATTACACCCGCTGGTACAACCAGCGCATGACGTGGATAGGTGACCGTGGGGAAGTGGGAAGTAATCATTTAAGATATATCGCGAGGTAGAGCAGTGGTAGCTCGGAAGGCTCATAACCTTTAGGTCGGTGGTTCGAATCCATCCTTCGCTACAAAAAATAGTTAAACTATTTTTCACAAAGAATTTGATTAATTGAAAAGTTCTTCATATCTTTGTAAAACAATTGGGAGAGGTTGACCGTAGGTTCGTAAAATCGAGGTTTCCTACCCAAAAAAAACTTTCAGGTAAAACTGATTGTTTCTTTGACAAACAGACGAATTAGCCCGTCCTATTTAGAGTAGGGGGTCAACAAGATAGTTAGATGATACTATCAAGGAAGAATGAATTCGTTAAAATCATCAGTCAAAAAAAGTTTTATAAAAATTTGATTGTTTCCCAAAACATTCTTATCTTTGTAGAACAAATGAAGGAGAGGGGTTGTAAATGTTCCTACTTCGGTGGGTCGTAAAGATTCCTTTCTCCTTCATTAATTTTGAATACGTTCTTTGAATATAAAATATTTTCTTGAAATATGTTGATGATGAGACCCTCGGGTTAATTCTGAGATAAAGATAAAGAAATTGGGCGGTCTATAGTCCATGAAATAAACCATGAAAGTGGTATAAAGTGATTTGTTCTTGATTGGAACAGTTGCGGCTTTGGTAACGGAGCTCGAGTAGACAAACGAGATATTATTTGACCTTGAGTATTGAGGGTAACACTTTAGGGAAAGTGGTCGAATAATCAAGCGATGTGGGTCGTTTGGTTGAGGAGGGAACTCCAATAAGAATAACTCGTAGAACTGTTGTGAGAAGTATAGTTATCCAACTATATAATTGCGGAGTTCAATATTAGAGTAGACTTAAAACCGAAAGGTAAGAGTTCGTACAGGTGGTGCTGTTGTTCTCCTTACTCTTCACCTACCAAGGTAGGAGTTATGAAGTAAACTTAAAATATGGAGGTCGGGAGACTTCAAGGTGTAGTTCAGTATCGTCTCGTTCAAAAGATGGGATGACTGGTTTGACGGACCGCTACATCTATCATCCACAAATCAAACTTTTACTTTCAATGGTGAAAACTAAAAATCTAAAAGGAAAAGTGTTCGTCAGTCGTGGTAGACAGGTCACTACTTAGTCATGAGTTGTTCATGGCCGTAAAGGGTCCCAAACCCGATACGATTGTTTTGAAAGTTCTCTAATCCCGCAAGGATGAGTTTGGGTGGCAACCTAGAAGAGTGATGAGTAAGAATAGAGTATATTACGACTTTAGGATTGGTTAATCTAATTGACCGTGACTGAGAGGTACTTCTCAAAAGGAAGTGGAAATCGGAGGAAACAATAATCTCCTGTAAAGTCTCTCATTGAAAGGTGTATTCTCAACCTGAATGCCAAACTAACCCTGACGTTTCTACGTCGGGGTTTTTTTATTTGGTAAAATCACCAAATAGTCGTACCTTTGTTTTAAACAAAACCAAATTATATGTTTGACAAATTTATCGACCTTTGCGTAACCTTTATTCATGACATCCTACCTTTTAAAATTGTTGACCAATGGGAGGCAGGGGTTCATTTAAAGACAGGAAGATTTCATCGTGTTGTTTCTCCTGGATTAAATTGGAAAGTTCCATTTTTTGATAAAATTTGGGTTACTCCAATCATCACACAAACTGTGAATTTGAGTCCTCAAACTCTAACTACTATGGATGAACGTTCCGTAGTTCTAACTTCTATTGTTAGGTACCATGTAGTTAATGTACAAAGTTTCTTGTTGAATGTGATGCACGCCAATGACGTATTAGTGGATATGACTCAGGGAATTATTCGTGATATTGTTGAGACCACTAACTGGAATGATTTAGTTGACCTCACTGATATTGTTACTCCTGCTGTAAATAATGAAGTGGCCAAATGGGGTATTGTAGTTGAAGCGGTTAAGTTTCCTGATTTAGGTGAAATAAAGACATATCGTATTATGTCTGATGGGGGTAAAAACAATGTATTACCAATAAATGGGGACTAATAATCCCCATTTATTTTTTCCAACTATCTTTATCGTAATCACATAAGTCAAAAATTAACGACGTATTATAGTAAACAAGGTCGGCTGTTTGAGGAGTGTGTAATTCTTTCCAAGTAAAACCGTTTGTGGTATTTTTATTTTTTGGTATAGAACATTCAAGTTCTAATTGTCCTGATTTATAAAAATCAGTTTTTTTAATAAAAGGTATTTTTGAATAATCTTCAAATAAATGTTCAAGTCTTATAAAATAATCAGGATTTCTTTCATGATATTTTAATATGTATTTTAATGTGTCACTGTTTTGAAATGTACTATTTAGAAATACGTTAAAATTATTTCTAACTTTATTTAATCCAAGTGATTTATCATGTCCAACAAGACTATTAAATATTGAGACATATCTAGAGTATGGGTTTCTTTGTAATGAAATTAAATCATAACTCCAATGACCATCAAAAAAGTCAATTTTATGACTATGAATGAAAATAGAATTCTTGTCAAAATTTTTAAATATATTAACTGCGTGAGTAGTACCACATGTATCAGGCATCCATATAAAATAATTATATTTTTTTGAAACATTAAGAAGGTCTTCTATTTTTGATTTATCGTCCATTTATTATTTGTCGTTTCAAATAAATTTACTATCTTTGTATTCTAAATCAAGACAATATGAACCTACCTCAACACAACATTAAGATTCAACATGAGACTTTTGGAGTACTTTTAAACGAAACATTCGTTAACGGAACTCAATTCAAACTATTCTTGAAAATGGTACAGGGATGTATTGAGCTTAAGAATGATTTGACTTTTTTTAACGGTACAGATTTTTTGGTTCACGTACCACACAAACATTTGGTTAATTCAATCATCACAACAAGTGTTGATAGTTATACCTTAGCAGAGCATTTAATTAATAAATCTAAAATGGAGGCGTTAGAAACAAAATGAGAAACGAAGGACTATTAGGAAATCTTTTAAAAATAGCAGGAGCTGGAGCTCTTTTATACGGAGCTTATAAACTTGGTGAGTATCATGCAAATCAACAATTACAGGGTAATGTAATACCTGTAATAAATGATGAGCCTAAAATTGAGACTGAAGAAGAAAAAGTTCTTGGACTGATTCAAGAATTGAAGGGTAAACCAAATAAGACAAAAACTGAAAAATTCAATATTGAATTACTTGAAGTTAAATTAAAACAAATCAGAAATAAAAAATGATAACGGTAGAAAATATTATTGATTGGTCCACACCACATCCATTAGATGGAGGTAAAATAACACGTCTTTATAATAAAGAAATTGAGTTCTCTATTGTTGGAGGAAGAAGTGGATTGTATGGTGATTTTATTAATGACTTTGAGGTTGCAATTTTAGATAATAAAAACGGCGAGTTTATCACAAAGTTTTTTTATCCTGAAGCGAACGATGAAGTTATTGGATATATGAAAGGAAAAGATTTGGAAGAACTAGTTAACAAAGTTTTTAGAAAAGATGATTTCCAAGTTAGATAAAACTTGGTGGTGGATGCAGTACAAACCGTGCGGCCCTAAAGGAGAGACTTCGGTCTCTCTTTTTTATTAACTTTTCATACTTGAATGTCGGTCATCCCACCATATACCAAATCCACAATTGCTAAAAACTATATCATTACAATCATTTCTGATTCCATCAACCAAGTCGTCATAATCTGACCAATCTCCCATACCAAGGTCTTCTCCTACTTCTTCAATTGTTTTGTAAGTTTCATTTCCATCATCATCTTGAGATAAAATATTAGTATCGCCCCACTCCCAGTCACATAATACAGTTGTTTCATCGTTTTCTAAGTCAAGACGTGGGTTATGTATTATAATGTAAGCGTATTCTTGTGAGTTATCCTTACCTTGAATTTTTATACCTTTTGGTGTTGACATTTTATTGAGAGCTTTCTCTGTGAACTCATCGGCTTTTTCTTCTCCGATTTCTGCAACTAAATCAGGAAGAAATTCTTCCAAGTTGTAGTCAATCATTTTGGCAATAGAATGTATGGATGGGTTTGGATATCCAACTTTATTCAACACTTTTAAAAATCTATTTAACTCACTCATTTTTTTGTGTATGGTGTCATAATATCGTTTAGTGAGGTATCTAACTCCATATCGTTAGTTAGATGCATTCTTGGACTATCATTATAGTAACTACAATATATTTCATTAACATCGACCCAATTGGCAAATCTAACCCATTTCTCCTCAATTTTTAATTTTATGAATTCATCCCTTAATCTGTCAAAATCATATTCACTAAATGCTATATCGGTATCTCCTTCTGTATATTCACATCTTTCTTTAATATACTTGTTCCAGGTTACAATAAAATATCTTTCGTATATGTAATCTTTGGTTTCCACTTCACCATTACCGTCACAATATTCGCAAGTTTCTTTACCACTGGTACAAATGTCACAACTTACTTCACCATTTCCATAACATTCTGAACATTTGATTTCTTCTTTACCATCACATTCAGGGCATGTAACGGTTTCACCATTTTCATCAATTTCAGTTCCCTCACCTTCACAATAGTCACAAACAACTTCGCCAGTACCTGAGCATTCATAACATTCAACGTTCTGAGTGCCATCACAATTGGGACAGTCTATTTCACCATTACCACTACAATTATCACATTCCTCTTTGTGATTATCACCAGAGTTGTTAAAAAGAACTGCAAATCCAATATTATTTAACATTTTATCTGACTCCTCAAATGAATTTGTTTGTGCGTAGGAATAACAATAAAATGATAATTTAACTATATTCTCAGGGGACATATGTTGGAAATAGTCCTTTTGTTTTCTCATAACCTGAATCAAGCTATAATAGGTTTCCTGTGGAGTTTCTGTATTTGCAAGTAACTCGGTAACATTCTTGGCTAATCTTTTTATTTTATCGCTCATATTATTCTCTTGTGTAATTAAACTTATAACCTAATTCAAAAATATGTTTTGTATCGGCTTCGTATTCTATGTTAAAAATCATAGGTTCTGTGGCAAAACAATTTGAGTTTTGTCCTTCAACTATTTTACCTTCTTCAGTTATAACATATTCGTTTA
>Ga0209088_10000508_pt1 | contig 27322 bp, 40 predicted proteins | sample S_140625_EF_Meta_FD_187324 | JGI IMG/M metagenome (GOLD analysis project Ga0209088, IMG submission 187324) | Freshwater microbial communities from Lake Simoncouche, Canada to study carbon cycling - S_140625_EF_MetaG (SPAdes) (version 2) | ecosystem: Environmental > Aquatic > Freshwater > Lake ... | reverse complement strand
AAACCCCCGGCGTCCTCACTCCGCCGGGGGTTTTTTATTATATGTGCCTATCCCGCAAACCTAAGCCATGCGCCTGTTTGCGGGATATTCTTGTTAGAAAATCGACACGTTTTATTCGTCCCATGCCTCTTCTGCGTCTAAGATTAGTTCGCAGGGTGGAAAGCGCAAGTTGCTCACTTCGATGTCGGTTATCAAACCCCTAAAGGCTAGATGCTCCATCAGGCGGTAGGCCAGCGTAGCCTCTGCGCGTTGGTCGTAGTTCTCAAAAGCGTCTATTTCTTCATCGGTCATTCTGGTTTCCAATCTTTAGGATAAGGGACAGACTTGTAGCTAGTCCTGTAAAGTCTGCCATTTTCGTCAAAGTGCTCTGTCACTGTCGAGCCGTCATCATTCAAGACAACAGCGCGATCACCAAAGAGATGCAATGGTCGGCCCGTCTTGGGGTCGATGCGGTAGTTTATTTTGTCAGTCATGGTTAATCCTTTCCGCATATGTATGCTGCGCCTATGACGTAGGCGAACAATAAAAACATCGTCATTTCTTTTCTTCGATCCAAAAGTGATGCATCATGTAGTGCGTGGCGGTTTCATCTGTCACCCTGTCGCCTATCCCGCCGCTTGCGGTGGTCAGGTGGTTGGTAAACGTGTTCGGGTCTTTAGACGAACGCACCGCGGGGATGCGTGTTAGTTTCATATATCCATTTTGGTCAGTCATTTGCTTATCCTAATCTGGTTATAAACGAAACACCACCCACCGTTCTTACCATGAAGCATTTGCCGTGGCGGATGCCAAATTGTGAGCAGTTGCGACTAATACGTTTTGCCGAGCCTTTAGTTTCGGCAGGCATGGTGGCGACATCGCCTACAGCCATAGTCCCCATTGGGTAGAACATAGGGCGGCTCACTTGCCTTGCTCCCGCTCTTTACGGCGTTCGGCCCATGTCTTTCCGTTTAGGTCGCGTAATGGCCATGCGCTTTCGGACGATACGCGATATTTGCGCCCTATTGGGGCCGCTTGGGGTGTCTTAATCATTTTTCTGCTCCCGTTTGATGTTTAGTAATTCAGTTCCCTCGCGTAGCCATGCCATGCGGAACCATTCACGATCCACGTGCGTTCGCCATAGGATTAGCAAGGTCGTTGCTTGCAGGGATAGCAACGCAACAATCGCATATTTTTCGGGTGTCATAATCAATCCTCTAATAATAAGGTTAATAGGAATAGGGCCGCGCCAGCCAATAGCGCAGTCATTTGGTTGTCAGGGTGTAGATAGCCTCTAATTCGGCGCTTAGGGCGTTGGCTTCCTCTCGGCTTCTAGTCCAATGCTTGTCCAAATCCTCGATTTCGGCTTTTGCGTCTGCTAGTTCCGCCTCAACGTTTAGCAGTTCGCTAAGGCGTTCCGCCAGCACAACAGCCAGTTCGTGGTTTCGGTCTAATGCCGTGCGGACTAGTTCGCTATCGGATAGCATCCGCAAATAGTTTCTGTCTTGTGTCATGTTATGCGTTCCTATTGCTGTAGTTAATGACCCATCCGCCGCGCCGCGCATAGCCTTCTAAGTCTGCTAAAGCCTCCATTTTGGTTTTATATACTGGCCCAACAGGTGATTTTCTGTTGTCCGACATATCGACATATTGCCAATGTCCGCCGCCAAAATTGCCTAATGAAAGCGGAGTAATGCGTGTTTTAGTGTAATTAGTCATGGCTCAATTTCCTTTTAATGTGATTATGATTGATGTGATTGATAGCACCAGAACGGCAGCGAAGCCGACTGTGGCTAGGACGTGCGCGATCATGCGGGCTCTTCCAATGGTTCGTAATGTTCCGCCAGCGCGTCCCAATCGACACTATTGAGGTCAAGCATATCCCAGATGAAACCGTGCGAATTGCTATCGCGTCCAATTAGGTCTTCAACATACTCTTCAACCATATCGCGACACAATTCAGCGGTAAATGGTATGTGGCGCTCTTGCATTTCTGCCCAACCGTCACCGAACCATAGGTTTACTGTCCACGTTGCGGCATTGCGCCATCCGTTGCAAGTTGTGTCGGTAGTCATAGTTTCTCACTCCTGTATTGGCACTAGCGCCATAAAGGCCGCGCGACGGTGAGCCGCGCGGCTAATATGGGGTTAGCCTTTCATGAAACGGTCGCGCGTCCACCCGTCGGTGTCAGTTGCCCGCATAGGCATAATAACCGCACAGACGTCCACCCGGGCGCCGGATCCATCGCTATTAGGGAACAACACCGGCGCCGGGCCATTACCGGCTTGTGCGATCCGATAGCGGTTAGCGTTGCCTTTCTTGCCATCGCCTAGCGCCATTGCAATCTTGCCAAGTGCTGCAATCAGGTGCGGTTGATAGTGCGCGGGCGTTTCAGTTTCGGGCAATTCAGGGATAATACGATCCCAAGCGGGAAAGTTACCGTCTACGGGTGTAAAGTGCACTTTGACATTGCCCTTGGATAACCAAAACAATCCGTTGGCGTCGCGTTCTACGGTGTAATAGCTATCCTTGCCCTTGCTGGCTTGTGTGATTGCGTCGTGCGGTACGATAACGCCAGCCAGTGCGTCTTTATCATAAGTGCACCCGGTGACACCGTGAAACACCGTTGCGCCGGGATAGTTGGCAGCAAAAGCCATATGGCCATTTGTGCCCACGATATAGCCACGGGCGTCAATAAAAACACCTTTCAGATAATAGCGCGTTTCCTCTTTTGAGACGCATTGCATAGCTGCGTCTATATAATCGCATGGGATTGTCAGATTGATAGTTTCGTTTGTCATTTTACTGTTCCTTACTTTACTTGATTGTCACCGGGTGACGGGATTGCCACCCGGTGGATTGATTAGAGCCCGCGCTCTTGCATGGCATTATTTACTGCTGCCCATGCTGCTAAATCTCTTGGTGAAGCATTATAATCTGTCTCGCGACCGTATAGATACCAGTAACCTTTTAGCGCGTCGTTCGAGATCCGCTCGAACTTGTCAGCGTAAAATTGCGACCATTTGGTGGAATTTGCATAATCCATTTTAATATACTCCTGTTATGAAAGGTGGATAAGGCCAGTGTCGGCCATTAGTGTTGCATAGTGCACCGGGCGTTCATATTGCCCGGTGACACCGTCGCGGTAAATTGAGATCCAGCGCCCGGCGGTAGCGAATCCGACCGTCGCGCCATATGGCACGCTGGCAGTCACCGGCCAGTGATTAATAAGGCCCTCGCTGTCGAGCGCGTCGTTAAGGGTGTCGAAATAGTTTTTCATGCGCGTGGCTCGATTTGCATCACGCGTCCGCACGACGTGTAAAAGTCGACGCAAAGCGGATTAAGCGGATCATGCTCAATGTCAATAATTGTAAATATGTTGTGCGCGAACGTGACCGCAGCGTCTAAACTGTTAAGGGTAGCAAATACGATTTTGCGGGTATTAGGGTAAAGTCCGCTAGTCTCTATAATTTCATAAGTCATTTTGTCTCACTCCATTGCGTTGTTGATGCCCTCTTATATACCCTCTTAAAATAGTGTCAACAACAAAATGTGTTGCAGATAAAAAAAAGTTTTGTTCCTACTGCGTTCTGTTTCTGTTCTATTGTTTCGGGACGTCATTTAGAAACTGCTAAATGACTACCAAATGGCAACCGGCACTGATGAAAATAAATCTGTGGATAAGTTATGCGAAAGGGACGTCATCGGACGTCATCGTGGACGTCATCAAAAGCGGGCTAAATGACGTCCCGAATAATGGCGGAAGTCTGCGCGTTGCAGCCGATCGGACGTCAAATAGTCATGAATATTGTATTTAGCTAAAGATATAGTAATTATAACCTATATGGTACGTATACGCATATTCTGGCGCAACTTGCGTTTTCAGAAAAAATGACGTCCCGTGTTACTGCACTAACACAGTAAGAGGGCCTGTTTGTTCTCATGGTTGACGTTAACGTCAAGCATTCACGGGTGACTTGGCGCAGCATGGCAATATGACGTCTGTTGCTGTGTTAATACACTAACACACCTATCTTATTGCGAACGATTCGCAACAAGCTGCCAGCCCATATGTTATTGCGACTCATTCGCATTAGCAGCAGCAATATGTTTTTCTTAATGCGACTCATTATCAATAAGGGAAAGGTCACTCAGGAATCTGCTACTGCGAATCATTCTCAATAGCTCCGGGCAGGGAATGGGGGGGTGCAGGGCCGAGCGCCGCGTGACTGACACGGTCACGGGTCGCAAACAATTTTTTTTATTTCTAAATGTTGGTGTCAGACAATTTTTATTTTTTTGCATATTAAGATGCAACACACTATAGTACGCCCAATGACATTTTACTCACTGCCATTTACACCAGAGCGGACGCAGGCCACCGAGTCGCGGCTGGAGGCAATCTATGAAGCTGCCAAGTACGGGCTAAAGGGTGATAGCCTCGCTATGGCGGCTGGCATGACCCCGCGGCAATTCCGCGTGTTGGCCGAGTCTGACCCGCTGGTGGAGATGGCTGAGATCAAGGGACGCACTGACGGTGAATACACCGCCGGCAAAACCATGTACGAAGCTGCGCGCGATGGCGACGCTAAGGCTGCGCTGGAGATACTCAAGCATCAGCACGGCTGGGTAGCCAAGCAGCAGATTGACGTGAACATCGACCAACAGATAAGCATCACAGGCGCGCTGGAAAAAGCACAGACGCGCGTCATCGAGGGGCTGTACACTGACGTGACGCCCCCAGCGCAGCTAGAGGACAACACAAATGCAAGCGCCAATATATTCAGCCCAAGACGAAATGGAGTTAATGGCAAGGTTGTGGAGTCCATCTCTAAAGGATGACCCACTAGCCTTTGTCCTGTACACATTCCCGTGGGGCCAACAAGGCACGCCGTTGGAACACTTCCCCGGCCCGCGCAAATGGCAGCGCCAGATACTCAGCGACTTGCGTGACCACATCAAAGAGAACAACGGCAAGGTTGACTTCAGCACAGCGCGGATGGCGATTGCATCAGGACGCGGTATTGGCAAGTCTGCCTTGGTCTCATGGCTGACAATCTGGATGCTGTCATCACGCATAGGCTCGACCACCATCGTGTCGGCAAACTCCGAAGCGCAGTTGCGCTCGGTCACATGGGCAGAAATTACCAAGTGGCTGGCGATGTCACTCAACAGTCACTGGTTCGAGATAGCCGCCACACGGATCATGCCCGCCAAGTGGCTGACCGAACTAGTTGAGCGTGACCTAAAGAAAGGCACGCGTTACTGGTCAGTCGAGGGCCGGCTGTGGTCAGAAGAGAACCCCGACGCCTACGCGGGTGTCCACAACTTCGACGGTGTGATGCTGATCTTTGACGAAGCCAGCGGTATACCTGACAGCATCTGGTCGGTTAGCGATGGTTTCTTTACAGAAAATACGCCGCACCGCTTCCATCTGGCGTTCTCCAACCCGCGGCGCAACACAGGCTATTTCTACGAGACGTTCCACAGCAAGCGGGCGTTCTGGTCAACACGCACAATCGACGCCCGCGATGTCGAGGGTACAGACAAACACCTGTACCAGCGCATCATCGACGAGTATGGGCCAGACAGCTACCAAGCTAGTGTTGAAGTCTACGGTAACTTCCCCAGTGAAGGTGACGATCAGTTCATCGGCAGCAATCTGGTAGACGACGCCATGAAGCGGCCACCTGTCAAAGATGACACAGCGCCCATCGTCATAGGCGTCGATCCTGCACGCTTCGGGGCGGATGCTACGGTCATCGCCATACGGCAGGGCCGGGACATCTTAGAGTTGCGGAGACACCGCGGCGCAGACACGATGGAAGTAGCTGGCTACGTCATCGACGCGATAGAGCAGTTCAAGCCTGCGCTGGTCTGCATCGACGAAGGCGGGCTAGGCGCAGGCGTCGTGGATCGGCTAAAGGAACAGCGGTACAAGATACGCGGCGTGAACTTCGGCAACAAAGCTAAGAACCAGATCATGTGGGGCAACAAGCGCGCAGAGATGTGGGGCGCTATGCGTGATTGGTTACGCACAGGCCACATCCCGACAGATAGGTTCCTGAAGACAGACCTTATCAGTCCGCGCACCAAACCTGACAGCAAGGGGACGCTGTTCCTCGAAAGCAAGAAAGATATGAAGTCACGCGGGCTGGCGTCACCTGACGCAGCGGACGCCATAGCGGTCACGTTTGCTTTTCCTGTTGCGTCAATAGATATTCGACAAGGACGCGTTGACAGACGGCGCACAAGCGGGTATTCTCCCGCTGGAGTTTCTACAAGCTGGATGGGCAGTTAATGGCAGACAAGAAAAAATCTGTGTCGTTGTCTATAGGCCGTGGCGAGAAGTTGCCTGTGTCTAAGGGCGCGGGACTGACTGCTGCGGGCAGAGCAAAGTATAACGCTGCAACAGGCAGCAACCTAAAGGCGCCTGCGCCCAGCCCTAAGACAAAGGCTGACGCAGGACGTAAAGCGTCATTCTGCGCGCGTATGGGCGCAGTGGCTGCTAAGGCAAAAGATGGCGAACGTGCCAAAGCTAGTTTGAAAAGGTGGAAATGCCCGTGAAACCCGGTCTATATGCCAACATCCACAAAAAACAGGCCCGCATTGCCGCTGGATCAGGCGAGAAAATGCGTGCGCCCGGCGCTAAGGGCGCCCCTACAGCCAAAGCGTTCAAAGAAAGCGCCAAGACAGCCAAACCAGCTAAGAAGGGTAAGTAAATGCCAGCCAATAAATACACACGCGCACTGTACAAAGTTGGTACTGTAAAGGCTGAAAAAGCCGCGATTGCTAACAACGATCCAGCCCGCAAAGCCGCAGCCGCAAAGATTACGGCGCAAGAAGGCACGACAAACCCCAGCGGCGGGCGCTCGGCAGTTAAGATGCCAGCCAAAATTGCAGCGCCAAAACCAGTACAAGTCACGCGCACAACGGTAAACATGAAGCCAACGCCATCGGCAAAGAAACGCTAAAGTGCCGTTGGTTAAATCACCTAGCGGCTCTGCGTTTCGCAAGAACATTAAGGCTGAGGTAAACGCCGGTAAACCTGTCAAACAGGCGGTTGCAATCGCGTACAGCGTGAAGCGCGAAGCCGCTAAAAAAGGTAAAAAGTAACCACAATGGCTGATCCGACAGGTATTAACAAAGTAGGCGACGTAGCTGACATCGGTAGCGATCCAGCAAACACGCGTGGTGACCCTGATACAATGGCAACCATGCGCCATCGTATGCAGATGGGTATGGCGGCACTGTCGGATAGCCGCGAAGATGAACTAGACGATCTACGGTTTATGGCCGGCAGCCCTGACAACCAGTGGCAGTGGCCTGCCGACGTGTTGGCGACCCGCGGCGCTGTGCAGGGCCAAACAATTAACGCACGGCCATGCCTCACGATTAACAAACTGCCGCAGCACGTCCGTCAGGTGACAAACGAACAGCGCCAGAACCGCCCTGCGGGTAAGGTAATACCTGTCGATGATAAAGCTGACGTTGAAGTCGCCGCTATCTTTGACGGCGTTGTGCGGCACATCGAATATATGTCCGACGCTGATGTCGCCTACGACACAGCTTGCGACAATCAGGTAACGTATGGTGAAGGTTACATTCGTCTAATTACAGAATATTGTAACGAAGAAACCTTCGACCAAGACGTTCGTATTATGCGCGTCCGCAACTCGTTTTCGGTCTACATGGACCCAACGATCCAAGACCCATGCGGCTCCGACGCTGAATGGTGTTTTGTCACGCAGGACATGACCAAAGAAGAGTATGAGCGCGAATTTCCAGACGCGTCGCCTATCTCGTCGATCATGTCCACCGCTGTTGGCGATGAAAGCCTGTCCGCATGGCTTGACGAGGACACTGTCCGCATCGCGGAGTATTTTTACTACAAACGCAAGCGTGAAACGCTGAATTTGTACCCCGACAACGTATCTGCGTTTAAAAACACCGACATGGATAAGCAATTACGCGCCATGTACGGTAAACCTGTCCGCACACGCGAAGTAGACCGTAAAAAAGTCATGTGGATGAAGACCAATGGTTATGATGTGCTTGACGAACGCGAGTGGCCGGGTAGCTGGATACCCGTCGTGCGCGTTGTAGGCAACGAATTTGAAGTGCAAGGCCAGATTTATGTATCTGGTTTGGTGCGGAACGCCAAAGACGCCCAGCGTATGTACAACTATTGGACCAGCCAAGAGGCAGAAATGCTTGCGCTGGCGCCAAAAGCGCCATTTATTGCATATGGCGGCCAGTTTGAAGGCTACGAGCAGCAGTGGAAGACTGCCAACACGACCAACTGGCCGTATTTGGAAGTCAATCCAGACGTCACAGACGGCGCTGGGAACACATTACCGCTTCCGCAGCGTGCAGCACCCCCGCTGCCCCAAACAGGGCTGATACAGGCTAAAATGGGCGCTGGTGAGGATATTAAGTCCACCACCGGCCAGTACGACGCATCTTTGGGCGAACAAGGCAACGAACGGTCTGCAAAAGCCATCACCGCACGCGAAAAGCAGGGCGATGTTGGTACGTACCACTATGTTGACAACCTAGCCCGTGCGATCCGTCACATCACCCGCCAGCTTGTCGATATTATCCCTAAGATTTACGACACACAGCGCATTGCACGCATCATCGGCGTTGACGGCGAAGTTAGCATGGTCAAAATGGACCCTAACCAGCAAGAGCCTGTCAAGGAAATCCGTGACCAAAACGGCGGTATAATAGAGAAAATCTACAACCCGTCAATCGGCACATATGACGTTATGGTCACCACTGGCCCCGGCTACATGACCAAGCGTCAAGAGGCGCTCGACGCCATGTCAACGATCCTGCAATCCAACCCGCAGCTTTGGACTGTGGCCGGCGATCTGTTCATCAAGAACATGGATTGGCCCGGCGCACAAGAAATGGCTGCACGGTTCAAGAAAATCCTTGACCCTAAAGTCTTGGAAGAAGGCGATCAGTCGCCAGAAGTCATGGCTGCCAAGCAACAGATTGAAGCCTTGTCGCAAGAACTCAACCGCGTGTCTGACATTATGGAGAATATCCAAGATAGCGCAGAGCAGCAGAAGATTGCCATCGACAAGTACAAGGCTGAAGTGCAGGCTTACGAAGCTGAAACCAAGCGTATCTCTGCGGTACAGAACAGCATGACACCTGAACAGATTCAGGATATTGTCATGGGTACAATTGCAGGCGCACTGGATACAGGCGACTTGATCGGCGGTTCACCTGAGATGCGTGAAGTACCGCAGATGGACGAACAGATGCAGGAAGCCCCTGAAATGGGTGAGCAACCTGAGATGGGCGAACAACCAGAGATGCAAATGCCAGAACAAGCCCCTGAAGCACCCGAAGGAATGATGTAATGAGTTGCGCTGATTTTATAGGTACTCTGTTTCTCGCGCGCGATGTGGCTCACTCGACGCACTTGAACACGCGCAGCTTTTCCAAGCACTCTGCTTTGAACACGTTCTACGACCAAGTCATTGAATTAGCTGACAAATTTGCCGAAGCGTACCAAGGAAAATATGGCCTAATCGGGCCTATTTCGCTCATGTCGGCTAAGAAAACCAACAACATTGTTGAGTTTCTTGAAGGTCAGGTAGACGAACTTGATGCAATGAGGTATAAAGTCGTTGATAAGGAGTGTACTCCACTTCAAAACATTATCGACGAAATTTTTGGCTTGTATTACAGCACACTATATAAACTTAAATTTCTCGCATAAGGACGCGACATATGGAAATTTTACGCCCACTTAATGATTCTGCATTCGCCGCGCAAACCGTAGCGTATACAGGTACTGCTGGTTCAGTGACCGGTTGGAACGCTGGCCCACAAGCTGTGTTAGTATGGTGTACGACTGACGCTTACATTGTTGTAGGTGAAGGCGTTACAGCTACGACATCGGCTACACCTATTCCTGCTGGGACGGCAGTACCAATTTACGTTCCCCAAGGCGGTGGTGGTGGTGGTTCAGGTGCTACTTGGCGCGTCAGTGCTATTCAGATCAGCGCAGGCGGCACTTTGTACGCAAAGCCGATCAACATCAGATGAGTTTTGGCATCCCCGTCCGTAATGGTCTTGGCATTGGCCTAGCACCATCTACCGCGATTTCGTCTGGACGAATCGGCGGACGGCCAGCTTTGGTTTTAAATTTTGTTAATACAACCGCGTTAGATAGCCGGATTACGTTTACGCGTTCAACAACGGCTACGGTTACAAATAGCAGTGGGGTTATCCAAAGTTCTGCAATAAACAGTCCTCGATTTGATTACGATCCTGTAACGCTTGCGCCAAAAGGTTTGCTCATTGAGGATCAGCGGGTAAACTTGCTGCTGAATAGCCTTATTGATGGTACATCGCTATCAACGCAAAGCGTTACGGTAACAGCAGTAGCCCATACAATCAGCTTCTATGGGACAGGTACAATTACTTTAACGGGTGCGTCTATCGCAACTGTAACAGGAACTGGTGTTTATCCAAGCCGCAAAACGCTTACGTTTACACCTATTGTCGGCGTATTAGTTTGTACAGTTACAGGCTCCGTTCAATACGCACAGCTTGAAGCGGGGGTATTTGCATCCAGTTTTATTCCAACAGCAGGGTCATCCGTAACCCGCGCACCAGACATAGCAAGAATGACAGGCACGGACTTCTCTAGCTGGTATAATGCTACAGAAGGCACGTTTGTTGTGAATGCTGACGTTTTGGCTGTCAATTCTACGGTACAGCAAAACCCCATATCGCTATACACTTCCGCTACTAATTTAATGCGGTTTTGGCTCTGGGAGGGCGCACCTACCTTTGTTCGCTGGACTGTTGCAAACGTTAGTACGCAGGCAGACATAGTTTCAGGAGCGCAGACAGCAAATACACCGTTTAAAGCAGCAGCAGCTTATAAACTGAATGATTTTGCAGCAAGCTACAATGGCGCTGCTGCATTAACTGATACTGCTGGAACCGTTCCAGTTGGTTTTACCCAGTTCAACCTTGGTTCGCAAACTGGTTCTTTTGGTTATCTAAATGGCCATCTTCGATCTGTGGTATATTACAATACTCGCGTACCAAATACTACGCTACAAGTTTTAACAGTATGACCATTTACACCAGCAAAAGGGCTTAAAAATGCCTACAGTTAATCTTTCACCGATAGGCGGCGCAGCTAGTCAATTTCTAGATAACAATGGTGTTATCTTGTCGGGCGGCAAAATCTATACGTATGCCGCTGGAACCACTACCCCGCAAGCAACTTACACTAGTGTATCGGGGGTTACCCCTCACGCAAACCCGATTATATTGGATAGCGCCGGGCGCGTACCGGGCGGCGAAATTTGGTTGACTAGAGAGTCTATATATAAGTTTGGTATTGAAACCTCAACGTCTATATTGATAGGTACTTACGATAATATACCGGGAATAATTGATTTAACGGGCATAACGCCTATCATATACAACGCAACGGGCAACGGCGTACAAGTGGCTTTTTCTTTGGTTAGCGCACCGCTGTCCGAAAACACTACTAACATATATATTAACGGGGTGTATCAGCAAAAAAATACATACTCTGTTGCGGGAGTTACAGTTACTTTTTCTGAAGCGCCTCCTCTTACGTCTACAGTTGAAATAGCTTATTTTTAAGGATTTGTCATGGCATTGACTAAAGCATCATATTCAATGATTAAAGGTGCTCCAGTAAATGTGCTGGATTTAGGCGCAAAGGGCGACGGCGTGACAAACGACACCGCTGCTTTCGTAGCCGCCGCGCTAACAGGCAAGTCTGTATATGTTCCTGCTGGGACGTATATTGTGACACACAGCACGATTGTGTGTGCTGATGGCACTGAGTTTTATGGCGAGGGAACACTTAAGGATTTATCTTTGCCAGTGGTTACAGCAGGGAATCCTGCTTTTGGATTTATCCGAGTCACTAAAAACAACAAGATCAGCGGCTTAAAATTCATTGGTGCTAACAACCGATTGTTTGCCGTTACTGGACAGTCATCAACGGCGCGAGGCACAGTAGAAAACATCCGCATTAGCAGCTTGACAACCGACAAGTGCGGAATCTTTATCACTGAGCCTGAGCAAGGCTTTACCTATAACCGCATTGACGAACCATATATTAGTTGGATTTTTTCTGGGCCTGTCACCTCAGATATGATCGCACAAAACATCATTGTGCGAGATTGCACAATGGAAGGCGATTCTGCTTATAACCCAACGGCTAGAACGTGTAATACTTCTCAAGTCCACGGAGTTGCTTTTGTTTATGCCAAAAACTGCCAGAGCGTAAACAATGTCGTTGCTAATGCTCGGTTTGGTGAATGGGCTTATGGTGGCGCAGTTCTACAGGCTGACGGTATAGCGTTGTCAACAAACCCGCGCCTTTGCGAAAACATCGTTTTCAGTGGCGGTTCTTACCGTGAAATTTACGGTAGTTTTATGAGTAAGACTACAAATGGCGTCATTCAGGGTACAACAACGATTGACTTTGAAGATGTGACCGTCAATTTTGAAGGTTCATTTAACTGTGTTGCGACAGGAAATGTTGTCATTAATACAGGTAATGGCGGCGGAGCACTTACAGCCTTGGCTGGATGTTCTGGAATTGATTTTATCGGCAACGCAGTGACAATCACGGCAGGGCCAACAGGAAACATGGTCAATACGTTTAGTGGCAATGAATATCTTGTTTACTCAAATAACCTTTTTAGATCATATGGGCCTTTGGCTGCAAAAGTTATTATCCGCAATAAAACAACAGCGGTGGCTCCTCTTTGCCCAACACCAAGCAAGTTTATTACTTTTCAAGATAATATCCTTGTAAACTGTGATTTGTTGTTTGAACACATCTCAGATGGTCTGGTGATTAATCGCAATCGTCAAAGCACACCGTCAAATATATACGCGATCTACGCATTTGAATCACCAACTATTGAAATGGTTGATAATACTGTTTCGCTTACCGTTGATGGCGCTTTATCAGGGTTTGGCAATTCACCTGTGCAATCCGTTCTTAGCACTACTACTTACAGCAGTGTTGATGTGCGAAGCAATAAAATCACAGGAACAACAGGCGAATCGGGCATTACTTTTTTTGGTACTCAAGCCGCAACGTGTGTTGCTACAGTCAGCGGAAACAGAACTAACGCAATTTTTCTAGACAATTCGTGGGCGTTCCTTGTGACCAATCAGCTTCGTGGGCGCATTCAGTTTGACCAAAACATACTGCCCGCTGCAACAGACACTGCCCACATTGGAGCATCTGTTTTGAAATCAATTAGCGGCGGTAACCTGACTAACCCGTTTGTAACCGTGTCAAATGCAATTCCAACAGTCGGAACATGGAAAGTTGGCGATGTGGTTATGAAGGCAGTTCCTTCAGCAGCATCTACGCCGGGATGGGTTTGCACAACAGCAGGAACGCCGGGGACTTGGTCTGCGATGGCAAATTTAGTATAACCAAGATTGCCAGACTGCATCAAATGATGTAGTCTAGCCTACAACCGTACTGATGCGGCTCATCAGGAACTCTTTAAGGGTTAAACATGGACGATAATGTCTTTACCGAAGCGGATGCCTCCGCGCCAGAACTCGAAGCCACGGCAGCAATCGAGCCTGTAGAAAACACGACGCCGGAAGAGCAGTCTGCTGAACAGGAAGCATCTAAGTCCTTCTCCCAAGAAGAACTAGACGCCATCGTAGGCAAACGACTCGCAAGAGAGCAGCGTAAATGGGAACGCGAACAGGCTCAAAGAGCAGAGGAAGTGCAGGCCCGGCAGCAGCCGATCCATGACATAACCCCTGAACAATTTGAGACTTACGAGGATTACGCAGAGGTTTTGGCCGAGCGTAAAGCCGAAGAAATGCTGGCACGCCGTGAAAGGGATACCCAGCAACGTGCAATGTTAGAGTCTTATCACGAACGTGAAGAGGCAGCGCGGGACAAGTATGATGACTTTGAACAAGTTGCATACAACCCCAACCTCCCCATCACCGACGCGATGGCATTGGCAATACAAGCGTCCGACATTGGCCCCGACGTGATTTATCACTTAGGTGTCAACACTAAAGATGCCCAGCGTATTTCGCGTCTAGACCCCATTTTGCAAGCTAGGGAAATTGGAATGATTGAGGCAAGGCTTTCAGCCGAACCTACATTCAAGAAAACATCTAACGCCCCTGCACCTATTGCTCCTGTCAACGCCCGCACCGCTGGTGCGCCGACATTTGATACGACAGACCCACGGGCCGTAAAGTCCATGAGTACGTCAGATTGGATTGAGGCAGAACGGATGCGACAGATCAAGAAGTACGAGGCACAACGCAACCGATAATTTAGGATTATTTCCATGAGTAACTCGATTTTAACCATCGACATGATCACGCGTAAGGCGCTTGAGATTCTCGAAAACAACTTGGTTCTTACCCGTAACGTAAACCGCCAGTACGATGACAGCTTTGCTGTTGAAGGCGCAAAGATTGGTTCAACCCTGCGTATCCGTTTGCCGGATCGCGCGCTTGTAACTGATGGCGCAGCCCTTCAGGTACAGGATGACAACGAGCAGTTCACAACGCTTGCTGTTTCCACCCAGAAGCACATCGGCGTTAACTTCACGACTGCTGAATTGACCATGCAGTTGGATGACTTCGCTGACCGCGTTCTCAAGCCACGTATCTCGCAGCTTGCTTCGAGCATCGACGCTGACGTTGCCAACTCGTACCTGACCATCGGTAACACTGTTGGAACGCCCGGCACGACTCCCGGCACTTCGGCAGTTCTTCTTGCTGCACAGCAGAAGCTGAACGAAAACGCTGCTGTAATGTCGCCACGTTATGCAACTGTTAACCCAGCCGCCAACGCTGGTTTGGTTGAAGGTCTAAAGGGTCTATTCAACCCAACCGACACGATCAGCAAGCAGTTCAAGAATGGCATGATGGGTACTGGCGTACTTGGTTTTGACGAAATCAATATGTCGCAGTCCATCAAGCAGTTCACCACTGGTTCGCGTACTGCAACCGGCGGAACGACTTCGGCGGCTGTTACCGCTGAAGGTGCAACCACCATCGCCATCACTGGCGCTGGCGCATCTGCTACGGTTAAGGCTGGCGACGTTTTCACTGTTGCTGACTGCTTCAGCGTTAACCCACAGACCCGTGAAAGCACTGGTTCGTTGTTCCAGTTCGTTGCTCTTGCTGATGTCACACTCAGCGGCGCTGGCGCTGGTAACGTAACTGTTGCTGCAATCTACTCGGCAGCACACGCACTTGCTACGGTTAACACTCTGCCCGGTAACTCCAAGGCAATCGTGTTTGTTGGTACGGCCTCAACAATATATCCGCAAAACCTTATATACCACAAGGACGCTATCACCTTCGCAACCGCCGACCTTCTGCTCCCACAGGGCGTAGATATGGCTTCGCGTCAGGTGCATAACGGCATCTCGCTTCGCGTTGTTCGTCAGTATGACATCAACAACGACCGTATGCCTTGCCGTATTGACGTTCTGTATGGCTACAGCACGATCCGTCCGCAAATGGCTGTTCGTCTCTGGGGTTAATCTAACACGGCCCTCGGTTCGCTGGGGGCCACACTTTTTGAAGGATTTTTATTATGGCTTTACCAAATGGCGCCGGCGGCTATCAAGTCGGAGACGGTAATCTTACCGAAGTTAACCTTACAACGTCACCTGTTCCTGTTGCATATACCGCAGCAGCTACACTAACTGCTGCCGATTTGGGTGGTGGTTTGGTCGTATACAACTCCGCTTCTGCGGCAGACCTTACACTTCCTGCGGTCAGCGTTGTTAACGCAACCATCAGCAGCGCAAAGACAAACTCAGCATTTGATATTGCTTTGGTTGCTCTTGCTGCTGGCGTTCCTACTCTTGTAGTAGGCACTGGCTGGACCTTGGTTGGTTCAGGCGCAGGCGTTGCTTCTAAGAGCGTATTGTTCCGCGCTGTTAAAACTGGCGAAACAACGTACAACCTGTACCGTATCGCTGGCTAATAGGTTTGCCCCGGCTACGGTCGGGGCATCCTTTTCAGGAGAAAATCAATGGCTAATACAAAACCTATTGGTGTTGCTTTCCTCGATCAAGATATTATTGGTTCACAATATCTCTTGAGCGACGAGCAAATCGGCTACACCGCCGCAGCACAAGGTACAGTCACGCAAGCAACAGACAAGTCAACTGCCGTCACGCTGAACAAGCCTGCTGGCCGCATCACCATGAACAACGCGTCGCTGACTACTGCCACTAACGCCACGTTCACGCTAAACAACAGTTTCATTTCTGCAAATGACACTGTTATTCTTACTATCTCTGGCGGTCAAACAACCCCCGGATCATACAACGTGTTTGCAAACGCGCTGGCTGCGGGCACTGTCAGCATTACGCTACGCAACATTTCTGGTGGTACGCTGTCAGAAGCCATAGTGATTAACTTTGCAATCATTCATTGCGTATAACTAAATTGGACGGCTTTCGGGCCGTCCACTTTTAAATTTTTTGCGAGGATTTTGGCATGGCCAGCGCGGGAGACATAATTAACGGTTCGCTTAGGCTGCTAGGCGTCTTGGCCGAAGGTGAAGTTCCGTCGGCTGAAACGTCGCAGGACGCGCTGAATGCCATGAACCAGATGATTGATAGCTGGAACACTGAGCGTTTGTCCGTTTTCTCGACACAAGACCAAGTATTCACATGGCCTTCTGGCATCATCAGCCGCACGCTTGGACCAACTGGCAACTTTGTTGGCAACCGCCCCATCCTGCTTGACGATGCAACGTACTTTGTCGATCCCGGCACTGGCGTCAGCTACGGCATCAAAATGATTAACCAGCAGCAGTATGACGGCATTGCGGTCAAGACTGTCACGTCTACCTTTCCGCAAGTTCTCTTTGTCAACATGACATATCCAGATATTGATATGTACATCTACCCGCGCCCTACGCGCAACCTGACATGGCATTTCATTTCGGTTGAAGAACTTACGCAGCCTGCAACGCTGGCAACCGTATTGAGTTTTCCGCCCGGTTATCTGCGTGCGTTCCGCTATAACTTGGCCTGCGAAATGGCGCCTGAGTTTGGCGTAGAGCCATCATCGCAAGTCCGCCGTTTGGCAATGGCGTCCAAACGTAACTTGAAACGCATCAACAGCCCCGGCGACATCATGTCTGTACCGTACAGCCTCATCGCTTCACGCCAACGCTTTAACATCTATGCAGGGAATTACTAAATGTCTAATATTACTATCTCCGCGCTGCCTGTTGCCGCTTCGCAAGCTGGCGCTGATGTATTGCCGATTGTTCAGGCCACGACCAGTACAACTAAGCAATTATCCATAACCAATTTATTTACCAGTCCAGCGTTTGTCACACCCACACTAGGAACGCCAACCAGCGGCAACCTGTCAAATTGCACCAGCACATCTATGGTGTTGACAACTCCAATATTAGGGACGCCAACCAGCGGTAACCTGTCAAATTGCACCAGTACATCTATGGTGTTGACAACTCCAATATTAGGGACGCCAACCAGCGGTAACCTGACGAATTGCATCAACCTACCCATTTCAACGGGCGTAAGCGGTCTTGGGACAGGTATAGCTACTTTTTTAGCTACCCCTACATCAGCTAATTTGCGGACTGCTTTGACAGACGAAACAGGTACAGGATCAGCAGTATTTGCAACTTCACCTACGATCACTACGCCTGTATTAACTTCCCCCACACTGACAGATGTATTGGCTACATCGGCAGCAGCCCCTACTATAGCAAGCGCGGCTACTATAGCGCCGACAAAAGACATTACGTTTATCAGCGGGGTAGCGGCTATCGTTACAATTACTGCTCCTTCGCCTATATCAACGGGCGGCGGAACCATAACTTTAATACCCACAGGTATTTTTACAACCACTACGGCGGGGAACATTGCGCTGGCGTCTACGGCTGTAGTCAGCAAGGCTTTGACTATGACTTACGACGTTACGACGGCTAAATGGTATCCGAGTTACTAAGCAATGAAAACTCCCATCCTTGGTTCCGCGTATGTCGCTAGAAGCGTCAACGCTGCCGACAACCGCATGGTCAATCTGTTTCCAGAGATTGTTCCAGAAGGCGGCAAGGAACCCGCGTTTCTTCAGCGCGCGCCGGGCCTGACTACGTTAGCGACTGTTGGCACTGGACCTATACGCGGGCTGTGGACGTATGGTAATTACGGCTACGCCGTGTCGGGCAATACGCTATATAAGATTGATAGTAATTGGAACGCGGTTGCCAAAGGCATTGTAGGAGGTTCTGGCCCTGTTAGCATGGCTGACAACGGCACGCAGCTATTCGTTGCCGCTAACCCTCAAGGTTACATCTACAACGCCCTTACCGACGTGTTTCAGCAAATTACCGATCCTGACTTCCCCGGCGCGGGCACGGTCGGATACATTGACGGCTATTTTACGTTTAACGAACCCGGCACGCAAAAGATTTGGGTTACGCAGCTATTGGACGGAACTAGTGTTGACCCGCTGGAGTTTTCCAGCGCGGAAGGCAATCCAGATAACGTCATTGCAATTTTTGTAGACCACCGCGAAGTCTGGGTATTTGGTACAAACTCGACCGAAGTCTGGTATGATGCAGGGCTGCTTGACTTTCCACTAGCCCGTATTCAAGGCGCGTTTAACGAACTAGGCTGCGCTGCCCCGTACAGCGTTGCCAAGATGGACAACCAGATTTATTGGTTGGGCAAAGACGCACGCGGTCAAGGGATTGTCTACAAAGCCGCTGGCTATATTGGCCAGCGCGTGTCTACGCACGCTATTGAATGGCAGATGCAAGAGTATGCCAACATCTCTGACGCCACTGGCTACACGTATCAGCAGGATGGTCACAGCTTCTACGTCCTAAACTTCCCAAGCGCCGACACCACATGGGTTTACGATGTGGCTACTGGTGCATGGCATGAGCGCGCGTCGTTTGCCAGTGGCGATTTTAACCGCCACCGTGCCGACAACCAGATGTTCTTCAACAGCACCACGGTTGTAGGGGACTATCAGAACGGCAAACTTTACGAATTTGACCTGAACGTGTACGCTGATGATGGCGCACCTCAAAAATGGCTGCGGTCATGGCGCGCGCTGCCAACGGGCGCTAACAACCTCTCGCGTACTATCCAGCACGCCATGCAGCTTGACTGCGAGACGGGCGTTGGCCTAAACGCCTACCCTGCTTACGATGCCGAAGACCTTGCCACTGAATCAGGTGACGTCCTTGTGGCCCAGTTTGTGCAAGGCTATTTGACTACGCAAGCTGGTGACCAGTTAATCACGGAAATTAACAATAATAACGAGCCATTGGTTACCCAAGTGCAACCCGCCGAAGATTACAACGGATACGCGCTTGCAACAACATCATATCCCGAAGCGCCGGGGTATACACCGCAAGCTATGTTGCGTTGGTCAGACGATGGCGGCCATACATGGTCTAACGAACATTGGAAGTCGATGGGCAGAATTGGCAGATTTGGGCATCGCACCATTTGGCGCCGCCTTGGCGCGACGATGAAGATACGTGACCGCGTCTACGAAGTGTCTGGCACAGACCCTGTACGGATTTACGTCATGGGCGCTGAACTGCTACTTAGCGGGACAAGCGCATAATGGCACTAGCGCCTATCAATCCTACACAGATTACGCCACCCCGCGTTGCCTTTATCGACGAACGGTCGGGCGCAATTAGTCGTGAGTGGTACAGGTTCTTCCTATCGCTGCGAAATGCTACGCAGGAAACCCAAGAACAAGTTACGCTGTCAACAGACACAGAATCGCTGTTAGCGTCCTATGACGCCATGCTGGCGGAACTGACGCAAACCACAGAAATACAACCAGACTGCTGCGCTTCGGGTCAAGCTGTCATAGCAAGCGACATTCAAGGTCTGTCGCTCACACCGACCGCTGCCGCAATATCATCGTTAGCTGTCGTGCAAAGCGACATTCAAGCATTGTCGTTAGCGCCTGCTAATCTGAGCGGCAGCGTAACATCGGTAGCTGCATCTGGTGGCACAACGGGCCTTACGTTTAGCGGATCACCAATCACAACATCTGGTACGCTGACCCTTGGCGGTACGCTTGCTATTGCCAATGGTGGTACAAATACTACTGGTTTTTCTGGCGCAAACTTAGTAGTCAGGACAAATAGTAGCAATACGGCATTAACTCAATCGTCTATCGGCGACGATGGTTCTCAAGTTCTTATTAATAATACGTTGAATGTTAACGGCGTAACAAATATTACCGGCGTAACAACGATTACTGGTGTAGCTAGTGGGCTTCAGGTAACTGTCGGTACTGCCAGTTTTGTGGTAAGCCCAACTATCGTAGGGACAATCACGATAGGGCGCAGCATTGGTACTGGCACTATTGTGTTGGGTAACTCCACCGCAAGCCAGACAACAAACATACAAGTTGCCGCGACAGCATCCGGTAGCACCAAAACTATAAACTTTGGCACAAACGGCGCGGTTGGCAGCACAACAACTATTACGGTTGGGTCAATAACAGGCACTAGCACGACAAGACTAAACGGCAACGTCGGGCTGGGCGTAAGTACATTTGGTACAAGCGCCGCAAATGTGTTAGGTATGATTAACGCAACTGCGCCAACAACTTCGCCTGCTGGCATGGGGCAACTGTACGTAGACGCGGGTGCATTAAAATATCGCGGTTCAGCAGGAACCGTGACAACTATAGCAGCCGCTTAAAGGAGAATTAATATGGCCGTAACTATTAGTAACATCATCCCCGCCAAAACAGCGGAAGCCACGCAAACGACGCAGTACACATCAACTGGCGTGCAGACGATCATCGACAAGTTTACCGCGACTAACTACAGCGCAGTTGCTGCGACGATTAGCGTCAACTTGATTACGGCTGCGGGCACCGCAACGGACAGCAACTTGATTGTCGAAACCAAAACGCTTCAGCCAACAGAAACCTATACGTTCCCTGAACTGGTCGGTCATGTGATACCTAACAATGGCTTCATCAGCACAATCGCTGGTACGGCTACGTCCATCAACATTCGTGCGTCGGGTCGGCTAGTCAGCTAATGCTTGAACGGTGCTTTGACGTGGACCGGATCAACGGGGTGGCTAACCACCCGGACGTTCGTCCATTTATAGGCGCCGTAAGTTTAGGTGAATTAGATTTCACCGACGCGGTTCAGTTTGACAAGAACTGGTTTTTACTTGGCGAACATGGCGGATACGTGTTAGCATGGTCTTCACCTAATGTTTACGAAGTACACGTAATGATATTGCCAGAAGGCCGCGGTAAATGGGCGGCCAAAGCACGTCAGTTTACGATTGATTACGCCGTAGAAAACGGTGCTGAAACACTATGGGCGCGAATCGCCCCTAACGCGGCTAGCGTATATATGTACGCGCGCAAGGGGGGTATGCAACCCACAGGTGAAATGATATACACACTAGGGTCGGCATACGACCTTTATAAGATGGAGTTACCAAAATGCCAACAGCAGTAGTCGCAGCAGGTATTGGTGCCGTAGGCGCAATCGGTGGCGGTCTAATGGCCAGCAGCGCGTCTAAGAAAGCATCTAGGGCGCAAGTTCAAGCAGCGCAGGCCGCCAACGCTTCCCAAGAAAAGATGTTTGCCGAACAGAACAGGCTGCAAGAACCGTTCCGTCAGGGCGGGCTTACCGCGCAAAATGAGATTATGCAGTTGCTGGGTATTGGCGGCAACAAAGCCGCTGCGGGCTACGGCAGTATGGGTAAAGCCTTTGGCGCGTCAGACTTTCAGCAAGACCCCGGTTATGCTTTCCGTCAAGCAGAAGGCATGAAGGCGCTAGAACGATCAGCAGCAGCGCGTGGCAATCTGTTGTCCGGCTCTACTCTAAAGGGTGTGCAGCGTTTCGGGCAAGACTTAGCCAGCCAAGAATATCAGAACGCATTTAACCGCTATCAAATTGAGCGGTCTGCCAAGCTGAACCCGCTGCAATCGCTGATGGGTTCGGGTCAGTCTGCCACTAACGTGATGACCGGCGCTGCTGGACAGTTGGGCCAGAACCAAGCGGCTAATGCGTACAACGCCGGCAATGCTCGTGCGTCTGGCTATATCGGTTCGGCTAATGCACTTAACACTGCGCTGGGCCAAGTTGGTGCTATTGCATCTAACTACCCTAAAGAGCAAGCCATAATAAACTATTATAACCGCCTACCGGGCAGCAATGGCGGTGTTGGCGGCGGAACACCATACATACCTCCTTCAGACGACGGATAATAATTATGCCAAATCAAATGATAGCCCTTCAGGCGCGTAACCCACAGCTTCCCGATCCTGCGGCTCAAACTGCAAAGTTTGTCAACATGATGAACATGGCAAAGCAGCAAGAAGCGGCTGAACGTCAAGCTGCGTTGGCGCAGCAAGAAATGGGCTATAAGGCCGCGCAAGAAAAACGCGCGGCAGAAACGCAAACATCGACTATGCGTGATAAAGATTTGGATTACAAAATTAAAGATATGAACCGTCTTCGCAATATTGGCGTGGTTGTTTTACAGACTGAAGACCCCGCCGCGCGAGAAGCTGCGTACCAAAGTTTAGTGGAAATGATAGGGCAAGCAGACCAGCAGCTTGGTGATACAGTACGCCGAGTTGCGCCTACATTTAACGCTAAGGTGTTACAAGGTTTAATCATGGAGGCGGACAAATATACTGACAAAAAATATGCAACGCCAATCGCTGTTAGTGCTGTTAACGCCCGTACAGGCCAACAGTCTAGCCTTACTTTGGGTGGCATTGATCCGCGTGCGGAAGTTGTAGGTGAAGTTGCGCCTCAGACTGCAACACCTACCACCGCGGCGCCTGCTATGACGTCTGCCGAAGCGCCGACTGCTGCGCCGGAACCTAACCCCTTTGCGCCTGATGCACCGCCAGCAGATGTCGCCGCTGAGAACGTCAACTCGCTCGGCTTAGTAGTCGCGTCTGCGCGGGAAACGGGCGTGATAGCGCAAAAAGATGTAGCCAAATTGCTGTCTGTAGCGGCGCCGGGTAGCGGCCCTAAACTTATGTCTTGGCTGTCGCAGAACAATATTCAAGTAGTGCCAAATGCGCCCGGCGTTACCGACAACCAAATGCGTGGCGCACCAGCGGAATTACCTAACGAGATGACCACTACGCCAATGGCGTATGACGGCCAAACGCCACAGTCGCAATATGCTAATTTGCGCGGGCCAGCACCACAATCGCAGACCGCTGGCCTACGTGGCGCCCCGCCAATGGAACAGACGATGTTACAATCGCAAGGGCGCACACCGTTTATACCGCGGCGCGAGGCGCTGGCCCCTGCGGAGACGCCTCAACAGGCGGGGGCAAGAGCACTCGCCACGCGGCCATCGAAACAAGAATTATATGACGCGGAACGGGCAAAAATCGACGCAATCCGTGATGCTGGTCCTGCGCCGTTAACAACCCAGCAAAAAACTAAACGTAAAACTGAAGTGGCGAAGGCATACACCCAAACGCAGGGGCTTATAAACAAAACGTACGACCCGAAAGAAGGCGTTATTGCACTTGCACGTAAAATTAAAATGCTTTCAGCCGACCAAAAGAGAGCCATTACTGGTTTTAGTAATTACATCCCTTCATTCCGTGATAGTAGTAAAGAAGCAGACACGCTTTTTGGCAACTTAAAAGGTGTTATTACCGCAGCGGGTAAGGACGCTGCCGCGGCTTCGGGCGCAATCGGACCTATAGCAGTGCAAGAATGGAAAATTGTTGCTGACCAAATTGCCAACCTTGATCTTGTAGGCATGACGCCGCTCGCGCTTGACGCTCAAATGGATCGTATCATTACGCAAGTTAGTAACGCAACCAATCTTGCTCAACAGGTGTATGACGTTCAGTATGGTGACGACCTAAAAGAATATCCTGCGTTTAAGTTAAGAGGAACTCCGCCCGCCGGAACAAAAACGCCAGTAGCTAAAGGCGGAACCATGATTTCACCTGACATCGACAAAATATTGAAGAGCCGCGGTATATGAGCGGGGCTGACTTACGGCGTCTGGAAGCTGGTATCCGCCAAGCACACGCGCAAGGCGACATCGAAACGGTTGACGTTCTCGGTGCGGAACTGCGGCGCATTCATCAAATGCAGCCGCCAAAGAAAGCGCCGCCTAAACGTTCGTTGATTGGCGCTGCTTTTGAAGCTATACCTAATATCCCATCTAGTGCTGCTGAGTTTGCAACTGGGTTATACACCGCGGTCACTAACCCCATTCAAACCGCTGGTAGTATGCTCGACATCGCGGCAGGCGGTTTAAAGACGGGCGCGGAAAAAGTACTGCCGAAGAACGTCTACAATTTTATCAATGATATGGACCGCGACCCCAAATCGGCGGAACGAGCCATGCGTGCGGCTCGGCAATTTGGTGGTCAGATGGCTGACCGCTACGGTACGTATGACGCCATTAAAAATACGCTGGCGACTGATCCAGTAGGCTTTGCGGCTGATATGTCAACGCTACTGTCTGGCGGCGCCGGTGCTGTTCGCCAAGGCGGAAAAGTAGTGTCAAAGGTTGCGCCTAAAGTTGGTCTGAAAGCCGAACGTGTAGCCAACGCTATGACGCGTGCAGCCGAAGCTACCAACCCCGTAAATGTGCGCCCGCTGCGAGCTGCTGGCCGAGCGGTTGCCAAAGCCGCCGAGCGCGCACCGCTTAAAATCGCTAACGCTTTGGCGCCTAAGTCGGCAGCGTATATGGAAGCCGCTGAAGGACGCGCACCTGAACTTATTGCCCAGCTTCGCGCGCCCGGTGAGATTGTACCCGGCAGCAAGCCAACCGCCGCGCAGCAAGCGTCGCCTTTAGTCCTCACCAAGTTTTCTGCAATGGGAGAAGCCAGCGCCAAAGCGTTGCCGTCTGAAAATCTTATCCGTGCAAGTGATAACGAAGCTGCGCGTCTTGCCAGCCTTCGGACAGTCGGCGGAACGGCAGAAGATTTAGCCGCTGCAAAAACCGCTCGGACTGAGGCAGCAGGCCCGTTCTATAGAGAAGCAGACAAGTTTCTTGTTGAGGCAGATAAAAAATTCACGGGCTTATTGGCCCGCCCATCAATGGATAGGGTTCTTTCGCGCGCAAGCGAGTTGGCCGCGGAAAAAGGCGTGCCGTTTCAAATTGGTATGAACCGCGCCGAACAAAATATACCTTCAACATTTTTAAATGCTGAAGGTCAACCTATGGGCACCATTAACATCCCCGGCGAAACTGCAAAATACCCCGGCAGCAGTTTGCACATAATGAAGTTGGCGTTTGACGACCTTATCAAAAACCCTGAACGGTTTGGTATTGGTGCTACTGAAGTCCGCGCCATAGGTAAAACGCGAGAAGAGTTTCTTAATTGGGCGGAAACTAAAGTTCCCCCATACAAAACCGCCCGCGAAACATTTGCCGCAAAATCCAAGCCCATTAACCAAATGGAAGTCGGACAATACCTTGAAGGCAAACTTACCGCGCCGCTGGAAGGCGGAACGGAGCGCGCAGGCGTATTCGCTAACGCCGTAAGGGACGCGTCGGGGACGTTAAAGCGCGCAACCAATAATCAAGTTAGGTTTGAAGCGCTCACTGATGTGCTGACACCCGAACAAGCGCGGATTGTCAACGCTATACGCGACGATTTGTCCCGCGTTCAAACTACCAAAACGCAAGCCCAGAAGGGTATGGCCGCCGCGCCGCGCATTTCTCAGTTGGCGTCGCAGACTGGAGATATGCCTGCGCTACTAAACCGTGCCACAACCATCGCAAACACAATCTACAACCGTCTTAGAGGCAAAATTGATCGTAAACTAGCTATCGAAATCGCTACTGAAATGCTTGACCCGCAAGCCGCAGCGGCGGCTGTAGAAAAAGCAATGGTGCGGGAGAGAAGGGCAGCTACAACAGGCCGCGTTACGGGCGCTGGCGCTCGTGTTGCGGGTAAAGTCTTGGGTTCGACAGCGGCTAAGGTCGGCGCGCAGACGCAGAATCTCAAGACGCAAGCGGAAAACGAAAACGCCATGCGTAACATCTACGGCATCTTTGGCTTCCCCGATATTGATCCTGAGTCTGGTCAGCAATTAGTAGATATTGATTTTTCGGAAGGTTATCCTGTACCAATGTACGGCAGTCTACCTGAAAATATGATGTTTAAATCTCTTAAAGCTTTTAACTCTACGAGGCGCTAACAATGGCTAGTATCGACGAAACCCAAGCGCAGCTTAACACGCACGAACAGGTCTGCGCTTTTCGGTACGAGAGCATCTGCGCGCGCATGAAGCGTCTGGAGAGCGTCGGCATGACTGCGGCGGGTACAATCATTATGTTGCTGGTTGGCATACTAATAAGCCTAATCCAGAAAGGTGCTGCGTGAGCATAGTCTTAGGCCAACGCAGTCTATCACGGCTTGAGGGCGTCCACCCTGATCTGGTCCGCATCGTCAAAAAGGCGGCTGCGCTATCAGACCTTGACTTTACTGTATTAGAAGGTCTACGTAGCGTCGAACGACAGAAGCAGTTAGTTAGTCAAGGGGCATCCAAGACAATGAACTCACGTCACATCACTGGACACGCTGTCGATCTGGCACCAATGATTGCGGGCGAAGTGCGTTGGGATTGGCCGCTGTATCACAAGTTAGCTAAAATAGTTAAGGCCGCTGCGGCGGATGAGAAAGTCCCGCTTCAATGGGGCGGAGATTGGCGTGCGTTCAAGGACGGCCCACACTGGGAACTGCCTTGGGCGTTTTATCCGAAGGAGAAATAACATGAATTTTGTATCTTGGTTACTTAGCCGTCTAAAAGAGCCTAGCACCTATGCAGGCTTCGCTGGTCTTGCGCTGGCATTTGGCTTGTCTGCTACCGAATGGACTGCTGTCTCCACAGCAGTAGCTGCTCTAGCCGGCGTTGCCGCCGTGTTCTTGTCTGAGACACCGCCAGCCGCATGATAAAACTACTCTCGTCTTTGCTGTCGCTGCTCGACCGCCTCTGGGCGGCGTGGAGTGATAGTAAGTTGCGGCAGCAAGGACGTGCAGACACGGTCAAGGAAATGAACGATGAGATCAATCGGCAAATCGAACTTGGCGCTGCTGCTACTAGCATTTCCGATCCTGACCGCACTGAGCGGCTGCGCGACCGTTTCGACCGTTCCCGTAAATAGTTATTGTGCTATTGCGAAACCTATCAGTTACGACGCAACAAAAGATACATCAGAAACTGTCAAAGAAATAGAGGCGCATAACAGCGCCTTTATTTGTATCTGCGAGGCTGATTGCCCGAAAGGCAAATAAATGGCTT
>Ga0209088_10000506_pt1 | contig 27337 bp, 44 predicted proteins | sample S_140625_EF_Meta_FD_187324 | JGI IMG/M metagenome (GOLD analysis project Ga0209088, IMG submission 187324) | Freshwater microbial communities from Lake Simoncouche, Canada to study carbon cycling - S_140625_EF_MetaG (SPAdes) (version 2) | ecosystem: Environmental > Aquatic > Freshwater > Lake ... | reverse complement strand
ATGTGGAAAGTTGTTGTAATGTGGGACGAAGAAGATAGAACTGTGAGTTGGTATGACTTACAGCAAGAATGTAAAATGTGTGGGGCACTTGCTACCGCACCAACCGAAATAGACTGGAGAGATTAAATGGGTAAAGAAATAAAACTAGGTAAATTCTATTTAACTTTTGGCTGTAGTTTTAGGCGGATAGCGTTGGGCTTTAGCCTAGACAAATATCATTTTGATATTGACTTCTTATTCTTTTGGATAGGGATTGAATTCTAATGCCAACTTACGAGTATAGATGTAACAAATGCCTAAGTCTTACAGTCTTAAGACGTGAACAAGATGAACGAGATGATGAAGTTGCTTGTGTTTGTGGTAACAACTCTGATAGAATCTACAATGTGCCATCAATTCAGTTTAAGGGTAGCGGATTCTACAGGACGGACAACAAATGAGTTATCAACCTACAGTTTTAGAACAAGCAGATATGGACGAGTACTTGGCGGAGACTTGGGTAGACCCAGCCGAGCAAGAAGATATGTGGACTCAGGATACTGGGTTATCGTCTTCTTCTACTACGGTTTCTTCTTCCTTGTCTGGTAAGTCATAGTCTTGATAAGGTTTAAAGCCACCAAGTTTACGAACTAATCTTTTAATTGCTCTCTTGTGGCGCATACGAGCAGCGTCATCTGAACCCAACAACATTAGGTTGGCTATCTCTTTAAAGTCTAATGACTCAGCGTGACGGTAGAATAAAATCTTTCTATCATCTTTAGATAACTTCCAATAAATATAATCAATCTCAACCATCATAGCCTGTAAGTTTCCGCCTTCAGCAGGAGCCGAGGGGCGACCAGTTCTGCCTAAGTTAAGTCTATGTGTCACACCAATCTCACTTCTTAAGACAGGAGTTAATAAGGCTTCAACAACTTCTGGTTCGTAATAATATAAATCAGATATGTCATAACCTAAAGACTTAGCCTTCCATCTCTGACAATAATCTAAAGCCTGATTGCGAAGGGAACGATAGATTAAATTCTTTGCGTCCTTATTACCGATTGCTTCCCACTCATCAAGTTTTTTAGGATGTTCAAGGAACCATTCATAAAGTGATTGCCTTATATCTTGTATCTCAACAGTCTTAAACATCTTAAAGTATTCAAGGGCTACACTATCTACAATATAATCCCAAGGTTCAATGCGTTCCCAGCCAAGAGTCACAATAGTTTAACTCCATCTTCTACCTTAAGAAACGTAACAGTCTTAGTCATCTTAGATTTATTAACAAATTCTGTGGTAGATGGCAACCATTTTTCTTCCCACTTAAGTTCTAAGTCTGGGCGCAAAGCAAAGCCATAGATACCAGCAGGAGTAGAGTTTATATACCACGCATACATACCTAAATCTTTGGCAGTATCAACCAAGAAGTCATACTTTTTCTTTTCAAGTAGGAGCGTATCGTAATGCGTATTTCGTGACTTAAGTTCTATAAATAATTTAAACTCTTTTGTCATACAATCAAAGCCATCGTACTCATTAGGTGAACGTTCAAGGTCTTTAAAATGATACGCCTTTATCCAATCAAAGAGTTCTTGTTCTTTCATTCATTGTCCCATTGTTTTCTTAGAACCATCAATCCGATAATGGCGTAGTTCGCCATATCAACGAAGGAGTCTTCAAGACTTTCGTAGTGTGGTTCTCTTTGTTTATCAACAAGGTTATTAATGCGAGCCAGTTTGTCCCACATACGAACTCGCAATCCATTAAGAGCACCACCTGGTGATTGTGAAATGTTTTTGGAGCCGTAATCAGAATGTTTTTTGATGAGCAATGTTCCAAGTTCAACTGTTATATCCCTTACTGTTGTTGAGAAAGAAGGGATATGCTCAACGTCAACTCTAAGTGATTGCCTCTCACCTTCACTGTAGTAATTACGAAGCCCTGATTCTTTAGATGATTCACTATCAACCATATCTCTTCATTCTCCAAATTCTTCATCGGATGTATCCTCTGTTAGTAACTTCTCAAGGCTGTCATCAAATCGAAGCATCTCCGAATTGACTACCATTTCCTCAACCATCTCGGTTACTACATCTAAGCCTTTGTTCGCCGCATAAAGGGTAACATATACCGATTGTGTTATTTGTCTGATTTGTCCTGGATTGTCGGCGTGTTCATTTAAAAATCTAAGTAAAGAACCAAGCATTAATTTATATCCATTGGGCAAAACTAACATCGGATTGAACTCATCATCATCATCTATGTAATGGTCAACCATATCAAAGTGGTCTTCAAATGCTTCGCCACATTCATCACAGTAATTATCGTCATCGTCTAGGTTCAATGTTGAAACATCACTTTTATGTAGTTGGCTCCGTGCTTTACGAAGGCAGAGTTAACATCTTCCCCATCGGGCATCTGAATGATGGTAACTGGTAGTTCTCTTGCCAGAGAGCGAGCAAAGTCAGTACCTGCTTGGTCTCCATCGGCAAAAACAAATACTCTTTCAAAGTCAGCAAGCAATCTTGTGTAATGTTTCTTCCAAGAGTTAGCACCAGGCACGCCAACACAAGCCCAACCAACCATAGATGAGATGGTTAATGTATCCAACTCACCTTCACATACACAGATTGAGTCCCCTGCTTTATCAACATCTAACACATTATACATTTTAGTTTCGGCACCAGTCATACCCATATACTTTGGTTCAACTGCTGCGTTAAGTGAACGAAATCTTAAGTCAACAACACCAGATTTAGTTATGTAAGGTATTGAAAGTCTCCCTCTAAATAATTCGTGACCAACTTCAGGATGTTCTACTACGCCTAATCGCGCCACTCGTGCTACTTCTAAAGGTATCCCCCTGCTTCTTAGGTAATCTTCCGCCAGAGAGATGCTTCCCGCGTACCTCTCGGCTGCTTTCCCCAGTAATTCCTTCTGCGAAACGGACTGCTTCATTAATACCTACCCTCTCTTGAAGACAAATTATTTGAATACTATTTCCTTGTACTCCACAGGCAAAGCAGATGAAGATGTTGTCGTCCAAGTTGGCACTACCACTTTGGTGCGTATCACTATGGAATGGGCACTTGAGATTAACTTGTCCGTGTGTTCTTCGTACGTCTGCTCCATAGTGTACGAGAATGTCTTTGATACTCGGTAGGTCATTGGTCATTTCTTTCCTTCAGCCATTGGTCTAAGTCTTGAATTACCCACGCTTGTTCTATGCCAGCATTACGCCGCTTAACTATTACATAAGCAAGCGGTATCAACTCTAACTCTCTAGCCTTGGCATAGTTGGCTGCTTCAACCTTTGCTTCTTTCCAGAAGGTCGGCAAGTCTAATGCTTTGCGATTCTTTAACTCTAGAATGTAGGTCTGACCTGCGACTATAGCCATAATGTCGCCTTCGTCTTTAGCCCCAGCCTTAGTTAATCGCTCTGCTATTACACCCATCTTGCGTAGCCATCTCATCACATCGGTTTCAAAGGTGGCTCCCTTGACCTTGTTGTACTTAACGCTAGCCACTAATAAGCACTCTTATCTTTAACTAAAATGCGTACTGCCCAGTCAAGTCCATCTGATATACCTGAAGTGTAGTCATCTTTTGCTGGTGGTTTAGCATCAACAATCTTTTGAATACATTTAGTTAAGTGTTCTGCATAATCTTTATTAGCCAGCATTGTGGCTACATATTGTGCGTATTCGTCTTCCATCTTATCTCTCCCTCTCGCCAAATTCCGAAACTGGAACTCGCCAACCATCTATGTTTTCATCTCTATAAATAGGTTTTGCATATTGCATTGGTGCTATTGAACCATATACTTCTACTTTAGTATAGTATTCCTCATCAAGAATTTTAGTCCCAACAAGAACTTTGTTTAAATCTTTATTCCAAAATGGAATTGCATCTCGTGTCCTTACTGTTCTAACTTCTGTTATTCGTCCAACATCTGGTAAATCTTTTCTTCTTGGATGTAGTTCATTTGGATACCAAGGAACTGACCAAGTTTCATTAAAACATTTTGCGGTAGCCCATTCAGATATATTTGCTCTAATATTGGCTAACAATTCGTGTTCTAATCTTCCAACTAATTTACCTTGTGCATAATTTGGTTTATCAATTGAACCAAATTTAGTAAGCCAACGTTCAGTCGCAAGCATAGTACATACACGTACTTCCTCTTGCGTTAACGTAACTATCATTATGCGTTCTCTGGAATGTCGTCCATAAACATATACTCAGGATTGAAAGCCAACCACGCTAATAAATTAGCATTGGCATCTGCCCTGCCGTATCTGTTCTTTACTGGCGCTACCGCCATTGCTGTTCCCACAACACCTAGTGTACATATAAGTGCTGGTAATTGCGCGACCTTGCCCTGTAATGCAGAGCGTGGCTGACAAGGTGTGCCCATCACGCCCTCGCTGGTGTGGTGCAGAACAAGAACTGCAGCATTGGTGGCACGTGCTAAAAACTTTAACTCTTTCATAATAGCCCTCATCGAAGAGAACTCTTCGCCACCATCGGTAGCAATATCCATTAAGTTATCTACAAAGATAGCAACGGGAGGACAACCCCACAGTTCTTCAAAGGCTTGAACTTCCTCATCAATATCTTGAAGGCTAGGACTAGATTCAAATGACCAGACTATATGACTGCTCTTTGAAATGGTTGCTTTAGTCCAGCCAATATCTGATTGAAGTAATTCCTCAACATCGGTTTGGTTCTTACCTGAAATCATTGATGCTAGACGCATAGCCATAGTGTGGGCATTGGTATCTGCTGATATATAAAGGGTTGGAACTTTCATCTTAAGTGCTAATGCTAAAGCCAGTGTGGATTTACCAACACCTGGAGTCCCTGCGAGCATAGATACTTCTGCTCTACGAAATATAATCTTATTGCTTTCTAAAGATTTAAACACAGAGGGCAATGGTTCTCCACCAATGTCTGCTCTGCCAATACTGCGGGTGAGGGTTCTCATTAAAACTCCTGTCTTAAGAAGACAAGAGAGTTATTAGCCATCTTCCCCAATGACCAACAACTCTCTCGTCAACGCTATTTAGCCATTACTTGGTTTACATTGAGTTGCGCCCATTGGTTCTGGGCAAACCCACATTGCGTACGGCTGACCACTCTTTTTGCTGATTCCACTTCGGTGTTGGCGTGCCCCGTGAATACAAGTAGGGGACGCTAGCCTTGCCTGGTCTGGAACGGAGAACGTTTGTTGCACGGTGTCTACTGTTGAAGTAGATGTCGCTAAAGGGAGTACAACATACGCTCCAGATACCGCCTTTGCAGTAGCAGCAATCTGATGTGCAAAGTCTGCAACACCTTCAAGCAATACGCTAAGTTCTTCTGCGGAATTAGCGCGTATGTTAATCATATCTGCATTTGATGCTTTATCAGTACGGATAGATACTTGTAATTTATAGTCTTCTGATGCCATTTATTTTTCCTTTGTGAATTGGCAGTGTTCTGTGAGTCCACAGAAACTGCAACTGGATAGGTTAGGAAGAAATATACCAGCCTTGCGAGCCTTATCAAAGCCAGACACGAAATACTCAAGCGTGTCTAAAGTATATCTACTTAGGTCAATCATTTCGCCTGTCCCAGATTCTCTGGACATCCAGTAGTTTCCTTGATTGACGGTAACACCTAACATCATTTCAACTCCAACTTTGTAAAAGCCAAGTTGTAAATCAGATGTAGGTCTGCGAGAAGAAGTTTTAAGGTCAACAATCACAAGTTGTCCGTTAACCTCAAAAATTCTATCAATCACCATCTTCACTGGCACGTCAGCAATGATGGGATTGAGTTCTAGTTCAATGGCTCTGGCACCTTCATTGGTGCGCCATATTTTCCAGTTAGAATTAGCCTTACGCCATTGGATATATTGGTCTGTCCATAGGGAACCTTTTTCATTCCACCACGCAGCATCTTCTTTATTTGGATTGGCGATTGTGACACGCCCTGCCCTGCGAGCAGTGGCAAAATCTAATCCTTCAGTTTCTTTAACCCAAGCCTTATCCCAGAATTCATTACTCATTTTCTAAGTCCCACAATTCTGCAGCGTGATGGAAAGCCCTGCCTCCAGCAGACCAGATGGATGGTTCTTCTTCTAGTTTAAGTAATCTACCTAAGTAATACTGATACCCACAGGTTAGATATGTAGTAAAGGCTGAATAAGATACGTGAGCAGGTAGTTCATAATTATCAAGTTTTATCATTTAATCTCCCATCAAACATTGTTACATAGTCCCCCTGCGGAGGACAGGAGAGTACTCTAACACAAGAGGACTATGTAATTCTATTGTTTATATGTATAATATATCGGGCACTTCAACCACCCCGTGCCCAACGTATCTAATATATCATATATATATATATTCAATTATACACAGACAATCCCAAAACAATCATCCGCGACACGCCAAGAATAAACAACAAAAGACCCCCCTTCCTGGTATCTCTACCAAGTCGGGGGGTTTCGTTGTTCTACGGGGCTTCTAGACCCCTTTAAAGGGCTACTTTGAGCCTCTTCCAAACTCTGTTGCTGATACATCTAGGTACTTAAGTACTGGTCCTGCGATACCAGCAAGTGCTGCTGATGCCAACTGCTTAGGGTCAGTATTACCTGTCATATACAGCGCAACTACTGCAGCCGCCGCAGCGCGGAACCAAGATAGTGCTACTTGTTTGAACTGTGCCATTTATTATTCCTCTCGTTTTTCCATACAAGGTAGGCAAAGGAACAGCCAACCCCTGTATAGGTTTGCTCCAACAGTACCACACGACTCACAGATGTAAGGGTGTGATTCCTGGAACTCTTCGTCCATCATTTCCTACTTAAGTCCTAACTTTGTTGCCAAAGCCTTGACTTCTTCAGGTGTCCCATTGATTTCAAAATGCATATCATCCTTGCGGTGCTTGTAATTTCCTCCCCAGACCAGATGATATTTCTTAATAAGTTCTTGAATTACTTTAATCTGTTCAGGTTTAAAAGTATTTTCTTTTCCAAGTGGGTGCTGGCTTGCATTAATATCAATTGCAGACCCCGAACTATGGTTGGAAAGGTTTTCTGTTTGCCCCCTGATGGGACGGTATGCGTATCCCCAATCGTCAAGGGTACCTTCATCAATAGGTTCTACTTTTTCGTGGAACTCTGCTGCAAAGGCAGCCAGCACAGGACCACATACTTGATTACATCGTAGTTTTATATTTGTTCCTGCTACAAGGAATTGCTTGATATGAATTTCATTTGGGTCTTTACTTGCTATCCACCCATTTGCGCTTTTCTCAGTCATCGTTTCTCTTATCTACCTTTTTAAAGGCTTCGTTGATTTCTGACACAGTAAGTTTACCATCGTCTAAAAAGCCTCTGGCTAAACGTTCAACAACAGTTGCAACACCCAGAGTCCCTGCAAGAATCACTGCTTTCGTTGTTGAGATTCCCACAACTGCACCCGCACCTATCACTGATAGACCTGATGCCGCAAAGACTGCAATTATCCGTGCAAGTATGTTCCATATGTTACTTACCATCTTTACCCTTAGGGTTACGTAATTTAAATGTAGTTACCCACATAAATGTAGATATCATAATTGCATAACCGACTACAGTTTTTGCTGAGCCAGTTAATACTAACCAGGCTGAGAATAAACCTACGAAGGTCCATATTTGTTGGGCTAAATCTGACATTATTTCTCTAATAAGTTTCATTACATTCTCCTTCTAAATGCTGATACTTGCCCTAGTAAGGCGGTGATTACAAGTATCTTCTTTGCTTTTTTACGGGTGATAGGGGACATATCGTTACCGATATTTGCAAGTGCAACATAGGCTTCATTGATAGCCTGTACTGCTTCTCCTGCTCCTGGAATTGCATCAAGGGCTGCAGGAATTTCTACTGGGACTAATTCAACAGGCACCGCAATATCAGGTGCGTTGAATGTGGTACCACCTACTTGACCAATGAATGTATCTTCAGTAGTTATAGCCTCTGGTGGTATCTCTTCGCCTGACCCTGGAGGGGGTGCGGCTGGTGTTAGGGTTCCATCTTCTTGAACTACTTGAGGTTGTGATTGGGTACCAAAGAATTGAATGCCACCATTTTCAATACCAGCAACGTCTACCTGAATGTGAGGAACTAATATTTCCTTTGGTGCAGGTTTTGGGATGTCAACTGGTAATTGCTCAGGACTATTAGGAACTAAATCAACACCTTTAATTGCTGGTGGTGTTTCAGGTAATGGTTCTGGTTTAGGTGTATCTTCTACCACTGGTTCATTTATTACAACAGGAGGTTCAACTGGTGGTTCTTCGGTGGGATTATCGTTTGGTTCTGGAGCAGTCTCAGGACTTGTTGAATCAATTGGATTATCTGGAGGATTATTCTCTTCAGAAGCAGGGGGTTCTTCAATCGGAGGCGGTTCCTCAATGGGTTGTACCTCTACAGGTGGCTCTATCACAAGCGGTAGTGGCTCTTCAGGAAGAACGGGCTGCCCTATGGAAGGCTCAGATAATGACTCTTCAAATACAGGCGGCTCAGGCTCAGGCTCAGGCTCAGGAACAGGCTCAGGAACAGGCTCAGGAACAGGCTCAATCACAGGTTCTGGGTCAGGAATTGCAACAGGAACAATTACCACTACAGGTTCAGGTGCAGGTGGGGGAGGAATAACAATTGGAGGAATTATGGGCTGGGTTGGGACTGGTGACGGGGCTGGTGCTGGGGTTGGTGTGGGGGTCGGTTCCACTGCAGGTGCAGGTAAAGGAACTGGAGTCGGCACTGGGGTGGGAGAAGGCGAAGGTGTTGGCTCTACAGTTGGACTTGGAGAGGGTTCGGGAGAGGCTTGTACTGTCGGACTCTCAGAAGGTGAAACAGTTGGAGTTGGAGTTGGCTGAGGTGAGGGTGAAGTTGAAGTGGTCGTATCGGAGGGAGTTACTGTGGAACTCTCGGACGGACTTGGAGAAGGAATTGGACTCGGAGTAACAGTCGGGGTATCTGGAACTACTACTGCCGTTGGTGTTTCACCAGGTGGTGGTGGAGCAACTTGAACTTGAATTACTCCTGCTTGTTCTAAAGTAACAATAGTGCCATTAGGTAATACAGCACCAGTTCGTGTTCCACTTGGCACATTGTTTACAACATAAGTAATGCTTAAAGTTGTATCAGCATTAATGACGGCAGTTGTAATTATTGTAGTTAAAGTTTCAATGTTTTGATTAGCATAAGGTCTTGCTGCTAAATCAATTTGAAAACCCAAAGCACTGGTGTTAATAATAAAGTGTTCATCAGGATGTTGAGGTGGGTATGCTACCCAATCTTGACTGGCTATAGATATAGATGGGGTTGACGGATAAGTCCAATAGGTTCCATCAGGACGACCAAATGTAATAACTGAATTGGTCGTTGCATAAACTGCTGTATAAGTTTCACTAGCAAAAACTATGCTTGATGGTATAGCAACACGATAAGAGACATCATCGCCACCACAAGTAACTTGGGTAGTTACTACAACAGTTTCACCTTCAATGGGTGCTACTGGTGGATTGGTTGTAGCGTTTGTTTCTGCTTGTTGTGTATTAATACACGAGGCATAACTATCCTCAGTAAAAAGTACTGGGAAAAATGCTGCTGATAAAGTTAAAATTATTACGGCGGGAATACGTAATACTTTCAATTACTCTCCTATTTGTTAGCAATTAATTCAAATAAACTATCTATTCTTTTCTCTAGTCTTTCTAAAGAGTCCTTCATTGAACTACCACCGTTGGGCTTGAGTTCGTTTAGATAATGTTTGACCATCCACCTGATACCGCCAGCCATTGCTGAGAAGATTGCTATAATAGCAACTGCTATGGTTAGATAGTCTTTTAACAACATTATACTGTTCTCACGGTTATCTCTATGATGCCACCAAAACCGTCAAATCTCTTATCAGGTGGTGTCATACGGGTGAATGTAACTTGCTCTATAAATGCTTGCCGTGACTCACCAGTTGTAAGGTCTTGCCAAGTGAGTACATCGCCTGTCTTTTCTATCTCTTCTAATAATTGTATGCGAGCAAAGGCTCGCCCTTCATATCCAACTACAGTATTAAATCTATCTGTCTCAACATCATAACACCATACTGGGAACTTAATAACTCTGTTGCGTGGCGTAGCGATAGTTGCTTTTGCTTGATACCCCTTGAATGTTGGACCACTAGAAGTGGTTGTAGCATCTCTTGCTAGGGTAAACTTATATGCTAGGAATTCTTGTGCTGTCTCTGGACTAGAGGTGGTAACTTCAACTGCAGGAACTCCAGAGTTGTAATCAATATGGTCGTAGGTAGTATCACTACCATCTGTGTTAGTTGCAATAGATGATAACGTAAAGTTACCTACTTGGAATGAACCTCTGGCTATCAACCGTTTAAAGTTCTTAGGTTCTAAGGTGGAGAATCTAATCTTACCTGTAGTTATAGAACCAGTTGCTGCTAAAACTGTGGCTGATTGAATGGCTATGCCATTGCTACCTGATGTAGTAAATGCTATTTGATTGCTATTACCTACAAAGTCTACGCTAGTTGCGTAGCCAGTAGCACCATCTAGGTAGGCATCTTTAGCATAAGCAAAGCGCAAGGTTTCAATTTCAGAACCTAAGTCAACACGATATAGACCAGCATATCCACCAATTGTACCTGCAGCCCATACAAATCTATCACGGAAAGCAAAGTCACGGACACCATTAGTATCTTCAAATATCAATGGACCATAAGACAAGTCACCAGTTGTATCTGAGATACTAGCCACACGCATACCTTTATTGGTACCTATCATTAGATAGCCAAGGTATGATTCAATTTTGTAAACTATCTCACCAATTGGTAGTTGTGCTGCAACAATTCCTGATGTCAGGGTAGGCATTACACCAGCAGTAGATAGAACAAACTTATAGATGGCAGAGTTACCACCAAGATAACCAGAAGCATAGATGGCAGAGCCACCCTCTGAGATAGATGACCAAGTCCAGTCAGCATTAGGGTGTGTGTATGTAGCAGTCGGTAAAGCGTGAGAAGAACCCTTAGCATTAGTTAACTCATAAATAGATGCACCAATACCTGCAACAAGACGTTGTTTAACCCAGCCTAGTACTATTTTTTCACTGCCAGTATTGTAATACTCTGAGTAACCAGAAGCAGGTACTGCAATCTCACCTGAATAAATATGGTCGTTGTCAGCAACGAATAAGTGTGCGCCATCAGTTGCAATAGCAAGTGTGGCAGTATCTAAGCCAGCAGTAACTACGTGTGAGTAAGTAACAGCAGTACCACTAGCAGTGTAGTTTTTAATAGTTGTATTTGCTGGAGTCCAAGCAACAATTTTATCGGTTGAACCATCTACTACGGAGATAAGTTTATAAACACCAGTAGTAACACCAGTTAAAGCAGCAGTCTCTTTGAGTAGAGTTACCTGTCCCTTAGTCCAAACATCTACATTGTCTGAGTCAGCAAAGCGATGACTAACTGTTTCACCTGCGGATGGGTCATAGAATTTTATACCTGTACCAGTATGAAAAGAAGACTGGCTTCTAAGCCACCATCCAGTAAGTGATTGCTCACCAGGTTCTGCGCCAATGTCTGATTGTTCCTTACGGAATGGGGCGGTCTGTCTAATGTAAGGACGGGCATCACTGATAGCATAGAAGAAGGGAAGTCCACCTACTGCTACATCATATGACTCGTTAGTGTTTTGCCAAACAGAAGTAGAAGAAACAATACCAAGGTCGACAGCAATAGCACGACCAACACCAGCAGTTGTAGACCCTCTACCTTCGGTAATATCACGACCAGTCACATCTGCTCCTTAATTAAATAGACCACCAGACAGTCTTGACTGGCTCTCCTCGTTGCTTCCATCTTAATTCTCTAAGCATTTTATTTTGTTCAGCCCAGTCAATATCTGTACTGTCTTGCTCAGGCTCCGATGATTGCTTTAACTTCATCATCTGTTAATCCTAGCGCGGCAAGTTTTGCCTGTGCTGATTGCTTAGCGGCTAGTTTGTCGGCTTTCTTTTGTGCATTAACTTCGCAGGATGCTTGAATTGCTTGAAAATCTGCGTACTCGGCTTCTGTATATTCTCGCGAGTAAGTTTCGCCAGTTTCAACATTTATGCCGTTAATATATTGTTTTGTCATTTTAATTCACTCCATATATCTCAATTGTGCCACCAGTCCATTTGCCCGATGAGTAACCGCTGTCTACGGTGTAAAGCGTTATTGTGCTGATTGCGGCGGTATTTTTCCAACTGACCGCACCAATTTGATTAGCAAAATTTGTATCATCTGCAACATAAGCGGCGTTTCCATAAGCCACTTTTCTTGTAGTGGTGTTGGCATAATTTGGAATTGTAATCATTGCAAAATTATCATCGGTGTTTCCATACAGATTATTAAAAATCATTCCATAAGTGCCACGATAAGATTCACCATAAGCGGCAACGCTATTGCTCGCATAAAGCGATGCTGATTGATAAGCATCTGCTGTTGCGTCTGAATTAAATCGAATGCTTAAACCAAAATAATTATCTGCTTTAAAATCTTTAATATAAATTACAAGTTGATTATATGAACCAGAAATTGACGAAGTTGTAAAAGTATTTTGCGTTGGAGATGACACGATTGAAGTTGGCGCAAGGATTTGGGTCATTCCACCGCCGCCCGCGGGCGTTGCCCACGATGGCACACCGCCTGCAACAGTAAGAACCTGAGCAGATGAGCCAATACCAAGTCGAGCAGGAGTATTAGCAGCACTAGCATAAATCATATCGCCAGTAGTACTAGTTAATGTATTGTTAACAACCGAAGCAATTACTGGATTGGTTAGTGTCTTGTTAGTCAGCGTCTGAGTACCAGTAAGGGTAACTGCAGTAGATGATGCTGCCTTAGCATCTAACTGTGTCTGTATAGCAGAGGTAACACCGTCTACATATCCCAACTCTGTTGCAGATACAGCCGAGAAGGCTGCTGCGCTGTTGGCTAAATCTCTTGCCTTAGTCATTTGTTATCCTTTGCTTAGTTAAGTGCTGCGATTTCTTCTGCTGAAAGTCCGAGTGCTGCAAGTTTTGCTTGTGCTGAGAGTTTTGCATCTGCCTTAGCCGCCTCTGCTGCTTCTCGTTCTGCTTGTTCAATTGCGTATGCGGCTGCATCTACCTCGCGTTGTGCTACTTCCTCGGCTGTTAATTCCACCTCGGTAGCAATACCAGTAGAGCAGTCCACGATTATTTTATTTACCATTATATCTCCTTAGTATTTGAGTATTCCGTAAAGTGATGCAGTTGTATATTGCACATAATTACCAGTGCCTGGGTATAAACTGATTGAAGTAATGGCAGCAGTATTTGACCATAAACCACAATAAAAAGCGGTGTGCGCGGTTGAACCATTATTTTCTAAAACAGTATCCACAGAATAAGATTTGTAATTTGACCCAGCGTAATTTGGAATATAAATTGCATCGTTACCAAAAGTACTTGCAGTTGCTGTGCTTCCCGTTACATTGTCAAAATATGCTGCGGAGCCACTAGATGACGCAGTGCTTGAACCATCACCATAAACTCGCATATAAGTATAAGTTGTGCTTGAACCATTAAAATTAATTTTGCCTAAAACTGGGGCAACGCCTGTTTGGTCACACCGAGAAGAAATTAAAATAGTTAAATCGGTATAAGTTGCAGGGATTGAATTAAAATCAATAGTTGCCGCACCGCCTGAGCCAACCGTTACAGTTGAACCAATTTGAACGAATGTATTTGCCGTTGCCATAGTTACGCCGCCGCAATTCCGTAGAGTGAGAAGGTTGAGCCGCTAATAAAATTATTTGCAGTCAAATCAATCAACAAGGAAGTAACCGCTGTTGTTGCCCTCGTAAGATTCACATAAGCACCAGTTCTGCCATCGCTAGAATCTAATGAATTATATCTTGAAATCATAGTCTTATAGGTGGTTGCATTTGAATAATTCATAATATGAACAATTATATTTGAGCGATTTGTATTACCAATTACTCCGCAGGCAGGGTCGCCGTTAGTAACTGCTGACGAACTTGCAGTTGTTCCATTGCCTTGTAATCTTGTATAAGACTGTAGGCTTCCACTTGCACCATTTATTTTTATTTGAAATCCATTAGCAGCGGATGCGCTTGCTGCACCTTCAAATACTAAAATTAAATCTGTATAAGCCCCGCTAATGCTAGAGAAGGTCACAGACGATGCAGCACTTGAAAGTGTTTGCGATGCTATGGATACATAAGTTGCGCCAGCAGCCATTATTTTACTCCGTAAAGTGCGAAGGATGAGTAGGTACCAAATGTCATTCCAGAAATTGTAATTGTTGATACAGCAGCCGTATTACGCCAGTTTCCTGAATTAAATCTTATATCTGCGTACTGTGCGCCATTTGTATCTAGTCCACTTAAACTTCTATTAGTTTTATATTTATTTGTATTTGCGTAATCTAAGATATCAATGACAAAATTTGCAGGAACGCTAGTAACGGCAGTATCGTAATAACCAAAAGGCATATATGTCCAATTTGCAACTCCTTGCGCATATACAGTAGAACCATCGCCCCTTAGAATATGATAAGAGTAATTGCTTCCTGTATCAGAATTAAATCTAATGTAAGGTTCTCCAGAACCTAAATATATGCCTCGTATCTGCAAATGTTGGAATGTGGCAGGTACCGAACTAAAGGTAATTGTGCCAGAACCGCTACTCAAAGTAGTTGTAGCAATAGACTCGTAGTTTGTGGCAGGTGTTAAATGCCCCGAAATCTGACTTGCCATTATTCCTAGAATTGGTGTCATTACGCTAAATCACCAACCACATAGAATGTAGGAGTAGCACCACCTGTTTGACAGATGATAGTTGCTGCTGAGTATTGAACTCTAAGTTTAGGAGCAGAAGCAGTAGCACCTGTTGAAAGAATTGTTACACCTGAGCCTTGAGTTATTGTAATCATTGCTGCGGTTGCGCCTGTAGCAATAACATTTATTTGCTCACCTGCTGCAAAGACAGACGGCGGTAATGTTAAGGCAACTGCCGAAGTAGATGACATTGACACCAGTTTGCCTGAGTCAGCCGCTACTAATGTATAAGCACTTGCTTGTGCATTAAAGGCTAGGTTAACTTTAGGTGCGGTTAGAGTTTTGTTAGTTAATGTTTCGCTACCAGTAAGAGATACAAAGTCATCTCCAGATAGTGCCGTATTAAATTCAGCAAGAGTTCCTGAAACTGTATTGCTAGTAAGGCTTACAGTCTTGTTAGTAAAGGTAGTTGTTGAAGAAGCACTTATAGGTGTGGTGTAAGCAAGACCAGTACCAGCAGTTGAGTCTGCAGTTAATACTTGTCCGTTAGTTCCAACAGCAAGTCTGCCTACTGTGTCAGCAGCAGTTCCTACAATTAAATCACCCTTAGCATCTACTATAGATTGAGGTATATCGGTTACTACGCTAAGTGCGGTAAAGGTAATAATCTCTACTATGTCATTTAAAACAAGGGCTGAGAGTGCTGTAATGCTTGTGCCGTTAGTTGCTGTGTAGTCTGTAGTACGAACTAGGAGTACACCGTTAAGGTATACTTGCTCATATCCAGCGATATATGCAAGGGTTTGAGAAGATGCATCAGCACCAGATAGAGATGTTTCTCCACCTGCTGCTATAAACTTATAGCGATAGATGGCGGCAGATGAAGATATAGAACCCCAAGCAGAACCACTCCATACTTTCATAGTGTTGCCGACAGAATCCCAATACAATGCACCAGTAAGTAAAGAGTTACCGTCATTGTCTAGTGTTGGAGCAGATGACTTAGAACCTAAGTATCTATCATCAAATGAATCATATGAAGCAGCAGCAGCCGTTGCACTTGCTGCAGCAGCAGTAGCGGAACCAGCAACACCATCTACATATAGTTTAGTAGCAGCGTGTAGGTCAACAGTCGGAGCACCTGACAAGGTTAAAGCACCTGTCATAGTTGCACCAGATTTAAGTACTAACGAATCATAGAATGTTCCACCAGATTGGATTGCTGTGGCAATCTCACCTAAAGTATCGTAAATACCAGGAGCAGAGTTAATAAGATTATCTCGTTGTAAATCTACATATGCTTTAGTTGCAGCATCTTGTGCAAGAGTAGGGTCGCCCATACCAGTAATTTTGCTAGTACCCATAGCAATAGCACCAGACATAGTGCCACCAGTTTTAGGTAGTTTAGCGTCTAATTGTGTTTGAATTGCTGATGTTACTCCATCAACATATCCAATTTCAGTAGATGATACTGTAGAAGATATACCAAGTTTAGTCCAGTCAATTGCAGCAGATGCGTTGATATCAGCATTAACAATAGTGCCATCTACTAAATCGGCAGAAGTAATAGTTCCGCTAAGGTTTAACTTACTGTAAGCAATAGCGGCTGCCGAATTTATATCAGCATTAACAATTGTATCGCTGGCAATCATTGTGCCAGTTACTGAACCAGTATCACCAGTAGTAACTACAGTTCCAGTTACGGCTGGTAAGGTAATAGTTCCAGAAGCAACAGCAGATGCTTTAAAGGTTGTTGTACCAGAAGTTGAACCAGCAAATGTTCCACCAGCAGAACCAATAGCAGGGGTTGTAAGAGTTGCTGAAGTAATTGTAGGACTTGTACCAAATACATTTGCGCCAGACCCTGTTTCATCTGTAAGAGCAGATGCTAAGTTGGCACTAGAAGGAGTAGCAAGGAACGTGGCAACACCAGTGCCAAGACCAGATACACCAGTTGATATTGGAAGTCCTGTAGCATTAGTTAATGTTGCAGAAGTTGGAGTTCCTAAAACTGGAGTAACTAAAGTAGGGCTAGTAGCAAATACATTTGCTCCTGTACCAGTCTCATCAGTTAAGGCTGCAGCAAGGTTGGCACTAGATGGTGTACCTAGGAAGGTAGCCACTCCTGTGCCTAGAGAGGTGATACCAGTACCGCCGTTAGCAACAGGTAGGGTACCTGTAACTCCAGTCGTTAGAGGCAATCCCGTGGCGTTTGTGAGTACACCAGAGGCAGGTGTGCCTAATGCTGGAGTAGTAAGGGTAGGGCTAGTTAAAGTCTTGTTAGTTAAAGTTTGTGTGTTAGTTGTACCGACTACAGCACCAGTTGCACCGTGTCCAGTAGTTGCTTCAATGTGTGTATTAGTTTCACTTAAGTCACGACCAATAACCATATGTCGGACAATGGCACCAGCAGAGTGGGCTACTCCAGTTGAGCCATCAATGGCTCTAGTGATAGTGAGTGTGTTACCACTTGCGTAGTTACTGACATCAACTATCTCTTCAGTAGAGGTATCTGGGTCAATGACAACTGTATAGGTTTCACCTACTGCAGGTGTCTTACCACCCATTAGGTTTGAACCCGACACTACTGTCATTGTTACATCACCAGAGGTGATACCACTGGCTAGTGTAGTCTGTTGTGCGCGGGATGAGTATTTTCTAGTTGTCATTTATCTGCCTATCAAAGGGAGTAGTGGACACGGATAGGATATTTGTCTTGCTGTTTCTTTATTTCTTCATTGAGGCGTTGATTAAAGAGTGCATAGATTTGTTTAGTAATTGATTGAGATGAACCGTATGGACGCTTAGCATCTACTTCGTCTGCTTGTGGGCTAATCATAGAAGCACGTGCTGGGTCTAAGTTAGATAGCAAACGATAGGTAGCGCCAAGAATTACTAGGTCTTTGCAAGAATCTGGTAGTTTAGTCACTGTTGCAAAAACTTGAGCATTTGTTAATGCAGTTGTTGCTAAATCAGCAAACGCAACTGGATAAGTAGAATACGCAATTTGGATAGTACGACCAGAAGGAATATTGTCATAGATAGATATAGTCTGACCGCTAGTAAATGCAGTTGTATTAGCATTACCATCAAAACGGAAAGTACGAATAGGTATCCATTCTTTACTTGCACCTAATGCTTGATATGCAACAGCAAGAATAGAACGAATGTTTAATGTGGTAGAAGTGCCAGAAGGTAATCTAAAGGCTGCAACTGCAGCATTAGATGTAATTGTAGTTGTATCGGCTGCAAAGATAGATGAACCAATTGCGGTAATGGTATCGTTGATTGCTCGCTTGATTGCAAAGCGCGGGAATGTTGGAGAGATAGTTACCTTAGCATCGGCAGCGTGAGTAGCAGCAGTAGTACCTAGATAGCCACGACCATAAGGAGCAATAGTTGCAGTATTGCCAACTCGGTCAAAGTTATCAATCCAAAGTAATTCTTCATCAATTTCAACAACACCCTTACCTAAGTTATCGGCAGAAGCAAGAGTTAGAATAGTAGGTGCAGAACTAGGTGAGGTAGTAGTAGTTACCGCAGCAGTAATATAAGTGGCACGGTCTTGCTGAAGTGTGTAACCTGAAAGGTTCATTGACACTTCATCAATCATATTGGAAAGAGTAGTCACTATATAGTCCTTAATGCATCAGCCGCAGATTTACCAGTAGTACCAGCAAGTTCATTGCAAATAGCGTTGAGTCCTTTGTATGCAGAAGGTTGACGTACACCGCTAGCCTTAACGTTAAGGGCTGCAACAACTCCTAAGCCAGATGTGCCAGCGTAAACATTGGCAGCGCCTTGCGCAGCCTTACCAGTTGTACTAGCAAGACGATTAAGTTCTGCAGTTAAACTACTACCCGCTGTTCCTGCCATTTGTTACTCCTTCTTCTTTAACCATACTTGAGAGTTTGATATTAAAATTTCTGAATCATCTTTAACTATTGCAACAAAAGTATCTATAGACCATTTAGGTTGATAAGCAATCCCTCTAGGGTCTTCCCATAGATAATCATCAAATGCAATAATCCCACCTGGTTTAAGTAATCTCCAAGCAAGCACTGCATCCCTTAGCACACCTTCTGCGGTGTGGTCTCCATCTATGTAGATAAAGTCAAAGGTAGGTTCTTCTAATGATTTTAAATACTCTGTACTTGTCATCTTGTATTTAATTACATTAGGTCTAAAAGCAATCCGCGAGTCATAGACTCGTTCAACATCTTCCCAGTCCATATCCTTATGTTCTTGCTCATCTGAGCCAGTCCAAATATCTACATCTTCTAGAACAGAGTTGCCCTGAGTTAGTACATTATCTACTAGCCATACAGTAGCATCGCCAGTAAAGGCACCTATCTGTAGGAATCTTAAATTAAATTTACCAGCAAGCGGTAGTAATTGTGACTCAAAGTTTTCCTTTGCAGTCATCTCAAACCAATTAGGATACTCAGTTGGCATAACCTTTACCTCTGCTAAAAGCATCATAATAGTTCTCGTCCATATTAAATCGTTTCATATGTCCCACAGTTGCACCTGTATCACACCATAGTGGAATCTCTGCTTTGTTAACTACTGCAAAGAAGTAGATGTCCTCACCAGTGAACTGCTTGTTAGCACCTACCTCTGTAAAGAATGGAACTCCAGGTAGTGCTTTCTTAATTCTTGTTATTACGCTGCGGTGCATTAGGCAAAAGCCCATTCCTGCCGCACTTACTTTTATAAAAGCATCTTTAGGTAGTGGGTCTAATCGTCTAATCCCTATACCAAACTCTGCCTCAGCAAACTCATATACTGTAGCCAATGGCTTCATCAATGGTTGTTCAGGTTCATTACTTGTAAAGTACACACCAGTTAGTAGCGGTACATCTACAGCATCTCTGCGCTTCCAAAGTTTAAGGAACTTCTCTGGAGTAATCATTATATCTGAATCTAACCAGAGCAACCAGTCAGACTTGTTATTATCATACCAACGATTGACTAGCATCTCTCGCTGTTGTGCTATCTGATTACCGTGTGCTCTAAGTGAGCCACAGAATTCAACACCAGAGTTTATCAGCGTATCTACTACGCCTTCCATAAACTTGCCATCGACCATACCATTGTCGCACCAAGCAACTGCTAAGGTTTCTTTCTTCTGTTTACCCATTTGTCCCCCCAGACTTTACTTCTTAGCCTTGTTTCTTTTAGATATTGCTGCGGCTTTAGCCTTAGCATCAGCCTTTGAACTAGCACCCCACGCTTGTAGAGATAGAAGTAATCTTGTTGGCGAACCGTCAGGCTTGCGCTCAGGTCCTGGCATTCCACCCATACGGGCTAGGAAGGATGCCCTTCTAGGGTTATCTCCAGCCTTTACAGGCGCTCTAAGAGTGCCACCCTTGTAAGATGCCCTGCCTTTGGCATTGAGTCCGCCAGCAGGGTTTTTACCTTCTTTACGAGTCCAGGCTGCGGTCATTATTTTACCTTTTTTAGATTAGGATTTTTTTTCTTAGCAGCCTTGCTTGCATTACGAGTGCTTGCTGCTAAAATTGCAGAAGCGCCTTCTTTAGAGATACCTTGTTTTTTAGCAATACCTGCTGCAACAGCCTTAAAACCAGGATGTTTTTTCATTAATTTGTGTATCCATTATTCCAAGATTTAGAACCATACTTTTTATTAAATGCTGCATCATTGCCAACCATAGGACGTTTTGTAGGCATAGCAGGTGCGGATGATGGCTTTAAAGATGGTTTATGACTAGGTGCAACTTTAGAATGGTCTAATGCTTTGGTGCGCGGTGCGCTACCTCCAGAGTATGCTAATACCATTACTTCTTCTTGCCCATCTTCTTCATACCCATTTTCACTTCTTTTGCTTTCATAGATTTTGTTTCCATTTTTTCACCAGTCTTATAGGCTTGTTTCTTTGCTGCCTTTTTGCCTGCTGCTGTGTACGGGAATGTCATCTTTCCTACTTTTGGCATTATGCTCCTGCTTCCTTTAGTTGTCTGAATGTGTTTGCTGCTTTTTTATCTATCTTACTTGCCTTCATCATATCATTAGCATTGTACGCACTACCCATATTGTCAGAAGCAGTCTTTGCATCTTGTATATGTTTCATAGAAGTGCCACCAGGTTGGATACCTTCTTTTCTAGCATCACGGTATGCCTGAAGTTCATTGTTCCATTTTTTCTGAGTGGTACCACTGGCAATTACATCGCCTCTAGCATCACCTGTTGATAGTTGCAGCATTGAAATCTTGCAACCAAAGCAACCCTCTACATATTCAGGATGTGTTCGTTCCCTATGTAGCGCCATTATTCCACCGTAAAATTCGTAGCATCTACAACAGTAGACGCAATCATTGCAGTTCTAATTGCCTCAGTAATGCCAGTGTGATTACAACCACCCATATAATAAGCAGTATAAGATTCTAGTTCTTCTTGAGTGGGATATTGTATAAGAGAATAAGTACCACTATTAAGGATAATAGTGTAACTTTTAGTCCGTTGTTTAAAGTGTGTAAACAGTCGGTGCCTACCAATAGGACCTTGTTCTAAGGTAGGTGTTACAAGTGTATATGTAGCCATTGTTCTCCCTAATGAACTTACTGTAAGGCAGGGGATTTTATCCACCCTGCCCTACCGTCAATCAACTAAGCGACTGATGAACCGTTAAGAATACGATACAAGGCTGCTTCGCGGTAACGCTTGAAGCCAAGAACGCCGTACCAACCCATTGGGCGGAAACGCATTAACTGGTCAATTACTGGACCGATAACAATATGTGGCTCTTCAGCAACAGCCTCAGCCATTGCTTCTTTACCAGCAAGAATTGTGCGGTATACCTTGGCACTTGAAGCACCATCGGTATCGTTGTACATACGAGCAGACTCTACGAAGTAGGCTCCTTCATATGAACCAATTTCTCCAGCCCAAATGTTGTCATTTGAGTTGTATTCGTGAGGCAAACGCCATCCACCAGCACCAGTCTCAGCACGAAGGTCGTGTGAGATTTCTGGGTGGATACCACACCAGTACATTGAACCCTTGCGAGGTACTGACAGACCTGAACGCAACTTAGCAACAGCCTTACGGATGTTGGCAGAAGTGATTGTATCTGTAGCAGCAATTGTTACTGTGTTAGTACGTGTGCCACCATAGATGACGTTAGTACCACCACGAAGTTCAGTCTGTGCAACTGTATCAATCGAACCTGCAAGGTTGAAAGCGATAATGTTAGCAATCGCTGGGTCTACGTCAGCAAGGCTGAATAGTTCCAAAGCGCGTGTAACAAGGACTGAGTTACCGTACTCTGCAAGAGTAATAGTAACTGAAGTAGGAGCAGCAATCTGAACAGAGTCACGCTCTGTTGATTCTGTCAATGCAGTTGTCTGTTCAGACAAATCTGCGTATAATTGTAGAATTACGGTTGAGCCAGGGTTTGCTAATTTGGTAGGCTTTTTATCAGCGACGCTACGAATTAGGGGTTCTGAACGCAACGCGAAGTCTAGTAGACGGTCGTACGCCTTTTGGACGAGACCTGCTCCACCAGCGGTACCAGCAAGATTGCCAGTTGACGAGGTATATGCATTAGCCATTGTGTGTTCACCTCCAAGGTGAATAGGAAATTACTATGTATTTATTGCTGTGAGTAGATAAGTGCTGACAGTTCTTCTGCAGAGGCTGCAGAGTTAATTCTGTCTAACAAGTTTTCTGCTCGGTCAGGGGTCATACCAAGTTGAGTAACTACATCTTGTTGCCGTAAGGCTGCACGATTAAGTTCTTTCTCTTGTGTATCCTCTGGTTGTACTAATCCAAAGAGGTCGCCATTATCTTCAAGCCAGGTATTAACCGACTCTTCGTTAACGTCTTCCAAGTCTTTAAGGATTAAGCGTTGTGCCTTTGGATTGACACCCTTCTTGTCTAGAACGTCTTTGACTACACGCTCACGCTGCGCCTTGGAAAATCCCTCAAGTTGCTCAGTGAGTTCTTTGATACGCTTTTCGTCAGAACGTTTGGCTTTCCGTAACTTTTTAAGTAAGTCACTTCCATCCATCTGTACATCAGTGTCGGTATCTTGGTCGTCTTCGTCTTCGTCCCAGTAGTTGTTGCTCATAGCAACCCACCCTTCTATTCGTTTGAATCGCAAACCACGTGGCTGTTCGGGGAAACAGTACGGCTTTTGCTACCAGTCTTATACGCTATGTGGGCTGGTGGGTCACATAGGATTCTATTTAGTACTGACCTGCTGATTGTGCGTTATTTAATGAACCTCTGCCAGTGCCAGCCGAACCACCAAATCGCGCTTGCTCTTGTGCCGTAAGTCCTAAACGTGCTCTCTTTGCTGATGCTAAACCTTGGAATTGTTCTTGTTCTGCCTGAAGTCTTCCGTAATCTTCTCCAGGTGAAATATTAGAAAGGGCTTCAGCGCGTGGTGTTATTTCTGCAACTGTAGAAAATCCTTGACGGGCTTGGGCTTGAGTTATTCCTAAGTCAGCCAAGGCTTGAGCACCTAATGAAGTTGATGTTGCACCAAGTCCAGTTGTAAGATTTTGTGCCATCGCTGCTCCGCCTATTTCACCAATTTGAACTTTGCGTTGTAGTGCTGGAAGACCTTCTGTTGGACTAAGCATTGCTGAAACAATATCAGATTGATTAAGCATAGGATAAAATTGTTTTAATGCTGCCTTAGTATCGGCATCTGCATTTTGTACACGATTAACTGCAAGACTTACTCGGTCAGAAACTTCTGCTGCAGAGATGTCATTTGATATAAAGGAATTAAGTGTATCTCTTTTAGCCATACTACCCACACCATATGATTGAAGTACTTGTGTATATGTGCGTTCCGCTGCAAGATATTCTGATGCAGATAACACTGATTTGCCAGCGGCTAATCGTGCTTTATTAGCAGGAAAACGTGTTTGGAATGCAACCGCTAATGGGTCATTGCTATTAGGGTCTTGCATAATCAAATTAATTGTATCTGTCGAATAACCTTTCATAACTGCTGCGGTAATTGCAGGTCCTAGGTCGCCAATCCCATATGAAGAAAGTAATGCAGTGATAGCAGCAATTGAATCTACTTGTGTTGTGGTAGTTGTAGCAGTATTTAAAGGTGATTTAACCCAACCTTGAGCATCATTCCAAGTATAAGTAGTGCCATCTTGTGGCATTGCTGGTTTAATCCATTTTTTATTTGCTGCATCCCATTGCCAACCCGCTCCAGGTGAAGTTGGTATGTCTCCTAAACCTGCACCTGTGCCAATTCCGCCGCCAGTACCTGCGCCAGTGCCTGCACCTGTGCCTGCGCCAGCGCCAGCACCAGAACCTTCAGCATTTCCTTGATTAGTTTCTGCAACTTGAGTTGGAGTTACTGGCTTACCAGATGGTACAAATTTTTCACCAGTTTGTGCCATTTGTGGTCCTGAGATTGGGCTGGTTGTTACAGGAGAAGCGTCCCTTTCACCAGTCTGTGCAAATTGTTGATTACTCATAACTCCAGTAAGTGGGTTATAATTATTAAGGTATGTGCCACTATTAGTCGTTGGCGTAGTTGTTACATTTGGGGTTGGTGCGGTTGTTACAAGACCACCAGACATTTCAGAACCAGCACTCTGCACATAATCAACAGCATCGGGAGATGTACTGTATGGCGTACGGTCTTCCTCGGGCAACCTTTTCATTATTTGTGCCCACTGCGATTGACTGTATTGTTTAGCCATAATTATCCCACCAGTCCAAATGTTTTAGCAAGTCCTTGAGCAACACTACTCATTGAGTCTTGGGCATTCTTAGTAAATCTCCATTTAGGGTCATTACGTAAAGAAACTTCATAGTCGTATAATCCCATAAGGCTCTTTGAATCTTTTGCCACACCTGTAAGTTTAGATATATCAATTGTGTCTGGGTCTTCTTCAAGGATATTTGCACGAGTATTTAAATAAGGGGTTAATAATTGTTTTACTGAATAACCTTGACCAATTTTATCTGCCAATGCTGGAAAATATGTTGCTGCTTGAAGATTAACTAGATTTAAATTTGACTCTAATTTATCTTTGCTAAATGCTGATTCGGTCACTTGTTGGGCTAATGACTTAGCATTAATAGGAATGCCATTATTTGCATAAGCATTACGCAATGTTGTGTAAGTCACACCAAAGGTGCCTTTATTTAAACTAGCGACTGCTGCAGCATCACCAGTATTTGCATTATTAATTTTAACTGTAGCATATTGAGCAAGATATTTATTTAATATATCTTGACGTTCCTGGTCGGATACCCCAGCAGTATATATATCAACGCCTTTTGCGGTTTTAGGCTTACTTGTCCGTGACATTTCAAGAGCATTGAGTTCTTTATAATAAGCCGCATTAACATCTTTTGGAACAGAATCTCCAAACATACTGCGAAACGCATCATTGATATTAGCAGTTGCAGATGCTTGAGATGTAACTGTTACATTTGGGGTAGCAGAATCATTTCCTACAGAGGTAACTTTGTAATCTTTAATTGCTGAGGTTATTGATTGATTTAATGTAGTTTTAACACCCTGTGCTTCTTGATATTGAAGAGCGTTTCCAATAAGGTTAACAATAGAATCTGATGGTCCAACAATACTATTTACTGGGGCTTTATACATTCCAGCATTAGCATATTGTTGTTTAAGTGATTTAATTGTGGCGGGTGGTAAAGACTTTAAATATTTAACAAGTGCTGTTGCATTGTTTAAAAAAGTTTCTTTTCCATCTTTATCATAAACAACATAGCCAGAAGTATCGGCATTGTAATCAGCATTGTTGCCGCCAGTACTGCCAGAGTTTGAACCAGGTAAAGATTTGGCAACGCCAACTTTTGGGTCGTTATCATCTGCATCAAGCAAAGTGGCAGGAATAATTTCACCAGGCGTGGATGGTACTTTAAACCCATCCTTATCTTTATCTATTGCCACACTATGCTCCAATCAAAGGATTAAATATATTCCAATAAAGTGATATTGCATTTGGATTGTCGCCCGCCGTGATGCGAATCAATTCATCAGTATCTTGTTTAATTGCTTTTCTGCGTTGTTCGGCAGCAGTTGCGCTTCCCTTATTTGCATCTAATTTACTATTCATATTGTCATATTGAATAATCATTGCATTAAACAATTCAGAAAGTTTTTTGTTTGGAGCGATTCCACTCTGAACAACAAATCGCAAGTCATCTAATGCTTCTATCTTAAGTGATTTATATCCAGGATTGTTTTCAAGTGCTTGGGCAAGCATAGGTGTGGTCTTCTTAAAGAAGTCCTGCTCCTGTGACCATTGTTCTTTAAGTATGCGTCTTCCCTGAATGCTATTTGTAGCCTGGATTTCTGCATCATAATAATCTCTACGTTGATTGTATTCTTGACGTGCTCCAGCAACTGATGCTTCACGTAGATAGTCTTCAAGTTGTTTGTTCTTGATAAAACCCTGTGATTTTAAGTAAGTATATGAAGCAATGTCATTTGTTCCATTGATGGGAATAAAAAACGATGCTGCTTCTTTGTGTTGTTCAATAAAAGACTTATTATTTTTAACAAACTGAGCAGCCTCAAAGGTTTTTTGAAAAGAAGCCTGAGTTTTGCTACTGGTTTTTGGTATAGTATAAACGGTTTTACTTGGAAACAACTTTGCAAATACAACAAGTGCTTTGCTATACGCATTTGGGTCTCCAGCAAACTTAGATATTAACTTAGCAAATTCGCTATCCCAAGTAAAAGAACCAGCATCAATCATTTCTTTTGGAACATCTTTGGTTGCAAACATTTGAACTGACGCAGGTGCTCCAAGACCAGTAACAAGTCTACCAAACATAATGTTTTGAGATTGAATCAATATATTATTACCGAAACCATCAAGTTCGCTAGCATTTTGCGGTCCTTGACCCAATGAAATTAAAAGTCTTGCTGCCTGAACTGCTGCAGAAAACTTTTGCTCAGTCATATATGACGTTCCATTTTTCATATCGTTTTTAATTCCAAGGTCTATAAGACGTTGGATATTTATTGGAGTAATTTTTCTCCACCATTCCTGGTCGGGGATGCCACCAGTTACAAAAGGTTCTGCTTTTTTTAAGAAACTACCAATTCCAGGAAGATTTTCAAGAATAGACATTGAAAGACCAATAAATGGACCACTGAGCGTAAATGCATTTGATTGAGGGTCAAGGGACGGGGTAAGCATCTTTACTTTTCCGCCAAAGTTTACGGACATAGGTTGTGCGCCAGGTATACCAAGTGCCCTAAACAAAGTATTACCCATTACCCAGTTAAGTAAATCATCTCCTGGATATGTAAAGTACATACTTCCATTTGAATCTTTGTGGATAAATCCTGAGTGTTCAAATGATTGGTTAATAATAGCAAGGCGAACAATTGCCCGCTTTTCATATTTACCAATTCTTTGGGCACGTCTCCAAAAATCTTCAGTTGCTCGATAGTAACGACCAAAGTTGCGTAGATTGAATGCAAGATTTGTTCTTACATCAGAGTTATCTA
>Ga0209088_10000505_pt1 | contig 27359 bp, 23 predicted proteins | sample S_140625_EF_Meta_FD_187324 | JGI IMG/M metagenome (GOLD analysis project Ga0209088, IMG submission 187324) | Freshwater microbial communities from Lake Simoncouche, Canada to study carbon cycling - S_140625_EF_MetaG (SPAdes) (version 2) | ecosystem: Environmental > Aquatic > Freshwater > Lake ... | reverse complement strand
GTGCCAGTCATGGCAATGCAGCACCTGGGGATTCCAGCCTCCATTCCAGGCGAATTCGGCCGTGGCACTGGCGAAGAAAGTGAAACGCCAATCCTCATCTTCGCCGCCATATATCCTGGCGGGGTCAAATGCCGGATGGCCCACCAGATAGATGGGCAACCCATGGGTTGGATGGCGACACTCATAGATGGCGAAATCGGTGCCCATGGTGTGACCACGCCAAATTGGCTCGCTGGCAATGGGCAGGAGTCCCCATAACTTGCCGTAGCCCGGCATCATGATGCGAACGTCATGGCCAAGGGCGGCTAGAGCCGGGGGCAGGGAGCCCACTACATCACCCATCCCCCCAGCCTTGACCATGGGAGCGCATTCAGCAGCAGCAAAAAGAATGCGCATCATCTGATCCCGACAAGGACGCCACTTTACGGGCGACCTGCCTCAGGGCAGAACGGTCACCGGTGTTCCGAGAGATACCAGATCAAAAACCTCGCGCACGTCTTCGTCATGGAGACGCACACAGCCATGGGATAACGCCCGACCAACGGTCCAGCGGTTGGGGGTGCCGTGGAAACCAGTCACTACGCAGCCTTTGATATCAAGCATTTGCTCGCCATCCCAGCCTCGACGGCCTTGGCAATCTTGATGAAAACCAATCCAGCGGCTGCCGAGGGGATTGGCTGGACCGGAGGGAGTATGGGTGCCTTTCTGGGGATGCTCCCAAACCGGGTTGATCGTCTTTTCCAACACCCGAAAGCTGCCAACAGGGGTCTCCCAGCCAGGCATGCCCACCGCCACGGGAAAACGGCGCAACGGACGGCCATTTTCAAAAACGGTGAGTAAACGACGGCTACGATCCAACACCAAGGTTGTGGGTGGAGGGGCCTCGACGCTGGCAGGTGCCAGGGGCGACACCCCAGGGGCCTGTTTACTAGGAGCAGGTGGCGCCGGGGCAAGTGGATTCGGGGCTAATGGATTCGGCGCAGTGGCGGGCACAACTGGCCCAGCCAAGGGGGCCGCTAGAGGCACAGCCAAGACAGCGGGTACCTCGTCCTGGGGACCGCTGATCTGGAGCGGTTCCGGCCCCCCGAGCAGGGCGGCTGCGCCAGGGGAGACCAATGGCGGCGGCGCCGCCGGCGGCGACTTTGCTGCTGATGTTGTGGCCGTGGCGGGTGTGCCTGGGGCGCTGGAACCGGCCAGTGCTGACGGCTGACCGAAGGCAGTCCCTGGGGGCAGGAAAGCCATGAGTGCCAGCAAACCTGCCGGTGCGGTAGTGGCGACAGGCTGGCCTGGGGAACAGAGCAAACGAAGGATCACGGTTCCCGAATTAACAAGACAATGACGCATTAAATCCACTTTAACGAGATACTCACCCGGCTGGCTTGCCCTACACCCTCCCCTGTCCTCATGGCAGCCAGGGGGTATCCGAGAAGTCCGGATCGCGCTTCTCCAGGAACGCATTGCGACCCTCCTGGCCTTCGGCGGTTCGGTAGAAGAGATGGGTGGCTTGCCCCGCCAGCTCCTGTATGCCAGCAAGCCCGTCCGTCTCGGCATTGAAGGCCGCCTTGAGGCAGCGAATCGCCGTCGGGCTGTGGCGCAGCACCTCCCTGGCCCAGGCCACCCCTTCGGCCTGCAGGCAATTTAGGGGAACCACCTGGTTTACCAACCCCATGGCCAGGGCCTCCTGGGCCCCGTAGCGACGGCAGAGAAACCAGATTTCACGGGCCTTGCGCTGGCCCACCACCCTGGCCAGGTAACCCGCTCCAAAACCGCCGTCAAAACTTCCCACCCGTGGTCCAGTCTGGCCGAAGACGGCATTGTCGGCGGCCAGGCTGAGGTCACAAAGCAGATGGAGCACCTGACCGCCGCCCATGGCGTATCCGGCTACAAGTGCAATCACCACCTTGGGCAAGCTGCGGATCAACCGTTGCAAATCGAGCACGTTGAGGCGGGGCAAGCCCTCGTCGTCGACGTAGCCCCCTTCGCCGCGCACGCTTTGGTCGCCCCCGGCGCAAAACGACCAGACCCCATCAGCTGCCGGCCCGGCCCCCGTAAACAGCACAACGCCAATAGTGGGGTCATCCCGAACCCGGGTGAAGGCATCGCACAGTTCCTGCACCGTGCGGGGGCGAAAAGCATTGCGCTTTTCGGGGCGGTTGATGCAGATCCGGGCGATGCCTTCCTCGCTCCGTTCCAGGCCAATGTCCGTGTAGTGGCCCAAGGACTGCCACTGAACCGGCTCCCTGCCTGGGGAAAGGGCGGAGGCAGAAATAGGCGATTCTTCAGGCATCAGGGGGCCCAGCCAGTGCCGCCATTTTGCGTAGCCGCTGGCGCAGGGCGGCATCTTGGCGGCGGTCTGTGCCCAGCACCAGCAATGCCAGGGGTTGGGCCAGGGCCCAGGTCAACTGGGGAGCCAGATCATCCAGGTTGGCAACCCGGCGGCAGGGCACCCCATGCACCGCAGCCAGGGACGAGGGATCCAGGGCTTGGGGCATGGCGAAGAGCCGCTCAAAATCCAGCGCCCCCTCCGGCTCGGTGCGAATGGGCAGCTGCTCGAAGATGCCGCCGCCACCGTTGTCGATCAACAGCACCGTCAGGCGACCGCCCAACTGGGGGCGCCAAAGCCAGCCATTGCTGTCGTGGAGCGCCGCCAGGTCGCCGCTCAGCAACACCAGAGAACCGAGGGCCTCGGCCAGCCCGCAGGCCTCCGAGAGGGTGCCATCAATGCCCGAAACCCCCCGAAACCCATGCATCGGCCGTGGCGGGCCGGTGGGATCAGCAAATGACTCCCAGTCCCGCACCGGCGAGCTGTTGGCCAGCATCAAGGGCAGGTGAGCCGGCAGCAGGCGACTGAGCTGGCGCACCAGCACAGGTTCTTGTAGGGGGGACGGGTCCCCAGTTGCCGGAGCACCCAGCCCATCAAGGGCCTGGGCCAGCAGCGCCTGTACCTTCGCCTCGGCCTGGCTCCATTTGGCGGCCAGGGCCAGGGACGCGGGGGCGGGGCCTGGGGCCTGGGGAGGCTCCCCAACGAAGGAAACCCCGCAACTCAGCCCGGAGGCCGCCAGCCAACCCACCAACCCGGCTTCACTTTGGCCGGCCACGCGAGCCAGGGGATCCAAAGGACGGGGATCGGCTTCGGAGACCAACACCTGCCGTGCATCCAGGGCGGTGAGCCAGCGCTCCAGGCGCCGACTCGCCGGCAAGGTTCCCAGGCGCAGCACCTGGGCAGGGGCCAGGCCAGGGTCCTCTCGCTCCAGCACTAGGTCGTAGGCGGCCACGGTCTCCAACTGCGGCTGGCCACGCAGCCCCGAGAGGGCATCGGCAAGCACGGGCCAGCCGGTGCGTCGCTGCAGCTGGATCAGGGCCCGCAGATGGGCGCTCCATCGCGAGGGTCCGCCGCGCCAGGGCCCTGCCAACACCACTCCGGGCCGGTCCGGATCCAGGCGCTGGCAAGCGGCAAGGGGGGGCGGGGGGGTTGTCGGGTTACTAGCAGGGGGAATCAAGTTCTGGGGGATTTCCTGGGGCGCATCACCCTGGATTTGGCGCGCCCAGGCGTCCAGCAGGGGGCCACCGGCATGGAGGGGCTCTTCAAAAGCCAGATTGAGGTGCACCGGGCCAGGGGGACTGCCCTGCTTGCGGCCCAGGCTCCAACACCAGGCCTCCACGGCCAGGGCATCAATGCAAGACCAATCCAGGCCTGCAATACCCGTCGGCTCCGGCTCAGCTACCCAACGGCAACTGCAGCGCAGAAAATCCTGCTGATTGACACTTTGGTTGGCTCCGCAGCCCTTGAGCCTCTCGGGGCGGTCGGCTGTCAGCAGCAACAGGGGAATGGTGGCCAAATCAGCCTCCACGCAGGCCGGTAACAAATGGGCCACGGCCGAACCGGAACTTGTGATTACCGCCGCTGGCAACCCCTGGCCCCGACCGAGACCCAGGGCGAAGAAGGCCGCTGACCGCTCATCGATGCAGGTGTACATGGCCAACCCTGTGGGTTCGAGCAGGGCGGCGGCGGCGGCCAGGGGGGCGGAACGGCTGCCAGGGCACAGCACGACCTGGCGCAGGCCAAGGCGTTGCAACCCCAGCAAAAGCCCCAATGCCGCCCGCAGGTTGCCCCCAGGTCCCTCCTTAGGGGCCCCAAAGCCGGCGAGCGGCGCCAGGGGATCCGGGCGGGATGCCACAGGCAAGCCTCAGGTGTTCAGGATGGGGGCATCCTGCCGGAATCACCCATGGAGCCTGTTCCCAAGCCCGAGGTTGCCCCCCAGCCAGGGGTAGCCCCCATGGCGATCGAACCAGGGGTGGGCCTGGGACGCCAACTGCTCTCCCTAGCCCTGTGGCTGCTGGTGGCGCTGCTGTTGCGCTGGGCCGTAATCGAGCCGCGCTGGATTCCTTCCGGGTCCATGTTGCCCACCCTGCAACTGCAGGATCGAATCCTGGTGGAGAAGGTCAGACCCAAGCTGCATCGTCACCTCAAGCCAGGCAGTGTGGTGGTTTTTCATCCGCCGCAGGCCCTGGTGGAGGCGGGCTATGACCCCGGTTCGGCTCTGATCAAAAGGGTCGTTGCCAGTGCCGGAGATCAAGTGGAGGTGCGCGATGGGCTGCTTTATCGCAATGGCCAGCCGGTGCCCATGGATTGGGGCAGCGAACCCATGGACTACAAGTTGGACCCTCTGACCGTGCCCCCCCACAACCTCCTGGTTCTGGGCGATAACCGCAATGCCAGTCTCGACTCCCATCTCTGGGGGCCCTTACCCGAAGAGGAGGTCATTGGCACAGCCATCTGGCGCTACTGGCCCTTGACCCGCTTCGGACCGATTCGGTTGTCCCCCGTCCCGGCCCCTGGGATGGCCTGAAGAGCTGCGTTATGGTGCAGCGCAAGCCACACCGGCCACAGGCCTGCCGAGCGGGAGTCCCATGTTCAATCCGGAGTTCCTGACCAGCGACAACGAGGCGATCAGTGGGAACTCCCTGATCCAGTACCTCCAAGAGCAATCTCCGGATGTGCTTCAGAGGGTCGCTCGTTCTGCCAGCGGAGACATCCAGGACATCATTCGCCACAACGTTCAAGGGCTGCTGGGCATGCTCCCAGCAGAACAGTTTGAGGTAAAAATTCAGACCAGCCGAGAAAATTTGGCTGGTCTGCTGGCTTCGGCGATGATGACAGGATATTTTTTGCGTCAGATGGAACAGCGTATGGAGCTGGAAACTGCCTTAATCGGCATCGATAGCTTTGAAAGCGATCCTAGCGATCCTGGTCCATTAAACCTATGAATTGTCTCTGGAGAATTCACCTAATTTGATCACACAATAAGGGATGTAATTATGGGATTAATGCAACTTAAACTAAAAGCTTGCCGATGCTGTGGGGCTAGGGATCAATTCAAACGGCTCGATAAAGAGGTCGAAGTCGATCCATTTTTTGCCAAACACGGGCTTCAACTAACTGCGACCCAGACAGCAACCATACCTTGGATCGATTGGGGCCTGCGGCGAAAGGTGAATTCATTACCCCCAAACCTGGGTAATAAAATTCACAGACGCATAGACCAGTTCCGTAGTACCAACTTACTGACCTCTGCTTCCCTCACAATTCCCTATGGTCTGTGTGAGAGTTGTCATTTTTTGGCACCATGGTATGAAATAACAGATGATCAACTCCGGGATTATTATTCCTTTTATCTTGATACAGAATACATACAAGCCAGATCCAGTTTCCAACCCAGGTTTGCTGAGTTAAGTAAGTCTATGGGTTCTAGCGAAGAGGCGGCTTTGAGACGCTCCCAGCACGAAAAATATTTCATGCCGTTCCTTGAAAACTACCGCAGAGCCAACGCACTTGAATCAATCACCCTTCTTGACTACGGCGGTGGCGAAGGAGGAATCCAGCCGAAAGCAGACTGGATCTCCACAAGTATCATTGAAGTGAGTAGCGATAATCAGTCGGAGTCTAATCAAAGACTTGAAAGTCGCCCTCATAAGCATCGCTTCGATATTGTTCAATGCCTACATGTGATTGAACATGTGGGCCATCCCCTTAACACCTGTAGGGATTTGCTGTCCCACTGCAAAGATGGGGGACTGCTTTATATAGAAGTACCAATTGAGTTTCCAGGATTAGAAGCGATTGCCGCTGGCAAGCTGCCCCCCTGCCATGAACATATCAACAAATTATCCCAACTATCAATCCGTTCTATGCTTCAATATTGCGGAGTTGAGATTATCGAAGTCATCAATGACAATGTTGATTTTTTACATCTTGATGGTTTAACGCCAGTTGTCCGTGGACTAGGCCGGGTTAATCGACCTAACATCAATACCTAAATCAGTTTAAATTAAAATCAGACTAATTCTTGCAAATTAAACGGTAGGGCACTATTGACTGATTCTTGGACATGAGCTGGTTCATACTGGGCATAGGTAGCCAAAACATTGATACCATCTTTAATGCAACGTCGACACAGGTCACTTGCGAAACGTGATTTCTGCATTTCAGCAAAAGAAACCTCTAAGAAATTATTAATTTGTTTTGCTGAGGGAGATTCTACACAACAGACACCAAAATTGCCATCTACATCTAAAACAACCTGTGAATCTCGCAGAGCACATTGACTGGTTCGATAGGTTCCTATCGCATCACGAACTCGTTTAGGAGAATACTCGATATACTCTAATCCGTCAGGAACATGGTCAAGACCCTCAAACATTTTGTCGATCGGCATGTAATAGGCATGATATACCTCGAATTTCATGCCAAGTTTTTCGCAAAAATGTTTGAAAGTTGCTATCTCGTCACGATTATCACGATGCACAAGATAACGCACTTGTATGTTCTTATAGGAGGGCCAATCTGAAAGTAGTCGAGAAATTGCGACTAAGTTAGTTAGAACCGGTTCAATGCGACCGCCTTTGTGATTGACAGCGTAGACTTTTTGGGTAAAACCAGATACAGTAATTGTGAAATTGCATAAATCTAGTGGTTTAAGCAAACTCCAATCATATAAGTGATTAAGATTAGAGGAAATACCAACCGGTATCTCGTGGCGATTGGCACAGGCGATTAATTCATGTAGTTGGGAATGCAGAGTGGGCTCAGTCCAGTTATAAAGCCCAAATCTACAATCTCCACTTGTATCTTCTTTTGCTTTAACGCAAATTTTCTCAAAAGTGTCAAGACTCATCTCCCTTAATTGCTTGCCGATGCTATTGGTATATTCGGGCATACCTACGGGACAGGCTGCGCAGCGCAAGTTGCAGCCACTGACAACATCAATCCAAAACTCAAAAGAAGGCTTTTTCGCTGCAGGAGGAGAACTAAGCTGGGGGTAAACTATATTTTTTACTCGATCCTTGATCGAAGTTGGTATGGCCTGCTTCAAAAGACTTTGGATGGCCATGCTTTCTTGCCTGGTTGACACAATGATTTGAATTCTACGATAGCACGAAATTCGATTGCCAACCAGGCTATGCCTCAGGAGCAACCGAGCAAAGTAAGTATTACTTGTTGGCCTCTTCAGCTTCGGTACTCTGTTGTGGCAATGGATCTGGGGCACCAGCCTTTGTCCAGACATCCTGGTGGTGGGCCTACTGAGCAAAGCGTTTCCGCCTAGCTGACTTGTAAGTACGTCACTTACCAGCAGAATAAAGCGTACGCCCTGGTGGCGGTGGGCCACTCGCCTAGGTGGCCCACCGCCGGTTACACGAGCGCTCCAAAGCGCAGATCCAAAGGGTTTCCCCAATCGCCGCTGGCCTTTATGCCCCGGTGGTTGTGACAGAGATGGCGCAGGATCCAGAACAGCGGTTCAGGGGTGGCCAGTCCAAGGGCAGTTGCCATCTCCTCCAGGCTGCGTTCCTGACCGTCGGCCAGCAGATTTTCCAGCTGCGCCTTGAGTTCCAAAACCTCGGCAGCGGCTTTCTTGCCTGCCTCCACCCCGGGTTGGTGGTAGGCATTGATGTTGATCAGCTCGCCATAGATGCCAACGGCCCGTTCAAATAGCGCGATCAGAGCGCCCAGGGATCGGGCGTCAAAACGCTCGAGGGTGATTGTTAGATTTTGGCGTCCGCCATCACTGAGGGCAGCGCGGGTTCCCTGCAACAAGCCCTCCAGCACATCACCCGGTTGTTCATTGTCTATGGGCTTTATGACCTCAGGATCATCAAGGCCCTCGATGAAGACCACAAAAAAGTTGTCTAGACCGTCACGCAGTTGCTGGACATAGGCATGTTGATCGGTGGATCCCTTGTTGCCGTAAACAGCCAGGCCCTGGTGAACGATGGCCCCATCCCGATTTAGTTTTTTACCGATGGATTCCATCACCAGCTGCTGCAGATAGCGACTGAACAGCTCCAGACGGTCCCGGTAGGGCAGCACCACCATGTCGCGCAGGCCCCTGCCCCCCCCGGCGGCATACCAGCTGGCGGCCAGCAGGGCGGCCGGATTGGTGCGCAATTCCGGCACGCGGGTGAGGCGATCCATGGCCGCCGCGCCGGCCAGAAAGCCCCGTAGGTCGGCATCGATGAGGGCTGCCGGCAGCAGCCCGACGGCGCCCGTGATGCTGGTGCGGCCCCCCACCCAGTCGGGTAGGTCGAAGCGGGCCAGCCAACCTTCCTGCTGGGCCCGTCGGTCCAGTTGGCTGCCGGCGGTGGTGATGGCAACGGCCTGGGCTGCCCAGCTGCCACCAAGGGCCTCCAGGCGCGCTCGGGCCTGCTCCATGCCGATGCGGGGTTCCGGGGTGCCGCCTGATTTGCTGACTACCACCACCAACGTGGTCTTCAAGCGCTCGCCCAGGGATTCGAGGGTGGTGGCGAATCCCTGGGGGTCGACGTTGTCGAAAAGATGGAAGGGCAGTCCCCTGTGGGGTTGTTGCAGGGCCCGGATAATCAACAAGGGGCCCAGACCCGAACCCCCGATGCCGATCCAGAGCACATCACTGAAGGGGGTGCCGCAAGGGGAAGAGATGGCTCCCGAGCGCACCTGGGCCGCGAAGCTCTCCAGTTGATCGATCTCGGTGGCGATGCTGGCCCCGACGGCGGCATCAGGGGCTAGCTGGGGATCCCGCAGCCAGTAGTGACCGACTTGGCGGCCCTCATCGGCATTGGCGATTGCGCCGCCCTCAAGGCGCTCCATGGCGGCGAATGCCTCTGCCATGGGTCCTGCCAAGCTTTCGAAATGGGATTGCTCAAGACCCATGCGGCTGGCATCCAGCCAAAAGCCCAGGGATCGGTCATGCCAGAGCAACTGACAGAAACGCTGCCAGAGCCCCCCGGGGTCATGGCCATCCAACGTCGGAAGCGATGTCATGGCCCCTCAGGACGGCTTGGCGAGCCGTCGAACCGTATCCAGGCAACGGGTCGATCGGCAAGGGACCGAAACGCTCTGAGTGGGTGGACAGACACAAGACCGCGTCAACCGCCCTTGGGCTTGTGTTAAAAAGCCTTAAGAATGCTTGTGCATATTGCCAATTCCGCCCCGGTGTCCCCAGTGTCCTTGAGCGGATCCAGGTTGAGGGCGCCACGGTTACCCCGCCGATCCGGGGTTGGCCCCAGGGATGTCCGCCTCGTTGTGCGCCCATCCCGCACCCGCCCGAAAGCCCTTCTGGGTCTCGCGCTGCTTGTTCTGGCCGGGGAGGTTTTGTTCAAAAACCCCCTGCAAGCATGGCGAACCAGGCAGCTGGAGCCCCAGCTTGCGATCACGAAGCTTGTACCCCTGTCGGCCCGTTTGCCCAGCAGTGAGGGCATGAGACCAGACCCGATCGACTTTTCCAAGGAAGAACTCCGCGAACTTAACCGTCGTTTCGGTGTCCACGGTCCCCAGCCTGCCCTGGCCCAGTTATTCACCGAGGGACTGGACCAACTTCAACCCCTGCGCAACCACACCCTCGGAAGGCTGGAGGATCTGCGGCCCCTGATCATCACCCACAGCCGCAGACAGGGCATCAATCCGATGCTGGTGGCGGCGGTGCTTTACGACGAGCTGCAGCATGCCAAACCCGGCGAAGACAACCCAATCGCCGTTCGCTCTGGCCTGTTCAATACCCAAGGGCCGGCCCAATTGGGGTTTGAGGAAATGGTCAAGCAGGGACAGCTTCCCGCTTCAGTTAGTCCTGAACAAATTACGGAAGCGCGCCTGAAGCTGTTGGACCCTGATCGCAACGTTGAACTTTTGGTCGGTAAATTCGCCCGCCTAAGTCGGGCCCTTGGTCTGCCGCAGGACCGGGTGATGATGGCCAGTAATTGCTCTGCAGAAGCCAAGGCCTTGGCAACTCTGGCCTATCTACATAATGGCAAGCTTGATTATCCCGGCCGGATTCTGCGTTACATGCAGGATCCGGCTCTACATGCCCTTATTTACGGCCAGCGCTCTTCGACAATAAGTGCTCTTATATAGTCTCGTACGCAATCCGCTGTTGTCAACAAAGTACTCCTAGGGCAATCAGTCTTTCTTTAAGTTCATTCCAGTTGAAACTGCGTGGATCGGCCCTTTCGCCACCAAGATCTACATGGCGGTGGGTTGTGATGTTCTCAGCCGGGATGTTATAGTTCATCATCCAGTGGGATAAAACTAGGGCCAAGGCGTCATACTGGGCTTGGGAGTAGCCACTGTGGCCCGAGGCATTATTTTCGCCATCAAGGGGGGTTTCAAGGCTTAGATGCAGGGCGAAATTATTGATAGATCCTCCCGCCTTTGGGTTAGTGATGACCCATTCGCCATCGAAAGCGGAATTGCCGGCTCCAAAGGCCCGCTTAGAGGGATCAAGGGCTTGAATAATGCGGCCATCCTCGCCAATCAGCATGTGGTAGCTCACCTGGTCATCATCCTCGGGATGGGGAGTAACGAAGGTATTAATCGCCGATCCCAGCCCGTAAACAGTTTCATGCAGTACGACCACCCGTGGTTTCGGGTCAATGCGATTGCCGAAGGCATCCTGTTTTTGGCGCTCGCTAAAATTTGTTGGGTGAATGCCGATGCGTTGCACCCGCCGGTTCAGGTTGGCGTACTGATCTCGAAGCCGCTGGCTCAGGCCTGGGTCGGGGGCGAAGCAGGCATCAGTCAGGGGAGAGCGCCAGGACGGGTGGGCGGGCGGCTGGGGTGCGGGCTTTGGGGAGCCTGGCGGAGCAGGATGGCCTCGCCGCACGTCATCGAGAATTTCCATTAAGGAAGGGTTCTGAGCACTGGAGCTAGCGGAGGACATCAGCCCCTGGGCCAACCAGAACACCATGCCACCACAGAAAAGAATGGCGCCGGCCAGGGCCATGAGCAGCGGAGCCGTCCGGTGGGTCATGGCACCAGGGCAAGCCATTGGCGCCGGCGCTGCAGCGCGGCGGTCGAAGCCCCAGGATTGGCGTTGAGCTGATAACGAACCACCTCCGGAGCCGAGGGCCGAAGGCAGGTTTGCTGTACTTGGCCATCTCGACAAAACAGAATCTCGAGGGATTCCCCTTCCCTGGCCCTCTGATCCAAGAGGCCGGTGAGATCGTCTTCCACGCTGACACGGCAGCGTTCGATCGCCAGGAGCTCATCGCCTACCTGAAGTCCAGCAACCTCAGCAGGTCCGTCTCGCATCACCTGCTTGATTTTCAATCCCGCAATTCCAGGGCTTTCTACCTGCCAGCCGGTGAAAGGGTGGGAAGATGCTATGGCACTCAAGCTCAGGCCCACATCTTCGAGATAGCTATCAATTGGGGGATCTTGACGACTTTCCAGCCAAAAGGGCAAAAGGGTGGACAGATCTGCGGCGTGGTCTGTGAAGGCCGCTAGCAAATCCGCCTCTGTGTATCCCCGCCCCCAGCGACCATGGCTGGCCCACAACTGACGCAGCACGGAGCTGAGGGCAGACCCATGGCGACGTAGGTGCAGGTCGAGAATCAGGGATAGCACATTGCCCTTGATGTAATAGCTGATCTGATTATTATTAGAATAGGCATCCTGGCGGTAAAGCTTGACCCAAGCTTCCTCGCTGCTTTCGCGCAGGCTCTGCACAAAGCGACCGGGTGTGCGGAAATAACGACAAAGATCGTCGCCCAGGTCGGCGAGCAGGTCGGCTTCGTCGCTGAGACCGGCGAGCTGGGGCAAAAACAGGTCGTAATAACTAGTGATCCCCTCAACGAACCACAGGGTGGGCACGATTACTGGCCTGTCATAGTCAATTGGCCAAAGGGGAGCAGGTCTTAAACGCCGTCCATTCCACTGGTGCAGATATTCGTGGGCCACCAGTTGTAAAAGCTTGCGCTTGCCTTGGGGCTTAGCCAGGGCACGGCGGCCAAAGACCAGCACGCAACTGTTGTCGTGCTCCAGGCCGCCAAACCCCTGCTCAAGCAGGTGCAGCACCATCAGATAGCTCTGGGTAGGTGGGGTGGCCGTTCCCATCAGTTGGCAGCAGGCCTGACATACCGCCGCCACGTCCAGCAACCAGCGGGGGTCATCAATTGTGGGGTGCTTTCCCCAGGTGACCCAACGATGGGGGACCCCGGCCACGGCGAAGGGGCGGGCCGTCAGCGAACCGACCTCAACCGGGCTATCCACCAATTGGTCGAAATCGCGGGCTAGCCACCCTCCCTGACCGTCCTCGGGGAGAGGCACGAAAGCCTGCCAATCGGGGGGCAGCTGTAATTCCAGGACATGGGGTTTCCAGCGTTGGCCCTCGATCTGCAAGGCCACCTGGGCTAACACCACAAAGCCGTGATCCGACTGCAGCTGGCTGGTCCGCACGCTCGATTCCACGGCCAAGAGTCGATAGCTGAGGCAAACCGGTGCCAGATCGGGCAATAGGGCGCGCCAGTGGGCTGGACCATGGCGACGTAAGGGGATGGGGCGCTCCCCCTGCATCAACTGCAGATCTTCGAGAGTACGGACGTAGTCGCGAATCAAATAAGAGCCTGGGGTCCAGGCTGGTAGTCGCAGGTCGAGTTGGGTCTGCTCTGGGGTGAAGTCGAGTTGGGCCAAGACCAGATGGCGACCTGGTTCACGCAGATCCAGCCTGAGCCGCGGGGCCGCTGAGGCCTCAACCATGGAATTCGACCAAGGCCGTGGGCAGGCTCAGGGAAGCTTCCTGCAGGGCCTGACGGGCGGCATAGGCCCTGGTTATCTTGCCGAGGAGGCTCTGGAGTGTGTGGGAGCGGCTCAACTGCTGCAGGTCACCGACCAGGCAGAGGGAGCCATCGGCAGACCGCTGCCAGCCCAGCTTATGGCCGCCCTCCAGGTGCACGGAGATCTCCACCTGCTGCCGTTCGCCAGCAAAGCCGAGTAGTTCGCCCCCAGGCTCACTGGGAAGCCCCAGGGAACCGAGGGCCTGGTGCAGGATGTCGATATCCCTAAGCACGGTTGGCAAGATAGAAAGATGGGACATGGGCTTGATGTCCTTCAGATGCCGTGTGCGAACGAAAATAGCCAACCGCAGCAGGCTTTTCAGTGGCCACTGCCACAACCCTGGCCCCGACACCAGGGTCCCCTCAGGCTGGGGGTGATGGCCTCCGGGGCCGGCAGCAATTTTGAATCCCTGGTGCGGGCCTGTCGCCTCGGCCACCTGGCGGCCAGCGTGGAGCTGTTGGTGGTCAACCGCGCCGATTGCGGCGCCAGGGGGCGGGCCGAGCGACTCGGTGTTCCCAATGAACTTCTAGATCACCATTTCCATCCCACCAGGGAGAATCTCGATCGCGCCCTGATCACAGCCTTCAAAGGTAAGGCGGTCGACTTGGTGGTGATGGCCGGCTGGATGCGCATTGTCACCCCAGTCTTGATCGAGGCATTCCCGCAACGGCTGCTGAACATCCATCCTTCCCTGCTTCCCAGCTTTCGGGGCCTTGACGCGGTGGGCCAGGCCCTAGCCGCAGGCGTGTGCCTGAGTGGTTGCACTGCCCACCTGGTGGCCGCCGAGGTGGACTCCGGTCAGATTTTGGTTCAAGCTGCGGTGCCGGTGCTGGCGGGGGACAACAGGACCAGCCTGGCCGCCCGGATCCAGGTCCAGGAACACCGCATCCTGCCCCTGGCCGTGGCCCTGGCCGCCGCCCGGCTGGAGTCTTCAGGGATAGAAGGGCAACAGCGGTAATCCCGTGCAGGCCGGCAGCCCCGCCATCAAGTTGAGACATTGGACGCCTTGTCCTGCCTGGCCCTTGATCAAGTTGTCGATGGCGCTCATCACGATCAGTTGGCCCGTGCGCCGATCCACCTGGACCGACAGCAGGGCGCGGTTGGTATTGCGCACCCATTTGGTCGAGGGGTAAGTGCCCACCGGCAGCACATCCACGCTGGGACTGTGCCGGTAGGCGGCCTGCAGGAGTGTGGAGCAGTCGTCCGCCGTCAGTCCCGGATCCCCCAGGCGGGCATAGACGGTGGCGAGCAAGCCCCGCACCATTGGCATCAAGTGGGGGCTGAACTGGAGGGCCACCGGGTGACCGACCACCTGGGAAGCAATTTGCTCGATCTCGCTGGTGTGGCGGTGGCCGACAACGCCGTAGGGCGCGACCGCTTCGGCCGCCTCCGCCAGCAGCAGGTTCTCTTTGGCGGCGCGGCCGCCGCCGGAGGTGCCGGTTTTGGCGTCGATGATGATGCCGGCCGGTTCAATCAGTCCCTGTTTCAAGAAGGGCAGCAGGGCCAGCAGACTGGCGGTGGGGAAGCAGCCGGGTGCGGCGACAAGCCGGGCAGCGCGGATGTGCTCCTCCTCCCACTCCACCAGTCCATAGACAGCTTCCTGGCAGAGATCGTTGTCCTGACGAGGGGTTTCCTGGGCTTCGCTCGCATAGACCTCCTGCCATTGCGCCAGGGAGCGGTAGCGGTAGTCAGCGGACAGATCGACAACCTTCACCCCCCGCTGCAGGAGCTCCGGCACGAGCCGGGCGGCGAGACCATTCGGGAGGCTGAGCACGGCCAGGTCGGCTACGGCCGCAATCGCTTCCGGTTCCGGGGTCCGCACCACCGGATCCCCATGCAGGGGCAGAAACGGGGTGATTTCACTCCAGCGGCGCCCACTACTGCGTTCTCCACCAAGAAAGGTGACCGAGAAATGGGGGTGATCCGCAAGGAGGCGCAACGTCTGCAGACCGCCGTAGCCGCTCGCGCCGATCACAGCGATGCGTTTGTCTGCAGCCATGCAAAGGACTTAAAAACGAGGATCGTAGTGGCCCCCGCCAAGTCCCCAGGCCTGGGCATGGGGACTTGGCGGGGGCCAACCAGCGTCTAGTCTTTAGTGGTGATTTGCCCAGATCCCCTGGCCTTCACCCCAGTTGACCTCTACTCCAGCTGAACGGACGGAAGAATCCGCCCCCGGCCAACAATTCCAAGATTTGACTTTTGCAACCATTCGTTTCGATGCCATCGCCGATGCTTTGGCGGCCATCCGCAATGGCGAATCGGTCGTGGTGGTGGACGATGAAAATCGCGAAAACGAAGGCGACCTGATCTGTGCGGCCCAGTTCGCAACGCCTCAGCAGATCAATTTCATGGCCACTGAAGCTAGAGGCCTGATCTGCCTGGCCATGGAGGGTCAGCGCCTGGATGCCCTCGATCTGCCGCTGATGGTGGATCGCAACACCGATAGCAACCAGACCGCCTTCACCGTCAGCGTTGATGCTGGACCCGAAAACGGAGTAAGTACGGGCATTTCGGCTGAGGATCGGGCCCGAACAATCCAGGTGGCCATCCATCCCGGCAGTCGTCCCACGGACCTGCGCCGCCCAGGCCACATCTTTCCCCTGCGGGCCCGCGAGGGGGGGGTCTTGAAGCGGGCTGGCCACACCGAAGCTGCCGTCGATCTAGCCCGGCTGGCGGGCCTCTATCCGGCGGGTGTGATCTGCGAGATCCAGAACCATGACGGCTCCATGGCCCGCCTGCCCCAGCTGGTGGCCTACGCCAGGCGCCATGGGCTGCGGTTGATCTCCATTGCCGACCTGATTGGCTATCGCCTTGATACCGAGCGCTTCGTGCGCCGCCAGGCCGAAGCCAGGCTGCCTAGCGCCTTCGGCAATTTCCGGGCGATCGGCTATCGCAATGAACTGGATGGCAGCGAGCATGTGGCGATCGTCAAGGGCCATCCCGAGCAGGCTGCAGGGGCCGTTCTGGTACGCGTCCATTCCGAATGTCTCACCGGCGATGCTTTCGGCTCCCTGCGTTGCGATTGTCGTCCCCAGCTAGAGGCGGCTTTGCAATTGATTGAGCAGGCCGGAGAAGGGGTGGTGGTCTATCTGCGCCAAGAGGGCCGGGGGATTGGCCTGGTGAACAAACTCAAGGCCTACAGCCTCCAGGATGGCGGTCTGGACACTGTTGAAGCCAATGAACATCTCGGCTTTGCCGCCGATTTGCGTAATTACGGCGTAGGGGCCCAAATCCTTAGTGATTTGGGCATCCAGCGTCTGCGTCTGATCACCAATAATCCTCGCAAGATTGCTGGTTTGGGCGGTTACGGACTTGAAGTTGTAGATCGGGTGCCCTTGGTAATGGATCCCGGCGACCACAACGCCGCCTATCTGCAGGCCAAGCGGTTGAAACTAGGCCATTTGCTGGGGGAGCCCACTGGGGTCACCTCCCCGGTTGCCCCTTCCCAGCAGGACGCACCCCAAGGCCTTACCGCCGTGCTGGCCTGGGATGGTGCGGCGAGCCCCACGGCCCTGACGGAGCGGCTTGAAGTTCTCCGCCAGTGGGCCCACAAACGCCAGCTGCTAATCCATCAGGAAGAGCATTCGCGTCTACTGGCGCTGCTGGAGCAGCCGCGCATCGCCATGCTGCTCGAGGCCCGCGATAATCACCAGCTCACGGCCGCTGACCTGGCCGGCTCCCTGAAAGTCATGGCCCAATGGTCGGATACGACCTCCGTGGCATTACTGCTGGCCCCTGATTCCCAACGCAGGGGTCATCCCAGTGGGAATCTTGAACCGGAGCGACGCGGGCTGGGCGATCTGGGACCCACCCCCGATGCGGCGATCTGCCCCTGGCTGAACCTCAAGGCTGGATCGTTCATCCGCTGGTCTTAGGAGTTTGGTAGGAAAAATGGACGAACTCCACGGTGCCAAGCTGCCCCATGGCGCCTATAGCGCCATGGGGCCCAAAACAAGAGCTTTGGATCTCTTGGCCATAGGGGGGCACTTTCCTATGGCCTTAAATTGAAATTTAGGCTTCTATTGTAACGCTCTTGATTCGGCTGCCGTTCCGTAGTTTAAGCACCGTATCCAGGTCACCTGTTTGCCCGAAGACCGTGTGCTGACCATCAAGGTGGGGCTGAGCTGCATGGCACAGGAAAAACTGACTGCCGCCGGTGTTTCTGCCGGCGTGGGCCATCGAAAGGCTGCCAGCTTGATGTTTGTGGGTATTGATTTCACAGGGGATCGTGTAACCAGGACCGCCGGTGCCGGCCTGGCCCCTTGATCCTTCCCGGCTATTGGGACAGCCGCCCTGGGCCATGAAGCCATCGATTACGCGATGGAAGCTGAGCCCGTCATAGAAACCCTCGTTGGCGAGCTTGACGAAGTTGGCCACGGTGCCTGGGGCATCGCCATCGAAAAGCTCCAGCTTGATCGGGCCAGCTTCGGTTTCCATCAGGGCGGTGGTCATGGTGCTGGGATGGGGAGAGACAATCCTGCCAGCCCATGGGCGGATCCCTGCCTTGGAGAGGTGCAGAAAGATTCCCTTAAGCAAATGCCAGAGCTGTCCGCGGGCTGCTCGCCGCTGCCCCCAATTCGGTTTGTCAGGCTCGGTTACCCCCAGCCCCAGCAGGGCTGGAGCCTCGTCCTGCTACGGCGGTAAGGAACGGTGGCTGTGGATTGTGGTTCCGGCGCAACGGCGCTTGAGCAACGCTGATTTCGCCGACTCGAAGGTTCCCCTTCCCATCCCAAGGCACCCTGCAGTAGATAAGCAGCACTTACCTTCCCCACTTCATGGCCAGCAGTGCCAGCGCTGAACTCCCTACCGCCCGCCTCGGTGTCCTCGGAGGCAGTGGCCTCTATGCCATGGATGGCCTCGAAGACGTGCGGGAGCTGGACCTGGATACCCCCTATGGCAGGCCCTCCGACAGCCTGCGCATCGGTCGCATCGGCGATTTGGAAGTGGTGTTTCTGGCCCGCCACGGCCGCCACCACACTTTCACCCCCACCGAGGTGCCCTACAGGGCCAACATCTGGGCCCTGCGCTCCCTTGATGTGCGCTGGATTCTGTCGGTTTCGGCCGTGGGCTCCCTGCAGGAGCAGTACCGCCCCCTCGACATGGTGGTGCCGGATCAATTCATCGACCGCACCCACCAACGCCCCCTCAGCTTCTTTGGCGAAGGGGTCGTTGCCCACGTGACCGTGGCCGATCCCTATTGCGTTGCCCTGAGTCGCATTCTCGAAGATGTGGGCGACAGCCTCATGCCTGAGGGGCGGCGCCTGCATCGGGGCGGCACCTATCTCTGCATGGAAGGCCCGGCTTTCTCCACCCGGGCCGAGTCTGAGTTGTATCGCTCCTGGGGCTGCTCGGTGATCGGCATGACCAACCACACCGAGGCCCGACTGGCCAGGGAGGCCGAAATCGCCTATGCCACTCTTGCCATGGTGACCGATTACGACTGCTGGCATACCGAACATGCCTCGGTGACGGTGGAAATGGTTATCGACAATCTGCGGGCCAACGCCGCCTTGGCCCAGGAGATCGTGCGGGCCGCAGCCCAACGGGTAGGCGTGCAGCGGCCGGCCAGCAAGGCCCACCAAGCACTGCGCCATGCATTGATGACGCCGGTGGATAGTGTTCCGGCCGCCACCCGACGCAAGGTGGATCTGCTGACAACTCCTTACTGGGGTGCCTTCAGCGATTGAAGCAGGAATTTAGGGCTGGAGGATGATTTGATTTCGATTAAGGAAGGCATCGAAGTCTTTTACCAGAAGACCACTTCCAGCGCGGGTTAGGTGGCTGTAATCAGTGTAGGTTCGACGGCCACCTACATAATTGCTACAGTTCTGTAGGTTGGGTGGGCAGAGTTGGGAGAATGGGTTGTAAACGAAAAAGTTTTTATAGCGACGCTCCAATGCTTCCAGGCCCCTGGCGATAGGATCAATTTCATTTAGAATTTCTTGCCGGGGACGACTGTATATACAGGCCTCGTTCAGCGAGCTGCGAAACCACTGCAAGGTGCAATTTTCATTGGTAACATTTTGCCAGCCATTAAGCAAGCGGAAGTCCGGTGGCGGTTGCACAAAAACAAAAAGGGCACCTTTGTTTTGAACTTGTTGAATCAAGTTTTCCAATTCGTCTTGCCAAGCTTGCCAGCGGTTGCGACCGGGATGGCTGGAGGGAGAGGAACGCAAGGCGTCGGTTCGAAATTGCTGCAGCAAATAACTTGAAACAATCAAGACATCATTTGGCTTCAGCTGCTGCAGAACAAGATTAATAAATTTCGTTTGTTGATCGCCGTCTTTAGATTTAACATTGCCTGGCTCCGGTGGATTGGGCACGACTGGCACTGATTGACCGCCGGCATAGGCATGGGTTAAGGAGAGGCCCGGCCTGGATGGAATAGTATCCATCCAAGCTTGAAAATTGCCAGTGTGGCTATCACCCAATAAAAAAATACGTTGTTTGATCGGGTCGGGCCCTCTCACCACACAATCTTTGAGGGCTTGGCTGGGTTCAGGGCCGTTCCCCATCCACCACATGCAATTAGGTTGGGAAACTCGTGAATCAGAGTCAAGGGGAACATTTGCTTCGTATTGCTCACGTTTGAGATCACCAAGAAAAAAGCGATGGCCTGCAAAACCAATTAATGAACCCATGATCAGGGAACTGAAGGCCAGCATACCCGCTCCCAAGCGGAAGCTTTGACGGCGGGTACTGGCCCAGCTAGCATAGCGAATTGGATTTTCAACATAATAATAGGATATGGCCCCAAGGGCAAGGGTCAGGGCCAGCTGCCAGGGAATGGTCCAACGGTTAATGCCTACCGTCCAGCGGCTGATGGAAAGGACCGTCCAGTGCCAAAGATAGATCGAATAGGACATAAGACCTATGGATCGGAGACCAGGTATGGTTAAAAATTTGTAGGCCGCAGTGTTGGGACGCAGGGAGGCAATTAAGAGTGCGACGACAAACACAATTGCAACAGTTGATTTAATTTTCAGCCCAATAAACAACAATACTACTGTGGCAAAAAGTGGCAAAAGAGGCGGGATTCGGTCATAAAAACGATTTTGAATAGTAGGATTGACCCGGGAAAGACATACCAGGCATCCGACAGCCATCTGCCAAAACCGTGTGGGCATGGAAAAGTATGAAACAACTGGATTAGAGCGACTCAGTACTACAAAAGCAATTAAGGAGGCCAGTCCTATCACCGACAAGATCAAGGTGAGCCAGCGGACGCCTGCCGAATGGCCGCGACCGACGCCTGACAGCCAAACTAGGATTGGAAAGATGAGATAGAACTGTTCTTCTACCCCAAGCGACCAGGTATGGGTAAAGGTATTGAGCTCGGTCGATACGGCAAAATAGTCAGTACTGCCATTGATCAACCACAGATTGGAGGCTCCGAAAAGGGATGCCAAGCCGGTCTTAAGGGAAACGCCTGGGAGGGGATTGAACAGGCAAGTAAGCAGGGCCGTGACCAGGACAAAAACTACTAAGGCAGGCAGCAACCGCCGGATTCGCCGGGCATAGAAATCAAGCAGGAAGGAGCGGAAATTGACAATGGGTTTGGACAGTAAGGAGGCGGTGATGACATAGCCAGAAATAACAAAAAAGATATCGACGCCCAGATAGCCAGTCGGAATGAACTCCTTATTCATATGATTGAAAATGACCGCCAGCACCGCTAAGGCCCTTAAGCCATCGATTTCAGGCCTGTAGGGATTTTTGCCCTTGGTGCTGGTAGCCGTATCGCCGCTACTCATGACGATTCTCCCCAGGCTTCCCCGGCCAAGGCCGCCCGCAGCGAGTAACCTTGGCTTGCTAGCAAAACAACAGCCTCCTGGACCCCGAGGCCGGTGAAGGTCATCAACAGGGCAAGTTTCACCGAGCCATCGGCGGCCGCCAGCTGGTCGGCGGCCACCTGGCGGGACACGCCGCCGAGGTCCATCAGGATGCGCAGGGCCCGGTCCTCCAATTTGGCGTTGGTCACTGCCACATCCACCATGCGATTGCCATGGACCTTGCCTAGCCGCACCATCACACCCGTCGAGAGAATGTTGAGAGCCATCTTGGTAGCCGTGCCTGCCTTTAGTCGGGTTGATCCGGTCAGCAGTTCGGGGCCCGTCAGCAGGCGGATATCAATGTCACAGGGCATGGGCACCTGGTCGGTAGCCACACAGGCCAAGGCGATGGCCAGGGCCCCCAGTTGGCGCGCATGGGTCAGTCCGCCCAGCACATAGGGGGTGGTGCCGCCGGCGGCGATGCCCACGAGGGCGTCGGCGGCCGTAAATCTTCGCTCCTCCAGGTCGGCAGCCCCAGCTTCAAAGCGATCTTCTAGCCCCTCGGAGCTGCGCAGCAGGGCTGGGGCACCGCCAGCCAGCACCCCTTGCACCAGTTCGGGTGGGGTGCAGAAGGTGGGCGGACATTCGGCCGCATCCAGCACGCCGAGCCGGCCGGAGGTGCCGGCGCCCAGATAAAAAAGGCGCCCCCCCTGGCGCAGACGATCGCTGATTGCGTCCACGGCCGCTGTCAGCTGGGGGGCGGCGGCGGCCACCGCCCGTTGGGGTTCAAGATCGTTTTGGCAGAACAGCGCCACCATCTCGGCGGTGCTGAGCTGATCAAGGCTTTCACTGAGCGGGTGGGCCTGTTCGGTGAGCAGGTGGCCCCGGTCCGAATCGGGACGGGTCACAGCAGGCCCTCCAGGCGACGACGAAAGGCTTCGAGTTCAGGATCTACCGAGGGCCCAGCCTCTGGCGGTGGCTCTGTGGCGGCGGCGTTTTGTTCTTTCCAGTGCTCCACATCCATGTTGGTAACAGGTGGTGCGATCAGCAGCCGGTCCTCCTCGCTGCTGGGCAGGAAGCCGGCTGGAACGAGTTTGGCTTCATAGCCGGCCTGTTGGCAAAACAGTTCGACTTCGCCACGCTCGAGGGTTTCAACGCAGGGCACCGGAAAATCCTGGGCCTCCAGTAAGCCGGCGTAGCGCTCGGCATCATCAGCGGCCTCAAAAAGCAGCACTACGGTCTGGCCGTTGACTTCGATCGAGTGAATGCCCTCCTGATCACTGCCTGGGTCAAAGAGAAGCACATGCACAGGCATCGCCGATGGATCTATCAAGGGCACGGCGGGATGGTTATTGCTGCGGCTTTAGTTTCTCATTAGAGCCCATCGCAACTCCATCGCAACTAAGGATCCGTCGCAGCGGCTTCGGTCTGTAGCTCCAGCAGGCGGCGGTAGAGGGCCTGTTCAGCCTCGCCGAGGCTGGCGGGGACGACAATGCGCAGTTCGACGATCTGATCACCGACTTCGTTGCCCTGGCTCAGGCCCCGGGAGCGCAGCCGCAGCAGACGGCCGCTGCTGGAGCCTGCCGGAACCTTGAGGCGCACGGGCCCATCCAGGGTGGGTACTACTGCGTGGCAGCCCAGGACGGCTTCGGGAGCCGAGAGTTCGAGGGTGAAGTGGAGGCGCAGGCCCTCGACCCTGAGCCCATCGGGAGTGCGTACGCGCAGTTGCAAAAAGTGATCCCTGCCGCCAGGGGCCACGCCTTCCAGGCGCAGGCGCCAGCCATCCCCCGCCCGGGGGGGCGTCCACACTTCCACCACGGTGCCATCGGGGAGGTCGAGTTCGACGCGCTCGCCTGTGAGGGCCTGCTCGGGGGAAAGGGCGACGATGCTTTCCTGGTCAGTATCGGCCCGTACCGGCGGGGGGGGGGCCGGGGAGGGAGTTACCGCAGCGGCGCCAAACGGCCCCCAGCGGGGTACCCAACTGCGGGGAGGCTCCTCCAGCCGGTCAGCGACGGGGGGCGCATCGGGGGCGGGGGCGAGGTCCTCCCAAGCCGATGAGGTCGGCCGGGTGCCGAAGAGGGTGTCGAGGTAATCCTGAAATTCAGGAAAACCGGTTGCAAAAGGGGCGTCCTGATCGGCGGGCCCGGCGATGGTGCCTTCGCCGGCTTCCCAATTCCGGCGCCGCAGGGGGTCCGAGAGCACTGCATAGGCTTCATTGACCAGCTTGAAGCGTTCTTCGGCAACGGGATCGTTGCCGTTGAGATCTGGATGCCAGCGGCGGGCCTGCTCACGAAACGCTTGTTTGAGCAGGGCTCCATCGGCGCCAGGGGCGAGATCGAGCACCTGCCAGTAATCAACGGTGACGGCCATCAGCAAAGCGCAGTGACGTCAAGACACTCAGGGGCCATCGTTCCAAGGATCCTGGGGGCCTGGGGGACGGCGGCGAATTTCTGGGCGCGTTTCTTGATTACTTCTATTCCATTCGCTGCGGGCAAGGTCACGGCGGGATGCGAAGGGTTCGCTGAGGTCCAGATCCCCTTGATCTCGATCCCTTGGATCTCGATCCCTTGGATCTCGATCTCTTGGATCTCGATCCAGTGGGTCGCGGCTGCGACGATCGAGATCGGGGGGGGGACGATCGTCGGCATCGCGTCCCCAGTCCAGTCGTTCGGGGGAATCGAGGGGGTCCCGATCCCAGCGTGCCGGCTGGCGCCAGTCGCGGTCGGCGGCGGCGTTGTCCCAGGAATTGGGGCCAGGGGAGCGGAAACGATCTGTTCCGTAGGAGGGGGTGCGGGCTGGCGTATTCCACGGATCGGAGCGCCCGTCCCGGTCCCAATCGTCCCAATCGTCATCGGCAAACAGTTCATCCTTGAGGGAGCCAAGGGTGTTTTTAAGGCCCTGGAGGGGACCGCCTTCGGGCCGGCGTTCACTCATCAGGCGACGGTTGAGTCCGAACAGGGCTTCCTGCAAGCCGCTGACCGCCAGTTCCAGTTCGGTGGGCTCCTCCTGGCGTAACAGATCCTGCACTTCACGGAGAGCCAGTTCGACCGACCGTTGTTGGCGTTCAGCGCCGTAGGGACCGAGCTCCAGGGCCGCATCTCGAAGCCGGCGTTCCGCTTGGGCGACCAGGGTCAGGGCCCGATTGCGGCGATCAACGGAGGCCCGCTTGCGGCGATCCTCCACGGATTTCTGTTCGGCCTCCTGCAGCAATTTCTGGATTTCGTCTTCGCTGAGATTGGAGCCGCCCTGAATACTGACGCTTTGTTGGCGGCCGGTGGTGCGGTCGGTGGCCGAAACCTGCAACAGGCCATTGGCATCGATGTCGAAGGACACCTGTACCTGGGGAACGCCGCGGGGAGCAGGCGGGATGCCGGAGAGGCGGAAGCGACCTAGGGATTTGTTGTCTTCCCCCATCTGCCGTTCGCCCTGCAAGACATGGATCTCCACGGAGGACTGGTTGGCTTCCGAGGTGCTGAAGACATCGGATTTGCGCACCGGAATTGCCGTATTGCGTGGAATCAGCACCTTCATCAAACCACCGATAGTTTCCAATCCAAGGGAGAGGGGCGTGACGTCATTGAGCATCAAATCCCGCAACTCGCCGGTGAGGATGCCGGCCTGGACGGCTGCGCCGATGGCCACCACCTCATCGGGATTGACGGATTGACAGGGTTCCCGCGGCACCAGGGTGCGCACCATTTCCTGCACCATCGGCATGCGGGTGGCGCCGCCCACCAGCACTACATCCTCAATGGAATCGGCGCTGAGATTGGCATCCCGCAGGGCCTTCTGCACCGGTCTCAGCAGGCGGTCCAGCAGATCGGGACAGAGCGTTTCAAAGGTGCTGCGCTCAAGGGTGGTTTCGATATGGAGGGGCCCTTGGGCCCCGGTGGCGATGAAGGGCAGGGAGATGGGGGTGCTGCGCACCCCGGAGAGTTCGATCTTGGCCTTCTCGGCCGCCTCGCTCAGGCGCTGCAGGGCCTGACGGTCGCGGCGCAGGTCGATGCCGTGCTGGGTTTGAAACGCATCGGCCAACCAGTCCACGATGCGTCGATCCCAGTCGTTGCCGCCCAGCTGCGTGTCACCGCTTGTGGCTTTGACGTCAAAAACACCGTTGGCGATGCGCAGAACTGACACATCAAAGGTGCCGCCGCCAAGATCAAAGATCAGAACCCGCTTGACGGCGCTGCGATCGAAGCCGTAGGCGAGGGCGGCCGCCGTAGGCTCGTTAAGAATACGCTCGACAGTGATGCCGGCCAGGCGTCCGGCGTCGCGGGTTGCCTGGCGCTGGGCGTCGTTGAAGTATGCGGGCACCGTAATCACCGCCGCCTCCACCGGTTCGCCCAAGTAGGTGCTGGCATCGTCGATCAGCTTGCGCAGCAGGCTGGCCACCAATTCTTCGGGGGCGTATTCCCTTTCGGTGACGGGACAGACCACGCGTACGTTGCCTTGGTCGTTGGCCCGCACCGTGAAGGGCACCGCGAGGCTGCCTTCTTCGAGTTCATCCCAGCCCCGGCCTACGAAGCGTTTGAGGTTGGCGAAGGTGTTGCGAGGGTTCAGGACTAGCTGGCGCCTGGCCAGCTGACCGACCAGCAGCTCCTGGTCCCGGTTGAAACCCACCACCGAGGGGGTGGTGCGGCCTCCCTCGGCATTGGCGATGACCTGGGGCCTACCGCCCTCAAGAACGGCCACCACAGAGTTGGTGGTGCCCAGGTCGATTCCGACGATGCGCCCCATGCCCTTCTTGGTGAAACCCGTAAGCAAGCGCAACGCTACTGGGCAGAGCTGCAGGGGTTAAACAGACCTTAAACGGCCTGAGCCGGTCCCTGCCTAAATTTTTAGCCAGAAATTGCTTTTTGACCGAAACAGCGTGATTGCTCCCCAAATTCTTCAGATGAGAGCCGCATGACCAGTTCTACTAAGGGTGAAGCCTTTACTTTGCGCCGAAGGCCCCCTTTAGAAAAGTTGATCGACAATGGTTTTCGCCAGTCGACAATTTTAATGGCGGCCACGGTGGCCTTTGTGTTGCTGGCGATTTTTGCCACGGTGTTTCTTGGGGCCAGGGAGGCGATCAGCACCTTTGGTTTGAAATTTCTCACCACTTCGGCCTGGGATCCGGTGAATGAACGCTATGGAGCGTTCACCGCCATATACGGCACGCTTGTGTCATCCCTGCTGGCCTTGCTGCTGGCGGTTCCCCTAGGCATCGGAACAGCAATCTTCATTACCGAGGATCTGCTACCCAGTCGCCTACGCGATTTCATCGGCATGATGGTGGAGCTGCTTGCGGCCATTCCCTCGGTGGTGCTCGGATTGTGGGCGATCTTTGTTATGGAGCCTGCGATTCGTCCAGCCCTGCTCTTCTTACACAAAACCTTGGGCTGGTTACCGTTCTTCTCGACGGTGCCCCAGGGTCCAGGCATGGCACCCGCGATTTTGATTTTGGTGGTGATGATTCTGCCGATCATCACTGCCATTGCTAGAGATGCTTTAAATCAGGTTCCTACCGAGTTGCGGCAAGGAGCCTATGGCATTGGAACGACTAGGTGGGGAGCTATATTTAACATTATTCTACCTGCAGCAATCTCGGCTATTGCAGGTGGTGTAATGTTGGGCTTAGGAAGGGCGATGGGCGAAACAATGGCAGTAACAATGATCATTGGTAATGCTCTCAATTTTAACCTATCATTGTTGGCACCCGGAAATACAATTTCCTCTATGCTCGCCAATCAATTTGGTGAAGCCGATGGTATTCAGGTTTCGGCTCTGATGTACGCAGCCCTCATTTTGATGTTGCTTACTTTTGCCGTCAACATCTTGGCCCAGTGGGTCGTTCGTCGTTTGAGTCTTCGTTACTGATTGAAACCTATGGCTATTCCAATCCCTAATTCTGCACTTGGATCTGTCTCTGGATTCAAACGTGGCTCATTATTTTTCAAACCCAATCTGCCCCGCAACCGTTTCAATGTTTTATTCAATAGCATTGCTGGCATTTTTGCCACAATAGCTGTCCTGCCCCTTTTTCTGGTGCTGGCTTATGTCCTGTTCAAGGGTGGCAGCTTACTGCGGCCTGGTCTGTTCACCCAATTGCCCCCAGCCCCTGGGTTGAGCGGCGGTGGCATCGGCAATGCCATCCTCGGCACGTTGCTCGTAACCCTGTTGGCCTCCCTGATCGCCATCCCGGTGGGCGTTGGCGGTGGTATCTATTTGGCCGAATATTCCCGCAAAGGCTGGTTTGCCCAATTCGTCCGCTTTGGCAATGATGTATTGGCTGGGGTGCCATCGATCATCAGCGGTGTTTTTGTTTACGGCGCCATTGTGGCGACCAGGGTCTTTTTCAATCAAAGCTATAGCGCCTTGGCCGGCGGTATAGCCCTGGCGGTTTTGATGTTGCCGACGGTGATCAAGACCACCGATGAGGGCCTGAGGCTTGTCCCTAATGACCTGCGTCTTGGGGCCTACGGGGTCGGTGCCTCACGCTTTGTCACCATTACCCGCATTACCTT